>Ga0066871_100036_pt1 | contig 118787 bp, 100 predicted proteins | sample CeladaPassage60B_FD_62209 | JGI IMG/M metagenome (GOLD analysis project Ga0066871, IMG submission 62209) | Cellulose-adapted microbial communities from the Joint BioEnergy Institute, USA - Passage3 60B | ecosystem: Engineered > Bioreactor > Continuous culture > Unclassified | place: USA...
CCCACGATTCCGCGGTCCCGGAAAAACGCACGCCGGGCCGGATTTCCGGCGGCCCGGAGATCACGGCCGGCGTTCGTTTCCGGAGGGTTTTTCGACAACGCGAAAGGCGGAGCCCGCCGGGCGGGCCCCGCCTTCGTCAGAGGTCTGTGATCAGATGCCGCGAACCTGCGACGCCTGCGGACCCTTGTGGCCCTGCGTCACCTCGAACTCGACCCGCTGGCCGTCCTCAAGGCTGCGATAGCCGTTACCGATGATCTCGGAGAAGTGGACGAAGACGTCCGGTGCCCCGCCGTCCGGCGCGATGAAGCCGTAGCCCTTCTCCGAGTTGAACCACTTGACGGTACCCTGAGCCATTAAAGCTCTCCTAACAACCAAAAAACCTTGGGATTCGCACTTCGCGAGCCCCTGAATGTCGCACAGCACTTCCCGGGTGGCTCAGACAGTCAAGCTGGTTTGACACATCGGGAACGGCCAATACAACTTCCACTCCATCTAACACCATGCGCGGGGCCGGTGTTCCCGCGGGCGGGGATTTCGTTGCACCGATCCGGTTCCGCCGGGCCGGGCGCGCGTGTGCGGCATGACCGTACTCCTGCCCGCGATCGCGGGATCTACACCCACTTCGCCCCCAGGTCACCGGCATGCCCGCCGCCCTCGCGGTGCCCCGCCCCGGGCCCCTCGCCGCGCCGCCGAGTACCTGGCCACGCGGCCCTGCCCGGGCCGGCGGGGTGCACGGCGTCGCCGGCGTCGTCCTCTCGGCGGGCCGCCGACCCGTCGCCCGCGGCATCCGGCGGCGTGCGGCTCGCCGTACCGCGGATCGGACAGTCACCCAGTTGATCGTGCAAAACTGGACGTTTACTGCCAACAAGGCAGACTGGAACGTGCTATGGGCACTCCTCGACTCGTCGCCACCGATCTGGACGGGACCGCGCTCCGATCGGACGGCACGGTGTCGCCCCGCACGCTCGCCGCGTTCTCCGGTGTGGAGAAGGCGGGCGCGATCCTCGTGTTCGTCACCGGGCGGCCGCCGCGCTGGATGGACGCCGTGGCCGCGGCGGTGAACCACCGGGGACTGGCGATCTGCGCCAACGGCGCGCTCGTCTACGACCTGCACACCCAGCGCATCGTGGAGTCCCGGCTGATCGAGCCGCCGGTGCTGCGGGAGGTCGTGCACCGGCTCCGCGCCCACATCCCCGGTCTCGCCTTCTCGGTGGAGTACGAGGGCGGGTTCGCCCACGAGGACGGGTTCCGGATCGGCGGGTGGGACGCGCGGTACGCCACCGGGCCGGACGGCTCCACTCGGCTCGGCCTGCGGGTGGCCACCGCCACGCTCACCTCCCGGCCGTGCGCCAAGCTGCTCGCCCTGCACGAGAGCATGGACCCCGACGAGCTGCACGCCTGCGTGCGGCACCTCGTCGGCGACCTCGTCACCGCCACCCACTCCAGCGGCCGTCCGCTGATCGAGATGAGCGCCCACGGCGTGACCAAGGCCTCCGCGCTCGCCACCCTCGCCGCCGAGCACGGCATCGGCCCCGACGAGGTCGTCGCCTTCGGCGACATGCCCAACGACCTGCCCATGCTCGTCTGGGCCGGCACCTCCTACGCGGTCGCCAACGCCCACCCCGACGTGCTCGCCGTCGTCGACCACGTCACCGCCGGCAACAACGAGGACGGCGTCGCCCAGGTGCTCGAGCAGTACTTCCCGCCCACCGGCTACCGCTGAGGCGGCCCCGGCGGCACGGTCCCGTCGCGCTGGATCGCGACGGCATGCGGCCTGCGGCCGGTCGCGGCCGGGTCAAGGGAGCGCTTCTGCCGGTGGGCCGTGCCGTACGGGGAACGGCTGTGCGCCAAGGAAAAGATCAGGATGCCGGGTGGCGTGCCGTGGCGGCGGAAGGACTCGGGGAACCGGGCGGTGTCCGGGCGAGACGGTGACGACGGGGGTGGGACCGGGTTCGGGGCGCGGGCCGGGGAGCGTCGCCCGCGACCGGTCGGCGTCGGGGCCGGGTTCGCCGCGGCCGGACGTCCACGGGTGCCCGCGCGGCGGGGGCGAGTGGGGGTGGGCGGGGGTTCCGCCGGTCAGGTCGCCGCACCGGCCGGGACCGGGTGCGTCGCGTCGTGGGCGCAGGCGTCGGCGGGGTGCCGCGCCTGCGGCGCGCATGAGCGCCGGCCATGCGGCCGCTCGGCCGTCGTTGTGGCACCCCCGCCGACCAACGGATCGAACCGGGCGACCTCGGGGACGGGCCGTGACGCGCCATGCCGGAACGCGCTTTCCACGCCCGGGCCGGTGAACCGCTCCGGCCGGAGCGCCTGCCCGGTGAACGGGCAGGGGCGCGGTCAGAGGTAGGGGCCGGAGGCTCGAGGGTTCTGCTGGTGGTCCTCCCCGCGCTGTGCGGACAGCCCCTGCGGGAGGGCCCGGCGCATCTGCTCGAGCTGTGCCCGGGCGGCCATCTGCTGGGCGAACAGCGTCGTCTGGATGCCGTGGAACAGCCCCTCCAGCCATCCGACGAGCTGCGCGTGGGCCACCCGCAGCTCGGCCTCGCTCGGCGGCTCGCCGGTCTCCTCGGTGAACGGCAGGGACAGCCGTTCCAGCTCGTCCACCAGCTCGGGGGCGAGGCCCTCCTCGAGCTCCTTGATCGAGGCCTGGTGGATCTCCTTCAGCCGCTTGCGGCTGGCCTCGTCCAAAGGCGCGGCACGGACCTCCTCGAGCAGCTGCCGGATCATGCTGCCGATGCGCATGACCTTGGCGGGCTGCTCGACGAGGTCGGTCACCGACCTTTCGTCGCGATCGCTCTTGTCCCCCTCAACCGTCATGCCATCCGGACCGACGACCACGATCTGAGGGGTGCTCTCCTCAGCACTCATGGCATTCAACCTAGCTCACCGGGCCAAGAGGATTTTGCCTACGTGACCCCCTGATTCCAGCATCTGGTGCGCCCACGCGGCCTGGTCGATCGGCACTCGCGCGTAGATCACCGGCCGTACCGCACCGGTCTCGACGAGTGGCCAGACGTTCTCCACCACGCTGCGCACGATCGCGCCCTTCTCCTCCACCGGCCGGCCGCGCAGCCCGGCGGCGTGGATCGAGGCGCGCTTGGTGAGGAGCTTGCCGATGTGCAGCTCGCCGCGCGTACCGCCCTGCATGCCGATGATGATCAGGCGACCCCCGATGTTCAGCGCGTCGATGTTCCGCGGGAGGTACTTCCCGCCGATGATGTCCAAGATCACATCGGCCTTCACCTTCTCCGCGAAGTCCTCCTCGCGATAGTTGATCGCCTCGTCGGCGCCGAGGGCGAGGCAGCGCTCCGCCTTCTCGGCCGACCCCACCGTTACCACGGTATGCGCGCCGAACGCCTTCGCGAGCTGGATCGCCATCGTGCCGATGCCGCTCGCACCCCCGTGCACCAGCAGCGTCTCGCCGCGCCGCAGCCGGGCCGCCATGAACACCATCGACCAGACCGTGCACGTCACCTCGGGCAGCGCCGCCGCCTCGACCAGCGGCACCCCCTTCGGCACCGGCATCACCTGCTGCCAGGGCACCACGACCTTCTCGGCGTACCCGCCACCGGCGAGCAGGGCGCACACCTCGTCACCGACGCGGAGCCCGTCGACGCCCTCGCCCACGGCGGCGATGACGCCGGAACACTCCAGGCCGGGCACCTGGGTGGCACCGGGCGGCGGGTTGTACAAACCCTGACGCTGCAACACGTCCGCCCGATTCACCGCCGAGGCGACGATGTCGATCAAAACCTCACCCGGCCCCGGCACCGGATCCGGAACCTCCTGCCAGCTCAGGACCTCCGGCCCGCCCGGCTGCGTAATAACGATGGCATGCATGAGCTCAACGGTAACGTGCTTGCGATCTGTATAGTTGGCCGCATTGCGCGGAATGCGGGGCGCTAATCTTCTTTCTGTTTGCAACCCCTTAAGCCGCTCCGAGGGGGAGACACGGTGGCACGGCAGAACCGCGACGATCCGCACTCGCTGGAAGAGCAGCTGGCGTGGCTCGACGCGATCAAGGAAAGCGAGGACGCCCCCACCGAACTCGACATCGCCTCCGACACCGCGGTCTCGCCGTACCCCAAGGATCCGTGGCTCGCGGCATCGGCCGATCCCGCGCCCCGGCCGCCGCTGTTCCGTGCCGTGGCGAAGGGCCTCTTCGATCCCGGGCCGGGCGCGGAATCCGCTGATACCGCAATCTCCGATACGACGGAAATCGGCGCCGGGTTCACCGACAAGGGCGGCAAATCCGAGCGTTCCACCGGCACCGATACCGCCGCGCCGGCGTCCGTGGGCCGGGCCGAGGAAAACGCCGACGGCGACCGTACCGGCGGCCCGTCCGCCACCGCTCCGGCCGCCGTTCCGTCCGCCATCGGTCCGGCCGAATCCGCCGAGTCCGGCGACCCGTCCCGCGAGGACGCCGCCGCTGCCGACCCGGACGAGGCCACCAGCACCTTCAGCAGCCCGTTCAGCCCCGGCTCGTTCGGCTTCGGCGGCCCCGCGGCCGCCGCCTCGGCCGCCCCTGCGGAGGGCGGCGACACGACGCCCGGCGCGGCCGCCGGGCCGCCGGCCCGTTCCGGGGACGCGGAATCCGGCGACCAGGGCGGCTCGCCGCTCGGCCAGGGCACCGGCGGGTTCGCCGAGACCTCGCCCGAGTTCGACAAGAACGATCCACTCGGCCTGGGCCTCCTCTCCGGCAGGCGGCGCGACGACGCATACGCGTCCGGCCCGCTGGGCGGCTTCGGCGCCGGGACCACGTCATTCCCCACCGCTCCCTCCGCCGCTTCGGCCTCGTCCGCCGAGTCCGGCTCGGGCTCCGCCAAGGAGCCGGTGCGCGGCTGGCTCGAGCCCGCCGTACCCGCGTCCGCCGCGGCCGACGCGTCCGCCGCATCCGACGCGGACGACACGGAGCAGCGGCGCTCCGACGCGTTCACGCGGGGCGAACGCGATCGGGAGGCGGCGCCGCGCGGCGAGTACGGCGGGGCGCGCGATCCGGACACCCCGCCGCAGGGCGAGCCCGGGACGACCGGCGGCGTGAAGGACACCGACCCCACCCGGGACCTGCGGCGCAGCGGCCCGATCACCAGCCCGCGGCCGTCGCTGGAGGAGCTGCGCGAGACCTTCCGGGAGCCGCTGTCGGACCCGCGGCTGTCCGCCGCGTCCGCGGCCGGGTACGCCGGCCCGCCGCGTCCCTCGGGTGACGCCCCGGGTTTCGGCACCGGCCCGCTGACGCCGCCCGGCGATCTCGGCTCGGACCCGTCCGGGCCGCAGGTCCCGCCGTTCGCGGCGTTCGGGCCGTTCCCGCCGCCCTCCGGCGACAGCGGCCCGCACGCCGTACCGCGGCAGCCCGAGCAGGCCGCCACGCCACCGGCCACCGAGGCCGCGGCCGCCCCGCCGCGGGCCCCCGAGCCCGCCGTGCCGCCGGCGGCCGCCGAGCCCGGCGACCGGCGTGGGCCGCGCGCGCACCGCCGTCCGGTCCCGCAGCAGCCGTTCGCCCGGCCGCCGCGGCCCGCCGATCCCGGCAGGCCGACCGCGGAGAGCCTCGACCCGCAGGTGCTGCTGAAGGGGCGCCGCAACGTCCCGACGAGCGGCTGGCGGCGGTGGGTCTACAAGGCGACCGGCGGCTGGATCAAGCCGGGCGAGCCGGCCGAGGTCCGGCGTCGCCGCGAGCTGATGACCCGCGCGCGCACCCCGGTCGTGGGCGGCCACCACCGGGTCGCCGTGCTCAGCCTCAAGGGCGGGGTGGGCAAGACCACGACCACGGTCGGGCTCGGTGCCACGCTCGCCCAGGTCCGCGGGGACCGGGTGATCGCCGTCGACGCCAACCCGGACCGCGGCACGCTCTCCGACAAGGTGGTCCTGGAGACCTCGGCCACCGTGCGCGACCTGCTCAACGAGCGCGACCAGGTGCAGCGGTACGCCGACATCCGCGCCTTCACCTCGCAGGCCCCCTCCCGCCTGGAGATCCTCGCCTCTGACCGCGACCCGTCGATCTCGGAGGCGTTCAGCGCCGAGGACTACAAGATCATCGCTGAGCTCCTGGAGAACTTCTACTCCATCTGCATCACCGACTGCGGCACCGGGCTCCTCCACTCGGCGATGTCCGGCGTCCTCCAGCTCGCCGACCAGATCGTCCTGGTCACCTCGCCGTCGGTGGACGGCGCCCGCGCCGCCTCCGCCACCCTCGACTGGCTTGAGGCCCACCACTACGGCGACCTCGTCAAGTCGGCCTCCGTGGTGATCTGCAGCGTCCGCCCGCGGTCGAAGTCCACGATCGACCTCGACCGGCTGGAGGAGCACTTCGCCGCCCGCTGCCGCGAGGTCGTCCGCGTGCCGTACGACCCCCATCTGGAGGAGGGCGCCGAGATCGACCTCGACCGCCTGCAGCCCGCCACCCTCGACGCCTACCTGCGGCTCGCCGCCGCCGTGGGCGACGGCTTCGCCACCCCGCGGGACTGATCCCGCGCTCCGTTCGCGTTCCCGTCCCACCACCGGCGGAGACGCACTAAAGTGCATCCTGAGACACCCTCGTGGTGGTCTGGGAGAGCTCGCCTAGTGGACGATGGCGGCGGTCTTGAAAACCGCTAGGCCGGGTGACCGGCCTCGTGGGTTCGAATCCCACGCTCTCCGCTCAGCTTGAGGAACGGCGTCTGACCTGCGGTTTCGCTGCGGTCAGGTGCCGTTGATCGTTTCTGGGATGCGTGGCCGTGCGCCGCGCTGCGCCGACGTATGCCGGTGGCCCGGGACATACGCGAGATGGATCTCGGGGTGTTTCCCCGGCGGCGAACACGAGGGTCCGGGGGAGTGCCCGGACCTTGGCGGGTGCCGGTGATCTCATCCGGTGATCTCATACGGTCAGCGCGGCGGCGCGATGCCGACCATGGTCACGTCGACCGGGATGAAGAACCGCGGCATGGACATCGCGCACGGCACGAGCCATGTGCGTTTGGGAGAAGGGTCTCACCCGCGGAAGAAGATGCCGGAAGGCACCGAGTGTCCGTCGCTCCGAAGAGTTTCCGAGCAGCACGAAGGGCCGCTCCGGGCCGGCCACGAAGCGGCGGGACGTTCCGGGCATGGGTGGTGCTGAGACGAACTCCGCCGCCGGCGGGACGTTCTGGTCACTGCCGCACAACCGGCGGAGCACGATGCGCTGATCGGACCAGCGGCGGCACCCGGCACCCGCGGGCATCGGGGGCGCGTTTCCGCGCGACCTCCCGCTGTGGGACCATCCGGGTGAGCACCGTACGGACGGTGCTCGTGAGAGCCGAGGAGCCCGGTGTGTCGCTCGTGACAATCCTCTGGTACTCGATACCGGTCGCTCTCGTCGGTGTGTCTCTCTTGGTGAGCTCCCGTAGCCCTCGGCGCGGGGTCGTCTACCTGTCGCTTGCTCTTGTCGCCCTGGCCGTTGCCCTCGTGATCGCCTGGGTGACGGATCGGGATGAATGGGGAGTCTGGCTGTTCTTCCTCCTTCCCGTCATGCTGGTCACCGGCGTCCGGTTGGTCGTCGCCGCGGCGACGGTACGGATTCCGGCGGCGCTACCGGGAGGGGCGGAGGCGCGATCCGGGAGCCACTCGAACAGGCGCTCATGAGCCGCTGGTGAACGGTGGCGTGCATCCCGGACCCCGGTGGGGTGCCGGTGATCTCATGCGGTCAGCGCGTCTCCGATCCGCCGGTGTACGGCCCCGACGGCACGTGCTCCGGCTCGGAAAGCCGCGGCATCGCCGTCGAGGTGGTGGCCCGGTGCGCGCCGGGCCGGGTCAGGCCGGGTCGCGGTCGCCGCGCAGGTAGCGCACGACCATGTCGCCGACCATCCGCCGCAGCCGGGCGCGGTGCTCCGGCGCGGTCATGTCGCGGCCGAACAGCACGCGGAAGGTGTGCTGGTTGGCCACGCGGAAGAAACAGAACGCGCTGATCATCATGTGGACGTCGATCGCGTCGGCCTCGGTGACGAAGTCGCCGCTCGCCTTGCCGGCCTCGAGGATCCGCTCGATGAGGCCGAGCACCGGCGTGCCGAGGTTGGCCACCGCCTCGGACTTGCCGATGTGCCGGGCCTCGTGGATGTTCTCGATCGAGACGAGCTTGATGAAGTCGCGGTGCGCGTCGTGGTGGTCGAAGGTGATCTCGGCGAGGGTGCGGATCGCCTCCACCGGGTTGAGGTGGTTCACGTCGACCCGCCGTTCGGCCTCGCGGACCTCCCGGTAGGCCTTCTCCAGGACCGCGATGTACAGCCGCTCCTTACTGCCGAAGTAGTAGTAGATCATGCGCTTGGTGGTGCGCATGAGAGCGGCGATCTCGTCCACCCGCGCCCCGGCGTACCCCTGCCGGGCGAACTCCCGCTGCGCGACCTCGAGAATCTCCGCTTTGGTGCGCTCGGCGTCGCGCCGGCGCTCGCTGGCGACGGGCTGCGGGGTCACGCGCTCATCTTAAGTGACCGGCTCGCACGCTGTATGGCGAGGCGGATCGGGGCGTTGACCGCGCCGAACCCCCGGTACCCGCCGATCCGCTGCACGATCTCGAAGAAGACGCCGCCCACGGTGACGGTGTAGAGGTGGAGGAACTCCCCGTGCTCGTCCCGGTCGTAGAGCACCCCCAGCTCGCGCAGCGCGGGGTCGACGTCATACCGGGCCTCGAGGTCGTCGTAGTAGTTGCCGGGGATGGGCAGGAGCAGGCCGGGGTGCTCGGCGCGCAGCCGCCGGGCGACGGCGAGCAGGTCGGTGGCGGCGAACGCGACGTGCTGGGCGCCGCCCGCGCCGCCGGGGGCGAGGTTGAGCACCAGCCGCACCTCGCCGGCGGACATCGCCTGGCTGCGCAGCAGGCCGTACGGGTCGGGCACCTCGAGGCTCTCCTGGGGGCGCAGCCCGAGCACGCTGCGGTAGAAGAGCGCGGCCTCCTCGAAGTGGTGCCAGGGCTGGGTGAGCGCGACGTGATCGATGTGGGTGATCTCGCCCGCGCCCGCCGCGGCCGCGCCGTCCCCGGCCGCGGGCCCGGTGAAGAGGATCTCGGTGCCGTCCGGGGCGACGATGGCGTCCGTGCCCGGCCGGGCCGGGGCGAGCAGCCGCGTGGCGTGCCGTACCGCCCCGGCCGGGTCGGGACCGTGCAGCCCGATGGCGGTGAGCTCGGGTGCCCGGCCGGTCCGGGTGAGCAGCACGCGGGCGCCGCCGTGCCGCCAGACCTCGGCGTTCCCGCCGGGGTACGGCCCGGCCGGGGCGAAGCCGAGCGCGGCGAGCATCTCGCGCACCGAGCCGTCGTCGGCGAGCTCGGCGAACGCGAAGCCGGTGGGGGTGGCGGGGTGCTCCTCGCCGCCGACGGCCTGCTCGAGGGCGATGAGCGAGCGCATGCCGTCCCGGGCGGTGCGGTCGGCGTCGGCCTGCCGGAAGTGGTCGTTGAACACCTCGAGGGAGAGCGGGCCGGTGTACCCGGTGGCGAGCACGTGGCGGACCAGCCCGGCGACGTCGAATGCGCCCTGGCCGGGGAAGACGCGGTAGTGGCGGCTCCACTGGAGCACGTCCATGGCGAGCAGCGGCGCGTCCGCGAGCTGCAGGAAGAAGATCTTCTCGCCGGGGATGGCCTCGATGCCGATCGGGTCGCCGCCGCGGGAGAAGATGTGGAAGCTGTCGAGGCAGACCCCCAGGTTGGGGTGGTCGGCCATCCGCACGATCCGCCAGGCGTGCAGGTAGTCGTTCACGTGCCGGCCCCAGGCGAGGGCCTCGTAGGCGATCCGGATGCCGTAATCGGCCGCCCGCTCGGCGAGCAGGCGCAGGTGGGCGGCGGCGAGCTCGTCGTCGTCGATCGCCTCGGGGGAGACGTTGGAGCAGACCAGCAGGGTGCGGGCCCCGAGCCGCTCCATCACCCGGAACTTGTGCTCGGCCCGGCGCAAATCCACCGAGGGCATGGCCTCGAAGTCCCGGAACGGCTGGTACAGGTCGATGGACAGCCCGAGGTCGGCGGCGCGGAGCCGTACCTCCTCGGGGGAGAGCATGCAGGCGAGCAGGTCGTTCTCGAAGAGCTCCACCCCGTCGAACCCGGCGGCCGCGATCGCGGCCAGCTTCTCCGGCAGGGTGCCGCTCACCGACACTGTGGCGATGCACTTGCGCACGGCTTCTCCTCGGGTTCCGTTCAGGGGGCGATGAGCTCGGCCAGGTGGGCGAGCATGCGGCCGGTGTCGGGCTGGCGGCCGGTGAACAGCCGGAAGGCGTGCGCCGCCTGGAAGACGACCATGCCGCCGCCGTCGAGGGTCCGGCAGCCGAGCGTTCGGGCGTGCCGGAGCAGCGGCGTCTCCAGCGGCCGGTAGACGATGTCGGCCACCCACAGGCCGGGGTGCAGCAGCTCGGCGGGGAGCGGCAGGCCGGGGTGGTGGGCCATGCCGACGGGGGAGGCGTTGACCAGGCCGTCGGCGGTGGCGAGCAGGCCGGGCAGGTCGTCGGGGGCCGCGGCGTGCGCCCGCCCGTCCCCGAACCGCCCGGCGAGCCGGGCGGCGAGCTCCTTCGCCCGGTCGGGCCGGGTGTCGACGACGGTGAGCAGGCCCGCGCCGAGGGTGAGCAGCGCGTGGCCGACCGCCGCGCCCGCGCCGCCGGCGCCGAGCTGCACGATGCGGCGGACGGGCGCGTCCGGCAGGCCGCGGGTGAAGGACTCGGCGAAGCCGGTCCAGTCGGTGTTGTGGCCGATGGCCCGGTCGCCGTCGAAGACCACGGTGTTCACCGCGCCGAGCGCGCGGGCGTCCTCCGACAGCTCGTCCAGGTGCGGGATGACCGCCTGCTTGCACGGGTGGGTGATGTTGAACCCGTCGTAGCCGAACCGGCGCGCGGCCCAAAGCAGCTCTCCGACCGGGCGGCCGAGGACGTCGATGTCGAGCAGCCGGTAGACGAGGTTCAGCCCGTGGTGGCGGGCCTCCCGCTCGTGCAGGGCGGGGCTGAGCGAGGGGCCTATTCCCGAGCCGATCAGCCCGGCCAGGAACGAGGTCATCGGTCCTTTCCTCCCAGGAGGTACGCCAGGTGGGTGAGCGCGAGGGCGTATCCGTGCGGCCCCGCCCCGCAGATGACGGCGTCGGCGACCTCGGAGACGAGCGACCTGTGCCGGTACGGCTCCCGCCGGTGGACGTTGGTGAGGTGCACCTCGACGGTGGGCAGCGCGACGGCGGCGAGGGCGTCGCGCAGGGCGACGGAGGTGTGGCTGTAGCCGCCCGCGTTGATCACGATCCCGTCCGGGCCGGGCTCGTGGATGGCGTCGATCAGAGCGCCCTCGTGGTTGCTCTGCCGGAAGTCCACCTCGAGGCCGTGCGCCGATCCGGCGGCACGGCACAGCGCTTCGAGCCGTGCGAGGGTCACGTCGCCGTACAGCTCGGGCTCCCGCCTGCCGAGCAGGTTGAGGTTGGGCCCGTTGAGGACGAGTACGGTGGGCATCCGCGCTCCAATGTACGAACTGGTGAGTTCGTTATATCGCATGCCATGGCCGGAGTGAAGCCGCCTCCCGGCTCGGCGGTGGCCGTACGGCGCGCGGCGGACCGGCGTCGTCCCAGGTCAGGGGGCTGCGGGGCCGGTGCGTCCGGCGCGGGGCGGGGGCGGTATGCTCGCCGCGGGCGGGGCGCCGAGGGCGGCCCGGCGCAGGTGACGGTCGCCGCAGACGACGGGGGTGCGGTGGTGAACCGGGAGGCGCCGGGCGATCCCGGCCGGACGCGCGACGCCGGGCTCGGCCCGTGCCCGCCCGGCCGATGGGGCCGTGCCGGTGGACCGTACGGCCGGCCCGCATGCCGTGGTGGCCCACAAGGCCGCCGGTCAACGGCGTCGCCGGTCACCGGCCGGCGGCGTGGCGAACCTGCGGAGTGATGCCCGGCGAAACCGTGAGGATCCGGCGGGACCCCTTGACATGTGACCGCGCTCACTCCAGCATTGCCGCAGCGTTAATTAACTATCTAGTTCGTCCCAAGTGCGGCCCGGTGGCCCGCCCGCGGCCGCCGACACCCCCCAGCGAAGGAGCGAACCGTGACCGGCAGACCACCCGGCGCCCACCGGGGCGCCCCGCGCAAGGCGGCCATCGCCGCCTGGGTGGGCAGCGCCCTGGAGTACTACGACTTCTTCATCTACGGCAGCGCCGCCGCCCTGATCTTCTCCAAGGTCTTCTTCGACACCTCCGACCCGGCCACCGCCACCCTGCAGTCCCTCGCCAGCTTCGGGGTGGCCTACGCCGCCCGGCCCGTGGGCGCCTTCGTCTTCGGCCACATCGGCGACCGGTTCGGCCGCAAGCGGATCATGGTGTTCACGCTCGTGCTCATGGGCGTGTCCACCTTCGCCATCGGCTGCCTCCCCACCCGGGAGCAGATCGGCACCCTGGCGCCGGTGCTCCTCGTCACGTGCCGGATCCTGCAGGGCCTGTCGGCCTCGGGCGAGCAGGCGAGCGCCAACTCGATGACGCTGGAGCACGCGCCCGTCGGCCGCCGCGGCTTCTACACGAGCTTCACCCTCAACGGCACCCAGTTCGGGCAGATCCTCGCCACCGTGGTCTTCATCCCCGTCGCCGCGCTCCCCGAGGAGCAGCTGCTGAGCTGGGGCTGGCGCGTCCCGTTCTGGTTCAGCGTGGTCGTCACCGTCGTCGGTTACGTCATCCGCCGCAGGCTGGAGGAGACCCCGGCCTTCGAGGACGAGGTCGCCCGGGGGACGGTGCCGCGGATGCCGCTCGCCGTGCTGTTCCGCGACCACTGGGCGGGCGTGCTGCGGGTGACGTGCGGGGCGCTCGTCGCCACGGTGAGCACGATCTTCACCGTCTGGGCGCTCAACTACGCGACCGGCGACGAGATCGGGCTCGATGCGGCGACCATGCTCTGGGTGGGCGTCGTCGCCAACGCGGTCGCCCTCATCGCCATCCCGCTGTGGGCCGCGCTGTCCGACCGCATCGGCCGCAAGCCGGTCTTCCTCATCGGCGCGATCGGCAGCCCGATCATGATCTTCGCCTACCTCGCCGCGATCAACTCGAAGAGCTACCCGCTGATCTTCCTCGTCGGGATCCTCACGCTCGGCGTCGTCTACAGCGCCGCCAACGGCATCTGGCCCGCGCTCTACGGCGAGATGTTCAGCACCCAGGTCCGCCTCTCCGGCATGGCGATCGGCACCCAGGTCGGCTTCGCGATCGCCGGCTTCGCGGTCGCCTCCGCCGAGGGGATCGTCTCCGGCGAGGGCTGGCTGGGCCTGCAGGGCTGGACCGGCGTCGGCACCTTCACCGCCATCCTCTGCGCGATCAGCGCGATCGCGATCGCCACGACGCGGGAGACCTACCGCACCCCGATCGAGGAGCTCGGCCTCCCGCGGCGCGCTCCGGCCGCCGACCGCGTGCCCGATCCGCGCTGACCCGGGCCTTCGTCGCGTCCCGCGTCCTTCGGGGCGGGCCGGCCGCGTGCTCCGGCCCGCCCTTCGCCATGGCCGGGCCGGGACGGCGATGCCGTACCCGGCGATGCCGTACCTGGCGATGCCATACCTGTCCCGCCGTACCTGTCCCGCCGTACCTCCCCGGCCCACGGCCCGGCCGCCTCGCCCCGGCGCCGTCGGCGGTGCCGCGGGCGTCAGGTGTAGAGGCGGAGGCGCCGGCGGAACTCGGCGGTGGCGGACTGGATCAGGTTGTTGAGGTGGTCCAGTTCGGCGGGGGTGGGTTCGCGGTTGAGGGCGACGTTGACGGAGAGGTCGTTGTCCTTGATCTCGACGTCGAGGCGGGAGAGGAGGTCCTGGGGGAGGCGGGCCAGGACGAACTCGCGGAACGCGGCGGCCACCGCGTCGGGGGTGTTGCCGCAGCCGCAGGACCGGTTCTCGAGCATGGCGGTGAGGTGGCCGCGGCCCATGATCGCGTCCGGGTGGGCGGGGTCGAGGGTGGCGAGGCCGGCCTCCACGACCTGGCGGGCCTCGGCGAGGCGCTGGGTGTGCTGGAGGAAGAGGCCGAGGGCGATGCGGGTACGGCCGAGCAGTTCCGGGTCGTGGCCGGTCTCGGCGACGGCGACGGCCTCGCGCAGGCGCCGCTCGGCCTCGGCCGTCTGGCCGGCCGTGGAGAGCGCGATGCCCCAGTTGCGCAGCACCTGGGCGGCGAGGTCGGGGCGGCCGAGGGACTGCGCGTGGGCGTGGGCCTGCGCGTAGCTGCCGAGGGAGGCGGCCCAGTCGCCCGCGTCGCTCTGGGCCATCGCGAGGCCCTGCAGGGCGTGGATCGCCTCCTCGGTCCTGCCCTGGCGCAGGTAGGAGGCGAGGACGCGCTGGATCGCGGCGACGCGGCCGGGCTCGTCGCCGGTGTGGTGGCTGATGTTGGCGAGCTGGGAGAGGACGGCGAGCGTCGTCTCGTGGTCGGGGCCGAGGCGGGCCTCCACGGCCTCGGCGAGCCGGGCGAGGATCGCCTTGTCGAGCTCGGGGTGGCCGCCGCTCGCCCGGATGACGGCGTGCGCCGTGCTCGAGACGATCTCGTCCGGCAGCCGGTCGAGGCCGTGGAAGAGCGGCTCGTGGCCGCCGGAGGCCTGGATGATCCGGGCGCGCAGCGCCAGCGCGGTGGCGACCCGCTCGTGCCCGTTGTTCCAGAAGTTGGCGACCGTCTCCTCGATGGCCTCGCGGGCGGCGGCGAGGTCACCGCGGTCGAGCAGCAGCTCGGCGAGCGTCTCCAGGCCGAAGGCGTAGCCGGGGTGCTCGCGGCCGTAGAAGGAGAGCCGTTCCTGCAGGTTGTGCCGGAGCTCGGCCTCGGCCTCCGCCGGGCGCCCGGCCGCGGCCAGCGCCATGGCCAGGTTGAGCCGGTAGGTGATGAGGTCCTTGTGCGTCTCGGGGTCCTGGGGGACCGGGATCGAGCACGCGGCCCGGAAGTGCTCGATCGCCCGGTGGGCCTGGCCGGTGCCGTACAGCAGGTTGCCGAGATCGCAGTGCACGGACGCCCACTGCGGGCTGCCGCGGCCGCACCGCTCCTCGGTGGCCTGCAGTTCCCGGTGCAAGAGCTGCTCCGCGTCGACCAGGCGGCCCTCGCGCGCCAGGGCGAGGGCGAGGTCGATCGCCGTCGGTGCCGTCGCCATGGCGCGAAAGCTTAGAGCCCGGGGCCGACAAGGCAGGTCCTTTTCGGGCTAACCGCTCGTTTCGCCGGCCGGTGTGTGCGTTCGCCGCCGTGCCGTTGGCCGGAACGGATTCCCGGGTGGCGCGGCCGGCGTGCGCGGGCCGTATCGGCGGTGTGACGGCCCTCGGCCCCGGACGGCGTGGCGCGTGCGCAGGCCGCCGTCTCGCCGCCCGATCGCCGGGATGTCGCGCCGGCCGTACCGAGCGTGCCGGCGGAACGGGAGGGTGTAACAAAAACCCGCGAATCACAGTAATGGTGTGAATTCGTGTTTCTAACATAAATCGTCGGCCTGTGGCGGGGCGGGGTGGAGCACATGGGCGGTCCACGGCTCGTGGCGCTGATCGCGATGGTGGTCGCGGTCGTCGTGGTCGGCGGGTACGGGGTGGTGGCCGCCCTGGGGACCGCCGAGACGCCCACGGCGGCGGCGAGCCCGCCCGTGCCCGAGGGGGAGACGACGCCGGATCCCGCCACCCCCGAGCCGGAGGTGCCGGAGGAACCGGAGGCCGAGGCCACGCCGGAGGGCCCCGAGGTCACCGCGACCCGGTATCTGGACGCCTGGGAGGCCGGGGACGGCCTCGCGATGCTCGCCCTGGTCGCCGATCCGCCGACCGACTTCATCGCCCGGCACGAGCGGTTCAACGCCGAGCTGCGGGTGGTGTCGCTCTCGCTCACCGCCGGGGAGCTGCGCCGCGACGGGGAGGACGCGGCGGAGCTGCCGTTCACCGGGGTGCGGGAGGTGGCCGGGCTGGGCCGTCCCTGGGAGTTCGCCTCGGTGCTGCGGCTGGGGCTGCGCGACGGCGAGTGGAAGGTGCTCTGGTCGCCGGAGACGATGCACCCATCGCTGAAGGACGGCGGAAGCCTGCGCCTCAAGGAGCGGCGGGTGGCCCGGCCGGCCACGCTCACCATGGAGGGCAGGCCGTTCCCGGAGAACAGCAGGGCCGGCGACCACTTCACCGGCCTGGACGGCACGGCCGTGGAGCTCGCCATCGAGGAGGTGCCCTCCGGCCGCGTGCTCGTCCGGTCCCCGGCGGCCGGTCCCGAAGGGCGGCGGACCACGATCTCGTTCCGGGTGCAGCAGGCCGCGGCGCGGGCGCTCGACGGCGTGGCCGAGCCCGCCGCGATCGTCGCCGTCGACGTCGAGACCCGGCAGGTGCGCGCCGTGGCCGACACGCTCGGCGGCAAACAGGCGTTCCTCGGGCTGTTCCCGCCCGGCTCGACGTTCAAGGTGGTGACCGCGGCCGCGCTGCTGCGCACCGGGCTCACCCCGCAGTCCCCGGTGCCGTGCCCCGGCTCGTACACCATCCCCGGCGGGCGCGGCTTCACCAACGCCGACCCCGCCGACCGCGGCACGGTGCCGCTCGCCACGGCGTTCGCGCTGTCGTGCAACACCACCTTCGTCCAGCAGGCGTACGAGCGGCTGCGCGACGGCGGGCTGCGGGCCGAGGCGGCCGACCGGTTCGGGTTCCGGGAGAAGCCGGGGCTGAGCCACTGCCGGATCCGCCCGCACGAGAGCCTCGACGAGCTCGGCGCCGACGCGATCGGCCAGAACTCGGTGCAGGCGAGCCCGCTGTGCATGGCGGAGGTCGCGGCCGCGGTGGCGAGCGGCGTGTGGCGACCGGCGGTCATGAGCGCCGAGCCGCCCGCGGACTCGCCGCCCGCGGTGCCGCTCGGCGAGGACGTCGCCGCGGGCCTGCGCACGATGATGGCGGCCGTGGTGGCCGAGGGCACGGCCGCGTCCGCGGGCCTGCCGCCCGGTACGGCGGGCAAGACCGGCACCGCCGAGGTGGCGGGGCAGCGGCCGCACGCCTGGTTCATCGGCTACCGGGGTTCGATCGCCTTCGCGGTCTTCGTCCGCAACGCCGGGGCGGGCGGCCAGGTCGCGGCGCCGCTCGCCGCGCGGTTCCTCGCGGCCCTGTGATCGGCCGCCCCCGAGCCTGCGGCGCCGCGACGCTTGGGGCGGTGCCGCCCGCCGATGGCCCGGGCGGTGGCCCGGCTTCCGCGTGGTACGGCCGGGGATCTCCCTGCCGGGAGTGTGCCGGGCCTCGTGTTCGTTTCTCCGTTCGGCAGTGTGCTTCGCCGTGGTCGCGGCGGACCGTCGTCGAGGCGTGCGGAGCCGAGGTCGGTCCGGTGCCGGTGGCCGGCCCGGTGAGTGCGGGAGGGGACTGTGGGCATTCAGGAGGTTTTCTGCTCCGAGTACTGGGAGGCGCGGTACAGCGCCGCCGACCGGGTGTGGAGCGGGCGGCCGAACCGGCAGCTCGTGGCGGAGGCCGCGGACCTGCGGCCGGGTGAGGCGCTCGACGCGGGCTGCGGGGAGGGCGCCGACGCGATCTGGCTGGCCGAGCGGGGCTGGCGGGTCACCGCGGTGGACTTCGCGGCCGCCGCCCTGCGGCGGGGTGAGCGGCAGGCCGAAAGCCTCGGCGCGGAGATCGCCGGGCGGATCCGGTGGCGGCAGGAGGACCTGACCGTGTGGACCCCGCCGGAGCGGCGCTTCGACCTGGTCAACGCCGAGTACGTGCACTTCCCGCCGGGGCGGCGCGAGCCGTTCTTCCGCAGCCTCGCCGCCGCGGTCGCCCCGGGCGGCACCCTGCTGGTGGTGGGGCACCACCCGGCTGACCTGGAGGCGAACCTGTCCCGCCCGCCGGTACCGGAGCTGTTCTTCACGGCGGAGGACGTGGCGGCCGTTCTCGACCCGGCCGAGTGGGAGATCGAGGTCGCCGCCGCCCGGCCCGTGCCCGCCACCGACCGGGACGGGCGGCCCGCCACCGCCTACGATGCGGTGCTGCGCGCCCGCAGACGGGCCTGACGCCCGGCCCGGCCAGGCGGCGCGCCGATCCCTCGCCCGCGGGAGCCTGGCGCGCCGCCGTTCCGCCTGCAGAGATCGGCCGGTGCCCCGGCGGGGACTGGTGCCGGTCTCCCGGCCGGTCGCGCCCGCCGTGATGCTCGGCATCGCGGCCGAGTCCGGTTTCCCGTGGACGGCGGGGCAGGGCCGGGCGAGCGGGCCGCCGAGCGTCGGCGCGGCCACGACGGTGACGCTCGGGGAGACCCAGGGGCGGTGCCAGGTCGCGCACGTCGCCGCCGGGCAGGAGCGGCGCGGCCCGCCACCCGCGCGCGGCCGGCTGGTTCAGCGGACCGGCCGACCGGGTGGACGTCAACGCTTGCGGCGATCCTCGCGCCAGGTGTGCAGCGGCTCGGGCAGCTCGAGGCCGGCGAACAGCGGCGGCCAGTCGGCCGGGCCGTACCCGATGTCGAGGTCGACGTGGTGGAGCTCCAGCTCGACCAGGCGGCGCACCAGCACCTCCTCGGCCGGGAAGTCGGGCAGGCCGGGTGCGGCCACCATGGCCGACCACGCCTCATCGGGCATGGCGTCCACCTCCGCGCGGAACACCCCGGCGGTCAGGGACAGGTCGGCGAGCAGCTCGGCGCTCGAGCGCCCGGCACCCGCCTCGATGTCGGCGTCGCGTGCCTCCCGGCTGGGGTAGGCGGGGGTCTCCACCCCGGTCCGGGCCCAGACGAGCAGGTTGCGCAGGGCCTCGGCGCCGCGGGCGAGGTGGGTGAGCACGTGGGCGCGGGTCCAGCCCGGCAGCAGCGACGGGGCGCGCACGTCCGCGTCGGTCAGCCGCCCGGCGGTCGTCAGCAGCCGCTCGACGGCGGCGTCGATCTCCCGGATGAGCTCGGCGCGATCAGCGGTCACCCGAGCCAATCTACGCCGCCCCCGCGGTGCCGACGATCCCTTTTCCCGCCCGGTCACCGCGCCGGTGGGCGGCGACCGCCTTCGCCATGCGTTCCACGGCGAGCCGCATGATCGGCCGGGGCATGGCGAAGTTGAACCGGGCGAACCCGGTGCCCGCCTCGCCGCACTCCTCGCCCCCGGTGAGGATCACGTCGGCCTGGTCGGCGAAGAACTGCGCGGGCCGTACCTCGAGGCCGAGCCCGCGGCAGTCGAGCCAGGCGAGGTAGGTGCCCTCCGGCGGGGTGTACCGGACCTGGGGGAGGTGCTCGGCGAGCAGCTCGGCGAGCACCTTGCGGTTGCCGTCGAGGTAGCCGATCACCTCGTCCAGCCACGGTCCGCCCGCGGTGTACGCCGCCGCGTTGGCGATCATCCCCAGGTTGGCCGTGCCGAACTCGGCGTACCCGCTCACCCGGAACCAGATCTCCAGGTCCGCCTCGTTGGAGAAGATGATCTGCGCGCACTTGAGCCCGGGCAGGTTCCACGCCTTCGACGCCGAGGTGGCGGTGATCGTGTGCGCGGCGGTCACCTCGGACAGCGACGCGTACGGCACGTGCCGGTGGCCGGGGTAGACGAGCGGCGCGTGGATCTCGTCGGCGAACACCCGGCCGTCGTGGCGCTGCACCACCTCGCTGATCGCGAGCATCTCGTCGCGGGTGAGCACCCGGCCGATGGGGTTGTGCGGGTTGCACAGCACGAGCAGGTGGCCGCCCGCCGCGAACGCCCGGTCGAGGGCGTCGAGGTCGTAGCGCGGGCCCTCGGGGGTGTCGCGCATCGGCACCTGGATGATCTGCCGGCCGTAGGCGAGGGGCACGGTGAGGAACGGCATGTACGCCGGGGTCGGCAGGATGATCGGGGACCCGGGCCGGGTGAAGTACTGGATCGTCGCGGAGAACGCGGCGATCACGTCCGGCAGCGGGCGGATGCGGGAGGCGGGCACGTCCCAGCCATAGCGGGTGCGGTACCACTCGGCGCATGCCTCCGCCAGCCGGCCGACGAGCCGCGGGGGCAGGTAGCCGAACGCGCCCTCGTCCACGGCGTCGTGCAGCGCCCGGGTGATCGGGGGAGCCGTGCCGAAGTCCATCTCCGCGATGAACGCCCCGATCTTCCCGGGGTGACGCGACCATTTGATGCCGCCGCGCGCACGAAGCTCCTCAAGGGTGATCGCGTCGAACCGTGCCGTCGTCAAACTGGCCCCCCTTCCGGTGATGGCCGCGGCGTGGCGGCGGCACGGGCCCGGGGTCGCCGGAACCGTCTGCCGCGGCGCGCGGTGGTACGGCCGGGCCCGGTCGCCTGACGGGCTCGTGCTCGCGCCCGATCACGGTGTGCCCCGCTAGCCCGGCCAAATGGGTGCGAATGACACAAAAACGTACCGCGCCGCCGCAACGCCGCCCACGCCCCGGTACGGCACAGCCCGCGGCCCGCGTGCGCACTCGGCCGAACGGGCCCGCACCCGCGGCGGCGGCGAAGCGATGACCCCGACCGTCGCCGCCACTGGCAGCGACGTGGATCGCGGAAGGGCGGGCCTTCGCCGCCTTGGCGATGTCGTGTGGCGGCCGTCTGCGTGGGCCGCGCAGGTGCCGGGGTCCCTTCCTGGCTCCCGAGCCCGCGGGGGTACGGCTCGGTGATGTCGTTCGCCGTGGCGGTTTCGTCGTGTTCGCGCCCGGTCCGGAGCCGCCGCCTGTGGCTCGCTCGGCGAAGCGGGCCACCGGGCCGAGACGGTCGGGCCTGGCTGTGGCGGGGCCGCGGCCGGTGGTGGCGGTGGCGAAGCGATGACCCCGACGGTCGCCGCTACCCGCGGCGACGCGGGTCGCGGAGAGGTGGGCTTTCGCCGCCTTGGCGATGTTGTGTGGCGGCCGTCCGGGTGGGTCACGTCGCCGCCGGGGTCTCTTGCTGGCCGGAGTGCGGCTCGGTGATGTCGTTCGCCGTGGCGGTTTCGTCGCGTTCGCGCCCGGTCCGGAGCCGCCGCCTGTGGCTCGCTCGGCGAAGCGGGCCACCGGGCCGAGATGGTCGGCCTGGGTCTGGCGGGCCGTGGCCGGCGGTGGCGCGGGTGCCAGGGAAGGGGCGGCGGGTGCGGGTACCGGACGCGGGATCCGGCGAGGCGACGGGCGGGCGTGGACTTTGACGTTTTGGCAAAACGGCCGCGTTATCCCAAGAGACCGTCAGGTGTGACGCACATCACATTTTTGTGAATTCGATCTCGAGTGGCGGATAAAGGTAGATCAGTCGATCACGGACGGATCCGCTGAACCGTAGGCGTTATCGAATCGTAATCTACCTGCCGGCATTCTTCCGGCGTTCCCCGGTGGCCCCGCAAACGATCGCAGATGCGGCCTGACCAGGCTTGACCTGCGCTTGGGGCGTGTTGTTATCTGGTGACCAGCGGTTGACCCGCAGACCAAAAGCCGTCACGTCCACGCCAATCTTTTGCTGGACGTCGCGCGTGGACGAAGTCCCGTTTCCTACCCAGCGGCTCGGTCGGCCGGCCGTACGACGGCGCGGCGTATCTCCTCTCTCACGGTCCCGAGTAGCGCCTTCTTTCTTTCGCCTATGTCTCAGCACATCGACGCTTTGCTCAAGGTTGCCGAATCGCAGCTTGGTTACGGTGAGGGCCCGGGTGGTCACACCAAGTTCGGTCAGTGGTACCAGAACACCCACGCCAAGGAGCCCGGCTACAGCAACGCCGCCTGGTGTGACATGTTCGTCTCCTGGGCCGCGACCCAGGTCGGCCTGCAGGACGCCGTGGGCCAGTACGCCTGGACCGTCGAGCACGCCAAGTGGTTCGAGAGCAAGGGCGCGTTCGGCGACAAGCCGGTGCCCGGCGCGGTGGTGTTCTTCGACTGGGACGGCTCCGACGACATCGACGCGATCGACCACGTCGGCCTCGTGAAGAGCGTGCTGAGCGACGGCACGATCAAGACCATCGAGGGCAACATCTCGAACGCGGTCGTCTCCAAGATCCGCAGCGCCGACACGATCGTCGGCTACGGCTACCCCGAGGTCGTGCGGAAGCAGAACGAGCACAAGACCGTCCTCGTCAAGCAGCGGAAGAACGAGGAGAAGCAGGCCGAGGAGAAGACCGCCGACGAGGCCACCGCGCCCCTCGCCACCGGCTCCTCCGCCGAGGCCACCACCTCGGCCGCGACCGCCACCCCGGCCGCCGAGCAGGAGGGCATGGCGGAGCCGCTCGCCGTGAGCGCCATGCTCCTCCCGGCCCTCATCGCCGCCGCCGTGGTCAAGAAGACCTCGCTGGGGCGACGGCTGGCCGCCCGGCTCGCGCCGGCGCACGCCCGCCGCGACGATTCCGGCTGAGCGCCCCCCTCTCCCCCTTCTCTCCCCTCCACACAACCGGGTCGGCCGGGCCGCGTTCCCCCTGCGGCCCGGCCGACCCGTCGTCACGTCCAGGGCATCCCGGTACGGCGGGGCCGCGCCGCCTTCGCCGCAGGCCCGGCGGTCACTCGTACGGCTCGACCGGACGCGGCACCTTCGTCACGTTGATCGCGCGGATCCGCGGCGGCACCGTCCCCAGCGGGAGCTTGTCCGACCGGGGCGGGATCCAGACGCCGGTCACCTCCACCCAGGTGTTCTCCGGCGGCGCGGGCGCCCCGCGCACCGCCACCTTCAGCGCGAACGCGTCCGCCGCGCAGCAGTTGAGCTGCATGCGCGCCACGTACCAGACGTCCGGCTGCTTCGACCGCACCACGAACCCGGTCAGCCGCACCTGCTTTCCGGCGAGGCTCCGCTTCGCATCGCCCCAGGCGCGCCCGACGAACTCGCCGATCGGCATCGCGATCGGCCCGTCCCCGCGCAGCGGCTCGTACCCCTCGGCCACCTCGCGGGGCGGCGGCGGAGGCGCGACGTCGTCCCGCGCGGCCGCGAACGACCCCAGCGCGGGCGGCGCGACGAGGAAGATGGCGCACACCGGCAGGCACATCAGCCACGCCACCCGGGGACCCCGCGAGTGGTCGTGCCCGTGCCCGTCGCCGTACCCGCCCGCGTGGCCGCCCGTGGGGCCGGCCGCATGCCCGCCCCCGTGCTCGCCCGCGTGCCCATCCTCGCGCCCATCCGGACGGCCGCCGGCGTGCCCGCCGCGCCCATCGGCCGCCTCGGTCCACCGTGACGGCTCCCGCCCGGTGTCCTGCGGCCGCCGCCACTCCTGCACCAGCGTGATCACCCCGAGGGCGAACACCACCGCCCCGGCGGCGATGAGAAACGGCCGGAACCCCGGCTTGACGTAGTTGAGGTACTCGGTGGTGAAGGCCGAGATCCGCAGCACGGCCCCGCCGAGCAGCAGCAGCACCAGTCCCTGGGCCAACCGGCTCACAGCAGCACCCACCCCGTGACGGCGCTGACCCCGATCGCCAGCGTGAGCGTGAGCGGCACGAACCGCGCCGCGAACGACCGCCCGAACGTGCCCGCCTGCAGCGCGATCAGCTTCAGGTCGACCATCGGCCCCACGACGAGGAACGCGAGCTTCGCCGTCGGGGAGAAGGCGGTGAGCGACGCGGCCACGAACGCGTCGGCCTCCGAGCAGATCGACAGCACCACCGCGAGCAGCGCCAGCACCAGCACCGACAGCCACCCGATCTCGGCCACCGCGGCGAGCCAGGATCGCGGCACCAGCACGTTGAGCGTCGCCGCCGCGATCCCGCCCACCACGAGGAAGCCGCCCGCGTGCAGCAGGTCGTGCCGCATCGCCGCCACGAAGGCCCGCCACCCCCGCTCCGCCGAGGCCCGCGGCACCCGCAGCCACTCGGCCCGCCCGAACCGCAGCCACAGCCACCCGGCGAGCACGGCGACCACGAGCGACGCGGCGAACCGCGCCACCACCATCTCCGGCCGCCCGGGAAAGGCGACCGCCGTGGCCACCAGCACCACCGGGTTGATCGCCGGTGACGCGAGCAGGAACGCGAGCGCCGCCGCCGGCGTCACCCCGCGCGCCATCAGCCCCGAGGCGACCGGCACCGACGCGCACTCGCACCCGGGCAGCACCGCCCCGGCCGCCCCCGCCACCGGCACCGCCGCGTACGGCCGGCGGGGCAGCGCCCGCGTCCAGAACGACGGCGGCACGAGCGCGGTGATCGCCGCCGACAGCAGCACGCCGAGCACGAGGAACGGCAGCGCCTGCACGCAGATCGCCACGAAGATCGTCGACCAGGTCTGCAGCGCCGGCGCGGTGAGGTAGGGCGCGAGCAGCGCGCGCCCCGCGACGAGCGCCACCACCAGGCCGGCGAAGACCCAAGGCAGCAGCGGCGCCGCGGGCGACCTGCGCCCCCATGACGCCGGCGGCACGGGATCGTCGGTCTCGGCCGGCCAGTCGAGCAGGGCCTTGTCGGACATGCGGAAATCTTGACAGAGCCCGGGCCCGGCGATCGGGCGATCGGCGAGACCTGTGGATAACCCCGGCCCGGGTCAGAACTGCGACAGCAGCCACCTCGGCCCGGCCACCGCCGCCCCCAGCTCGGCCACCCGGTCCCGCAGGGCGCGGTCCGCCGTCACCACCACGACCCGCTCCCACGGCCGCGCCCGCCGTACCTCCTCGACGATCGCGTCGTCCCCGCTGCCCGCCGCGGCCACCACCTCGACCCCGGCCACCGTCGCCACCTCGCGGGCCGCCCCCTCGACCACCACCGTCATCCGGGGGAACCACACCGCCAGCTCCGGCCCGCCGTTCACCCGCCGCCGCAGCCCGGTCCGCGCGAGCCGTCCCACCTCGTCGAGCAGCCGCCGGGTCGCCTCGGCCCGGTCCCGCCACCACCCGTGCTCGGCCCGCGCCCCCACGACGTTCGCCGCGTCCAGCACCACCGTCACCGGCGCGAGCTCCCGCCGGATGACCGGCCAGGTCTCCGCGAACCCCGGATGCAGCGGCCACGCCGCGATCTCGTCCGCGGGCACCCAGCGCAGCTCGACGCTCTCCGCGTTCGGCGTCGCCTCCAGCAGCGACGCCGCCTGCGCGATCACCGTCTGGTACGCCCAGCCGCCGTGGTCGTCGACGTACACGCCGCACACCCGCAGCGCGCCCGTGTCCAGTGCGGTCTCCTCCCACGCCTCCCGCAGCGCCCCGGTGATCGCGTCCTCGTGGCTGTCGGTCGCCCCGCCCGGCAGCCCCCAGGTGCCCCCGTGGTGGCTCCACAGCGCCCGCTTCTGCAGCAGCACGTACGGCGTGCCGTCCGCGGCGTGGTGGACGGCGAGCAACCCGGACGCCCCGTGCAGCCCCCAGTGCCGGTGACCCCGGGCACACAGCGTCCACCCGTCGCCGTCGCTGACCGCCATGGCCCCATCTTGCCCGCCCGCCGTACCGGGACACGAGGGCGGCCCGACACCGCCGGATGGGCCATAATCACCCCGGCCCCGGGTCATGCGGCGCCGTCCCCGTCCGGACCGCGCCGCGCCGGCCCCGCCGCGATTCGCTGACAACATCCCCTCCGATCCGCCATCGTGGAGGGCCTCAGCACCCATCCCGAGAAGGAACGCGACATGAAGGCGCTCATCGCGCGGATCTGGCACATGTTCTCCGGCCGGCTCCAGTGGCGCATCCTCTGGCTCCGGAACGCCAAGTTCATGGTCGGGGTCACCGGCGTGGTCCGGGACCCCGAGGGGAAGGTGCTGCTGCTGCGCCACCGGTTCTGGCCGCGGAACAGCCAGTGGGGCCTGCCCTCCGGCCACGCCAACCGGGGCGAGTCGTTCGAGGAGACCGTCGCCCGCGAGGTGGCGGAGGAGACCGGCCTTGCGGTCAAGGTCGGCCGCCTCGTCTCCCTCAACAGCGGCTACCGACTCCGGGTGGAGGTCGCCTACGAGGCGATGGTCACCGGCGATCGGGAGCCCAGGGTCGACGGGTTCGAGGTCCTCGAGGCCCAGTGGTTCCCGCCGGATCGGCTCCCCGAGGGGCTGCTGCCGGCCCACCGCCGCCTGATCGAGCAGACGCTCGCCTGACCCACCGCGGCCGGGCCGGTACGGCGGGGCCCACGCGAGCGGCGCGCCGTTCGGCCGCGCCGCGGTGCCGGCCCGCTCCCGGTCACGGCACGGCGGCCGTCCCCCGTACGGCGGGCCTGGGAAGGCTCAGCCGCCGCCCTTGCTGAAGTGCTGGTAGTCCTTGGCGCCGGACCAGTAGCCGCCCCACTCCCAGCCGACGCGCGCGAACGCCTTGACCACGCGGTCACCCGGGTTGATCACGCCGGGCTTGTCGAGCGGGCGCTTGGCGAAGGCGCGGGCGTTGGCGTGCTCGACGGTCCCGTCGGGGTTCACCCACGGGTTCTCGCGCGGGTTGAGGTCGATCGCCAGGCCGTAGGCGTGCTTCGACCAGTTGCCGGAGCCGGTGGCCCGGCGGCAGTTGAAGGCCGAGGTGTTGTCGGCGTCGATCGACCGGTAGTCGCTGCCGCCGTACTTGTCGACCGGCTCCATGCGGCGGATCGGGAAGCGCCAGCCGTACAGCCGCTTGAACACGCCGGCGACCTCCTCGGCGACCGACTCGTGGACGATCAGCCGCCCCGTGTGGACCTTGCCGTCGAAACCCCAGTGCGGCATCACGATCATGCGGAGCCGCTCCACCGGGACCGGGCAGCCGGGCCGCCAGGAGCGCGCGAGCGTGTCCCGGGTCACCTTCTGGATCTTCGCGGAGAACGGCGGCGGCCCGGTTCGGGTCGGCGTGGCCTGCAGCGTCGTCTCCGACGGAAGCGGCGACGCGGTCTGTGCGCCGGACGGGCTCGGCCGCGGCGCCTCGCTCCGCGGCCCGGTCGGTGCGGCGCCGTCGGCCCCCGCGGAGGTGCCGCCGCCGCACGCGGTGGCCGCCGCGACGGCGAGAAGTCCCAGGTAGGGGAGGAGTCGTCTGCGAGCCATGCCTCAGCGTACGCCGGAACGGCGGCCGCGCTCCGGGGCAGCGCGATGACATTGCGTTGTTGTGGGGGTTCGCCGGTCCGCTCGTGATTAAGGTTTGCCTCGTGCTTGCTGTACCGCGGACCGGCGGGCTCGCCGTCCCGCTGCCGCTGCGCGGCGACCGCATCCTGCGCTACGTCAACGCGTTCTGTCCCCGCTGCCACCGCGCCGGGGGCGACCCGCGCGAGGTGCGGCGGCTGGCCGGGTGGCTCGCCGAGCTGAACGGCCGGGTGTACCTGGACCGCGGCTGCCCGGACCATGGGATGATCCGCACCCTCTACGAGGAGGACGCCGCGATCCTGGCGTACCTGGAGGAGTGGACCGGCCCCGCCACCCGCCCCGCGCCGGACGTGGCCGGCAACTTCGACCCGATCCCGGGGGCGTACCTGCGCGGCCTGCCGGAGCTGCACACCCGGCACACCGCGATGCTCGTGGTCGACGTGACCGAGGCGTGCAACCTGAACTGCCCGACCTGCTACGCCGACGCCTCGCCGGAGCGGCGCGGCGTGGTGCCGGTCGCCGACGTGCTCGCCAACGTCGACCGGCGGATCGCCCGCGAGGACGGCCACCTCGACGTGCTCGTGCTCAGCGGCGGCGAGCCCACCCTCCACCCCGAGCTGCGCGAGCTGCTCGCCGAGCTCGCCGCCCGGCCGATCGCGCGGATCGTCGTCGACACCAACGGCCTGCTCGTCGCCCGCGACGGCGCCGTGCTCGACCTGCTCGCCGAGCATCGCGAGCGGATCGAGGTCCAGCTCCAGTACGACGGGGCCTCGGCCGAGGCGCACCGGTACCACCGGGGGGAGGACCTGCGCCCGTTCAAGGAGCTGGCGGTGCGGCGGCTGTCGGAGTACGAGATCTTCACCACGCTGGTGATGACCGCCGCGCTCGGCGTCAACCACGAGGAGATCGGCGACGTGGTACGGCTCGCGCTCGACACGCCGTACGTGGGCGGGGTGGAGATCCGGCCGCGGTGCGGCTCGGGGCGGTCGGCGGCGATCGACCCGATGAACCGGCTCACCCACACCGGCGTGCTCAAGCGGCTCGGGCCGCAGACCGGCGGGCTGGTGACCTGGCAGGACCTCACCGCGCTGCCCGGCGCGCACCCGCACTGCGGGTCGGTCGGTTACCTGCTGCGCGACGAGGGCGGGCGGTGGCGGTCGCTCGCCGCGCTCGCCGGGCACCGGCGGCTCAAGGAGTACCTCGGCGTCGTGCCGGACGCGGCGGCCACCGCGGACCTGCCGCAAGAGGCGCGGCCCGCGGTGCGCCAGGCGCTGCTCACGCTGCTGGCGGAGCGGGCCTCGCCGTGCGATCCCGCGATCGGGGAGCTGTGGCGGACCGTCGCGGCCGCCTGCGGCCTCGACGTGTTCGCCGGGACCGCCGCGCAGCCCGCCGCTCTGCCCGCCGCCCTGCCCGACGTGCCGTCCGCGGTGGCGCCCGGGCACCGCCGGGTGCGGCGGCTGCTGGGGGAGGGGGTGGTGCGGATCGCGGTCCGGCCGTTCATGGATATCGCCACGATGGTCGAGGAACGGCTGGTGCAGTGCGGGGTGCACGTGGGCACGCGAGGGCGGCAGGACCAGTGCGCGCCGTTCTGCGCGGTGCAGGCGTGGCCCGCGCTCGCGCGGCAGCGGCTGCCGGTCGCCGCCGGGGAGGCGCGGGACCTCCCGGAACGAAACGTGGGGCAAACCGGGGCATAAGGGTCGCCCGTTCGCGATCTTAGGGGTCCGCGCCGACATTCTTCGGCGAAACACTCGCGCACATGTTCGATCTCGCGCTACAGTCGTCTCGTCGGATCGAACGCACGTTCGGTATCGGACGCGCGGATTCGCACGCTCGTGCCGTTCCGTGGTGCGAGCGCCGCCGTGCCGTACCTGTGTCCGGGGGGAGGGTGAGCGCGATGACCGTGCTCCTGTCGCCGGCCGCGTCCGCGCCGTGCCGGACGGGGACGCCGGCGGAGGCGCCGGCGACGTCGTCGGTGATGCCGCCGCGGATCCCGGCTCCGGCCCGGTTGCCCGACGCCGAGCGGATCGCCGCCCCGGCGTGCCGGCCGCGTCGGCCGACACGCCGTCGGACTTTCTACGGAAATCTACGGCGACCGCTAGAGCCCGTCATAAAGTCCGAGAGCGTGGACCCCGTGCGCAACCCCTACGCCCCCGGCGCCGGCCAGCGTCCCCCCGAGCTCGCCGGCCGTGACCGCGAGCTGAGCCAGTTCGAGGTGGTGCTGGAGCGGGTGGCCCGGGGCCGCCCCGAGCGCAGCATGGTGCTCACCGGGCTGCGCGGCGTGGGCAAGACCGTGCTGCTCAACACGTTCAAGTCGATGGCGATGCAGCGCCTGTGGGGCACCGGCAAGATCGAGGCGCGGCCCGACCAGTCGATCCGCCGCCCGATCGCCGCCGCCCTCCACATGGCCGTGCGCGAGCTCGCCCCGCGGCATCGCGCGCCCGACCGTATCGAGTACTTCCTCGGCGTGCTCAAGGCGTTCGCGATGCGCGACCCGAACGCGGCGAAGGGCACCTCGCACTGGTCGCCCGGGATCGACGTGCCCGCCGTGCGCGGCCGCGCCGACTCCGGCGACCTGGAGATCGACCTCACCGAGCTGTTCGTGGAGGCCGCGTCGGTCGCGACCGACCTCGGGGTGGGCATCGCCCTGTTCATCGATGAGATGCAGGACGTGCGCGCCGCCGACATCTCCGCGCTCTGCGCGGCCTGCCACGAGCTGTCCCAGACCGGCGGTCCGCTGATCGTGGTCGGCGCCGGCCTGCCGCACCTGCCCGTGGTGCTCTCGGCGAGCAAGAGCTACTCCGAGCGGCTGTTCCGGTACGTCCGGATCGACCGGCTCGACCGGGAGGCCGCCGACCAGGCGCTCATCGCGCCCGCCGCGCGCGAGGGCGTGGAGTACACGCCGGAGGCGCTCGACGCGCTCTACGAGGCCGCCGACGGCTACCCGTACTTCGTCCAGGCGTACGGCAAGGTCACCTGGGACGCCGCGCCGCGGAGCCCGATCACCGCGGACGACGTGAAGGTGGCCGCGCCCGAGGCCGAGCAGGAGCTCGCGGTCGGCTTCTTCGGCAGCCGGTACGAGCGGGCCACCCCGGCCGAGCGCGAGTACATGCGCGCGATGGCCGAGATCGGCGCCGCCAACGGCGACGAGCCGGTCCCGACCGCCGAGGTGGCCAAGTGGCTCGGGCGCAAGCCGTCGAGCCTCTCCCCGGCCCGGGACAGCCTGATCAAGAAAGGACTCGTGTACAGCGCCGAGCGCGGGTTCATCGGGTTCACCGTCCCGCACTTCGGGAAGTTCCTCCGCGCCCAGCCCGTCTGACCCCGTCCAGGCAGGACGCAGCCAGGTAAGACGTCATAGACCTCTCTACGGCTTTCTAGAGGGGAAGCTAGAGAGCCGTAGAGAGCCGGATTCGCGCGACCGGATCGGCGAATATTCGCCTCTCTAGTCTCAGGCCGATACAGGGATAGATTCCGGCAGAGACTCGAGCGAGGTCCCGTCGGCGGCGACCAGCGCGCTGCGGACGGGGGCGTGTCGGCCGCTGTCGAGAGGGACGGCGAACACCACGTCGACGGCGTCCCCGTCCGCGGTGCGCCCCTCGTACACGAAGAACCGCCAGCACAGCTCCCGCCAGGTGTCGACCGGCGTGGTGGAGGCGAGCAGCGGCCGCCGCTCCCGCCAGGCCGCGCTCGCGGTGAGCCGGGACAGCGCGTCCTCCACCCGCGACTCGCGCAGCTCGCACGGCGGTCGGTACCGCATCCGGGCGATCACCTCGTCGATCTCCGGCGAGAACAGCAGCACGAGCGCGGCCGCGGCGAGCGTCCAGCCGAGCATCGCCCACGACACGCCCGCGATCAGGTCGCCCACGGTCACCGGGGCGAGAGCGATGGCGAGCGCCATGAGGCCGAGCACCGCCGCCCGCCCGATCGAGCGCAGCCCGACCGGTTTGCTGCTCACCTCGCCGAAGCAGCCGCACCCGGCCTCGGGCCGGCGGCGCTTGAGGTCCACCAGCACGTAGGTGGCGAGGGTGAAGAAGACCACCGCGCCCCACCGCGGCAGCGGGTGGTCCCACAGCGGCAGCGCGACCGCGTACCCGAGCTCGACCAGCGCGCAGGTCACGATGCCGGGCCTGCGCAGCCGCTCGGGGAGCAGCACGGCCGGGCCGAGCCCGCCGATCCCCTCCGGTTCCGCGCCCCGGCGCACCGCCACGAGCTTCAGCACCGCGCCGAGCACCAGCACCGGCACGATGACGGGCAGCGAGGCCAGAGCGATCGTCGTCGTCATCGCACCCTCACCCCAAACCGATAACGGCATTGAAGCACCCCCTCGACAGCTCGCCGCCGAGCTCGACGAACGACGCCGGCGAAAGCTCCACGATCCTCCCGCGCTCGGAGGTCCCGCATTCCACGCAGCGGTCGCAGAACCGTCCGGTCATGCACCCGCACGCGACGATCGGTACCACCGCCGACCGGCCCGTGCACTCGTTCTCCACGTGCAGCGCCGACCCCAGCGCCAGGTACGGCAGGGCGGCGCAGGTCACGCCCGCCTGGTCGCACTCGGCGTCGGACCGCTCCAAGCGCGGGTAGGCGGCGCCGCGCTCGTCCTCGTCGAACGCGTCCGACCACACCGCCGAGCCGACCTGCCGGGCCGGCACCTCGTGGGCCAGCGGCGGGGCGGGGACCGCGTCGGCGCGGTACGGCGGCTGCGACGCGGCCGGGAACAGCGCGGTCGGGTTGCCCTTGCCGAGCGTGCCGATCGCGTCGAACAGGTAGCCCGGCTCCAGCCGGGGATAGCGGACCTGGATGCGGCCGGTGGCCCGGTAGGGGATGGTGATCGTGCGCCGGCCGCGGTGCGGGCCGCAGTCGAGCTCCACGGTGAGGTCCCGGGTGCCGTCCACCCGCAGGATCCTCCCGGTGAACCGGGTGATGTCGGCCCAGATGCGGTCGGCGACCCGGCCGTACTCCCCGGCGGTGCGCACGATCGCGCGCGCCCCCAGCGGCAGGTCGGCCGGTGCCGCGTCCCCGCCGTGCCACGCGGTCGCCCACGGGGCGATGACCAGGCGCACTTCGGCGCCCTCGGCGTTCTCGAGCACGAGCAGGTGCGGGCTGACGTCCCGGATCTCCCCGGTCACCACGCCGGGCGCCGGTCGCTCGCCGGGCACAGGCCCGAGCGGTGCCGGCCGTCTGCCGAGCGCGGCGGCGGCCCGCGCCCGGCGGCGCTCGACGTTCATCGGTCCCACTCCTCCCTGCCTCCCCCGGGGGTACGTTCCCCCGGGCGTGCTCCGGCGTGCGGGCCGGCCCTCGTGCCGTGGTCGCCGGGCACGCGCCGAAGCCCTCGGCGAGTCGACCCCTGCCCTCTAGCGTCACACGTCGAGGTGTAATCGTGCCTTGCATCTGCAATTTCATTCGTGCTGTGCACGGGGGAGGGGTGACGTATCTCCTACTGCTTGAGAGGGTTTCACTCCACTATGCGGCGATTGTGCACCTGAGTCGCGCATTTGCGGACGTGGAAGGCGGTTCGTGCATCGCTTGGGCGATCTTTGCATTCGGTGGACGGAACCCTGATTCCCGGTTCGGGCGCACGAGGGGCGCGGGATGTCATTCTGGCCACAATATGCGTACGAACCATGACGGTCCGCAGTGCACCGGCGGCGGCGACCACGAGACGTTCCACGACTACGTGGCCGCCCGCGGCCCCGTACTGCTGCGCATGGCCCTCCATCTCGCGGGAAACTCCACCGATGCGGAGGATCTGCTCCAGGCCGCGCTGATGAAGACGTACCAGGCCTGGGACCGCATCAACGACCGCAAGGCGATCGACGGGTACGTGCGGCGCGCCATGGTCAACATCAACATCTCCTGGTGGCGGCGCCGGAAGCTCGAGGAGTACCCCTCCGACGAGATCCCGGACGTCCCCGCCCCCGACGGCGCGGTGCACGGCCGCGCGTTCGAGCTGCTCGAGCAGGCGCTCGACCGGCTGCCCAACCGGCAGCGCACGGCGATCCTCATGCGCTACTACGAGGACATGACCGAGCCGGAGATCGCTAAGGCGCTCGGCATCAGCGTCGGCACGGTGAAGAGCACGGTCTCCCGGGCCATGGCGAAGCTGCGTGGGGACCTCAAGGTCCCGGCCCAGGCCCGGCCCCGCAACTGACCGGCGCGCGGGGCGGCGCCGGCCGCTCCGGCCACGGGTGCGCGGCACCGATCACCGCCGCGGCCCCGTGCCCAACCCAGGTCACGCGGCCTTCGGCGCGGTCGGCCGCGCGTGTGTCAGGCGAGTTCGCAGCCCTTCTCCGGTCCGCCGCGCTCGAGGTCACAGCCGCCCTCCTGCGTGCCGCGCTCGGCGCCCGCGGTGGCCTCCGGCCGTACCACGTCCCGGATGATGCGCAGCGCCTCGAGCAGGGCGTCGAGCTGCTCCGGGCTGAGCAGCCCGGTGAACCACCTCTCGATGTCCGCAAGGTGCTGGGGCAGCACCTTGTTGAGCCGCGCCAGGCCCTCCTCGGTGATCGTCGCGTGCAGGGCGCGGCGATCGTAGATGCAGACCCGGCGTTCGACGAGGTTGTCGCGTTCCAGCCGGTCGACCACCCGGGTGATGCCGCTGGTGGACAGGTTGGTCTGCGCGGCGAGCTCGCTCATCCGAAGCTGGTGGCCGGGTGACCGGGCGAGGCGGAGCAGGGTCTCGAAGTCGACGGGGGACAGCCCGGCCTCACTGAGGGTAGGCGTGATCCGCGCCATCACGCCGGTATAGGCCTCCGTGAACAGGCCTGCGGCGGTTAGCCGCGGATCGTCCAACCAGTGCACATACCTACTGTACAACATTATGGTTGACATGCGTAATATTCCTCATGTAGACATTTACTCAGGAAAATATCTGCGATCGCAAGCACTGGACGAACGCGTCAGGAGATCACGACATGAGCACCCGTGAGTGGCAGGGTCTGACCATCCCCACCCCCGGCACCTTCGCCCTCGACCCGGCGCACACCCGGATCGGCTTCTGGGTGCGGCACATGATGGTGTCGAAGGTGCGGGGTCACTTCGGCGAGTACGAGGGCAAGGTCACGATCGCCGAGGACCCGCTGCAGTCCACCGCCGAGATCACCATCAAGGCGGCGAGCATCGACACCGGCGTGGCCGACCGGGACGCGCACCTGCGGAGCGACGACTTCCTCGCGACCGACAAGTACGAGAACATCACCTTCCGCAGCAAGCGCGTCGCCCACGACGAGGGCAACGTGCTCAAGGTCGTCGGTGACCTCACCATCCGTGACGTGACCAAGGAGGTCGAGCTCACCGTCGAGTTCAACGGCGTGGGCACGAACCCGTGGGGCAAGGAGCTGTTCGGCTACAGCATCACCGCCGAGATCGACCGCGAGGAGTTCGGCCTCACCTGGAACCAGGCGCTCGAGACCGGAGGCGTCCTCGTCGGCAAGAAGGTCACCATCGAGATCGAGGGCGAGGCGGTCCGCGAGTCCTGATCCACAGCGTCCACACGGCGTCCACACGTTATCCACAGGGGATCCCAGGGGTATCCACAGGTTGCCCACACCCGTTATCCACAGGCTGTGCACAACGGGTGTGGGCAACCTCACCCGATCGGCGCGAACCGAAATTCACTTTGCCGTGCAGCCCGCGGACCGGTAGTCTTTCGGGCCACAGGGCTACCAGGAGGCTTCGCCTAGTCTGGCCTATGGCGCCGCACTGCTAATGCGGTTGGGGCTCACCGCCCCTCCCGGGTTCAAATCCCGGAGCCTCCGCTCTGACCAGGGAAAACGCCCCCTCCCGATGATCCGGGAGAGGGCGTTTCCGATCTTCAGGCCCGCTCCTCCAGCGGGTACGCGGCCGGTTCGCCGCCGGTGTCGGGCGTGCGCGCCGATCCATACCGGCGGCGTTGGCCCGCGCCGCGCGGTGGGTGGCTCGACCGGCGTGCGAGATTGCGCGCAATCCCCCGCTGTGCACAGGTCGGCCGTCCGAGCAGTGCTGGAGCCGGGGCGAGGGACCCTCCGCGGTGTGGAGGATCCCTCGCGTCGTGCGGCCACACCTCGGCCGCGGGATGGGGTGGTGGCCCCGCGGGAACGGCGCGCCTTCGTGGTGCGCGCCCGCTCTCGACGGGCCGACCCGGGTCAGAGGCGCTTGAGGAGGCGCTTCATCTGATCGATCTCACGCTGCTGGGTGTCGATGATCGCCTGGGCGAGGTTCTTGGCCTCGGGGTCGCTTCCCTGCGCGACCTGGGTCTGCGCCATCTCGATGGCGCCGGCGTGGTGCTCGATCATCATCTCGGCGAACAGCCGGTCGAACTCGCGGCCGCGGGCGGCCTTGAGCTCGGCCATGTCCTCGTCCGACATCATGCCGGCGGCGCCGTGCCCGGCATGGCCCGCGTGCGCGGGCGCCTCGGCGGCGCCCCAGGCGGACAGCCAGCCGCGCATCGTGGTGATCTCCGGGTCCTGAGCTGCCTTGATCTCGCGGGCGAGCTCCTTGATCTGGGGGGCGGCCGCGCGGCTCTCGGCGAGCTCGGCCATCTCCACGGCCTGCCGGTGGTGGGGGATCATCTGCTGTGCGAACGCGGCGTCCGCCTGGTTGAACCCGCCCTGCGTGCCGGTGCCCGCGGTGGCGGCGGGCGTGGCGGACGTCCCGCCGTGGCCGTGGGCGGAGCCGGCCGTGTCGCCGCCGCACGCGGTGAGCAGGGCGAGGGTGGCGGCCCCGGCGGCCGTGGACAGTGCGAACGTGCGAAGGACGCCGTGGTCGATGCGCATGGTGGAGCGACTCCTTTCGGTTCCGGATCTCCTGCCGACCTGGTGATGCGGGCAGCCCGAGACGGGCCGCCCCCGAGGTGGTCGGCCTAGATCCGCAGCACCGAGAGGAGCGCCAACCGCACGCCGGTGGGCTTCGGCGGTGACCGGCCGCCGTCGACGCCCCGGCCGGTGCGTACGGGCGGGCGGGCCACGGCCCCGTGCCGCACCCGTACCACGAGGAGAGCGAGGGTGAGCAGCGCCAGCGAGCCCAGCACCGCCAGGCAGACCGTCAGCGGATCCGTCCCCGGCAGGTCGCCACCGGGGGACTGCCGTACCGCGTCGGAGGCCGCGTCGTGGGCCGAGGCGACCGCGGGCCCGGCCCAGGAGTGATCGGAGCCGGTGACGATTTCGCCGGCGGGACCGTGCGCCGAGCCGGGATGCCCCAGCGTGTGCATCCCCGCGATGCCGAAGACGAGGGCGATGAGCAGCAGCCGGCGCGGCACGCTCGTCATCCGTCGTCGCCCTCCGTCCTCGAGTCCGCCTACGCCCGGAGATCGTATTCACCGGACCCGGCGGTCCCCGGAGAAGGCGCCCCGCCCCCGGGGGCCACGAGGCGCCGCAGGCCGGCCGGGGCGGTACGCGGCCGGTCCGGCCGTCCCGCGCCGACCGGGTTTCGCCCGGAGTGCCGGGTCATGTCCGGTTTGCCGTTGGAGGGCATGGGCAGGCGATGAGGACGGGCGGGTGAGACCCGCCACCGCAGCGATGGAAGGAAAGCTTATGGGTGCGGGCGACAAGTTCCGGAACAAGGCCGAGGAGTTCGGTGGCAAGGCCAAGGAGGGGTACGGCGAGGTCACCGGCGACGAGGAGAAGCGGGCCGAAGGCAGAGGCGATCAGGGCCGCGCCAAGACGAAGCAGGCCGGCGAGAAGGTCAAGGACGCGGCGCGGAACGTCAAGGACGCGATCACCGGCGACTGACCGTCACATGCTGTTAGGTGGCCGCCGGGATGGGCGAGGCCGTTCCCTGGTGGCGTGGCCGCGGTTCGGGTCCACACCCGGGCGGCGGCCATTCCGTGAAGGGCGTACGAGATGGACGACGTCTCCGATCACCGGTGGGTCCGGTGGGCGGGGGCGTTTCATGTAGGCCGGTGAGAAGGTCGAGGGCGCGATCATCGGCGACTGACCGTCGCATGCCTCGAGGTGGCCGCCGGGATGGGCGAGGTCGCCCTCTGGTGGCGTGGCCGCGGTTCGGGTCCACACCCGGGCGGCGGCCATTCCGTGAAGGGCGTACGAGATGGACGACGTCTCCGATCACCGGTGGGTCCGGTGGGCGGGGGCATTTCGTGCAGGTCGGGGAGAAGGCCGAGGGCGCCGCGCGGAACGTCAAGGACAGGCGATCATCGGCGACTGACCGTCGCATGCCTCTAGATGGCGGCCGCGAGGCGTCCCCTGGTGGCACGGCCGCGGTTCAGGGGCAACCTTGGACGGTGGCCATGCCGTGACGGGCGTACGAAGAGGACGACGCCCCCGATCACCGGTGGGTCCGGCGGTCGGGGGCGTTCCACGAATATATGCAGACCTGGCAGCCTTACTCGCTGTACGTGAGAGTGCTGTACGTATGAGCGCGCCGCCGCGGGAACGGCCCACACGGTAGTCGGTTTCCCCTGTGACCGCTGTGGCGAATGTGAACGCAGTGATAACGATCGGCAATCCGAATAGTCACGGCCGAGGCCGTCGACGGTGCAACCGCACACCGTCGTCGCTGCGTCCAACGAGCAGCCGACCGAGCTGAGTGACAGGAGAGGCGCACGTGACGACCCTGCCGCAGTGGATGACCGCGGACCCGCTGCCCTCCATCTGGCCCGAGGACCGCTACGAGCTCCGCTGCGCACTCCCCGAGCCGTTCTTCGCCACCACCGACCGCTACCACTTCGCCGCCCACGCCTACGAGGCCGCCCACCGCATCAGCCGGGAGGGCCACGCGATGGAGATCCAGGTGATCCGGCTGAGCGACGGCGCGGTCCTGTTCGACCACCTCGCCGGCATCGACCGTCCGTTCAACGAGTGGTGACGGTACGCGTGCAACGCAACCGGGGGCGATCACGTCCCTGGGATTGTGGAGCAGGCCGCGGAGTTCGATGAGTTCATCAGGGTGCGGGGCGCGGCGTTATACCGCTACGCCTTCGTCCTGACCGGCAACGCGGACGACGCGGCCGATCTGGTGCAGGAGGCGCTGGCGCGCCTCGGCGACGCCTGGCATCGGGTGAAGCGCAAGGACGACCCCGAGGGCTACGTGCGCACCTGCATGGTGCGCCTGCACATCAGCTGGTGGCGCCGGCGGCGCCGGGAACACCTGGCCGCGTCGGTGCCCGACGAGGGGTACACCGACGCCGGGGTCGACCGGGTCGACGCCGACACCGGCCTGTGGCGGGAGCTGGCCGCACTCCCGGCGCGGCAGCGCGCCGTCCTCGTGCTGCGGTACTACGAGGACCTCTCCGACGACGAGATCGCCAAGGTCTTGGGCATCTCCACGGGCACCGTGCGCAGCCAGGCGTCCCGTGCCCTGGAGAAGCTGCGTATCCGGCGAGGCAGGGCCGCACTGGAAGCGGAGGCGGAGAAGGTGTGATGGCGGAACGAACCGAAGAGCAGCTGGCCCGGGTGCTGAGGGCCGCCGCGGAGCTGGCCCCCGAACCGGCCGCCGACCTCGCGCTGCGCGTCGCGGCCCGGCGCCGGCGGCGCCGCAGGCGGCGGATGCAGGTCCTGCTCGCGGCGACCGGCGTGGTGACCGTGATCGGCACGGGCATGACCGTGGCCCGGGGCGCGTTCCGGGACCACCCCGTGGTGGTGGCGGCCGGCCCGCCGGTGACCGCGGCGGCGCCGGCGACCGCGGCCGGCTTCGCCCCGGCCCGCCAGGTGTGGCCGGACGCGGTGTCCCGCATCCCGGCCACGGCCCGGGACGGGGCCGCGTACCGGCCGGTGACCGCCCTCGGCCCGGCCGAGGTGCTGCTCTCCGCCGAGGCGCCCACCGGCCGCGCCATGCGGATCGAGGCCTACGACACGGCCGCCGGAACCACCCGCGTGCTCGCCACCGCGTCGGCCCCGGCGGGGCTGATCCGCTACCACGTGCAGGGCTGGGACGTGGACGCGCGCGACATCGCCTGGTACGCCACCGCGGAGACGTCCCGGGGCGAGCCGGTGGCCCTGTTCTGGACGGTGCCCCGCGCGGGCGGTACGGCACGGCTCGTGCACACCATCACCGGGGACCCGGCGATCCAGGTGGACCGGATCGCGCTCACCGGCGACGGCCGGCTCGCCTACTCGACCACGACCGGCGGGGTGTTCACGCTGCGGCTCGACGGCGCCGGCGGCCCCACGCGGCTGCCCGGCACGGACGGAATCCACCTGCAGCGGTGGCCGTGGGCGGGCGACCGGCCCGCCGGGAACGGCATCGACCCCGGCCAGCGGCTGATCGTCAACCTGGTGACCGGCGAGCGCCGCCGGGTGCGCGCCGAGGCCGGCGTGCGGGCGATGCGGTGCGGCCCCACCTGGTGCGTGGGCGAGCGGCGCGGCGCCGACGGCCTGCCGCGGGCGGTGGTGCAGCGATTCGACGGCACGCAGCGGCGCGAGCTCGACCGGCTGCGGGCGTATCCGGCCCTCGACGGCCTCGTCGACGACCGGTTCGCCGTGCTCTCCGTCACCGGCGGCCGTGCGGCGGGCGCGCCGGCCGCGGTCGTCCACGACCTCCGAACCGGAGCCACGGCCGTGGTGGGCGCCACGGACGACGACGGCGGCACCAGCCTCGCCCGCGGCGCGTCCTCCCCGCCGAGCCGGGTGCTCTACTGGAACGTCACCGGCCGCTCCGGCAAGCAGAACGAGTACTGGGTGCTCAACCTCGCCGCGGTGCGCTGAGGCCGCGGGCCGCGCCGGCGGGTCAGTTCGCCTGCGGCAGCCGCGTCCAGGTCCGCCACGGGCTGTACCGGATCGGCAGCGTCGCCACCACCTGCCAGCCGTACGGCCCCCGCCCGGCGGTGAGCGTGCCGCCGACCAGGCTCGCGCAGCGCCGCATGTGCCGCAGCCCGCCGCGGTCGCGCCGGGGCTCCCGGCGGCGTTCCGGCACCGGGTTCTCCACCCGGATCGCGAGCCGCCGCTCCTCGTACGTGATGATCACGGACGCCTGGCCGGCGCCGTGCTTCACCACGTTGACCAGCGCCTCCTTCAGGATCTCGTGCCCGGCGTCGCGCACCGCCGCGGGCAGCTCCGGCGGCGACCCGGAGATGTGCAGCCGCACCCGCAGCCCGGCGGCGCGGCAGCACTGCACCAGCCCGACCAGATCCTTGCGCGGGTAGCGGTACTCGCTCTTCCGGTGGAACTCGGCGAGCCGTTCCAGCTGGGCCAGGCGGTCCTGCTCCCCTCCGTCTCGGCGGCGACCACGAAGTCCATCCAGAATTGCGCCGATCATCCCCTGGACCCCCGTTCGTGACGTCCGCGCCGGATCTGGGCGTTTCACCCCGTTTCTTGCCTGGGGATTCATTGATCATTCCAAGCGACCCCAGACTTTGCCTGTTGCCGCTCGGCGTTTTCTCGATCGATGGTTGGCGCGTCCGTTACGAACGGCCGACCAGCGGTATACGTACCCGCCCCGCCGGCCGGCTAGGCATCGTCCGGAAGACCTGCAGCATCCGTACGGCGAGCACGCCCGCGGCCGCCACCTCGGCGCCGAGCAGCAGCCGCTCCACCAGCCCGATCATCACCCCGTGGCCGGGCAGCGCCACGTAGGTGATCGCCACGAGCCCGAGCCCCTGGGCGAGCGCGAGCCACTCCATCGGCCGCGCGGCCCCGGCGAGCCGATCGTCCCGCCGCAGCACCGGCACGAGCAGCGCGGTCGCCGCGGGCAGGGTGAGGAACACCGCGGCCGACAGGGCGCCGACCACGAGGTCCGGCGTGCCCGCGGGCGCCACCCCGAGCAGCGCCGTGGCCGCGCCCCACCCGGTCAGCAGCCCGCCCGGCCAGCCGCCCACCGGCGCCCCGGCCGCGCGCAGTCCGGCGGCGAGCGCGAGCCCGGACAGCCCGGCCGCGACCAGGGCGACCTCGAGCGCCACGCCCCGGTCGAGCACGAGCGCGGCGCCGATCGTCACGTCCGTCCACCCGGTGGCGCCGATGTGCGCGGCGACGAACGCAACCGCCGCGATCGCCGTACCGGCGCAGGCGACCACCGCACAGGCCGTTCTCAGGGGGAGCATGGCTCCAGCCTCCCCGGAACGGCCCGGCCGGGACATCCGGCATGATCCCTGACCGGACCCTGAGCCGACCCCTACCGGGCCGGCTCAGGGCCACCGGACACCCGCGATCAGGGCTGGTCGAGGTCCCGCGCCTCGGCGTAGCGTTCCCGCAGGCCGGGCGTGGGCTCGCCCTCGTACACCTCGGTCTCCGCGCCCTCCCAGGCCGGAGGCTCCGGGGTGCCCGCGAGCACCCACGCCGCCTGCCGGGCCGCGCCGTCCGCGACGTACTCGCCGGGCTTGGGCACGACCACCTGGCAGCCGAACACGGTCGGCGCGATGCGCCGCACCGCCTCCGAGCGGGCCCCGCCGCCGACGAGCAGCACCCGTGACGGCGACATGCCGAGCGCGTCGAGCGCGTCGGCGAGCCCGCACAGCATGCCCTCCACCGCGGCCCGGGCGAGGTGCGCCGGGGTCGCGGTGGCGAGCCGCATGCCCCGGATCAGGCCGGTCGCGTCCGGCCGGTTCGGGGTGCGCTCGCCCTCGAAGTACGGCACGAGCACGAGCCCGTCGGCCCCGGGCGGCGCCTGCAGCGCGAGCTCGCTGAGCCGCTCGGGGGTGACTCCGAGCACGCGTGCGATCGCGTCGAGCACCCGGGCCGCGTTGAGGGTGCAGGCGAGGGGGAGGAAGCGGCCCGTGGCGTCGGCGAACCCGGCGACCATGCCGGTCGGGTCGGCCGCGGGGGTGTCGGAGACGGCGAACGCCGTACCGGAGGTGCCGATCGACACCACCACGTCGCCCGGCTTGGCCCCCACGCCGAGCGCGGCGGCCATGTTGTCGCCCGTGCCGGGGCCGAGCACGGCGCCGCCCGGGGTGGTCCCGGCCTGCTCGGCCGGGCCGAGCACCCGCGGCACCGCGGGCGTCGCGCCGAAGGCGAGCTTGAGCAGGTCGGTGCGGTACCGCCCGGCCGCGGGCGACCAGTACCCGGTGCCGGAGGCGTCACCACGGTCGGTGGTGATCGCCTCGATGCCGGGGGCGCCGGCGAGCTTCCAGGTGAGCCAGTCGTGCGGCAGGCACACCGCGCGCACCCGGGCCGCGTTCTCCGGCTCGTGCTCGGCGAGCCAGCGCAGCTTGGTCACGGTGAACGAGGCGACCGGCACCGAGTTCACCGCGTCCACCCACGCCTGCGGGCCGCCGAGCTCCTTGACGAGGTCGCTCGCGGCCTTGGCCGACCGGGTGTCGTTCCACAGCAGCGCCGGGCGTACCACCTCGCCGTTCTCGTCGAGGCAGACCATGCCGTGCTGCTGCGCGCCGACCGCGATCGCGGCGACGTCGTCGAGGCCGCCGGCCTGCTCGGCGGCCTCCTGGAACGCCGTCCACCAGGCGTCGGGGTGCACCTCGGTGCCGTCCGGGTGCGCGGCCCGGCCCTCGCGCACGAGCCGGCCGGTCTCCGCGTCCCGGATCACGATCTTGCAGCTCTGCGTCGAGGAGTCGACGCCCGCGACGAGGCTCATCTCACTCCGAGAAGGTGTTCCATGGCGAGCTGGTTGAGACGACTGTAGTGGTAGCCGCGGGCAGCGGCGGCATCCAGGTCGAATTCGTCCTTCTCCAGGTCGGACCAGGACTCACCGGGCGCGAGCGTCGGAACGGCGAGCTGGTCGGCCCGGGCCGCGCGCAGCGCCTCCTGCACCTCGGGGTCGGCGCGGAACTTCTTCGCCTTCTCCTTGAGGATGAGGTAGGTACGCATGCAGGCCGCGGCGGACACCCACACGTCCTCGGGGTCCTCGGTGCGCATCGGCTTGTAGTCGAAGTGCCGCGGGCCGTCGTAGCCGCCGTGCTCCAGCAGGTCGACCAGGAAGAACGCGCTCTTCACGTCGCCGTGGCCGAAGATCAGGTCCTGGTCGTACTTGGTGCTGTGCTGGCCGTTGAGGTCGATGTGGAACAGCTTGCCGTGCCACAGCGCCTGCGCGATCGCGTGCACGAAGTTGAGGTTCGACATCTGCTCGTGGCCGACCTCGGGGTTGAGCCCGAACAGCTCGGGGTGCTCCAGCTCGTTGATGAACGCGAGCGCGTGGCCGACGGTCGGCAGCAGGATGTCGCCGCGCGGCTCGTTCGGCTTCGGCTCGATGGCGAACCGGATGTCGTACCCCTTGTCCAGCACGTACTGGGCGAGGATGTCGAAGGCCTCCTTGTAGCGGGCCAGGGCGTCGCGCACGTCCTTGGCGGCGTCGGACTCGGCGCCCTCCCGGCCGCCCCAGCAGACGTACGTCTTGGCGCCGAGCTCGGCCGCGAGGTCGACGTTCCGCATCACCTTGCGGATCGCGTACCGGCGGATGTCGCGGTCGTTGCTGGTGAAGGCGCCGTCCTTGAACACCGGGTGGGTGAACAGGTTCGTGGTGGCCATCGGCACCTTCAGGCCGGTCTCCTCGAGCGCCTTCTTGAAGCGCTCGACCGCCTTGGCGCGGTCGGACTCGGTGACGAGCAGGTCGTCGTCGTGGAAGGTGACGCCGTACGCGCCGAGCTCGGCGAGCTTGTGCACGGCCTCCACCGGGTCGAGCGGCGGCCGGGTGGCGTCACCGAACGGGTCCCGGGCCTGCCAGCCGACCGTCCACAGACCGAACGAGAACCGGTCTTCCGGCTTTGGGGTATACGCGTCCATTCCCTGGCACCTCCAATTAGTCCATGCTGTGGACTAAATATGTGTCGTGCATCCTGGAGCGTCAAGGGGGGTTGATGACCTCGACTCACAAGGCGGTGCGGCACGACGTGATGCGTGCCCGGAACCTCGCCGTCGTGCTCGGCGAGATCGACCGCTCCGGGCCGCTGTCCCGGGCCGCGCTCGCCGAACGCACCGGGCTCACCAAGACCACCGTGTCGAAGCTCGTCGCCGACCTGATCGACGGCGGCATGGTGGTCGAGACGGGCGCGGTCCGCGGCGGCGAGCGGGGCCGGCCCGGCGTCGCCGTACAGGTGCACGGCGGGCGGGTCGCCGCGCTCGGCCTGGAGATCGGCATCGACTACCTCGCCGGATGCGTCCTCGACCTCACCCGCACGGTACGGCTCCGCCGCCGCATCCCCGCGGACAACCGGTCCGCGCCGCCGGCCGAGGTGATCGCCCGCCTGGGGGAGCTCGGTGACGCGCTGGTGCGCGAGGCGGCCGGGATCGGGCTCGCGGTCGTCGAGGCGGAGCTCGCCATCCCCGGGCCCATCGACCCGGGGTCCTCGATCGTGTACTACGCCCCCAACCTCGGCTGGCGCGACGTCGCGCTCGCCGAGCTGCTCCAGGTGCCGGTCCCGGTGCGGGTGGACAACGAGGCGAACCTCGCCGCGCTCGGCGAGCTGTGGTTCGGCGCTGGCGCGGCGATCGGTGATTTTCTTCACATCTCAGGTGAGATCGGTATCGGCGCCGGGGTGGTGGTCGGCGGGCGGCTGTTCCGCGGCGCGCACGGCTTCGCGGGCGAGCTCGGCCACGTCGTGGTGGTGCCGGACGGGGACGAGTGCCGCTGCGGCGGGCGGGGCTGCCTGGAGCGGTACGCGGGCCAGGACGTGCTGCTCGGCGACGCCCCCGACCTCGCCGCGCTGATGGCCCGGCTCACCGCGGGCGACCCGGCGGCGACCGCCACCTGCCGGAGCGCGGGCGAGGCGCTCGGCATCGCGCTCACCTCCGCGGTCCACCTGCTCGACCCCGACACGATCGTGCTCGGCGGCGTGTTCGGCGAGCTGTTCCCCTGGCTGTCCGGGCCGGTCGCGGAGACGATGGCGAGCCGGCTGCGCCGGTTCCGCGGGGCCGTGCCCGAGCTGATCGCCTCCAAGGTCGGGCCGGACGCGGCGATCCTCGGCGCGGCCGGTTCGGTGATCATGCGGATCATCGCGGACCCGGCCGCCTTCCTCGCCTCGGCCGCGCAGCCCGCCTGAACCCGTCACCGGCCGGGCCGCCGGCTCAACCGCGGACCAGCGTCTCCAGGTGGCGGCGGACGATCTCGCGGATGCGCTCGGGCGGCATGCGCTCGGGCGCGGTCACCGCGTGCAGGCAGAGCCCGTCGAACAACGCGTGCAGCCGGTCGGCCTCGAGGTCCGGGTCGGCGCCCGGGACGAGGTGACCGGCCTCGGCGAGCCGGCGCAGCGCGTCGCGGAACAGCTCGCTGAGGTGGCCGTCGGACTCGGCGTTGAGCTCCTCGTCCCCGGGTTCCTGGTCCTCGCGGCGGTGCTGTTCCGGCTCATCGGCGGCCCGATCGGCTGGCGCGAGCGCGTTACCCGGAGTGACTGTGCCTCCCGCCGCCTCCCGCCGTGCTCTTCCCGTCGCGGCCGCGCCGGGCCTGCGGGGCGGCCGGCACGGCCCACGGTGTGCCCGCGGCGGCCGGTGACGGCCCGGTGAAAACGATGGCGCGGGCACCTCCGCCGAAGGGGAGATGCCCGCGTCCCGGCAGTCCTGGGTGTGAATCACCGGCATGGCGTCGCGGACGCCACCCCGGCCCGTCCGCGCCGACGCCCCCGCTGACCGGCGGCGCGGTGATCACGGCGAGACAGGGGAGCGCCGCCCGGCCGGCGGGTCAGATCGCCGTCCCGCCTCCCCAGCCGGACGGATCCCGCCCCACACTGATCTGCTCCGCGAGGCGCCGCAGCTCGAGATCGTCGAGCCCGGGCACCCCGGGAAGCCGTTGCCGCAGCACCGCCATCACCTCCGGCACGGACCGTCCGGCATGCGCGGACGCGATCTCGTGCACGGTGCGGAACAGGTGTTCGGAGGCCTGGTAGTGGTCCTGCGGCTCAGAGAGGTTGGTCTCGGGCATGCCGCCACCGTACGACGTGCCACCGACACTTCGCCGCCGGACGCACCGATGCCGCCCCCGCGGTGGCCGCACCCGGCCACCGCCCCTCGGGGAGGGAGATCACCCAGGGGTCACGTGCGGGTCATGCCGGCGGCGTCGAGGGAGGTGCGCAGGATGCGCTCGGCCTCGGTCCACAGCACCGCCCCGCCGATCCCCGGCACCAGGTGCCGCCGCGCGCCCGGGATGCGGCCCGCGAGGGTCTCCCCGTTGTCCGGCGAGTGGCTCCGGTCCTGCTCGCCGTACCAGATGTCGACCGGCACATCGATCTTGCCGAGGTCGAACGGCCACCTGCCCATCGCCAGCACGGTGTCGCGCGCGTACCCGGCCGAGCCCTGCGCGAACCCCTCCTCCAGCGCACGCCGGTACGCCTCGGCGAAGGCCGGGTCCTCGTACACCCGGCGGTCGCACGGCGGGCTGCCCTCCATCACCATCGTCCACATCCGGTCGGCGTCGAACTCCGCGAAGACCCGCTCGGCCTCGGCCGGGTCCTTCGCCGTCAGCTCCACGAGGTTGCACAGGTGCTCCGGCAGCCGGTCGGCGAACTCGGGCAGCGCGACCTCGTCCGCACCCGACACGATCGCCACCGCCGACGCCACCCCGCCGACCGCGAGCGCCAGCGCGAACGGCGCCCCCTGCGAGTTCCCCACCACGATCGGCCGCCCTAGCCCGCGCACCGTGGCCAGGTGCCGGATGTCGGTCACGAAGTGGTGGAACGTTCTCCCCGGCAGTGGCGTGGAGACCCCTAGCCCCGGCCGGTCCACCGAGACGAGCCGTACCCGCAGCGCGTGTACGGCGTCCGCCCCGAAGCCGAGCCGGCGGCTCGTCGCGGCCCCGGAACAGAGCAGTACCGGCACTCCGTCCAGCGGTCCCCACTCCGCCCAGCCGAGCACCCGCCCGTCCGGCAACACGGTCTTTCCCATCCGCTCGGGTCCCACGATTCGTACAGCCATGCCGCTCATCCTGCTGTCCATGGAGAGGGCCCGCACGTAGTTTTCCCGGGCGCAGGGAAACGGCTCGGCTTCACGTCGCCGTGCAGCAGGAGCGTGCCGCCATGACCGGTGTACGAGGGCGAGTCCCACCCCGGCGGGTGATCCGCGTTCGCGGCGCTCGCCCCAAGGCGGTACGGCTGCACGGTCGCTCCTGCGAACCGCTCGGCGCCGACCCCGGCGACCGGGTGGTCGCGTCGGCTGGGCGCGTCGGCTGCGGCGCCGGCCGCGCCCTCGCCGAGCCGGTCGAGCGCGGGGTGACGGCGATCGGCCGTGACATCGACGAGGGCGTGATCACCGAGCGCGGAGGCCGGTACCCGGACTCGACCTCACAACACGCTGCCGCCGGTCGCGTCGACCACCGTGCCGGTCACCCAGCGGGCGTCCGGGGAGGCGAGGAACGCGACGACGTCGGCGACGTCGTCGGGGCGGCCCACCCGGCCGAGGGCGGCCAGCGACGCGGAGCGCTCCCAGGCCTCCGGGTCGGTGCGCAGCCAGCCTGCGTTGAGGTCGGTGTCGATGATGCCGGGGCGACCGAGTTGACGGTGATCCCCCGAGGGCCGAGCTGCTTGGCGAGGGTGCGGGTGAAGGTGTCGAGGGCGCCCTTCGTCGCCGCGTAGGCGATGATCTCCGGCATGGCGATGCGGGCTGCGCCGCTCGAGATGTTGATGACGCGGCCGCCGTCGCGGAGCCGTGCCAGGCCCTGCTGGACGATGAAGAACGGCGCCCGGACGTTCACCGCGAAGATCTCGTCGAAGTCCTGCTCGGTGAGCGTGGCCAGGTCGGGGCTGCGGCCGATCGCGGCGTTGTTGACGATGATGTCCACCCCGGTGTCCGGGGCGTGCTCGCGCACGCGCTCGTCGAACGCGGCCCAGAGCGCGTGCGCGTCGCCGTGCCGGCCGAGCTCCGCGTGGAGCGGGAACGCCCGGCCGCCCTCGGCGTGGATGCGCTCGACGACCTCGGCCGCCGCCTTCGCGTCGCGGGCGTAGGCGACGGCGACGAGGGCGCCGTCGCGGCCGAGCCGCTCGGCGATCGCCCGTCCGATGCCCCGGCTGCCGCCCGTGACCAGGGCGACCTTGCCCGCCAGTCGCCGTGTCGCCGTTCCGCTGCTCATGAGTTCCCCCATTTCTTGAGTGTTCGCTCAATAAAGAGAGCCTAACTCAATTTGTTGAGTGATCGCTCTACAATGGGGGTGTGGTGCGGACGGGTACGAGGCGCGGGCGGCCCCGGGGGTTCGACCGGGAGGCGGCCCTCGCCGAGGCGAGGCGGCTGTTCTGGGAGCGGGGCTACGAGGCGACCTCGGTCGGCGACCTCACCGCGGCGATGGGCATCCGGCCCGCCAGCCTGTACGCCGCCTTCGGCGACAAGCTGTCGCTGTTCAAGGAGGTGGTGCGCGACTATCAGCGCACGCCCGCCGGCGCCTTCATGGGTACGGCCCTGCGCGAGGAGCCGAGCGCCTACCGGGCCTTCTCCCGCATCCTGCACGAGGCGGCGAGGATCTACCCGGACTCCGCCCACCCTCCGGGGTGCCTCGTGATCAGCGCGGCGACCAACGTGAAGGACGCCGAGGCCGCCGCGTTCCTGCGCGAGCTGCGCGCCGCCAACATCGCCGCCTTCGAGGAACGGCTCCGCGCCGCCCGGAGGGACGGTGAGCTGCCGGCCGACGCCGATCCCCGTGCCCTCGCCGGCTACTTCGCCGCGGTCATCCAGGGGATGTCACAGCGCGCCCGCGACGGGGCCGGCACCGCCGAACTCACCGCCATCGCCGACCTCGCCCTCGCCGCCTGGCCGGGCCGTACCACCCGGTGACCGCCTCGTGGCCCGGCCGCCTGAATCGCGTCGCCGAGGATGTGACCGGCTCGGCCCGGCCGATCGCCTCCGGGCCGCTGAGCACGCCGCCATCGCCTTCGACCACATCCACCGGATCACCCTCGTACCGCCATGAGCGACCATTCCGACCCGCGAAGCCGGGCCCCGCGGCGCGGGTGCGGCCCGGACGTGCTGACCACCGGCCGGCTGATCCTGTGGCCGTGGCACGACCGCTACGCCGAGGACTTCGTCCGCCTGTCCGGCGACGAGCGGGTCATGCGCCTGGTCGGCTCGGGACCGTGGACCCGCGCCTACACCCTCGAACGCCACCGGCAGGCGCTACGGCAGTGGCGGTGCGAGGGCTTCGGCCTCCGCGCGATCCTCTACGAGGGCCGCTTCGCCGGCCTGGTGTCCCTCAGTCCCTGCCCCGATCCGGTCTTCCCGGCCCCGGCGCGCGAGATCGGCTGGTGGCTCGACCCCGAGTTCTGGGGCCGCGGCATCGCCACCGAGGCCGCGCTCGCCGTACGCGACGAGGCCTTCCGCCTCGCCACCGCCACCCTCGTCGCCCGCTGCCACCCGGACAACCGGCCGTCCAAGCGGATCATGGGCAAGCTCGGCATGACCTTCCACGGCACCGGCCTCGACCGGTACGGCGGGCCGTGCCGCATCTACGCCATGCCCCGGCCCGCGGGCGACGGGCCGCCTCCCGGGCGGTGAGGCCTGCCGCCGGGGTCAGCCGCAGGGAACCGCGGCGGTGACCATGCCCTCGGGCGGCATCGCCCGTCACCACGCTCCCGCAGCTGACGGATGGCGCACGAGCGCCGCGCCGCCACGGGGCTGCCCTGGGAATCGCAACCCGGGTCGTACCGCCCGAATGAGTAATTGCCGGGCGATGGCTACTCTGGCCTGATTTCGCTCGGTAGCGTACTCATGACTCCCGGATATGCGGGGAGAATTCCGGCCTCCCTCGCCGATGCCGAGACGGTGGCATTGCGGCGGAATTTCCTCCGACCCGTGTCCAGGGCACCCGGGATTGCGATATCCGACCCGCGCGGGACAGGCCGCGGATGTCGCGTGCGTGGTCGATCAGGGCCGATCCGGCCGCCGATACGGTCCCGATACTCGGTTGCGCGGGAGTCGCGATGAATCGGAAATCGCTTGCCCGATACCTCCGAACGGCGCTGCTGCCGGCGGTCGTCGTGGTGTCGGCGCTCGCCTGGCTCGGCGGCGATGGGCCGGTTCGGCAGGCGCCGTCGCAGCCCGGTACGCCCAGCCCGGCGGCCCAGGTGTCGCCGTCGACCACCCCGTTCCGCCTCACCAGAGGTTTCCCGCTCCCTCCCATCAGCCCTGCCCCCACGCCCACCGCCTCCGCGAGTTCACCACAGGCGACACCCGCTGAGGTTAAGGCGAAACCCCGGCGCCCACGCCCGCGGAAGGCGAAGAACGGCAGAAATCTTCGCGCGTGCCGGGACGGTTCCTGCGAGGTCGAGGTCCGGGCCGGAGACGTCATCCGATTCAGCGGCGCGGTCGCACGCAGAATTCCGTTGATCGGAATCGCGGAAGCCGGCCGGAACGGGCTCACCATCCAGACGTCCTCGGCGTTTCTCACGACCTACGGCGATGGCACGATGTATCTCAATGAGGCGATCGCCATATCCGTCGTTCACTCGAAAAAGAGGAGCACGATAATCAGGATCACCCGTATCCTCTGACCCGCCAGAGCCTGTCGTTCCCGCCGCGGTGGTGCCCCCATCCCCGCGATCGGGCTTCTCGCCCCCTCGCGCTGGGTCCTGCGTGGTCCGCTCCTCACGGCTTCATCGCTCGTCAGCCACGACCGAACTGGCCAAGCTCGATCGCCGCGTCCGAGGACGACCACTGCCGTGGCTGTGCCGTGCTGAATCACCGCACGAAACGACCTTCTGAACCTCACAGCGTTTCGTACGGCAGCAGCGAAACGGTGTCGCCGGTCCGGCCTAGATCAGAACTTGGCGCGAAAGCCCGCCGCTTCGGCGCGATGCGGGCGTCCTTCCATGACCCCGACCGCATAGTCGTCGTCGAGCCGACGGGTGAGCGGCGTGATTCCGAACTTCCGTATCACCGGACGCGCTGTCATCCATCAACTCGTTTCGACGCTGACAGCACGTGAATCAAAGACTTCTCACCTGTTTCCGCGGAGCAAGAGGTGGAACGCCTGACCTAGGCGACATAGTTGTCTGGCGACCGCATGGGTTTTTTGTTTCTGTGGCTCACTTAAGGTGATTGAGTTTATTGGTATCGCGGCTTATCTGCAATGACGCGTGGTTGTGGAGGGGGAAATGGCGCATCCCCGAAGTTGCGAGCAGGCGCGTCGACACAAGTGTCTCTGTTCCAACTGCGGCGGAGTGCTGCATGGCTGGCCATATAGCCTCGCGCTGGCGCGGTCCTCCGAAGTCGAACGTCAGCGAGAGCGAGACCGCGTAACCGCAGAATGGGTGACTGCTAGGCCCGCCAAGGGACGGCGAACCTCGACCCGGCGTAGCCGGGCGGCCGCCACCGACAGCGCCAGAGTCGATCTCGTCTACTGGTTGTCGAAGAACCCTTCGACCGTTAAGAACGTCCAGGAACTCGGCGACATTCTTACCGGCCCTGTGGTCGGCGAGCTCGACAAAGCGTTCCGTGTTAAGGAGCCCGATTTTCGAAAAAAGCTCACGAATCACTTCTGGTGCGATCTGCTCATCGCGTTCGCCGATGGCATGAAAAAGTGCTTCGGCGTGCTTGACCGAGTTCCTGATTATGTGGCCGACGTGATCATGTCGACTCGGGAGAGTGAAGAGCGATCTACGATACGTGACGCCATCGTGAGGCTTGCCGTGCGAACGGCCTGGGCGCCCGTCAGGGTGATGCTCCACACGGCCGGCCTCGAGGAGCTGCAGCGGACGTGCCGAATCCTTGCCGTGCTGATATGCCCGGCACCCGAGGATCATGCTGCCGTCCGGAACGGCGCGCTACTTCCGCTGGCAAAGGAAGGACTGCTAGAGGTCAGTAGGGAACGCCTCGAGCAGGTCTTCCCCGTCGACTGGGTTCGCCGGCTTCGGGAAGGCCTCGAGGGGGCCTGACCGAGCCCTCGAGCCGTCGGCCCCCGGCGACGCGGCTCCGCGGCCAGACCTCGGCGAGGCGGCAGCGCAGGGTATCCGTTCGGCGTCGGTCTTCCCCTCGTCCTGGGTGCCCCCAGGTCGGCGGTCCGTTCGCCGCGAGCGAGAACGTCCCGCGGAAACCGACTGCTCAACGACGTCAAAACCCTCCAGAGTGCTCTGGAGGGTTTTGGCTGAGCGCGGCCGAGAGGACTCGAACCCCTAACCTTCTGATCCGTAGTCAGATGCTCTATCCATTGAGCTACGGCCGCCTGTATAGACTTGTTGACCTGCGGCGTTGCCTTGGTCGAGACCTAGGCTAGCACGTCCGCCGATCGCAGTGAGAGCTTATTGCCTCCGCGGAGAGACGGCAAATCGACTGGTAGGGGCGGGAGCGCGGCGGTTCGCTCCCGTCGGGTGGAGCGGGTTAGGGGGCGGTGGCCGCGGGGGCATCTATCTCAGCACGTCATCGCTTGTGGTCGACGAGGCTGGAGTGATCTGCATGGAGCAGGAGATGGCCGGGCTGGCAGGGCTGCTGTACGAGCTCGGCCTGCTCAAGCGGTACAAGCGGACCGGCTGGCTGGTGGCGGGCGTGTCCAGTCCGGAGAGCGTGGCCGACCACAGCTTCCGGGCCGCGGTGATCGCGAGTGTGATCGCGTCGCTGGAGGGCGCCGACCCGGAGCGCGCGGCCTTCCTGAGCCTGTTCCATGACACCCAGGAGACACGGACGACCGACATCCCGTACCTCGGCAAGCGGTATCTGACCGCGCCGCCCAACCCCGAGGTCACGGCCGAGCAGGTGCGGGAGGTGCCCGAGCCGGTGGCGCGCATGATCCGGGACGCGGTCGGCGAGTACGAGGAGCGGACCAGCCTGGAGGCGATCTGCGCCCGGGACGCGGACAAGCTCGAGTGCCTGATCCAGGCGGTCGAGTACCGCGAGCAGGGCAACCAGAACGTGCAGCCGTGGATCGACAGCTCGCTCGCCGCGCTCACCACGACCACGGCGAAGCGGCTCGCCGACGAGATCCTGCGCACCGGCTCGCTGGACTGGGTGAAGCGCGTCCTCAACGGCGACCAGGGCCCCTGAGCCGTACGGCGCGGCGAAGGGCACGTCCCTGGCCCAAGTCCTGCGGCTCGGCGACGCGAGCCGCCGCGGGCCCCGCGAAAGCCTCAGAGGAACCTGGCCGGCGGGCGGACGAAGCCCGGGAACGCTTCCGGTCGTACGGCCGGGCGAGCGCCTGCCGTACGGCCCCCAGGGCGGCGATCGACGCGGTGGACGGCCGAGCGTGACCGTGCGGGCGGGGCGGCCGCCGTCGGCCGCTGTCGTACGGCACGGCCGGGCGCGAGGGCCGTCCACCCGGAGCCGTGGCCGGGCGTGGCCCGCGGCCTCCGTGGCCCTGCAGCGGTGCGCCCGCGCAGCCGTACGGCGACGGTGATGCTCGAGGGCCTGGGAACCGCCTGAGCCGGATACGGAACGCGAAGGCGAGAAGGCCGTACGGCGGACGGGGCGACCGGTCCGGCCGGGCGAGGGCGTGGGATGGGGGAACCTCGGGCGCGGGGATCGCCGGCGAGGGGCCCGGCCGGAGGGTCAGCCGGCGCTGGCGGTGAGGGTGCGCAGGGCGTGCTCGACGAGGGTGATCAGGACCTCCTTGGCGGAGGAGCGGCGGCGGACGTCGCAGTTGAGGACGGGGACGTCCGGGTCGAGGTCGAGCGCGATGCGCACGTTCTCCGGCTCGTGCACCTCGGCGCCGTCGAAGCAGTTGACGGCGACGATGAACGGGGTGCCGCGCTGCTCGAAGTAGTCGATCGCCGGGAAACAGTCGGTGAGCCGGCGGGTGTCGGCGAGCACCACCGCGCCGAGCGCGCCGTAGGCGAGCTCGTCCCACATGAACCAGAACCGGTGCTGGCCGGGGGTGCCGAACAGGTAGACCACCAGGCCGTCGCGGATGGTGATGCGGCCGAAGTCCATCGCGACCGTGGTGGTGGTCTTGTCGTCGACGCCCTCGGTGTCGTCAACGCCGATGCTCCGGTCGGAGAGCAGCTCTTCGGTGCGCAGCGGGCGGATCTCGCTGACCGAGCCGACCAGTGTCGTCTTTCCGACCCCGAAGCCTCCGGCGATGAGGATCTTCAGGGCCACCGGGTCGTCATAGGGCGCGGAGGCCATGGATCACTTCCTTGAGAATACGCTCGCTGGGCAGCGGCGAGACCTGAGCCGGCGGGCGGACCTCGATGAGGCCGTGGTCCTTCAGGTCTCCGAGGAGGACACGGACCACGCCGAGGGGGAGGTCGAGCTCGGATGCGACCTCGGCGACCGTCACCCCCTCCTCGGCGAGCTCCAGGATTCGACGCTGTTCAGGGCCGATGATGGCCTCGGGCGGCGCCGAGGCACCGGTCGGGACCACCACGGCGATGAGATCGAACTTATCGCCGGAGGACCTGGTACGACCGCGGATCAGGGCGAATGGTCGAACCACCGGCCCTGGGTCTTCGTCCAGCCACTCCGGCTTGCTCACGACTGCGTCCCCCGGGGATTGGTCGAGAGATGCTGTCCGACGCGCTTCACCAGCATCGCCATCTCGTACGCGATCTGGCCGACGTCGGCGTCGGCCTCGGCGAGTACGGCGAGGCAGGTGTTCTGCCCGGCCGCGGTCACGAACAGGAACGCCGACTCCATCTCGACGATGGTCTGGCGTACCTCGCCGCCGCCGAAGTGGCGACCGGCGCCGCGGGCGAGGCTCTGGAAGCCCGCCGCCACCGCGGACAGGTGCTCGGCGTCCTCGCGGCTGAGCCCTTGGGAGGAGCCGACCAGGAGCCCGTCGGTGGAGAGGATCACCGCTTGACGGACGGCGCCGACTCTACTGATCAGGTCGTCCAGCAGCCAGTTGAGTTCGCCGTTCGACGTCGCTTTGCCCGTCATTCCGTACCCTTCTCGGCAGTGATCTGGTTCGCCACATCGTGGTTGGGCTCCTGCTCGTCACGGGTTCGCTCCGAGTCGAGACGCCCCTTCCGCGCTCCCTGCTGGAAGGCGGAGAACAGTGCCCGCGCCTCGTCCGGCGAGCGTTCCGGCACGCGCTCCGGCGGCGGCGCGGACAGCGGTGTGGTCCGGTTGCGCAGCTGCGGGGCGAGGCTCGCCTGGCGGACCCGGCGCGGCAGCCCGCGATAGGTGCCGTTGGTGACCGGCTGCGGCGGCCTGCGAAGCGTCTGGGCGGACGGCCGGTCGGACTCCTCGGCCGGGTCGGGCCGGCCGTCCTGGCCGGAGCCGGCGGAGTCCGCCTGCGGCCGCTGCGCCGGCGCGTCGGCGCGCTGCGGCCCGCCCGGGACCACGGTGAGATCGGGCCGGGCCCGCCGGTCGCCCGGCTTGCGGCCGGACGCCTTGCCGTCCTCCTCGTCGAGGTTCCGCAGGGCGCTGGGCACCGGCTCGGTGCGCAGCGCGGCCGGGGTGAAGAACGGCGAGGTGTCTGTGGTGCGCTTCCGCTCGGCCTCCCCCTCGTCGCGCTGGGCGCGGCCGCCCTCGGCGCGGTCCCGGTCCGGGGCCTCCCCGGCGTCGTCCCGCCCGTTCGTGCGCTCCACGACGGTCGCCGTGACCGGCTTCGCGGGCGCCGAGTGCCGCGGCACGTGCGGCGTGGCCGTGGCGGCCGCCCGGCCCTCGATCGCGGCCGGCCCCTCGTCGGCGGCGAGCAGCGAGCGCGGGATGAGCACGATCGCGGTGGTGCCACCGTACGGCGAGGGCCGCAGCGTCACGTTCACGCCGTACCGGTTGGCGAGCTGGCCCACCACGAACAGGCCGAGGCGGTCGCTGTCGGCGAGGTCGAACTCGGGCGGGTTCGCCAGGTTCTGGTTGATCGCCGCGTACTCCTCGGCGGAGAGGCCGAGGCCGCGGTCCTCGATCTCGATGACGAAGCCGTTGGCGACCTCCTCGCCGCGGATCTGCACGGTGGTCTGCGGGGGCGAGAAGCTCGCGGCGTTGTCCACGAGCTCGGCGACCAGGTGGATGAGGTCGGCGGCGACGCTGCCGTTCACCGCGGTCTCGCCGACCGGGAAGACCTGGATGCGCTGGTAGTCCTCGATCTCGGCCACCGCCGCGCGGATCACGTCCACGATCGGCACCGGGCGGCGCCAGGCCCGGCCCGGGGTGTTGCCGGAGAGGATGATGAGGCTCTCCGCGTGGCGGCGCATGCGGGTGGTGAGGCTGTCGAGCCGGAAGAGGTCCTCGAGCGCGTCCGGCTCGGTGGTGCGGCGCTGCATCGAGTCGAGCAGCTGGAGCTGGCGGTTGAGCAGCGCCTGCTTGCGCCGGGCGAGGTTGACGAACATCTGCGCGATGCCCTTGCGCAGCTTCGCCTGGCCGACCGCGGCCTCCACGGCGGTGCGCTGCACCGAGGAGAACGCGTGGCTGACGTCGGCGACCTCGCGGGAGTCGCCCGCCTGGATCGGCGGCGCCTCGGCGGCCACGTCGACGTCCTCGCCGCGGCTGAGCCGTTCCACGACCCGCGGCAGCCGCCGGTCGGCGAGCTCGAGCGCGGAGTTGCGCAGCGTGGCCAGATCGCGCACGTGGCGGCGGGCGAACCGCACCGAGAAGGTGATCGAGGCGACGACCGCGAGCAGACCCACGCCACCGGCGATCGCGATGCGGAGCAGGATCGTGGTCGCGGCCTCCTTCGCCTTCTCGGCCATGATCTCGCCGGAGCCGATGTTCACCCGGTCGAGGGCGGCGGCGACCTGGTTCGCCGTGGACTTCCACTCGCCGGCCGCGGGCAGCCCGTCGCCCATGCCGCTCGCGTTCACGATCCGGTCCTCGAGCTCCTCGTACCGCCGGTACGCGGTGGACTCGAACACCTGCTCGTAGGGCCGGCGCAGCTCCGGCAGCAGGATCGGCGCGAACCGGTCGTACAGGTGGCGGCGGGTGGCGGCGAGGCGGGCGAACTCGGCGCGCTCCTCGGGGGTGATCCGGCCCTCGATGAGGGCGCCCTCGATCAAGGCCATCTGCCGGGACTGGAGCTCGCGGGCGTTCGCCATCGACTGCAGCGTCGCGGCCTGCCGGAAGACGGTGAGGTCCGGGACGGTGACGAGCTGGTCGTACACGCCGTTCAGCGAATCCATGATCCGGCTGTAGGCTTGCACGACCTCGAGACGATCGGAGGTGCCGTTGTCGACCGCGGCCCGGATCTGGTCGAGCCGGTCGAGCTCGCGGAGCATCGAGGTCACCGGGGCCGCCAGGGCGGGGCTCATCGCCCCGGTGGCCTCCTCGCTGTTCGCCGCCTTGGTGAACTCGGCGAGCGCGGCGTCGGTGCGCCCGCGCTGGGCGGTCAGCTCGGCGGAGGCGCGGCGCCCGCTGCTGACCAGGGATGCGGAGAGCGCGCGCTCGGACATGATCTGGACGCCGAGCTCGGTGCTGGTGACCCCGATCGTGTTGTAGAGGGTGTTGGCACGGAGCAGGGCGAGTCCGTCACCGACCGTGAGGTTCAGCACGAAGCCCCACAGCGCGCTGAGGGACAGCAGGGGCAGGAGCAGCAGCATAAAGACCTTGAACCGAATCGACCGGTTTTTCGAACGCATCAGCCGCTCCTCGGGTGCGGTAGTCCTGCCCGCATATATAGGGATAAATGCACCTCCGAAAGATCGAACAAAGGTTAGCACCGAAATGGTTGCAGCGTACGGGAGGACCCGATGATTTGTGTGATCACGGGGGCCGCCGGGGGCATCGGCGGGGCGGCCTCGGTGGAATTGGCCGCACGTGGTCACACGGTGGTTCTGGTCGGCCGTGACCGGGCGCGATTGGAGCGGGTGGCGGACCGTGTGACGGCCGTCTCAGGGTCCCGGCCCGACATTCTCACCTGCGACTACGCGTCGTTCGCCGAGGTCAGGAAGCTTGCCGCGGAGTTGCTCGCCCGCTACGAGCGGATCGACGTGCTCGCCCACAACGCGGGGGTGATGACGCCGCGGCGGCAGACCACCGTGGACGGGCACGAGCTGATCATGCAGGTGAACCACCTGTCGCCGTTCCTGCTCACCACGCTGCTGCTCGATCGGCTGCACGAGTCGGGGGCGAGGATCGTGACCACGGCGTCGATGGCGGCGCGGACCGGACGGATCGACCCGGAAGACCTCGACCGCAACCGCCGGTTCTGGAACGGCTGGCTGCAGTACGGCGACTCCAAGCAGGCGAATGTGCTTTTCACCACTCAGCTCGCCCGGCTCGGAAAGAACATTTACCCCACTTGCTTCCATCCGGGGATAATTAGGACAAAATTCGCATCTGACACGTTGTACATGCGCATGTTGCTGCTGATCCCCGGGCTCGCCCGCCCGCCGGAGGAGGGCGCGCGCGGGCTCGTCCACCTCGCCACCCACCCGGACGGCGTCAACCACCCCGGCCGCTACTTCGTCCGGGAGACTCCGGCCCGCGCCTCCGCCAACATGACCGACCCCGAGCTCGCGCGCCGCCTGTGGGAGGCGAGCCTCGCCGCCACCTCCGCCTAGCCGTACCGGCCTCGGGCGCCGGTACGGCACCGCGTTCGGCCCGGGCGTGCGCGCGGGCGGGGGTCACCGGCTGCGGGCGGGCTGGAGCTCGGCCACGGCGCGCACGGCGATCGCGATCGCCGCGTCCGCACCGCCCTCCGGCGCCCGGTCCGAGCCGGCGATCACGATGCGCCCGAACCGCCACTCGCCCTCGACCGGGTCGTCGTGCGGCGAGGCGAACGGCGGCTTGCCGCCGGGCAGCCCGTCGCCGAGCGGGACCCCGTGCGCCCAGCGGTTGATCGTGATGCCCTGGATGTCGCGCGCCGGGTCGAACCCCGCCGGGCCGAGCAGCCGGGCGAGCTGGTCGCGCACGGTGAACTCCAGGTGCTCGTACGGCACCTCGGCGAGCTCGCGCCGCCCGGCCACCGCGCCCTCGATCGGGTCGGCGTCCGGCTTCACGGCGAGCCGTACCAGGTGGACGGTGGTCGGCTCGCCGGGGTCGGCGGCCTGCCGTCCGCCGGCGTGCGGCAGCGCGGGCAGCCGGACGTCGGACCAGTAGGCGCCGGTGAACCGCACCCGGTCGATGCCCGCCGCGTGCCAGGCGCGCCAGTCGCGCACCTGCACCGTGGCGTAGAGCATGGGCGCGCGCACCGTGCGCAGCAGCGCGGAGCGGCGGTGCTGCGGCAGGTCCGGCACGAGGTACGGGATCATCGCGTGCCAGCAGGCGAGGATCACCGCCCCGGCCCGGACGGTGCGCACGTGCTCGCCGTCGAAGTAGCCGACCGTCGCCGACGTCGCGGTCTCGGCCGGGCCGTCGTTGCGGACGAGCACGACCGGGCTCGACAGCCGCACCCGCACCCGGTTGGCCGGCAGGTCGAGCCGGTCGTAGTCGAGCCGGTCGGGTACGGCGCCGTCGTCCGGACCCTCGCCGGCCCCGGGGATCATGCGGCCGACCAGCGCGCGGATCAGGCCGTGGTTGCCGTCCGGGAAGAGCTGGACGAGGGAGCGGGCGGCGGGGCGCGGGATGCCGAGCCCGGCGAGGCCAGGGAAGGTGTGCTCGTCGGCGAGCGCGTACGCGTCGAGCGCGCTGATCATGTCGCTGGTGCGGCACCGGTCGTGCACCGGCATCGTGTGGCAGAAGCGCACCACCTCGGGATGGGCCCGGCAGATCTCGCGGAGGAAGCCGGAGTAGCTGATGCGGGCGAGCCGGGCCCGCTTCTCCGCCGTGCCCGCCTGCGGCCACCAGTCCGGCGGGTCCCGGAACAGGGCCGCCAGCTCGCCCTTGGCGGCGTCGGCGAGCGGCAGCTCGTCGACCCACCCGGGCCGGAAGACCACGAGCCGGTCGGTGCCGAAGCTCTCCCGGTCGCAGAACACCGCCGGGCCCATGCCCAGCGCCCGGTACGGCTCCCGCCCGGCCCAGCCGGAGACGGGCGCGGCGTCCGCCGCGCCGCCGGCGGCGGTGTCGAGCCCGGCGTCGAGCCCGGCGCCGAGCTCGATGCCGAGCTCCGCGAGCAGCTCGGCCGTCTCGGGCGTGGGCGAGGAGGGCAGCGAGGGCGGCCCGCCGTACCCGACGAGCGGGTGGCCGGCCGTCCGGAACTCGTTGCGGCGGCTGCGGCCGCCGATGTCGTCGTGGTTGTCGAGCACGAGGATGCGGGCCTCGGGATCCTCCCGCCACCACCGGTAGGCCGCGGCGATGCCGCTCACCCCGGCGCCCACCACCACCAGGTCGTACTCCTCCCCGGTGGCCGTGGGCGTGCCGGCCCGTTCCCAGAACCGCCGGTCGCGCAGCGCGTGCGGCACCGCCATCGCGTCCGCGGTGTCCCCCTGCAGTCCCTGCCACTCCGGCGGCCGGCCGTGGCCGAGCTCCTCGGCCGCGTCCACCGCCACGTCGTCCGCGCGCCGGTCGGCGTCCGGGCGCGGCACCAGGGTCGTCGCCGTCGACAGGGCGACGCCGTCCAGGAAATCCCTGCGGCTTATCGGGCGATCCATGCCAAGCGAAGAATCCACCATATAGGCGATAATCGCCGCGATATGGATCACAAACTCCGCGGCGCACCGTCACATGGGCGATTCTCTGAAACTTTCTTGACGGCATTCTTAACGAGTTGTCCGCGGCAATATTCGGGCAATACCGCGGCACGCGGCGGTGATGGGCCGCCGGGCCGCGCGCCCGCCGTGTCCGGCGGCTTCTCCGCCGGTCACGCGATCATCCGCCGGTCGCGCGGCGGAAACCGCCGCCCGGTTCGGGGCGGGGTGGGAAAGCGGACACCGCGGGACCGTCCGGTCGGCCGATATGATTCCGGTTGAGTCGCGAACAGGAGCTGTCATGGCCACCACAGTGGACCGGTGCTGCGCTCCCATCACGAGCGCGCCCCTGTCGCAGGCCGACGCCGCCGAACTCGCGGTGCCGCTCAAGGCCGTCGCCGACCCGGTGCGGCTGCGCCTGCTGTCGATGATCGCCTCCGCGGCGGAGGGCGAGGTGTGCGTCTGCGACCTCGCCGGAGCGTTCGACCTCACCGCCCCGACGATCTCGCACCACCTCAAGGTGCTGCGCACCGCCGGGCTGATCGACTGCGAGCGGCGCGGCACCTGGGTCTACTACCGCGTGGTCCCGGAGACCGTGGCGCGGCTCGGCGCCCTGTTCGCCCCGTTTGCCCGGCCCGCCTCCGCCGAGGCCGAGCCGGCCGAGCCCGAGCCGGAACGCGCCCCCGTGGCCTGACGCCCGCCGTCACGGCAAGTCGGGCGGACCCTCGGCCACGCCGGGCACGTACCAGGCGGCGAGCGCCCGCTGCGCCGTGTGGTACGGGCGGTCGCGGCGGCCGAGCGCGCGGGAGAGCGCGAGGGCCGCGGTGTGCACCGCGGGCGCGATCCGCTCCACCCGCGTCCGGGTGGACCGGCCGGACGCCGACAGCGCCCCCAGCACCTCGCCGTCCCGCCCCAGCACCGGCGCGGCCGCGCACACGATCCCCGGCGCCGACTCCTCCCGGTCGCAGGCGACGCCCTCCCGCCGGATCCGGGCGAGCTCCCGCAGCAGCGTCGCCGGCGCGGCGACCGCGCGCCCGCTCACCCGGGGCAGGCCGTTCTCCAGCACCCGCTGCACCACCTCCGGCGGGGAGAACGCGAGGATCGCCTTACCGGCCCCGGTGGCGTGCGCGGGCAGCCGTCCGCCCACCCGCGACGGCACGTCCGGCCCGCCGGGCGCGTGCAGGATCTCCACGTCCACCACCTCGGTGCCCTCCAGCACGGCGAGGTGGATCGTCTGCCGGGTCGCCTCCCACAGGTCCGCCATGTACGGCAGGGCCGCGTCCCGCAGCACCCGCCGCCGGGGCACCCGCTGGCCGATCTCGAACAGCCGCAGGCCGAGCCGCGCCTCCTGGCCGCTCCGTTCCAGCAGGCCCTCGTCGGCGAGCGCGTGCATGATCCGGTGCACCGTCGACTTCGGCAGCCCGGTACGGCGGGCCAGCTCGGACGGGCCCAGCACGTCGTCCTCGGGCCGGAACGCGGACAGGACCCGGACGACCCGGTGCAGGTAGGAGTCGCTGCTCATGGCGGAGGACACGCCTCACTTTATTCGGCCCGCCTCGGCGGAACGCGGAGCCGCCCCCGTCGGGCAGGACGCGCCGCCCACCGGGCGTACGGACGGTTGTCCGCCGCCGGTCAGGCCGGCACGGTGGCGAGTTTGCGGAGGTCGCGGCCCTCCTCGGCGAGGGCGTCGACGTCGACGCGGGTGCGCCTGGCGATGAGGCGCATGGCGGCGCGGATCTCGCGGGGGCGGTTGAGGCCGAGGGCGCCGTGGAGGACGCCGTCGCGGTGGTAGAAGGCGCAGAACGAGGTGGAGTCGGGGTCGCCGCGGTAGACGACCTCGTGGCCGGGGGAGATGTGCCCGGCCAGCTGCAGGCGGAGGTCGAACTGGTCGGACCAGAACCAGGGGACCTCGGCGTACGGCTCGGCGGCCCCCGTCATCGAGCGGCCCGCGGCGATGCCCTGGTTCTGCGCGTTCTGCCAGTTCTCGAGCCGGACGCGGCGGCCGAGGTAGGGGTTGGGGGCGTTCGCCACGTCGCCCGCGGCGTACACGTTCTCGAGCGAGGTGCGGCAGTGCTCGTCGACGAGGATGCCGTCGCCGGTGGCGATGCCGGCCTCGGCGGCGACCGCGAGGTCGGGCTCGATGCCGATGCCGACGATGACGCAGGAGGTCTCGATGCGGGTGCCGTCGGTGGCCACGACCGCGCGGACCCGGTCGTCGCCCTCGATGCGGTCGACGCCGACGCCGAGGCGCAGGTCGACGCCGCGTTCGCGGTGGTAGCGGGCGTAGCGGGCGCCCATCTCGGCGCCGAGCACGCGGCGGAGCGGGACGTCGGCGATCTCGAGCACGGTCACCCGGCAGCCGGCCTGGCGGGCGCAGGCCGCCACCTCGGCGCCGATGAAGCCCGCGCCGACCACCACGATCGGGGCGTCGGGCACCAGGTGGGGGCGGACGGCGAGGGCGTCGGCGAGCGTGCGGAAGTGGTACACGCCGTCGAGGTCCGCGCCGGGTACGGCGAGGCGGCGGGGGCGGCCGCCGGTGGCGAACAGCACCTTGTCGACCCGCAGCGAGCCGGTGGTGCCGGTGGCCTCGGCGAGGAGGAGCCGGCGTTCGGCGGGGAGCAGGCGGGTCACCCGGGTGCCGAGGAGGAGCTCCACGTCGTCGGCGGCCCACTCCTCGGCGGAGCGCAGCAGGGTCCGCTCGGGCGGCATCGCGCCGGTCAGCACCTCTTTCGACAGCGGCGGGCGGTCGTACGGCAGGTCGGGCTCCGCGCCGATGAGCACGATGCGCCCGCCGAAGCCCGCCCCGCGCAGGGCCTCGGCGGCCCGCGCGCCCGCGAGCCCGGCGCCCACGATCGCGTACGTCTCCCGCTCGCTCACGTCGCCTCCGTTTCGCCTGGTTTCGGACCGGCCTTTATGGCGGCAAACACCGCCGGTGGCCCGGTCCTTCCTCGGCGCCGTCGTCGATCACCAGGGTGATCCGCCCGGCGTCGCGCCGCCGGGCGGCGCCGTACCGGATGAGAAGCGTACGGGCGGCCTGTGGGCGGGGCGGCGGGAGGTCGGCCGCGGCCCGCCTCCGGTGGGGCGCGCATGCGGCACGGAGGCGGCATGAGAGCGGCATCGGTGCCGCATCGTCCCTGGCCACCTCGGGACCGCGGCAGGGGCCGGTGCGCCGGGCGGTGCGGGCCGCCGTCGCGGCGAACTATTTTGACTTGACTGTAAAGTCAAGTAGTGTGGGCGGGGAGCGAGGCGGGCGACGGAAGGAGCGGCGTATGACCACGGCCTCGAACGCGGAGACCCGGCCGCCCGCCGATCGCCGGCGTCGGCGCAGGACGGATTCCGAGGAGCGGATCCTCGCCGCGGCGAAGGAGCTGTTCCTGGCGGACCGCTACGACGGGGTGAACCTGGAACGCGTCGCCGAGCGTGCGGGGGTGTCCCGGCAGACGGTCTACAACCGGTTCGGGTCGAAGGAGGCCGTGTTCCGGGAGATGGTCCGTTACCACTGGTCGGCCTTCCCCGGGCCGGGCCACCTCGTCCGGTCCGGCGAGGACGCCGCGGCGACCGCCGAGGAGGTCCTGCGCGCGTTCGCCCGGGCGCTGCAGCGGTTCGCCGCCGAGACGGACCAGATCCGGTTCGCCCGGCTCGTCGTCGCCGAGTCCGCCCGGCGGCCGTGGATCGCCGACGAGTTCTACCGCCTGGGCAAGGGCCCGATCCTCGACGCCTTCGTCAGCCGCCTGGACGCCCTGGTCGAACGCGGCCTGCTGGACTGTCCCGACACCCGGCTGGCGGCCCGCCAGTTCATGGGCCTGGTGCAGGAGTTCCTGGTCTGGCCGCGGGTAATGGCGTTCACCGAGGAGATCGCCGCCCAGCCCGAGGCGGACGTGGTGATCGAGGAGGCGATCCGCGTCTTCCTCGCCCGCTACGCGCCCGATGCCACCACCGCCCGGCCCTGACCACGACTCACCACGCCCTGCCGTACCAGCAACGGAGAACCACCATGCCCGAACCCACCCTCATGCTCGGCGACGTCGAGATCACCCGGGTCGTCGAATGGGCCGGGGACTTCAGCACGGTCGGCGCGATCATCCCCGGCGCCGACGCCGAGACCTGGCGCGCCAACGAGGACTGGCTGGCGCCCCGCTTCTGGAACCCGGCCGACGACGCGTACCGGTGCCACGTGCAGACCTGGGTGCTGCGCAGCGAGGGGCGGACCATCCTCGTCGACACCGGGGTGGGGAACGACCGCGACCGGCCGCAGGTGCCCGCCTTCGCCCACCTGCACACCGACTTCCTCGACCGGCTGCGCGCGGCCGGGGTCGAGCCGGAGGATGTGGACATCGTCGTCAACACCCACATCCACTACGACCACGTCGGCTGGAACACCCGCAGGCAGGACGGCGAGTGGGTGCCGACGTTCCCCCGCGCCACGTACCTCATCCCGCGCGCGGACAACCTGTACTTCGACCCGGCCACCGCGCGCCGCAGCCGCCCGCCGCGCGACGAGAACGAGCGGGCCCGGTGGGAGGGCGGCAGGCTGGTCTTCGAGGACAGCGTCGCCCCCGTCCACCGGGCGGGCCGGGTGGTGCTGTGGGAGGACAGCCACCGCATCGACGGCAACCTGCTGCTCGAGGCGGCGCCCGGGCACACCCCGGGCTCGTCGGTGCTCACGCTCCGCTCGGGCACGGACCGGGCCGTGTTCGTCGGCGACCTGCTGCACAGCCCGGTCCAGCTCCTCAACCCGGCGTGGAACAGCCGCTTCGACGACGACCTCGAGCTCGCGGCCCGCACCCGGGAGCGCTACCTGTCCCGTGCGGCCGACCTGGGCGAGCTGGTGATCCCGGCCCACTGGCCCGGGCCCGGCGCGGCCGAGGTGCGGCGCGCGGGCGGCGCGTTCGCCGTACGGGCGTGGGCGCCCTTCGGCGGGCAGTCGTCCGGCGGCCCCCAGGGCGGCTGACGGCACGCGCCTCCCGGACGCCGCGGGTACGGCCGGCGGGCATGAAGAAGCGCCCCCGGCGGGTGCCGGGGGCGCGTGGGGTCGGGAGATCCGCGCGTGTGGCGCCGGTCGTGGACGAGGCGGGAGCCGGGCCGCTCCCGCGGAGGGTCAGACGCGCACCTCCTGGCGGAGGAAGGCGACGTAGGCGATCGCGAACATCACCGCGCACAGCGCGACGAGCGCGGTGATCTGCGGCCAGACGAGCAGGAGGCTCTCGCCCAGCGGCAGCCGGCTCGGCACGGCGCGGTAGGCCTGCTCGGGCAGGATCACGCCGAGGGTGCGCAGCTCGGGGGTGAGCAGGGCCGCGGTGACCTCCTCGTAGAGGAAGGCGGGGGAGAGGCGGCCGAGCGCCTGCTGCATCTCGGCGTTGGCGATCGTGCCGGGGGTGGTGAACACGCCCGCGATCATCTGCACGAGAAGGCCCGCGAGCAGGGAGAAGACGAGCCAGGCGCCGATCGCGGTGAGCGCCGCGGTGGCGGCCCGGTGCAGCAGGATCGACAACATCAGGGCGAAGGCGAGCCACACCCCGATGTAGACGCAGGACACCACCAGGTACACGATCAGCCGCGCCACCTGGTCCGGCGACGGCACGATGCCGAGCCGTACGATGCCGATCGCGCCGACCAGCACCATGAGCGCGGTGAGCAGCATGCCGATCACCGCGAGACCGGCGACGAACTTGCCGTTCACCACGTCGTCGCGGTGGATGGGCTGGGCGAGCAGCCGCGGCAGGGTGCGCTGGGACCGCTCCGAGCTCACCGCGTCGAAGCCGAACGCGATGCCGAGCAGTGGCCCGATCAGGGCCACGAAGTTGACGAACGCGAACGGCGTGTTCTCGATCGCCAGGGTGAACAGGTTGAGGAACAGCGAGGGCTGGTCGGTGGCGGCCTGCGCCACGTCACGGATCCGCCCGCCGGCCGCGTAGACCGCCGCCACGCCCGAGATGGTGAGCAGCCCGGCCACCACGAGGAGGCGTGCCGAGTGCAGGTGGTCGGCGATCTCCTTGCGCGCCACCATGCGCCACCCCGGCGGAGGGGCGACCACCTCAGTTGACTTGCTCATGGAAGTACCGGTGGTAGATCTCGTCCAGATGACTGCTGCGCTGCCGCAGGTGCAGCAGCGTGTGCCCGGCGCCGACGAGGGTCTCGGCGATCTTCCCGCGGACGTCGGCGGTGCACACCGCCACGATCAGATCGCCCTCGCGGTCCACCTGCTGTACCGAGTCGAGCTTCGCGATGCGCCGGGCCGCCAGGTCGACGTCGTCGGCGACCGCGATCTCGGTGACGGTACGGCCCTGCGCGAGCCGCTGGGCGAGCTCCTCGACCGAGCCGACCGCGACGAGCCGCCCGCGCACGAAGATGCCGACCCGATCGCACACCTCCTGCACCTGGTAGAGCAGGTGGGAGGAGAGCAGGACGGTCATGCCCCGCTCGTCGCGCAACCGGCGGATCAGGTTGAGCACGAGCTTGACGCCCTCGGGGTCGATGGCGATCGTCGGCTCGTCGAGGATCATCACCTGCGGGTTCTTCACCAGCGCGTCGGCGATGCCGAGCCGCTGCAGCATGCCTCGCGAGTAGCCGCCGGCCCGCCGGTCGGCCGCCTCGGTGAGGCCGACCTGCTCGAGCGCGTCCGCGATGCGGTCCTCGGCGTCCTTCAGCCCGTTGAGCCGCGCGGTGTAGCGCAGGTTCTCCCGGCCGGTCATCGACGGGTAGAAGCCCACCGAGTCCGGGACGTACCCGACCCGCTGCTTGATCTTGATCGCGTCCTTGGCCGGGTTCATCCCGAGCACGCGCACGCTGCCCGAGGTCGGCTCGATGAGGCCGAGCAGGGTGAGGATCGTCGTGGTCTTGCCCGCGCCGTTCGGCCCGAGCAGCCCGAACACCTCGCCCTTGCGCACCCGCAGGTCGAGCCGGTCCACCGCGGTCACGTCGCCGTACCGCTTGGTCAGCCGGTCGATCCTGATGACGTTGTCGGGAAGGTCGACGACCTCGGTTGTCGCGGTGCCTTTGGCTTCCGTGCTCTTGGAGACGTTGGCGACGCTGTCGTCCATACCCGCCTCGCCCGGGTCAGCGACGTCCGTAGACGCGGAACACCTGCCACAGTCCGGCGGCCACGGCGGCGATCAGCAGGATGCCGAGCAGGCCCCACCACTTGGAGGTCTCCACGGTGTAGCGGATGTCGGTGGTGGCGGTCTGCCCGTCGCTCTCCGCGCGCAGGGTGACCATGTAGTCGCCGGCGACGGCGTCACCCGACGGGGTGATGATCGCGGTGGCCTCGACCTGCTTCTGCGGCTCGACGTTCACGGTCTCCGGCTCGAAGGTGACCTCCCAGCCGGACGGCGGCGAGCTGGACAGCTTCACGCCGTTGACCGGGGCCGTGCCCTTGTTGGTGATCACGATCGGGATGCGGGTGCGGTCGCCGGAGGTGCCGGAGGCGTTGAGCCGCTCGTCCTTGGTGGTGAGCTCCACCTCGCCGGTGCCGCTGATCTCGGCGGCGAGGTCGATCGCGGCGTTCTGCCCGCCACCGCTCACGCCGAGGCGGATCGGGTAGGCGCCGGCGGTGACGTTGTCCGGCGGGTCGGCGGTGACGCTGATCGTCTCGGTGGCGCCGCCGTCCACGGTCACCGTGGTGGCCTGCGACTGCGCCGACGGGTTCGCGGAGACGTTCCAGCCCGCCGGGCCCTGCACCTGCAGCGCGTAGGTGGTCTTCTTCGCGGTGCCGTTGCGCAGCGTGACGCTGTAGTTGAAGGTGTCGGTCGGCTTACCGGTGAGCTTGGCGAACTCCGCCTCGAGGCCGATCGAACCGGAGCCGCCGCCGCGCACCGAGAGGGTGAGCGGCAGCTGTGCGCGCTGACCGCCGGGCCCCTTGGCCGTGACCGTGACCTTGTTCTTGCCCTTGGCGTCCGCGGGCACGTTGACGTCGAGGGTCACCTCGGTGCTGCCCGCGTGCACGCTCGACACGACGAAGCCGCCGCCGCGCAGCGAGGTACGCCAGCCCTTCGGCGCGTCGACGTCGAGCTCGACCCGCCCGGACGGGGAGGCCTTCACCTTCAGGTCGAGCGACACCTGGGAGCCGGGCTCGACCACGACGGACGGGTAGGGCGTGGTGAGCGTGATGGAGGCCGTGGACCGGCCATATGCGGGCGAGGCTGCGGCGGCGACACCGAGAACGGCCGCCAAAACGCCCGCGCACAGGGAGCGGATCAGCGACTTCATCACAGCCGTTCCTGAGAGTCGGATGTCGATACTTGGCACTAAGGTCGCAGGGAACTTATAGGTCCAGGTATAAAATCTTTGCAAGATCGTTTCTAAACCGGTTATCCGACGGTCATCTGGGCGTGACTTGGCGTGGCGCTGGGGTGTCAGCTCCCCGGTGAGGAGGAGGGTGTGATGCCGGAGCTGCCGTTCGACGACGAGCATGCGCCGCTGTACTCGCTGGGCCAGGTCGCCGAAATGCTGCAGGTGCGGCACGCGTACCTGCGGCGCCTCGACCAGTACCGGATCGTCACGCCGCGCCGTTCCGCCGGGGGGCAACGCCGCTACTCCCGCCACGACATCATGATCGTCCAACATGTGACGCGGCTCGCCGGCGAGGGCATGACGCTCAACTCGATCCGCCGCATCCTCGAGCTCGAACGGCAGATCGCCGAGGTCAAGGAGGAGCTGCGCCGCGTCCGGGACCGCATCGCCGAGCTGGAGGAGTGACGCCACACGTCCGGGGTGGGCGGGGAACCGGTTCGACGATCGCGATCGCGGCACGGCGGCGGGCGCGCGGGCCGTACGGCACGGCCGGCGCCACCGGGGAGCTTGGAAAGCGCGCGGAGACGGTCCGCGGGGGCGAAGACCGGCACGATCCCAACAGCCCTCGGAAACTGGATCATCACCGTCGGCCGACGTCGCCGTCAGAATGATCGCGGCAGCCGAAAACCGCGCCTTTCTTTATTATAAGGACGTTTAAATAAACTCATCATTATGAGCGAAACCAGGCTCACGGATCCGAGGCCCGTGCCGGGCGGTACCCGCGGCCGGGTGCTCGACGTGCTGCGTGCCACGGACGGCCCGCTCGGCGTGCAGGACGTCGCGGCAGCGCTGGGGCTGCACCCGAACACCGCCCGCTACCACCTCGACGCCCTCGTCGGCCTCGGCCTCGCCACCCGCGAGCCTGGGGAGCGCGGCCAGGCGGGCCGCCCGCGCATGATCTACCGGGCCGCCGGGGCGGCCACCGGGCGGCGCAGCTACCGGCTGCTCGCCGAGATGCTCACCGGCCTCGTCGCCACCCGCCTGCCGGACGCCGAGCAGGCCGCGCTCGAGGCCGGGCGCACCTGGGGCCGGTACCTGGGCGACGCGCCCGCGCCCTGGCAGGAGGCCGACGCCGCGGAGGCGGTGCGGCGGCTGGTCGCGGTGCTCGACGACGCGGGCTTCGAGCCGGAGGTGGTGCCGCCGCCGAACGGCACGGCGAACGGCGCGCCGCGGGCCGCCGCGGCCGCGGACACCGCCGGGTACGGCACGGCCCCGCAGGCGGGCGGCGGGACGGTGATCCGGCTGCGGCACTGCCCGTTCCGCGAGGTCGCCGAGCGGCACCGGGACGTGGTGTGCGCGCTGCACCTCGGCATGATGCAGGGCGTGCTGGCGGAGGCCCGCGCCCCGGTGACGGCCGAGCGGCTGGTGCCGTTCGCCGAGCCCTCGGTCTGCGTCACCCACCTGGCCGCGGCGGACGGCCCCGCCCCGGGCGCGGCCGGGTGAACCGGCTACCGGCCGGACACCTGGAAGAAGCCGTGCGCGCCGGACTCGGCGTGCCGCATGTCGTGGTCGACGAACGGGTAGCGGCCGGGCTCGGGGAAGACGGTCTCGACGAAGCCGCCCTGGGCCGGGGCGAGGTCGAGGGCCTGGGCGCCGCCGGGGTCGTCCGGGCGCAGCAGGTAGGCGCCCTCCTTATACACGGTGTCGAACCGCGTGCCGACGATGTGGAACGCGGTGCCGGAGGCCGGGCCCGCGGCGACCACCCAGACGCGGACCCGCTCGCCCGCGCGGGCGGCGAGCGGCGCGTGGTCGTACTGGGCGGCGGTGCCGTTGAACATCCACCCGTCGGGGCGGCCGTCGCGCATCTTCGCCACCTGGGCCGGGTCGCCGGGCGTGCCGAGGTAGAGCTCGCCCTGCACCAGCACGTACTCGCGGTCGACCGGCCGCAGGTCCGGCGGGTCGATGATCACCGCGCCGTACATGCCGTTCGCGATGTGCTGGAGCATCGGCATCGTCGAGCAGTGGTAGAGCCAGGCGCCCGCGCGGTCCGCCGTGAACCGGTAGGTGAGGCGCTCGCCCGGCTCGATCGTGCGCATCGGCCGGTCGGGGGCGAGGGACCCGGCGTGGAAGTCGATGCCGTGGCCGATCGTGCCGTCGTTGACGAAGGTCACGGTGAACACGTCGCCGACCTTGCCGCGCAGCACCGGGCCGGGCACGGTGCCGCCGAAGGTCCACATGCGCTGCCGCACGCCCGGGGCGACCTCGAGCTCCTTCTCCACGACGTGGATCTCCACCTTGTGCTCGGTGCCGCCGGGCGCGGGGCGCAGCGTCGCGTCGTACGGCGTAAAGCCGGGGCCGGGCGGGGCCGCGAGGTTGAGCGGGCCCTGCTCGGCGGCGTGCGCGGCATGGCCGGGTGAGGGCCGCCGGGCCGCCTCGGCCGCGGAGCCGGTCACCTCGATGCGGAGGGTCATGCCCGCGGCGCGGTGGCCGGCGACCGTGCACCAGCCGTCGATCGGGCCGGTCAGCGGGGGCAGGGTGAGCGTGGCCGACTCGCCGGGGCGCAGCATCGGGGTCTGCTCGCCGGTGGCCAGCCGCAGGTCGTGGCGCTGGCCGTCGGCGTTCGTCACCCGCAGTACGAGCCGGGTGCCGGCCGGGGCCTCGATCACGCCGGGGACCACGCGCATGCCGACGAGGGTGACGTCCACGGTCTGGGTGCCGCCCGCCACGGTGCGGGCGTGCGGCTCGGTCACGGTGGTCACCGCGGCGGCGACCGCGACCAGGGTGGCGAGCACGCCGACCGCGATCCCACCGGTCGCCGGGGCGATCCGCACGCCGCGCGAGCGCAGCACCGCGGCGACCGCGAGCGGCACGAACGCGGCGAGCGCGGCCACCGCCGTGCCGAGGCCGACCGCCGGGGCCGGGCCGGGCAGCGGGAGCACGGCCGCGGCGAGGCCCAGGTTGATCAGCGTGAGCCGGGTGCGCCAGAACCGCTCGAGCAGGGCGGCGTTGCGCTTGAGCGCGGCCGGGCCGCCGCCGAGCACGACCGGGAGCAGGAAGGTGAGCGCGCCGATCAGCGTCTGGCCGGCGAACCCGGCGAGCACCGGCGGCAGCGCCGCCTCGATCGCCGCGGCCACCCGCTCCGGCGGCCGGGTGGCGACCACGGCGAGGTCGGCGACGATCGCCAGCACGAACCAGGCGGTGCCCGCGGCGAGCAGGAACGCGGCCGCGCCGTGCGGCGGGCGGCGCCGGGCGGTGCGCAGGAACGGCACGAGCGCGAGCGCCGCGGCGGCCAAGTACAGCAGCAGGCCCGGCGCGGCGGCCCACCGCGCCCCGGCGAGCAGCCCGCCTGCCGCGAGGGCGAGCCCGGGTACGGCGAGCCGTACCGACAGCCGGGCGATCCGGCCCACCCCGTCGAGCACCTGGGTACGCAGCACGGTCGGCCAGAGCGTGAACAGCGTGCCGAGCACCGCGAGCCCGACCCAGCCGAGCAGGTTGACGTGCGCGTGCGCGGCGATCAGGCGCTCCTCCGCCGGGCCGGTCACCGCCCCGGAGAGCAGGACGCCGCCGAGCGTGCCGCCGGTGGCGAGCGCGGCCCCGGCCCACGCGTACCAGGTCACCACGTGCGAGAACCGGCCCGCGAGCGCGCGCCGTGCCCGTACGGCGAGCACCGCCGTGTGCGCGGCCACCACGGCGACCACCACGGCCGCCCCGGCCACGCCCACCGCGGCCGGGCCGGTCGACGCGCCGGTGAGCACCGCGACGACCCCGGCGTTGAGCGCGACCAGCCGCCCGGCCCGCCACCGGGCGGGCGGCTCGGCGAGCCGGAGCAGCGTGACCGCGAAGTGCTCGCTCCACGTCGTGATCGCGTTGGTGACCGCGCCGAGCAGGAACAGGTGCAGCGCCGACCAGCGCGGCGCGGGCAGCACGCCCTGCGCGGCGGCGGCGAGCGCGGCGAGCGCCAGCCAGACCAGCACCACCGCGTTCGCGATCGCGTGCCACCGCGCCCGCCCCTGTCGCGGCGGGGGCGGCTCGGGGCGGCGGCCGGGCGGCCCGATGCGGATCTCCACCGAGGTCATGACGGCTCCCCCGTACCGGAACGACGGGCGCGGACCGCGGCGGCGGCCGCGCAGCAGGCGAAGGCGACCAGCGCCACCTCGCCGAGCACCCCGCCCGCGGCCCGCGCCGGCTCGAACCCGGCGAGGTCACCGGCCACCCGGGCCGCCAACGCGAGGTGGAGCAGCGCGAGCGGGCCGTACATCGCCGGGCGGTACGGCAGGCGCACCCGCAGCACCGCGGGGAGGATCACCGGCGCGTGCCCGAACACCATCGACATCACGAAGCCGAGGAACACCGCGTGCAGCGCCGCGTCGTACAGCCCGCCGTCGGGCCGCCCGGCGACCGCCCACAGCAGCCCGCCCACCGCGAGCCAGGCGTACCCGCCGAGCAGGCAGACCGCACTGAACCGGGTAAGCCCGGCCGCGCGCACGGTACGGCGGGCCACGTCGTGCACGCCGAGCCAGGCGGCCAGCGCGAGCATGCCCACCCCGGTGATCCGCCACCCCGCGCTCGGCAGCGGGACCGCGGTGAGCACGCCCGCGACCAGCAGGCCCGCCGTGGCGATCAGCCCGTCGGCCGCACGCCGCCGCAGGAACGCCGCGTGCGCGAGTTCCAGCCGCTCCCCGGCGATCGTGAGGACGAGGAAGGCCGCGAGCCACGGCACCAGGTCGGCGACCGGGTGCCCGCGGAGCCACAGCAGGCCACCGCCGTACCAGGCGAGGGCCCCGGTCAGCTGCACGCCGACCGCGCGGCCGGGCCGCCGCTCCAGCACGACGACGACATAGCAGGCGACGAGCCAGCCCGCCGCCGCGGTGAGCGCGAGCCGCCCCGCCGTGCCGAGACCGGCGGCGAGCGCGATCGCGCCGAGCCCGCCGAGCGCGGGCGCGACGTACGCCCAGCGGCGGCGCAGCGACACCGCCCGCTCCAGGGCGATCAGGGTGCCGAGGAAGCCGAGCGCCATCAGCGGCCCGTGCTCGGCCGCGAACGCCTCCCGCGGCGCCGGCGCCACCTCGAGCCGGGCCAGCCCGCCCCACAGCCCGGCGGCGAGGGCGAGGGCGGCCCCGGCGAGCAGCGGCAGCCGCGCCACGGCGGGCCGCTGCCGCGCCATGGCGGGCCGGGCGGCGGGCGCACCGGCGGCCTGCGCCGCGGCCGCGCCGGGCGGCGACCCGGCGGAGGCGGCGCGGCCCGTGCCGGGCAGCGGTGCGGGAGGCGACTTCTGACTCATCTCGGCTTCTGGCTCATCTCGGTGCCGGTGGTGCTTCCTCGGTGGGGCGGAGCGTGGCGACGCACACGCCCGGGCGGGCGAACGGGCGCAGCGACGAGGTGGTGAGCGAGGCGCCGAGCTCGGCGAGCGCCCCCTGCATGAGGCCGAGGTGCACCCCGCAGACGACGTCGGCGTTGCTGCGGGCGAGCTCGCGGAACGGGCAGCGGCGCAGCTCGATCTGCCTGCCGTCGGGGGTGAGCCGCGGGTCGAAGCCCGCGTCGCGGAGCAGGTCGAGCACGCGGCGCGTGGCCTCGGCCGGGTCGAGCGCGCGGCGGTCGCGCGCCGCGCCCGCGATGCGCCCGCCGTACGCGCGGCCGGCGGCGATCGCGGCGGACGCGGCGGAGGCCTCGCCCGCGCCCTCGTTCCCGGCGAGGTAGCCGACGAGCACCTCGGCGAGCAGCCGGTAGTTGCGGCGGTCGTCGTTGTCGTCCGGCCGCGACGTGGCCGCGTACAGCAGGCGGGGGCGGCCGGGCCGGTCGCGGTCCTCGGTCCGCCCGGTCGCGTAGCCGTACTCGACGAGCAGGGCGAGGTGCGACCGCACCGTGTTCGGGTGCAGGCCGACCTCGGCGGCGATCTCCGGGATCGACAGCGGACGGCGCGCCCGGCGGAGCGTCTCCAGGACGGCGACCCGGCTCACGTCCGCCAGCACTCGGTGGGCGCGCGGGTCGATCCGCGCGTCGTGCTCGGTCACACCTTGATTTTGCACAATGGGACTTGTAAATACAACAGACATCGTAAAAACTGTCCTCGACTCTCGGCAGGTCCGGACCCGGGGAAGGAGCCCGACATGACCGCTCGAAGCACCGCATCCCACGACGCGCCCGCCCAGGAGGCGACGCTGCAGGCGATCCGGGAGCACCATCGGCGGCTTGGCCTGACCATGGCCCAGCACGCGGTCTCGCTGCGGCGCGACATCGACCGGCTGGCCGCGCCGTTCGACCGCCGGGCGCGCATGGCCGCGTTCTGCAGGAGCGAGGTGCTGCCGCACGCCCTCGCCGAGGAGCGCACCCTGTACGCCGCGGGCGCCGACATCGCCGAGACCCAGCCGCTGGTGCGCGCGATGGAGGACGAGCACGCGGTGCTGCGCGAGCTGGTCGGCGAGCTCGAGCAGGCGGCCACGAACGCCGAGATCGCGGGCGTCGCGAGCGCGCTCGACGTGCTGTTCCAGGTCCACCTGCGCAAGGAGAACGACGTGCTGCTGCCCGCGCTCGTCGACGCCGGGGTGGACCTGGCCGCCCTGCTCGACGGCATGCACGAGATCCTCGGCGAGCACGGTCACTCCGGCGACGCCGCGGCTGCGGCGCACGGGTGCGGCTGCGGCGGCCACGGGCACGGCCACGGTTCTGGACACGGGCACGGGCACGCCCCGGCTGTGGCGCACGAGTGCGCGTGCGGGGGCCACGGCGCCGCGGGGGACCCGGACGCGCGGGCCGAGCTCGTCGACGGCGAACTCGACGTACGGGCGCTGCCGCACGGCAGGCGGCACGCGCAGATCTTCGCCACGTTCGACGCGCTCCGGCCGGGTGAGGCGGTCACGCTCGTCAACGACCACGACCCCAAGCCGCTCTACTACCAGTTCGCCGCCGAGCGGACGGGCGAGTTCTCCTGGGAGTACGTGGAGACCGGTCCCGAGCGGTGGCGGGTGCGCATCACGCGCCTCTGACCGCGCCGCCGCACGGCACCGGCCGGGCCGGCTCGCCGTACCGCCGGGCGAGCAGCGGGGAACGCCGCGCCTCACCGTCATCCGCATTTCGCCTTCCGGGCACCGGCCGGTCGGGCCGGCCGGGTGTGGGCTACGTCTCCCACACCGAACCCGGTCGACGTAACTCCCAGCCAGGGTCAAAGGACCCTTTTCCCGGCAGCTCTTGGCCCACGTCGCCCCCCGGGCGGCCGGGCACGCCTCCCCGCCCGGCGGCCGCGGATCGCGCGCCGGGCCGGGCGGAGGCGCTCAGGACGATCGGTCCACGGTTTCGGGACCAAAGTCCCAGGTGTGCGCAAAGGCCGCACGGCATGCTCGGTGGTGGCGCGATCACGACCGGCCCGTACTGGTTTCGGATGCCTCCGCCATGAGTCCCGCAGAGGGGCCGGGGCCCCCGGTTCGTGCCGCCGGGAGGGAGACGGCTTCGGCCCCGGTCGTGATCGTGCCGCGCTGCACACTCCGCTGCCCGTGGCACCCCCGCCCACGGGCAGCGGAGCGCGCACCGGCCGACGAGGGCCGGGACCGGCGCACCCGCCCACGCCCGGCCACGGCGCACCGGCGTCGCCGGTCTCCTGCTGCGCGGCGGCACGCCGGACGTGCCCGCCGTACCGACCCCGCGCCGGCCCGGCGCCCCGTCCCCGCGTGACGGCGTGCCGCGGGGGCCGCTCCGGGCCGCCCGCCACGCCCCGCCCGCCCGCGACCGGGCACGGGAGGGCGCCGACCGGCCACGTCTCCACCGGAGGGCATGAATGACCGATATCCGAGGGCTTGCCGTAGCGCTGCTCACCGCGGTCGGCGCGGCGATGCTCACGGCCGGCCCGGTGATGGTCGCCCGTGGCCGCAGCGGGCGCGCCGAGATCCGCCGCGAGCTCGCCGACCAGAAGATCGTGTTCCCCGAGGCGGACAAGCTGCCCCCGCACCTGGCCCGGCACGCGGGCGCCGCGGTGGCCACCGGCGACCAGGCGAAGGCGTTCGCCGAGATGATCGGGGCGAACGTGCGCAAGGCCACCGGCGGCCGCACCTACGCCGAGATCAGCGCCGAGCTCGCCGAGCGCCGCGGCGACGAGCGGCTCAGCTCCCTCCGCCAGACCGCGTTCATGGGCCAGACCCTGCGCGCCTCGCTGATGAGCGCCTACCAGGCCTGGCACCTCACCACCCTGGTGATCGGCCTCGGCCTCGCCTTCATGGCGCTCGGCGCCGCGCTCGTGACCACCGCGGCGGTGCTCGCCACCGGCTCCTGACCCCGGTACGGCCCGCCGTACGGCTCAGCCCGCCGCGCCCGGGCCGCCCAACCGGGCAGCCGCTGGAGCCGCCGGGCGGCGAGCAGTCCCACGGCCGGGAGTGCGGCCATCGCGGCGCCCGCGGCGTACCGGTGGGCGCGGCCGCTCGGCGTGGGCGCGGCGCCGAGCGGGTCGGGCGGGCAGATCCCGGCGAGGGCGAGCCCGCCGCACCAGGTGCCGAGCAGCGCGGTCGCCGGGGCGCCGATCGGGAGCCGGGACCGGACGAGCCCGGCGAGCAGTGCCGCCGACCCGGCGGTGAGGCTCGCCACGGTACCGGCGAACACGCGGCCGGCTCCGTTCGCCGGCGCGTAGTCGCTCACGGCGTGCCGTACCGTGTCGACCTGCCGGGCCCACCCGACGTGCCGGACGGCGGCCCCGAGCACCGTGGCGGCGAGCCCGGCCGGCGCGGCGGCCGTGAGGCTCCGTGAGTGAGGGGACCGGTTCATGCCCCGTAGCGAACCGGGCCCGCGTGAGGGGGATACGCAGGGAATCATGAAGCTTCCGTGAAGCCCGGGCGGGCGCTCAGTGCACCGGCCGTACGCCGACGCGGTCGAGGAGGGACTCGATCGAGCCGAGCCCGGCGGTGCCGGTCACGGCGGCCACGTAGCCGTCGGGGCGGATCAGTGCCCACTCGCCGGGCTCGAGGCCGTACGCGTCGCGCACGTGGCCCCAGGTGTCGCGGATGTCGCCGCCGACGACGTGGATGCGCAGGCCGCGGCGGGGCGCGATGGCCGCGGTGCCGGGCTCGTAGCCGAGCAGCGTCCAGTGGGTGCCGCGGAAGAGCTGGAACAGCCGGGTGGCCTGCCCGGCCGCGCCGGTGACCGGCGCGTCGGGGGCCCGGTCGCCCGGGAGCACGCCCTTGTCCCGCCCCGGGCAGGGCAGCCCCAGCGACGAGCCGCGGTACCCGATGTCGAGCTGCGTCACGTCGCGGCCGCGCCGCATCTCGCCGGCCCGGGCCTCGCCGAGCAGCCGCTTGGTGAGGCCGAGCATGTCCGCGGCGACCGCCCGCCGCTCCTCCTCGTAGGTGTCGAGCAGCCCCGCGGGCGCGCCGTCGAGCACGGCGGCGAGCTTCCAGCCCAGGTTGTAGGCGTCCTGCACGCTCGTGTTCAGCCCCTGCGCGCCGGTCGGCGGGTGGCAGTGGGCGGCGTCCCCGGCGAGGAGGACCCGGCCGACCCGGTAGGCGTCGGCGAGCCGCGCCTGCATGGTGAACGCCGACGCCCAGGCCACCTCGCGGATCACGATGTCGTCCCGGCCGGTGCGCTCGCGGGCCAGCGCGGTGAGCCCTGCCGGGGTGAGGTCCGGTTCGCCCTCGGCCGGGGCCGCGGCCATCAGCTGGTACAGGTCGGTGCCGTACAGCGGGCACAGCGAGAACTCCCGGCCGCGGGTGCCGTCGCCCCAGCGGTGCCAGACGTCCCAGGCGAGCCCGTCGACCCGCACGTCGGCGACGATCGCGGCGACGCCGAGGGACCGGCCGGGGAACGCGACGCCGAGGGTCTTGCGGACGAAGCTCGACCCGCCGTCCGCGCCGACCAGGTACCGGGCCCGCACGGTCTCCGCGCCGTCCGCGCCCGCGATCCGCGCGGTCACCCCGTCGTCGTCCTGCTCGAACCCGATCAGCTCCCGGCCGAACTCCGCCGCGTGGCCCAGCTCGGCGAGCCGCTCCCGCATCCGGCGCTCGGTGAGGAACTGCGGGACGAGCAGCGCCAGGTGGTACGGCTCGGCCGGGGTCGGCGGGGGCGGCGTCGCGGCCCGGTCGATCGGGCCGGCGTCGGTGTAGCTGCGGGCGGTGGGGTATTCGCCGCCGGAGGCGACGACCCGGTCGAGGATGCCGAGGTCCTCCAGCAGCTCCTGGGTGCGCGGCTGGATGCCCTTGCCCCGGGAGCCGGGGAACGGCTGCGGCGACCTGTCGATGAGCCGGAACGCCACGTTCCGGCGGGCCAGCTCGATCGCGAGGGTGAGCCCGGTCGGCCCGGCCCCGCAGATGATCACGTCGGTGTGGTACGCGCGTGCCATCGCTGTCCGCCTTTCCGTCGCCGCTCCGCCGCGCGGGCGCCGCGGCGACCTCCTGCAAGATATGTGCGTTTTGCACGGAGTATTGGCGCGGCCGGATGCGCGCGTCAAGTCGCCGATCGCCGGCCCTGGCGCGATCTGGGTGGGATTAACGCGTAATGAGCTGCTCATTTGCGTGAAGCGCGCAGCCGTGAAAGTCGCCTCGCCGGGGGTGGGTGTGTGAACCGCAAATGTGTGTACGATGAGCACATCAGTTGTACGGAGGGGATTCCGGCGGAGCGTCGGCAGGCGGTGCGGGACGGCCGCGGGCCGGCGGCCCGCGGCCCGATCACGGCCGTGGCCGGGATGATCGCCGGTATCCTCCCCTCGACACCGTCGTCCGCCCGTGAGGGCGCCAGAGGCATCGGGTTGCGATCATGACGTCCAAACACCGCCGCAGCCTCATCGGCCGGCGCATCCACGAGTCGCTCATCGACCTGATCGCGGTCCTGAACCTCCCGCAACGCGACGAGGCCCTCATCGCGGAGGCCGGAATCCACCTCGACCGCGCCCTGTTCCAGGTCCTCGTCGCCATCCGGCGCTTCGGCCCGATCGGTGTCGTCGAGCTCGCCGAACGCGGCGGCCGCGACCACACCACGGTCAGCCGCCAGGTGGCCAAGCTCGCCGAGCTCGGCCTCGTGGAGCGCCGCCCCAGCCCGCTCGACCGCCGGGTGAAGGAGGCCGTGCTCACCGACGCGGGCCGCCGCGTCACCGAGGCGCTCGACGCGGCCCGCGAGCGCATGTTCCTCCCCGCCCTGGCCGAGTGGAGCGACCGCGACCTCATCGAACTCGACCGCCTGCTGCGCCGGCTCGCCGACGACCTGACGGCCGCCGCGGCCACGCAGGGCGAGCGGAAGGAGGACTAGCCGCGGAGGTCAGAGGCCGAGCACGGCGCGGGCGATGAGGAAGTAGATGATCAGCCCGGTGGCGTCGACGAGGGTGGCGACGAGCGGCGCGGACACCACGGCGGGGTCGATCCCCGCCCGCCGCGCGAGCAGCGGCATCGCGGCCCCGACGATCGCGGCCCACACGCAGATCACCACCAGCGACAGCCCCACCACCAGGGCGACCTTCGCCCCCGCCGTGACCGCGCCCACCACGAACCCCACGGCCGCGAGCATCAGCCCGAGCACCACGCCGATCCGGCATTCCCGCCACAGCAGCGCGGGCAGGTCGGACGGCCGCAGCTCGCCCACGGCGAGGGCGCGCACCGCCGCGGTGGCCGACTGGGCGCCCGCGTTGCCGCCGGTGCCGACGAGCAGCGGGATGAACAGCGCCAGCGCGGTCACCCGCTCCAGCGCACCCTGGAACGTCTGCAGCACGTGCACGGTGAGCGAGGAGGCCACGATGAGCAGCAGCAGCCAGACCGCCCGCGCCCCCGCGAGCTGCAGCACCCCGGCGTACATGTAGTGCCCGGTCCAGTGCGAGGACCCGGCCTGCCGCGCGATGTCCTCGCTGTCCGCCGCCTCGATGATCTCCACGGCGTCGTCGATCGTGAACAGCCCGACCAGCCGCGACTCGCTGTCCACCACCGGCAGCCCGATGAGGTTGGCCTCCTGCATCAGCCGGGCCGCGTCCTCCGCCGGGTCAGTCGCCCGTACCCGCGCCACCTCGGTGTCGGTGAGCTCCCGTACCATCCGGTACGGCTCGGCGAGCACGAGCTGCCGCAGCCCGACCACGCCGATCAGGATCCGGCCCGGCCCCACCACCGGCAGCGTGTACACGGTCTCCGCGTCCCGCCCCTTCGCCCGGATGATCTCCAGCGCCCGCGCCACCGTCACGTCCGCCGGCAGCGCGACCACCTCGGGCGTCATCACGCGCCCCACCGACCGCTCCGGATAGCCGAGCAGCGCCGCGGTCTTGTCCCGCTCCGCCGGGCTCAGCCCGGCGAGCACCCGCTTGACCACCTTCGCGGGCGCTTCCTGCAGCATGCGGGCGCGGACGTCGGGCTCCATGTCCTCGACGAGATCCGCGAAGGCGTGCCCGCGCAGCGCGTCGAGGATCTCCCGCTGATCCACCGGACTGAGCTCCTCGAACACCTCGAGCGCCTTGTCCCGCTGCAGCATGCGGAACGGCACCGCCGCCACCACCGAATCCATCCGCGCGAGCTCGTCGGCGATGACGTGCGGCGGGCTGGTGTCCAGCCACCGCTGCACGGCGTCGAGCTCGTTCGCGGTGACCAGCTCGCGCAGCGACACCGAGGGCGTGATGAACGACTCGCGGTCGGACATGGCCGGTATCTCCAAACGGACGGCAACCAGCAGCCCCGTGCCCACCGCGGGCGAGCCCACACCGGCACGCGGGTCACGCGATGTTTCGGCCTGCCTCAGCCGGACGTGTGGTCCGCCCCCGGCCCGGCCGGATCAACCGGGTTCGCACCGGACCCCCAGTCTGGCCGTACTCGCGCCCGCATCCCGGTGCGTGACGGGCGTGAACGGTCTGGCGGCCGTGGCCGTGCTCGGCCGGCGGAGGAGCGGGGACGACGCGGAGCGCGATCTCGCGGCGGCGTCCGGGACGTACGCCGCAGCCACTGTGGAGTGTGCCAGAGGGGTGACGGTGACCGGTTCCGCGCTGAGGCGATCCGATCGGCACAGCGTGCTGCTCACGCCTGTGTGCGGTGGTCCTCAGCCCCGAGGGGAACGTTCGCATTGACCGATTCGCACCGATCAAGGCGTGCTGCAGGAGGGATCGCGGCATGATGCCGCGGAACCGCGGGTCTCAGTCCACCGGGCTCGTCTGGCGGCGATCCAGCCACTCCAACACGCAGGGCAACCAGTGTGTCGAGGTCGCACTCTGCGATGGCCGGATCGTGCTACGCGACCCGAAGGACCCCGACGGCCCGGTGCTGACCTTCAGCAGGGCCGAGTGGCGGGAATTCGTCCGCCGCCTGGGGCGACGGTGGACGGTCACACCGACTGGTGCTGGACGTGGCGATCGCCCCCGACGGGCCGTGGCCGGCCGGCCTCCGACGACGGCACCGTCCGCATCTGGAACGTGAGTGAGCCGCGCTTCGGATGTGCCGCGGTGGTGCGTCTCGACCATGCGTCGCGTGGCCGTCGCCGACCCGGGCCTCCTCCTCGCCTGCGGCGGCCCGAACGTGTACGGCGTCGAGCTTGCCCACGCGCCGTCCTTGCGCGCTTCCGGACGCTGACCTTCGGTCGAAGGTCGACCCGCTGCGCAAGGAGGTCAAGGGAGGAGTTCGCGTGGTGTACAGGCCTCGCCCGGGACCGGTCGTCGGTCGGGACCCGGACGATCCGTCTCCGCCTCGCTGTCCGGCACGTGCGGTCAGCGACGTCGAAGCTCACCCTGCATGATCCCGTTGACGAAGGCCTCGTATTCGGCGTCGGTGAACAGCAGCGGCGGGTTCTGCGAATTCTTGGAGTCGCGCAGGGCCACGAGGCCGTGGTCGAGGAAGGCGACCTGGACGCAGTTGGTTCCGCCGCTGCTGAAGGAACTGGTGAGCCATTGCGCGTTGCGGAGCTGCGTTTCGAGCCAGGCCGGGCCGATGGCGTTCTTGCTCATGCGAGATCCTTCGCGATCGAGGTGAGGACGGGTATGGACGCCCTCGGGGAGAGCGCGTCTGCAAACCCCCGCCGGCGGCTGAGCCGATATGGGCCGCCCGCTCGCCGTACCGATCCCGGTACGGCGAGCGGGCGTTGCGGGTGACGGCACCGTGGACGGCACGGCCGGAAGGGGTATCGGGTCGCCGTGCCGGCGGGCGGTCACAGGTAGAAGGTCTTGACGTTCTGGTACTCGGTGATGGCGCGGGGGCCGAGTTCGCGGCCGAGGCCGCTGTTCTTGACGCCGCCCCACGGGCCGGCCGGGTCGGGGATGTAGCCGTTGATGCCGACGGTGCCGGTCTGGATGCGGCGGGCGATGCGGCGGCCGCGCTCGGGGTCGCTCGTCCAGACCGAGCCGCCGAGGCCGTAGTCGGAGTCGTTGGCGATGCGGACCGCGTCGTCCTCGTCGGTGTACTCGATGATCGAGAGCACCGGGCCGAAGATCTCCTCCTGGGCGATGGTGGACTTGTTGTCCACGTCGGCGAAGATCGTCGGCTGGACGAACCAGCCGCGGTCGAGGCCGGGCGGGCGGCCACCGCCGGTCACCAGGCGGGCGCCCTCGCTGATGCCCTTGGCGATGTAGCCCTCGACCCGGTCGCGCTGCCGCTCGGAGACGAGCGGGCCGATCATCGTGTTCGGGTCGAGCGCGTCGCCCACCGGCAGCGACGAGGCGAGCGCGGCGAACGTGTCCACCACCTCGGCGTACCGCGATCGCGGGGCGAGGATGCGGGTGCCCGCGTAGCAGGTCTGGCCGTTGTTGATCAGCGTCGCCGAGAACAGCGCCTGGCCGATCTTGGACAGGTCGAGGTCGGCGTCGTCGAGGATGATCGCCGCGGACTTGCCGCCGAGCTCGAGCGAGACCGGGCGCAGCAGGCGGCCGCAGGTCTCGGCGATCCACCGGCCGGCCGCGGTCGATCCGGTGAACGCCACCTTGGCGATGCCGGGGTGCTGCACCAGGTACGCGCCGATCTCCCGGCCGCCGGGCACGATGTTGACCACGCCCGGGGGCAGGCCGGCCGCGATCACCGCCTCGGCGAACACGTACGCGTCGAGCACGGTCTCCGGCGACGGCTTGAGCACGATCGTGTTCCCGGCCGCCAGCGCGGGGGCGTACTTGAACGACGACAGCGTCTGCGGGTAGTTCCACGGCACGATCCCGGCGATCACCCCCATCGGCTCGTACCGGATGGCGAGGTCGCCGCCGAGGAACCGGGAGGTCTCCTCCTCGATCGGCGAGTTCGGCAGCAGGCTCGCCATGTACCGCAGGGTGCCGACCGGGTTCATGCCCTCGATGATCGGCGACAGCGCGATCGGCATGCCGTTCTGCATGCTGACGAGCCGCCCGATCTCCTGGGCGCGGGCCTCCAGCTCGGCGGCGAGCCGCTCCAGCGCGGCGGCCCGGCGCTCCGGCTCCCACGACGACCAGCCCTGCGGGTCCTCGAACGCCCGGCGGGCGGCGGCGACCGCCGCGTCGACGTCGGCCTCGGCCGCCTCGGGCACGGTGCCGATGTGCTCGCCGGTGGAAGCGTTGTGCACCTCGATGGTGGCGGAGGAGCTCGGCGGCACCCACTCGCCGCCGATGAACAAACGCTCGTGTCTGATCGTCATCGGAGTCCTTTCTCGGCGTCGACCGGCGAGCGCCGTCCGGGCGGGCCGTCTTCGCCGTGACCGGCGTGTCCCCCAACGTGCCCGCGCGCGGCTCGGCCGGGTTTGGCGCGGTTACCCGAAGCGGTGCGGGCGAGCAGGGGCCGCAGACGGCCGCGTACGGCACGGCCCGGCTCGCCCCGGTGCGGCGCGCCCACCCGATCCGCGCGGCCGCGCCCGCGGCGTGCCGCCGCCGGCCGCGCTGCGCATGCGTCCGGTCCGAAGCCCTTCGCACGGGCAGGGGCGTGCCGCACACCGGCAGACCGTACAAACCGGTCGCGATGCAGGTCCAGGTTAGATCCGGACCCCGGCCCGGGCCGCGCGACATTCGACGGATCCCGTCCGGCCGAAACCGGAGATCAGGGGGCCGACGGCGGGGCCACCGGCGGCGGCCGCCCGATGTACGTTTCCCGCCGCCGGTCCCGCCGCCGGCCGGGTCAGCCGATGCCCTGGGCCCGGCTGAGCAGGCGCTGCGCGATGACGACGAGGGCGAGGAAGGCGCCGCTGACCACCTGCTGGACCGCGGAGGTGAGGCTGCCGACCTGGTTGATCAGGCTCTGGATGACGCCCATGAGCAGCACCCCGGCCATGGTGCCGGTGATGCCGCCGACGCCGCCGGTGAGCAGGGTGCCGCCGATCACCACGGCGGCGATCACGTCGAGTTCGAGGCCGACGCCGAGGATGGTGACGCCGGAGGAGAGCCGGGCCGCGTTGAGCACGCCCGCGAGCCCGGCGAGCAGGCCGGACATCGTGTAGACGAGGATCTTGGTGCGGGCGACCGGCACGCCCATCAGCCTGGCCGCGTCCTCGTTGCCGCCGATCGCGTACACGTTCTGGCCGAAGCCGGTGCGCTGCAGCAGCAGCATGCCGAGCAGGGCGAGGGCCACGGTGATGTACACCGGCCAGGTGAGGCCGGTGCCGAACGGGCCGGTCTGGCCGAGCGCGGCGAAGGCCCGGTCCTCGACCAGGTACGTGGTGGCGCCCTCGTGCGACACGGCGAGCATGAGGCCGCGGGCCCCGAGCATGCCCGCGAGGGTCACGATGAACGGGGCCATGCCGGTACGGGCGATGATCAGCCCCTGCACGAGGCCGAACAGGCCGCACACCGCGAGCGGGAGGGCGAGCGCGGTGAGCGTCCCGGCCTGGGAGGCGTACGCGGCGAGCACGCCGCCGAGCACGAACAGCGAGCCGACCGACAGGTCGATGCCACCGCTGATGATCACGAAGGTCATGCCGATCGCGATGATCGCCAGGAAGGACGAGGACACGATCACGCTGATCGCGTTGCCCGCGGTGGCGAACGACTCGAACGTGACCGAGCCGAAGACGACGAGTACCGCGAGCACCATGAGCGCGCCGTGCTGCTGCAGCAGGCGGCCCACCCGCTCGCGCAGCACGCCCCGCTGCCGCTCGGCCGCCGCGTCGGGGCCGGCCGCGGCGGGCTGCCGTGCCGTACCGGCGGCCGGGGTGGAGGTGGAGGATTCGGTCATCGGGTGCCTCGCTCCCGGGTGGCGTAGACGGCGGCGAGGATGATGGCCGCCTGGACCATCTGGGTCCACGACTGGGGCAGGTTGTGCTTGATCAGGGTGGCGGACAGCAGCTGCATGAGCAGCGCGCCCATCACGGTGCCGAGCACGCGGATGCGCCCGCCGGTGAGCGGGGTGCCGCCCACCACCACGGCGGTGATCGCGGACAGCTCCATGTAGAGGCCGAGCGAGGTGGGGTCGCTCGCCTGCAGCCGGGCGGTGGCGAGCACCCCGGCGATCGCGGCGAGCACGCCCGAGATCACGTACACGATGAGCAGGGTGCGCTTCACCGGCAGGCCGGACAGCTCGCTCGCCGCCCGGTTGCCGCCGATCGCCACCACGTGCCGCCCGAACGTGGTGCGGCGGACCACGAAGGCGACGACGAGGGTGAGCACGACCGCGACGATCACGATGATCGGGATGCCCGCGATCGACTCGCCGCCGAGCGCGATCAGGTCCGGGTTGCGGAACTCGCGGAGCTGCGGCACGAGCACGTTGGCGAGCCCGCGGATGCCGACGAGCAGGGCGAGCGTGGCAACGATCGGCTGTACCCCGACGTACGCGACGAGCGACCCGCCGACCGCGCCGACCAGCGCCCCGGCGAGCAGCGCCATCGCGATCGCGGGGAGCGCGCCGTACCCGAGGTAGAGCACGACCACGGCGGCGGCGAGCGCCATCACCGAGCCGACCGACAGATCGATGCCCTCGGTGCCGATGACCAGCGCCATGCCCAGCGACACGATCACGATCGGGGTGACCTGGACGAGCTGGGTGCGGAAGTTCCCCACGTCGAGGAAGTTCGGCGTGAACAGGATGTTGAAGGCGAGCAGGGCGAGCACCGCCGCGTAGACGCCGTACTCCTGCAGCCAGGCCAGCACCCGCTCCCGGTCGAGCCGCTCCGGCTTCGCCGCGATCTCAGCCATCAGGCACCGCCCTCCGCCATGCCGGTACGGCAGAGCCGCCCGGCGTACGACGCCACCGCCACCATCCACTCACCTTCGCAGAAGCGCCGCAAGGCGGATCTTTCAGACATCCTGCTCTCCTTCTCCCGGCCGGTCGGCGGCGGCCGAGCCCCGGGCGCGGGCGATCGTCGCCATGATCGCCTGCTCGGTGATCTCGTCGCCGCGCAGCTCGCCGACGACCGCGCCCTCGCGCAGCACCACCACGCGGTCCGAGCCCTCCACGAGTTCCGGCAGGTCGGAGGAGATGAGCAGCACGCCGAGGCCCTCCTCGGCGAGCTCGTCGATGAGCGCCCGCACCTCCGCCTTGGCGCCGACGTCGATGCCGCGGGTGGGCTCGTCGAGCAGCAGCACCTTCGGCTGCACGGCGAGCCAGCGGGCGAGCAGCACCTTCTGCTGGTTGCCGCCGGACAGCTCGGACACCCGCTGGTGCGGCGAGGCGGCCTTGATCCGCAGCCGCCGCATGAACGTCTCCACGATCCGGTCGATGCGCTCGTCGGAGACGATCCCGGCGCGGGACAGCCGGGGGAGCGCGGCGAGCGCGATGTTCTCCCGGACCGAGAGCGTGGGCACGATGCCCTCGGCCTTGCGGTCCTCGGGCAGCAGGCTCACCCCGGCCCGGACCGCGGCCGTGGTGGTGCGGGGGCGCAGCGGCCGCCCCGCCACGACCACCTCCCCGGCGTCGAGCGGCAGCGCGCCCACGATCGCCTTCGCGGTCTCGCTGCGGCCCGACCCGAGCAGCCCGCCCAGGCCCACCACCTCGCCCGGCCACACCGTGACCGACACGTCGTGCAGCAGGTGGCGGCGGGTGAGGCCGCGCGCCTCCACCGCCGGGGCCGTCGCGCCGTTCGCGCCGTTCCCGGTACGGCCGGCCGTCCCGGCGCCGGCCGTACCGGCGCCGTCTTTCGCAGTGCCGTTCTTTGCGGTGCCGTTTTTCCCAATGCCGTTTTTCCCGGTGCCGTTCTTCCCGCTGGCGTCCGGGGCGGGGCGGGCCGCGGCGAGCCGGCCGCGGCCGGACCGGGGCGACGGGGCCGCGGCGAGCTCGCGGCCGAGCATGAGCGAGATGAGCTCCAGCCGGTCCAGCTCGGCGAGCGGGCCGGTGTGCACGAGCCGGCCGTCGCGCAGCACGGTGACCCGGTCGCAGATCCGGTAGAGCTCCTCCATCCGGTGGCTGACGTACACCACCGCGAGCCCGCGGTCGCGCAGCCGCTCGACCACGCCGAACAGCGTCTCGACCTCGCGGGGCTCGAGCGACGAGGTCGGCTCGTCCATGACGATCACCCGGGCGTCGACCGAGACGGCCCGGGCGAGGGCGACCATCTGCTGCGCGCCCACGCCGAGGCTGCGCAGCGGGCGGCGCACGTCGGTGTGCACGCCGTACTCGGCGAGCAGGCGTTCGGCCCGGGCGTTCATCTCGGCCACATCGATGATGCCGAGGCGGTTGCGCGGCTCGCGCCCGAGCAGCAGGTTGCGGGCCACGCTCATCATCGGCACCAGGTTGACCTCCTGGTAGATGGTCGAGATGCCGGACCGCTGCGCCTGCAGCGGGGTGGCGAACGTCACCGGCTCGCCCCGGTAACGCAGCTCGCCCCCGTCGGGCCGGTACACCCCGGTGAGGACCTTGATGAGGGTCGACTTGCCGGCGCCGTTCTCCCCGACGAGCGCGTGCACCTCGCCGGGCAGGAGGGCGCACGACACCTCGTCGAGGGCGAGCACCCCGGGGAATCGTTTGGAGACCCGCCGGGCCTCGAGCACCGGCTCCGGGTCGGTGGATATGGGCAACGGTCCTCCCCCGTGGCCGTCTCGTGGGTGGTCCTTGCGTGGGAACTGCGATCCCGCCGGCCCGCCGTGGGGGCGCCCCGTCCGGACACGGGCTCACGGGAAGTCCGGACGGGGCGGGCCGCACGGATCAGTACGCGTCGCCCAGGGACTCCTTCGCCGTGGACGCGTCGTACTCGCGGTCGGAGATGATGATCTTGTCCGGGATCTCCTCGCCGTTGAGGAACTTCTGCGCGGTCTCGAAGGCGAGCGGCCCGAACCTCGGGTTCGACTCGATCACGGCGTACAGCCAGCCGTCCACGATCGCCTGGACCGCGCTGCGGGTGCCGTCGATCGAGACGATCTTGATGTCGCCGGGCTCCTTGCCCGCGCCCTTGAGCGCGGTCACCGCGCCCAGCGCCATCTCGTCGTTCTCGGCGTAGATGCCGTTGATGCCGGGCCGGGACTGGATCAGCTGCTCGGTGACCTGCTGACCCTTCTCCCGGGTGAACTCACCGGTCTGCTCGAAGACGATCTTGATGTCCGGTGCCTTCTCCTGGATCCGGTCCTTGAACCCGGCGGTGCGGTCGTTGGTGACGTTGTTGCCCGGCGCGCCGAGCAGGATCGCCACCTCGCCCTTGCCGTCCAGGGCCTCGATCATCCGGTCGGCGGCGCGCTTGCCCTGCTCGTAGAAGTCCGACCCGATGAACGTGAGGTAGTCCTGGCACGGCCGGGCGTTGATCTTGCGGTCGACCGTGATGATCGGGATCTTCTTGGCGGCGGCCTGCTGCAGCACCGGCTCCCACCCGTCGCTGTTCAGCGGCGCGATCACCAGCAGCTTCACGCCCTGGGCGATGAGCTGCTGCACGTCGGTGATCTGCTTGGAGAACTGCGACTGGGCGTTGGTCACCCGCAGGTCCTTGATCCCGAGCTTCGCCGCCTCGTCCTTGATCGACTTGGTCTCGGCGATGCGGAAGGGGTTCGCCTCCTTCTCCGACTGGGAGAAGCCGACCGGCACCGACGTCAGGTCGAACCTCTCCCCGCCGAACTTCTCCAGCGTGCAGGTCGACGCGGGCTCACCCGTGGGCGTCGCCACGACCTGCTGCTGTCCCTGGCCGCCGCCGGAGGCGGCGGGCTGGGCCGTGTCCTCCTCGCCGCGGGCACAGCCGGCCAGGGCGAGCGCCGCGCACAGGGCGAGCGCCATGCCGGTACGGCGGGCCGCGCGCCGGGGACGCAGGACGGTGATCATGGTGGTTCCTTTCCGAGGGGTCAGCACGCGACCGGCGAGCCGGCGATCACGTCGCGGTTGTCGGCGCGGAGCTTGCCGACGTCCGGCTTGACGACCGCGCGGTCGTAGGTCAGCAGGCCGTTGACCTCGATCTCCACGTCGGTGATCTGCGTGTAGATCGCGGCCGACAGGCCCTTGCACGAGCGCAGCCGCTTCAGCTGCTCGTTGAGCTGCAGGTAGTGGTTCGTGAGCGCGTTCGCGTCGGGCTCACCCTGGTAGCCCCAGCCGCCGCCGGACCAGCTGTGGCCCACCACCAGCAGGCCGAGCCCGCCGTACTCGCCGAGGACGGTGGCACGGTCGCCGGTGGGCGCCGGCGGGTCGCCGGGGCCGACGTAGATGTGGTAGTCGGCGACGTCGCCGTTGCCGCCGTCCACCGCGCCGCAGCAGTTGATGCCGCTCATGTTGTTCACCAGGCGGGACGGGTCCCACGCCTTCACCTGGTCGGCGATGCGGGCCTGGTCGTACTGGCCCCAGCCCTCGTTGAACGGCACCCACATCACCACGGACGGGCTGTTGTGGTGCTGGTCCATGATCCGCTTGAGCTCGGCCTCGAACTGGGCGTTGTCCTCGGCGGAGCGGGCGGCGAACCGGGACGGCATGTCCTGCCAGACGAGCAGGCCGAGCCGGTCGGCGTGGTAGTACCAGCGGTCCGGCTCCACCTTCACGTGCTTGCGCACCGCGTTGTAGCCGAAGTTCTTGATCTGCTCGAGGTCGAAGCGCAGCGCCTCGTCGGTCGGCGCGGTGTAGATGCCGTCCGGCCAGAAGCCCTGGTCGAGCGGGCCGAAGTGGAACACCGGCTCGCCGTTGAGCAGGATCCGGTTCATCCCGTCGACCTTGCCGATCGAGATCGACCGCATCCCGAAGTAGCTGCCGACCTTGTCGAGCACGCGGCCGCGGGCGTCCTTGAGGGTGACCTCGAGGTCGTAGAGGAACGGGTTCTCCGGCGTCCACAGGATCGGGTCCGGGACCGGCAGGGTGAGCTCGGTGCCCGGCGCGCCGGACACGGTGCCGACGACGCGGCCCTTGGCGCGGGCGGTGAGCGTGACCTCGGCGGCCTCGCCCTCGGCGGTCACGGTCGCCTTCAGCGCCTTGCCCGGCACGTCCGGGGTGGTGCGCAGCCCGCTGATGTAGGCCTCGGGCACGGGCTCGAGCCAGACGGTCTGCCAGATGCCGGAGGTGGTGGTGTACCAGATGCTCTGCGGGTTGAGGTGCTGTTTGCCGAGCGCCTGCCGGTCACGGTCGCTCGGGTCGGCCACGTAGACGATCAGCTCCTGCTGCCCGTGCGGCCGCAGCGCGTCGGTGACGTCCACGGTGAACCGGTCGTAGCCGCCCTTGTGCGAGCCGACCTGCGTGCCGTTCACGTAGACGACCGCCTCGTAGTCGACCGCGTCGAGGTGCAGCAGCACCCGGCCCTTCTTGGCCCAGGACGCGGGCACCGTGAAGGTGCGGCGGTACCACATGCGGTCCTCGTGCCGGTTGATGCCGGACAGCGTCGACTCCACCGGGAAGGGCACGGTGATGCGCTCGGGCAGGGTGCGGCCGAACGGCGGGTCCTCACCCTCCTTCGCCGGGGCGAACTCCCAGACGCCGTTGAGGTTGCTCCAGTCCTTGCGGGTGAGCTGCGGGCGCGGGTACTCCGGCAGCGGCCGGTTCGGGTTCACCTTCTTCGCCCACTTGGTGCTGATCGTGTACGTCGAGCCGTTCTCGACCAGCACGTGGACGTACGCCGGGAACTCGCCGCCGTCGGCGTACGCGACGCCGCCCTGGCCGTCGTAGGAGGTGCGCAGGTTGTTGCCGGCCTGGCGGGGGACCGGGTGCTGCAGGCCGAGGCGCAGCACGCGGCGGTCCCGCGGGTCGAGGGTCGCCGACTTCACCGGCCACGCCGTGCCGCCGATGGTGAGGGAGAAGTGCTCGGCGGCCTCCTTCGGCAGCCGGGCGAGCGGCTTGTCGAAGGTGAGCACGGCGGTGTCACCGGACTCGACGACGCGCGCCGTGACCGGCCCCGGCGGCTCGAAGCCCTCGGGGAGGGTGAACGCGGACGGGGGCACGATCTGCTTCGGCGTGCTCGGGCTCTCCCAGCGCAGCCGCAGGTGCGAGCCGCCGTAGTGCTCGAAGAACTCGAGCTTGAAGTCGTACGCCCGGCCGGCCTCCAGCGCGATCGGGGTGCCGGTGATCTCGACGTCCCAGTCGTCCACCCAGTGGTCGATGACGAGCTGGTTGTCGATCCACAGCCGGAACCCGTTGTCGCCGATGATCGAGAACGTGTACGTCTCGGAGTGCTCGGGCGTGATCCGCCCGGTCCACCGGACGGTCACGTCGTCGCTGCGTCCGGTGAGCAGGTTGAAGATCGGCTCGAGGTCGGCGAACTCGATGTTCGGGTCGACGACCGTCGCCTTCAGCTCACCGAAGTCGAATCGGCCCTGCCCGGTGCTCGTGTAGTAGTCGCCACGGAGCCCGGGACGGCCGTCCGCGGCCCGTGCGGCGGTCGGCGCCACGAGGGCGAACTGCGCCGCGAGGGTGCACAGGGCCGCGAGCAGGAGTAGGAGGGGGTGCTTGAGGATGGTCCTACCACGAGTGGTGCTCATCGCACGACGTCCTCTCTCGGGAGCCCGTGCCCCTAAAGAAAGCACCGCCTGATCGAAAGAGTCAACACTTTCGATCTAAATCGTTCACATTCGGTCAACCGTTCCGGGGCCGCCCAGGCCGCCACCGACCGACTATGATCGGTAGTGGTCAGGTCCCCTGCCGCAGGTCGGCGGGGACGTCGGCACGGGCCGGCCGGGAACGCCGGTGGGGCCGGCCCGACGCGACGCCGGAGTGGAAGAGGTGAGCGACCCCCAGGGCCCGGGCGAGGTACGCCGTCCCGTTTTCGCCGCCGAGCGCCGGCAGCGCATCCTCGAGCTGCTGCGCGCCAACGGCGCCCTCTCGCTGCGCGAGCTCGCCCAGGCGGTGCGGTCCTCGGAGGTCACGGTCCGCCGCGATCTGAAGGCGCTCGCCGCGGAGGGCCTGCTCAACCGGCACCACGGCGGGGCCACCCTGCCCGGCGATCTCACCCGCGAGCCCACCCACGCGCAGAAGGCCCAGGTCGCCTCGGCCGAGAAGCTCGCGATCGCGGACCTTGCCGCGTCCCTGGTCGAGGAGGGGGACGCGATCGTGGTCGGCCCCGGCACCACCACCCAGGCGTTCGCCGCCCGGCTCGGCCGGTTCAGCGAGCTCGCCGTGGTCACCAACTCGCTGCCGGTGGCGCAGGCGCTCGCCGCCTACCCGCGCATCGAGGTCGTGCTCACCGGCGGCACGCTGCGCGGCTCGATCCTCGCCCTGGTCGGCAGCGCCGCCGAGGCCTCGCTCGCCGGCCTGCGGGTACGGCGGGCCTTCCTGTCCGGCAACGGCCTCACCGCCGAGCGCGGCCTGTCCACCCCGAACATGCAGGTCGCCAGCGTGGACCGGGCGCTCGCCGCGGCGGCCGAGGAGGTCGTGGTGCTCGCCGACCACACCAAGATCGGCGTGGACACGATGGTGCAGACCGTCCCCACCGAGCGCATCGATCACCTCGTGACCGACGAGAACGCGCCCGCCGACGTGCTCGACGAGCTCGCCGGCCGGGGCGTGCGACTGCATGTGGCTCGACTCTGATCGAATCTGATCCTTTGTAACCTTAAAAGTTCCGTTTCATTACGGTACCGTTACCGCGCGGGCACACGATCGATCGCAAGGGAACGTCTCCTCGGGGTGAGGAGGGAGCCTGTGGCCGCCAACCTGCTCGAAGCCGTGGGCGTCCTGAAGTCCTTCGGGGAGGTGCGGGCGCTCGACCACGTCTCCCTCGCCGTGCGGGCGGGCGAGGTGCACACGATCGTCGGCGGCAACGGGGCCGGCAAGTCCACGCTGGTGAAGGTGCTGTCCGGGGTGTGCCGTCCCGACCGGGGCGAGCTGCGCGTGGACGGCAGCCCGGTGCGGTTCGCCAGCCCGCTCGACGCGCTGCGCGCCGGGATCGGCGCCGTGCACCAGGAGGGCAACCTGGTGCCGAACCTGAGCGTCGCGCGCAACCTGTTCCTCGGCCGCGAACCCCGCCGCTTCGGCCTCATCGACTTCTCCCGGATGCACGAGCTCGCCGCCGAGACCCTCGCCGGGTACGGCCTGCGGGTCGACGTGCGCCGCCCGCTCGGCTCGCTCGGCCCCGGCGCGCGGCAGCTCGTCGCGATCGCCCGGGTGGTCTCCACCGGCGCGCGCGTGATCGTGCTCGACGAGCCGGGGGCCGTGCTCGAACCGGCCGAGCTCGACACGCTGTTCGCCGTGGTCGACCGGCTGCGCGCGGAGGGCCGGGCGATCGTCTACGTCAGCCACCGGCTCGACGAGCTGTACCGGGTGGGCGACCGGGTCACCGTGCTGCGCGAGGGCCGGGTGGTGCGCACCGGGCCGCTCGCCGCGATCGACCAGGTGCGGCTCGTCTCGCTCATGCTCGGCCGGCCGTACCGGCCGGAGCGGGCCGGACCGGCCGATCCGGCCGGCGAGCCGCCCGCGGACGAGCCCGGCGACGAGCCGGTGCTCACCGCCACCGGGCTCACCCGCCGCCGCCTGTTGTCCGGGGTGTCGCTCGTGCTGCGCCCCGGCGAGGTGCTCGGCCTCGGCGGCCTGCTCGGCGCCGGGCGCAGCGCCACCGCGCGTGCGATCGCCGGGGCGCTGCCGGTCGACTCGGGCCAGGTCACCGTGGCCGGCGCGCCGAAGCGCAAGTGGTCGATCCGGGCCGCGATCCGCGCCGGCATCAGCCTCGTGCCGAAGGACCGCCGCACCGAGGGCATCGTGCCCACGCTGTCGGTGCGGGACAACATCGCGCTCGCCGCGCTGTCCCGGCTGTCCCGCGCCGGGATCGTCTCCGACGCCCAGGTCGACCGGGTCGTCGCCGACCTGATGGACCGGCTGCACATCAAGGCCACCTCGCCCCGGCAGCGGGTCGCCGAGCTGTCCGGCGGCAACCAGCAGAAGGTACTGCTCGCCCGCTGGCTCGCGATGCGGCCGCGGGTGCTGCTGCTCGACGAGCCCACCCGCGGCGTCGACGTCGCGGCAAAGGCCGATCTGCGCTCCCTCATCGACGACCTGGCGGTGGACGGCCTGGCCGTGCTGCTCATCTCCAACGACCCGCGCGAGCTCGCGGACAACTGCGACCGGGTCGTGGTGCTGCGCGACGGCGCCGTCGTCGGCGAGCTGTCCGGGCTCGCCGTCACCGAGCAGCGCATCGTCGAGGCGATCGCCGCCGTCCCCGCCGCCGAGCCCACGGGCGCGGCCGCCCGGACCGGCGCGCTGCCCGGGCCCAACGCGGCGCTCTCCACCCCCGCGGGCGGCTAGCGGCGCGCCCCCGAACGGCGGAGCGGGGGCGCGAACCCGGTTCCCGCGTACCGGAAAGGGTCTTGCACTCCGACCGAAAAGGACCGATAGTGACCACATTCGGTCTTGATTGATCTGATTCGGTCTCAGTTGATCGGGCGGGGCGGTGCGTGCCGCCCTTCCGGGCCGTGGAGTGTCGCCATGAGACGCAAACCGGGATCGCTCGCGCTCGTCTGCACCCTGGCCGCCGCGCTGACCTGCGTGCCACCCCCGGCGGCGGCCGGCGCCGCCACGGTCCCGGGCGGCGCGCGGCCGGGCGCCGCGGATACGGCCGCGGGGGACGCCGCGCAGGGTGCCGCACCCGGTGCCGCATCGGCCGCCGGGCGCGCCGGCGTGGCGGCCGGGGCGTATCCCGAGGTCGGACGGGGCACCCGGTTCCTCGACCAGGACGCGCTGCTCGCCGGGTACGCCGAGCCGGAGTGGTACAAGGCGAACATCCCGTTCCTGGAGGTCCCCGACCGGGAGATCCAGGACGTCTACTACTACCGGTGGAGCACCTACAAGCGGCACATCAAGTACACCGACCAGCAGAACGGCTACATCATCACCGAGTTCCACAACGCCCCCGGGTACGCCGCGCCGCTCGGCGGCATCGTCGCCGCCGCCGGGCACCACGTGTACGAGGGCCGGTGGCTGCGCGACACCCGCCCGCTCGACGACTACCTGCGGTACTGGCTCCAGGGGCCGGGCGCGGGCCCGAAGCCCAAGGAGGACTACGTCAACGAGCACACCGACGACTGGGCCCACGAGTACGCGTGGTGGGCGGCCGACGCCGTCTACCAGCGGTACCTGGTCACCGGCGACGCGGAGTTCACCACGAGCCTGCTGCCCGACCTGATCCGCCAGTACGAGAAGTGGGGCCACCAGTTCGAGCCGCGGCTCGGCCTCTACTGGTCGGTGCCGGTGTGGGACGCGATGGAGTACACCGCGTCCTCCTACGAGACCGACCCGGCCGACCCGTACCACGGCGGCCGCGGCTACCGCCCCACGCTCAACGCCTACCAGTACGGCGACGCCCGCGCGATCGCCGCCATCGCCCGGCTGCGCGGCGACAAGGCGACCGCGGCCGAGTTCGAGCGGCGCGCGGACGACCTGCGCACGGCCCTGCACAAGTGGCTGTGGGACGACGAGCGCAAGTTCTTCCTGCACAAGGCCCACGCCGACCTCGACCCCGGCGAGCGCCTGGTGGGCACCCGCGAGCTGATCGGCTACATCCCGTGGATGTTCGGCATGGCCCGTAAGGGCACCGAGGAGGCGTGGGCCCAGCTGACCGACCCGCAGGGGTTCGCCGCGCCGTACGGGCCGACCACGGCGGAGCGGCGCAGCCCGTACTTCATGCGCGACGCGCTCGCCGGCTGCTGCCGGTGGAACGGGCCGAGCTGGCCGTACGCCACCGCGCAGACGCTCACCGCGATGGCGAACCTGCTCAACGACCACGAGCAGTCGGTGGTGACCGCCGACGACTACCACCGCCTGCTGCGCACCTACGCGCTCACCCAGTACAAGGACGGCAGGCCGTACGTGGCCGAGGCGCACCACCCGGACGAGCCGCGCTGGATCTACGACGCCCGCGGGCACAGCGAGCACTACAACCACTCGACCTTCACCGACCTGGTGATCAGCGGCCTGATCGGGCTGCGCCCGCAGCCGGGCGACCGGGTCGTGGTGAACCCGCTCGTGCCGAAGGACTGGGCGTACTTCGCGCTGGAGAACACGCCGGTCCGCGGCCACAACGTGACCGTGCTGTGGGACCGGGACGGCACCCGGTACGGCCGGGGCGCGGGCCTGCGGGTGTACGTGGACGGCGTGCAGGTCGCCGCCCGGCCCGACCTGGGCGGGCTCACCGTCAAGGTGCCGGCCGCGAAGCGGCGCGACGACGGCGTGCGGCCGGTGAACGACGCCGCCAACCCGCACCGCGCCGGGTACCCGCGCCCGTTCGCGTCGTACACCGGCGAGATCGACGACGCGTGGGACGCGGTGGACGGCCAGATCTTCTACGACGACATCCCGCACAGCCGGTGGACCAACTACCGCTCGCCCAACCCCGGCGGCGACCACCTCGGCCTCGACTTCGGCGTCCCGACCCCGGTCAGCGAGGTGCGGTTCCACACGTACGACGACCGCGGCGGCGTGCAGACGCCCGCGGACTACCGGCTGGAGTACTGGGACGGCGAGACCTGGCGGGAGGTGCCGGGGCAGACCCGGTCCCCGGAGCGGCCGGCCGGCAACGCGCTCAACCGGGTCACCTTCCCGGAGATCGTCACCACGCGGATCCGCCTCGTCTTCACCAACCCGCCCGGCGCCTACGTCGGCGTCACCGAGCTGCAGGCCTGGTCACGGAACGCCGCGGGCGCGTCGCTCGCGGTCGAGCCGCCGGAGCGGCCGCGCCCCGACCGGCCGATGCCGGTGACCACCGTGTTCACCAACGGCACCGGCAGGGCGGCGCCGGACGTCCGCGTCACGCTCGCCGTACCGCCCGGCTGGACGGCCCGGCGGACCGGATCGTCCGGCCCGGCGACCGTGCCCCCGGGCGGAAAGCTCGCCGTGCGCTGGGAGGTCACCCCGCCGGACGGCTTCCTGCGGCCCGGCGCCCACCCGCTGCGGGCGTTCGCCACGTACGGCCCGCCCGCCCGGCCGGGCCGCGCCGCCGGCGGGTACGCGTCGCTCGAGGTCCCGCTCGACCTCGCCGCCTATCCGCGGGCCGACCACGCCGACGCGTTCACCGCGGACACCTCGGCCGACTACACGGTGCACCGGCCGTACGACGGCGAGGCGAAGCCGTCGGTGAGCGTCGGCGGCGGCCGCTTCACCGCCACCGGCACCGACCCGTACTTCGGCCTGGTCGCCGGCCCGGCCGCGCCGAGCTCGGGCGACGCGGTGAGCGTGCTCACCGTCGGCTCGTTCGCGGAGACCGGCCGTCCCGAGGACAGCGTGTTCGTCGGCTGGGTGAAGGACGGCGACAACTTCGTCACCGCCTGGTACAACCACACCCGCAAGGCGTCCGGCATCAACGTCCGGGTCAACGGGCGGCTGCTCCCCATCCACGGCGACGCGCAGCTCAGCCTCGCCCCCGGCGACCGGTTCGCGCTCGTGCTCAGCGGCGACACGATCACCTCGTACGCCGAGACCGGCGGTGTCTGGCGGCCGCTGCGCACCGCGGACATCGGCGACCTGCTCGCCACCCCCGAGGCCCGCGCGCAGTACCGGTACGGCTTCGGCCTGCGCGCCACCACCGGCACGATCGCCGTCGCCGGCTTCGCGGGCCACAGCGCCGTGCGGCCGGGCTGACGCCGGGTCGTACCGGCACGGGGCTGGGACAGGGAAGGCCCCCGGGACCGCCGCGGATCCCGGGGGCCGTCGCCATGCGTCGTCCGGCTCAGGTGAGGCTGTCGCAGCTCACCGCGTCGGGGTCGTTCGCCGCCTGCGGGACCCAGCGCACATTGGCGAACGACGCGGAGAACTCGCCCTCGGTGTACACGAGGAACGGCGTGTTCACGTTCTCCAGGTCGAGGCCGCGGGACGCGAAGCAGGCGATCGGGATCTTGACCGTCGCCTTCTCGCCCACCGGCAGGTTCGTGAACAGGCCCGTCGCCACCACCTCGGCGCCGCACGGCCAGACGCAGTGCACGCTGATCACCGTGCGGTCGGCCGGCGGCCGGTGCACGATCGTGTCGAAGACCAGCGCGCCCTCCGCGTTGTGGTAGCCGCGCAGGTCGGTGCCGCCGTTCGGGTTCTGCATGTAGATCTGCGCGGGCCCGGTGCCGTTCCAGGTGGCGCGCAGCGCGTCCTGCTGCACGTTCACGTCCGACGGCTCGACGCTGATCTCGGCGTGCGACGCGGTGAGGTCCGGGCCGATCTCGGTGCCGCTCCAGTTCTCCGCCGAGCCGATGTAGCTGCGGTACGGGTCGACGTCGGTGCGGTTGAAGATCTCCAGGGGCTCGGTGGCGGTGCCGCCGCCGTCGGTGGCGCCGCACGGCAGCTCGGCCGAGGTCTCGTCGAGCTTGCCGATCTTGCTCGCCTGGCCGTACCGCAGGCCGTACCCGAGCGGGAACAGCGGGTCGTAGTCCTTGTCACCCGCGTTGAGCGGGGTCTGGCAGGGGCCCTTCGGCCAGGAGTACGGCAGCCTGCCGGTGTAGCCGGGGCCGCTGTTGCGGCCGCGGACGAGCAGGTCGGCGACGCCGCCGCCCTCGGTGCCGGGCAGCCACGCGACCACGAACGCGTCCGAGCGGTTGAGCTCCTTATTGACGTAGAGCGGGCGGCCGGTGACGTACACGGTGATCACCGGGGTGCCCTTGCCGCTCACCCGGTCGAGCACGGCGAGGTCGTTCGGGTAGAGCTTCGCCGCCTCCAGGGTGCGCCGGGACAGGTCTCCCACGCCCTCGGCGTACGGCGTCTCGCCGATCACCGCGATCACCGCGTCGTAGGCGGAGACGTCCACGCCCTCGGCGGTCTCGTTGAAGGTGACGTTTTCCGGGCCGAGGGCCTCGCGCAGGCCGTCGAGGATGGTCTGGCCGACGGGGAAGTCGGCGTTGGTGTTGCCGGTGCCCTGCCAGGTGAGCGACCAGCCGCCGGTCTGGTTCTCCATGCTGTCCGCGCTCTTGCCGACCACGAGCACCTTCGACCGCGGCGGCAGCGGCAGCACCTTGTCGTTGTTCTTCAGCAGCACCTGCGACCGCCGCACCGCCTCGCGGGCGAGCTCGCGGGCCTGCAGCAGCTCGGTCTTGCCCGCGGCGAACCGGGCGGACGGCTTGGGCGCCTCGAACAGGCCGGCGCGCAGCTTGACGCGGAGGATGCGGCGCACCGCGTCGTCGATCCGGGACATCGGGATCTCACCGGACCGGACCTGGGCGACGGTGTTCTCGATGAACGCCTTCCAGTCGTTCGGCACCATCACCATGTCGATGCCGGCCTTGATCGCCTGCGGGCAGCTCGCGTTCGTGCAGCCGGGCACCTGGCCGATGCCGTTCCAGTCGGAGACGACGAACCCGTCGAACCCGATCTTCTGCTTGAGGATCCGGGTGAGGACCTTCTCGCTGCCGTGGATCTTGCCCTCGGTGATCCCGAGCTCCTCGTTGGTCCAGCTGTTGAACGAGGCCATCACGGTCTGGACCCCGGCGCCGATCGCGCCGTAGTAGCCCTGGCCGTGGATGTTGATCATCTCGGCCTCGGAGGACATGTTCACGCCCTGGTCGACGCCCTTGTCGGTGCCGCCGTCGCCGATGAAGTGCTTGGCGGTGGCGATGATGCCGTCCGGGCCGATCCGGTGCTTGCCGGTGCCCTGCAGGCCGAGCACGGCCTCGGTCGCGTACGCGCGGGTGATCCGCGGGTCCTCGGAGTAGCCCTCGTAGGTGCGGCCCCACCGGTCGTCGCGCGGCACGGCGACGGTCGGGGCGAACGTCCAGTCCTGGCCGGTGACCCGCACCTGCCGGGCGGTCGCCTGGGCGATCTTGCGGACGAGGCAGGGGTCCTGCGCGGCGCCGAGCGCGATGTTGTGCGGGAACAGGGTCGCGCCGAACACGTTGTTGTGGCCGTGCACCGCGTCGGTGCCCCAGATGATCGGGATCTTCAGCCGGGTGCTCTTCGACGCCTCCCAGAACGCGTCGGCGAGGGCGAGCCACTCCTGCGGCGAGGCGTGCTTGTTCCGGTTCGGCCAGGAGCCTCCGCCGTTGAGCACCGACCCGATGTTGTATTGCTTCACCTCCTCGGGGGTGATGGCGGAGATCTCCGGCTGGGTCATCTGGCCGACCTTCTCCTCAAGCGTCATCTTCTTGAGGAGCTCGTCGATGCGCTTCTCGTCGGCCGGGTCTTTGCGGAACCGGCTCGGCACCTTCGGCCAGTCGCGCAGGTTCGGCAGGTGCTTGGGGATCGGGGTGCAGGCCTGCGGGCCCTGCGGACCCTGCGGCGGGTGGGGGCCGGGGCCGCCGGGCTTCGCCGGGCCCGGACCGGCCGGACCCGGCCCCGGCGGCGGCGCGGTGGCCGCGGCGGCGGGCGTGATCGCGACCATGCCGCCGAGGAGCGCGACGCCGGCGACGGTGGCGAGCAGGCGGGCGCGGATCGGGGAGCGGGCGCGCCGGCCTGCGGGGCGCCATGCGTGCGAGCTACCCATGGACCCTCCAGGGGTGCGGGTGGGACCGATCAAGGAGAGAGCGCTCTCAGCACAGCGTCGGCGTGACTTTTCGCACAGTCAAGGCGAGAGGAAATAACAATTCACGTAACCCGGGCGAAACACCCCGGTACTCTGAGAGCGCTCTCACGGCAGGAAGACCGGGGTGCGGCGACCGCGCTCGCGCGCACCCCGGTGCTCGCACGGCCGCGGTGCGGCACCGCCGCCGTCCTTTGCGAATCGATCTTGACCTAAGTGAGATCGTTGGTCAAGCCGGGCGCGATCAGCCGAGGAACGGCGACGTCACCAGCGCCGCGGTGGCCGCCGCCAGCGTCCACACCCCCGCCTGGATCAGCCGGTACTTGGCCCGCACCAGCCTGCTGAGCACCGCGATCTGTTCGGCGAGCGCCTCCAGCTCGGCACGGGAGGACCGCTCCAGCGCCGCGACCAGCGCGTACGGCGACCGCTGCCGCGCCGCGTCGCCGTAGAACCCGATCAGCTCCCCGGTCCGCCCGTGGCCCAGCCGCGGGTACACGGCGGCGAGGAACATCACGATCGCCGCACAGGTCAGGGCGGCGCCGCACCACCACAGCCACTGCCCGCCGCCGAGGTAGTGCGGCCGCCAGTCCCCCGCGAACAGCCCGCCGAGCGTTGCCCCGACCGCCACCGCCGTCGCCCCCAGCATGATCGACGCCTTGGTGTCGGCCCGGCTCATCTCGGCCTTGATCTCGCCCAGCAGGTGGCGGGCGTACTCGGCCGCCTGCTCCGTCGGATTCGTCATGGGGCCTCGTCCGCCAACCGTGCGGGCACCGTGGCCGGCGTGACCGGGGCGCCGTCGCCGCGCTGCGCGACCCACGCCTCCCGCAGCCGCTGCAGCTCCTCCGCCAGCTGCTCGGGCGCGAACCGCCGGAGCGCGTCGTCCACCTCCTGCAGCGCGCCGAACTCCGGCTCGGGACCGGTCACGCCGTGCAGCTCGGGGCGGACCCGGTCGCGGAGCGAATCGGTGCGCCCCGCGGTGGCGAAAGCCGGCGGCACGCCTCCCGCCTTGTCGTGGAAGCCACGAGAGTAGAGCACGAACTGGTACGCCGCGCCGTACCGCTCGGCGATCCGGGCGATCATCTCTTCGCGCAGCGCCTTCAGATCACTCCAGGCGATATCGTGCCGCTTCACCAGCTTTCCTGCCTTGCGCAGCAGGCGCGTGCTCACCCGGTTCGCCCGCCACAGCCGCCTGCGGGCGCGGTACTCCTCGCTCACGAGCGGGTCATAGGCGACGATCTTCAATGCCAGGGCGCAGAGGGTGAGCGTGACGATGAGGATCGCCACGAAGTCCGTCGGCAGCTCGAGGTACGGCACGTCGCCGGCCTGCCCGAGCGCGGCGTTCGCCTCCCGGGTGCGCTGCACGGCCCAGACCAGGGCACAAAGGACGAGCAGGGCGGGCAGGGTGAGGCGGAACGCCCAGAACACGAGCCCGGCGAGGGCGCGGGCCAGGCCTGTGCGGTTCCGCTGCCGCTCGTGGTGGGTCCGCCGGGCGCGGTACACCGGCCCGCCGAGGATCGTGCCGGAGATGAGCAGCCCGACGGTGAGCGCGAACCCGGGCAGCAGGGTCAGAACCTCTTCCAGGGCGCTGATGTCGGTGTTCCCGACGAACTGCTGGAAGACCCCCTTGAAGTACCAGGTGTCGAAGAGGCCGACCGCGATGATCGTGGGCCAGGCGAGCGCCCGCAGCCAGAGCGGCGGTGGCGATGATCCGCTCTCGATCCGCGCCTCCTTCACCCGCCGGAGGCCCCGCACGGCCGCGCCGAGCTCCTCAGCGCGCACCACGGCGCGCAGCTCGGAGAGGGATGCGTCCGCCGCGTGGTACGCGCTGATCAGCCGCTCGCGCTGCGCGTTCAGCCGGTCGGCGTGCCGCTGCACGAGCTGCGAGCCCTGGTTCTTGGCGTACAGCAGGGCGTGCGCCTCCAGGTTGTCCAGCTGTTCCGGCCGCCGGGGCGGGGTGCGGTGGAGGTACGCGTCGAAGTTGCGCTGCCAGCAGTCGCATCCGTGATGGCACAGGTGCACCGGCTGCGCGACGCCGTTCGCGCTGGTGTTCGCACCGGGCGGCACGAGCCGACCGTCCAGCGCGCCGTCGTCGTCCTGCTGGAACCGGTCCTCCGGCGTTTCGTCGTCCCGATGAAATTCGTTGCCGGCCATGTCAACCACGCACCTTGTACTTGATCTCCACTCGGCGGTTGCACTGGCGCGCCGCGGCGCTCGTCCCCGGACACTTGGGTGACGTCTCGCCCTTCCCGACGACGCGGATGCCGCCGAGCCCGGCGTCCTCCAGCACGCGGCGCACCGCCTCGGCGCGCCGGAGCGAAAGGTTTTTGTTGTACGCGTCGTCGCCCTGATCGTCGGTGTGCCCGACCACCTGGACCCATTCCGGCGCCTTCGGGATAACCTTCTCGGCGAACGCCTCCAGCGCCCTGCGCCCCTTTGCGGAGATCCGGTCCGAGTCGACGTCGAAGAGCAGGTCACTGGGGAGCGTCTCGGTACGGACCGGGTTCGGGGGCGTCGCGATGGGCCGGAACCGGACGGGTTCGTCCTCGGCCCCCTTCGCCGCCGCCGCATCCTCGGCGGGTTGCGGACGCGCACTCGACCTCACGTCGCAGCCCTCCTTGGCGCCGGTGACCTCCGCGCACATCTCCGTCCACAGGGTGCGGAGCCAGTGCAGATGCGGCTCTTGGGGCTCCGGGTGTCCCGGCCCGACCACGCCCACCCACGGCAGCAGCACTTCCCAATCCTTCAGTTCGGGTACGGCTCGCTGCCGGGCGCAGGCCCGGACGATGCGCTTGGCGTGCCCGATGTCCCGCATCGCGGTCTGGCGCAGGTCGGCGCAGCCGGTCGTGGCCAGTCCGTCAGTGGCGACGACCAGGGTGCGCCGTGCCCCCCTCGCCTCGGGCGTCCCCAGCCGGAACGCGGCCATGACGTTGCTGCCCCGCTCGGCGGCGGGCTCCCGGGCGGCCTGGCCGATCCGCTCCCGCAGGCAGGCGCTGGTGTTCCCGGCGAAGAGCTGCCGGTTACGGTCGCCACCGGTCATCCGCGGCAGCGAGATCGGCGCGCCCTGCCAGGTGATGCTCTCCCCGCCGTCGATCGCGCCGATCCGGATCACGGCGGGCGTGCTGATCGACGGGATCAGCGCCGCCTCCGAGCCGAAACTGATCGAGCCGTCCTGGTGCGGCACACCCTTGCCGCCGAAGATCGCCGTGTACCAGTCGGCGCTCTGGCCGGTCTCCGCATCGCGCATGGACGCGCTGCGGTCGATCACCACGACGACCTCCTGCGCGGTCGGGGTCTTGTCACGCGCCAACCGCTCGAGCGCGGCGCAGGCGGCCCCTGGCACCGGTTCGGCGGTGACAGTCGTCGGGTCGTTGAAGAGCGAACACGCCGACACAAGGAGGAGGCCGGCCAGAGCGGCCGAGCGCAGTGGAGCGTTCATGCGTCTTCCCACGGCAGTTGCGTCGAGGGTTCGGGGACGTGCACGCCGAGTTGCTTGAGGGCGAACCGGAGCACGCTTTCGCTGTTCTTGACGAGATCGAAGACGTTGACCTGCTGCTGGGCGCTCATCACCCGGTTGAGCGTCTCGAGGAACTCCTCGGCTTTCTCCTCCCGCAGGCGCTCCATGATCTCCATGACCTCCGCCGCCCCGACGTCGGCGAGCTTCACGGCGTGGCGACTGCGCCAGTTCTCCTCGCTCTTCTCAAAGAAGGGGACCCACAGGTCACGCTCCTCGCCGAGCCGCGCCACCCGGCTGCGCGTCTTCTCCAACTTGGCGTGATCCTCTATCAGGCCTTGATAGAGCTCGCGCTGCCGTTCCCGGACCTCTTCGCTTGGGGCCACCCATGCCTGCACCGTGCATCTGACCGTCACGTCCTCGCAGTCGTGAACCGGCGCGAGGAACACCGCGGCCAGCCTCTCGTTGACGGCATCCTCGGCTTCGGCGGGGAGATGGGGGAGGAATTGGCGGGCCGTAGCGCGCACCACGGTGTGGATACGTCGCTGCACCATCCGCCGCGTCGTGTTGATTTCGGCGGCTAGATCCAGCCCGTTGTCCGTCTTCGGCTGGGCACACCAGGAGCACCAGACCGTCACGACGAAGTCCCATGCGTCGCCTCGGGCGGGCGTTTTGATCTCTACCGGGTCGTCCCACACGTGCAGGCCCTCACCGGGCGGGTGATCGCACGGGCGCGGTGGCGGCTGGAGGAATTGCTGGGTGAGCAGGATCGGGTTGTCCGGTCCGTCAGCGGGACAGGCGCGGGGACCGGAGCGGCGCCGGAACCATCCTTGTAGTCGGCGAAGGATACCCATCAGGTGGTACCGCCCTTCATGCGCGTGTGAAGGTGTTTGCACAGATCGGCGTCTGCGGCGCCCGTCTGGTACCAGTGGCACAGGTAGAGGCGGAGCGGTCCGTGCAGTGTGGCGGTGCTCCTCTCGAAAACGCGCTCGATGACGATCCGGTAGCGCTGCGAGAGGTCATCCCATGCGGCCACCCACGATCCGAACGCGTCCCATGCCTCGGGCACGGGCGGGGTGACCCCGCATTCCAGGGCGGCCGAGCTAAGGCCGCAGGTCAACGCATTGATCCAGGCTGTGGCGAGCTGCTCCTCGGCGGCGAGCCACGACTCGGCGTCGAGGTCGTCGATTTGCAGCCGGTCCCCTTCGTCGTCCTTCCTCATGGCTAGGCGTGTGAGAGCAAGGGCGGCGACGCGACGGAGACCGGCGTGTTCCTCCCCGCTCCAGTCGGCGAGCTCCTCAAGAATCTCCGGCGCGGTGGTGGGGGTGTACACCTCGGTGAGTGCCCGGCCTACGGAGTCGTGCAGGTAGCGGTTCCAGCGCAGGGATCGGGCCACCATGTACCGGAATGCCTTGAGTGCCTCGCCGATCCGTTCCCGGCCGATGAGCGAACCGTACGCCCGCGCCGCGGTGCGCCGGGTGGACGCGGTCCTCACCCATCGAGCGAGGCAGTCGAGCACCTGTGGGGAGGGCTTCGCCGCGTACGCCGCCTCCAGCGCCCAGGCGGCGAGCCACGACTCGTATTGCCGTTGGGAACGGCTCCATTCGTCGAGGAACTCGGCCTCGATCAGCTTGAAATCGAAGGCCGCGATGCGCCCGATCGCATGAGCGACCTTGACCCGGACCTCCCAGTGGCGCCGGTCCCGGCGTTGGGCGAGGAGCTTCAGCCAGGCGAGGACCGCCTCGCGAATGCTCTCCCCCTCCTCCCAGACCACTTCGAGGATCGCGCCCGCGAGTCTGGGGCGCCGGAGGCGGACCCGGGTGACACTGTCCCGAACGCTGCGCTCGGCCTGGGCCGCCTCCAGCCAGGCGGGAAGCCACTCCCACGACGGCGAAGCCGTCGTGTCCGGTGCCGGGTTGGGCGGCGCGAGCATTTCGAGCAGGAGAGCGGCAGCACGCGACACCGTGACGAGGGGGAGTTCGTTCAGCACCGCCAGGCTGATAAGGAAACAGCGCTGGTGCAGGGTGGTGTCCTCTTGGGAGAGCAGGCTCCTCGCCAGGTCCCTCAAGGCATCCGGGAGGCCGGACGTGAAGTCCTCGACACGCCCGCCCTCGGCGAGGACGCCGGCCGCCTCCCTCGCCAGGAAGTCACTCTCCCCAGGCGGCCGGTCCTCGCTCGCGATGTGGGCGAGCGCTTGAAGAAGGGACTGAGGGCAGGGGCGGCCGCGTTGCCTCAGGTGCCAGATGAGCCGGCTTTCGAATACCGCACGCGGATTCGGGGCGTCGTGCGCGACCGCGGGGTACCCGGGCAGACCGTCGGGGCCGGTCAGGACGACGAAACGGCCCTGCAGGGTGTCCGCTACGGACTGCAGATGGCGTATCACCTCGTTCCGGCCGTGCCGAGTCCACTCCGCGTTGGTGGCCCCCAGCACGTAGCCCGTGTGTTCGTCGAGCCGTCTCGCGTCGATGCGGCGTGGATCGTGGACGCCCTGGAGCCATCCGTGGCGCCGCAGGCCAGGTCTCTCGGCCGCCCACTGGGCCAGCGCGGCGAGAGCGGTCCAGAACCGGCCGCTGCTCTCATGCCCTTTCAGCACGACGACCTGCTCTACGGCGAGCTGACTGACCAGCTTGTTGTAGGAGGACGTCGGGACGAAAGTGTTCTCGATCTCCCGTGCGAGCTGCTCACCGACCAGGTGGCGTTTGATCGTTTCGGAGCGTTCCAGCCCTACGTTGATGTCGCCACCGTGCGTCTCGAAGAGAGCGCCACCCACGATGTGGTGAGAGGAGCCGTGGACGTAAGTTCGCAGGCTTTCCTCGCGCATGCGGCGCTCTGCGGCCTCGTACGCGAGCCGCTGGCCGAGCGGCCTGTCGTCATCAGCCTCTTCGTCCTCCTGGTGACCGTGCGACTCCACCTTCTCGCCGGTCGCGGTGGCGGAATCCGCATCTGATGCGCCGCCGGCGGCCGCGGTGACGGGACCCGAATCCGGAGTGGCACCGGTGGTCAGAGGGCTGTCGACGGCCGAGGCGGGGGTGTGCTCCGCGGCGGTGGAGTTCCCGGGAGCGGGTGTCGGCTCGGTCATCTGCGGCCGCCCAGGTTGATATCGCGGAGGTTGATGTCGCCCGAGTTGGTCTGGTTCACGACGGAATCCCGAATGTTGTGGGCGGACTGGGTGATGTGCTGGACGTGGTTCGGTGCCGTCGGCGGAGGCGAGGAGGGGGACGGGTCCGGAGCCGCGCCAGAGGACGAGTCGGGGTCCGTACCCGGAGGTGAGTCAGGGGGCAGGCTGAAACGATCCAGTTCGGGGATCTTGTACAGGTCACAGTTCGGCACGTAGAGATAGGCGCGGTACCGGTTTCGCTTCACCGCGACGTGGACCGGCCGGAAGGTCTCGAGGTCGAGCGAGCCGTACCCGGCGGTGAGGTGGTCGGTGTAGATGCGTTCGGAGACGATGACCGCGAGGTCCGCGCCCTGGCAGCAGGCGAGCGCGACCCGCAGCGCCTCGGCGTCGATCAGCCGGTTCACCGCGACCGCGGGATCACCCGCGATGCCGGTGGCGGCGTCGGTCCGCACCGGACCCTCGTGCAGGGACATGCGCAGGCGGATCGGGGTCCAGGGGCGGGGGCGCCTGCGGCGGTTGTGGGTGCCGAGGAGGACGTTGAGCTCCTCGATGAACGTCTCCGCGAACCGGTCTATCTGCGTGTCGGCGGGCAGCACCGCGAACAGGCCGTCCCCCGAGAACTGCGGCCAGCAGTCGTTCAGGTCGACGCCCGCCTCACGCATGGCGGTCTCCACCAGGTTGGTGAGGCTTTTCTGTGCCTGGAACTGCTCCGCCTCGTTCCGGCCGCTGTAGTTCTCGATATCGAGCGAGATCATCGGATGGATCTTGCGCATGCGGGAGTCGCTCATCCGTATGCCTCCGGATAAGTCGTGCGACGTGGTTGACACGCACCGTGCCACGAGGCGGGGGACACGAACGACGACAAAAGTCGTCGAAGAGGCAAACTTGCTGACCTCGTCCGTGGCTAGGTGACGATGTCCGCGAACTTCGCGAGCCTTGCCTTGTCGGTGATCAAGACGCGACGGCGACCCGTCTCGACCAATCCTTTCGCCGCGAGCCGCCTGAGTGCCCGCTGCACAGATTCCTTGGTGGCGCCGATCAACGCGCCGTATTCCGCGTGGGAGAGCCGGACGCCGACGTCGATGGCGCCCGTCGGACCCATACGCCCATACCGGTCCGCCAGCTCCAGCAGGGCGCGGCAGAGCCGTACCTCGACGCCGTAACCCGCGAAGTCGAGCCGGCGGCGGCCGGCCTGCCGCAGTCGTTCGCTGAGCATCCGGTTGACGGTCAACGCCACGGACGGCCTGCGCCGCAGGCAGTCGAGGAAGACCGGGCCGGGGATGTGGCTGATGAGCGAGCGGCGGCAGGTGGTGATCGTGGCGAACCTCGTCGTGTCGTCGATCACCGCCATCTCGCCGACCAGGTCGCCGCTGACCCGGATGGCGATGAGCGTCTCAACGCCGTTCTCCGCGCCCGCTTTCACCATCACCACCGCATCGAGCAGAACGAGGACACTGTCGCCTTTGTCCCCTTGACGGAAGAGCGTCTCGCCGGCCGAGTGCCATCGAGGGATGCCGAGGTCCAGCAGCGCCTTCCGGTCGGTGACCGGTAATTTGGACAAAAAGGTCCCCGCTGGCCAGTCGCGGGATACCCATGGTTCCGGCAGTGGTGGCACCACGTCTCCTGCATCTTTTGCAGGCAAAGCGGCTGTTTGGGTGGGGTCACCACCCGATGTCGGAACCCTACTACTGGTTATTGCGGATACTCGATGGCTTTTTGGTAAAGATTTGCATCTGTGATTTCGGATGCTTCCTGCCGCCCATTTATTTATGGTGCGTCCGAAAAGGTGGGCGAATCGCATGTTTCGGTTTATAGAGAAATGTCGATTATGTTCGACCGAATTCGTCGCCCTGCGAGGGCGTGTGACGGTCAGCGCACTGCGACGCCGGCGTCCTTGGTGGCGAGGAGGTCGGCGAAGAGGGACTCCCACTGGGGCATGACGACCTCGGGGGTGTAGGCCCGGACGGTCTCGCGGGCGGCGGCGCCGAGGCGCTTGCGGAGGTCCACGTCCTCGATGGCGCGGATCATGGCGCGGGCGAGGGCGTCGACGTCGCGGGGCGGGACGAGCAGGCCGTCCTTCTCGTGGGTGATCACGTCGGCCGGGCCGGTGGGGCAGTCGAAGCTCACCACGGGCAGGCCGTGCCCCATCGCCTCGATCATCACCATGGGCAGGCCCTCGAAGCGGGAGCTGAGCACGAACAGCGAGGCCTTGGCCAGCTCCTCCGCGAAGGTGTCGCTGCGGCCCATCAGCCGCACGTGCTCGGTGAGGCCGAGCTCCTCGATCATCTCCTGCAGCCGCTGCCGGCGCGGGCCGGTGCCGAAGATGCGCAGCCGCCAGTCGGGGTGGGCCGCGACCACCTGGGCGAACGCGGGGATGAGCAGGTCGAAGCCCTTCTGCTTGTAGAGCCGCCCCGCGGCGATGACGATCTTGCTGTTCGGGTCGCAGGGCCTGCGGCCGGTCAGCACGGTGGAGTTCGGGATGCGCTCGATCCGGGTGCCGGGCAGCGCCTTGCGGTACTCCTCCCGGTCGGTGTTGGTGAGCACGACCACCGCGTCGGCGCGCGGATAGTACTTGAGGATGTGCCGCTTGGTGTCCGGCTTGTGCGTGGCGAGGTTCATGTGCTCCTGCACCACGTGCACGATGTGGCGGGGCGCGAACCGGGCGCCGATGATGTTGAGCGCCGGCCGGGTGGTGACGAGGATCCCGTCGTCGAGGTTCGCGACCGCGTCGATGGTGGCCCGTTCCACCCGCTCGGTGAAGTACCGGGCGGCGAACTCGTCGCTCGGCACGACCCGGCCGCGCAGCTTGCGGCGGATCCGGCGCCACAGGCTGTCCGGGCCGTACCCGTCCCGCTGGTCCACCAGCGTGCTGATCCGCACCCGCGGGTCGAGCGGGAACTGCGGCTTGGTACGCCGCCGCACCACGCTGACGATCTCCACGTCGTGTCCGGCCGCCGCCATCGCGCTCGCCTGGTTGAACACCGTGCGGATCGTGCCGCCCATCCCGTAGGCGTGGAGGAGGAGATAGCGGATCTTCACCGTCGATCACCTTCGCTCGGGCGGGATGCTCGCCTCGTCCACCTGCCCGCCGGGGCGATGCTCAGACCGGCCCGGACCGGCGCCGAGAGCGGGACGCGTGCCGCGGGCCGGTTCCGTGCCGTGACGGGGGCCGCGAGGCACAGGGCTCAGGCGGGCGTCTCCTGCTCGTCCTTCTCCGTACCCTGCTCAGCGCTCTTCGCAGGGCTCTTCTCGCCGTCCTGCTCGCCGCTCCTTCCGGCGGCTCCGTCGTCCTCGGCCGGGCCGCCCTCCTTGGGCAGGTAGCCCCAGGCCACGCACATGGGCCGGAGCAGCTCCGGGATCTCGTCGGGCGACGGCAGCTCCCGGCCGGGCAGCACCCGGCCCGCCCGGATCTTCTCCTTCCAGTCGCCGAGCCCCTTCACGATCACGTCCGGCATGCCGTACTCGAGCATGCCCGGCTCGTACGGCACGCCGAGGAACTCGCAGATCCGCTTCGCCTCGGCCTCCGGGTTCGCGGTGAGGTCCTCGTACCGGACGGTGAGGCCGGGCAGCGCCTTGCGCGCCTTGTTCACCGCGCGCATGTAGCGCAGGGCGTCCTCGGCGGCCTCCTCGGGGGTGCGCTTCTCCGGGCTCGCCTCGTACCAGGACTGGGCGATGGAGGCGGGGTGGCGCAGCAGGAAGATGTACTTGGCGTCCGGCCAGCAGGTGGCGATCCGCTGGTAGGCGAACGCGTTCGCCGGGGTCTTCTCGACGATGTACTTCTTGCCGCTCCGCGCCAGCTCGCGGTGGAGCACCCGGTCCCACAGCAGATGCTCGAGGTCGGCCTGGTTGTGGCCGAGCGCCGCCATCGCCTTCTCGGCGAGGTTCGTGCCGAACTGCACCGTCAGCCGCCGCACGTGCAGTTCATGCGGGGCGTGCAGCATCGAGTGCGCGTTCAGCATCGCGCGCAGCAGCGTCGATCCGGAGCGCACCGGCGACATGATGAAGATCGGCGACTTGACCAGCCGGTCGTGCTCCGGGTCGGCGGGCGGCCGCACCTGGTCGGCCGGTGCCGTGGGAGCTGGAGTCGCCCGTGAGGCCGGGCGCGGACGGCTCTGCTGTGGGCGATACCGGGTGATCTGGTACCCGGTGATCTCCGCCAGAGCCTCGTTGACCTTGCGTTTCCAGCTCATGCGCGCCGATATTACCCAGTCTTCCTGTGAGAAGGATGTAAGCCGCAAAGCAGGGTGGCCGCTCTGTGATCAATACGCTCACCTGCGAGGATACGGCGCGATCGAGGGAAGACCGGTCAGCCGCCCGGGTGGCGTGTCGAACGGTGCGGCGGGCGCGCCCGTCCGCGCGCCGTTTTTCGGCTATGCAGCCGGTTTTCCGGTTCACGGCCGCGCCGCTCGCGGGCACCGGTACGGCACGCCGCCGCCCGCCCGCGGTGACCGGTGCCGGGGGCGGCGGGGCCGCGCACGGCACGGGCTCTCCCCGGCCGCTCCGCCCGGTACGGCAGCGCCCCGCCGGGGTGAGGAAGTCCGCCGGTCGGCCGGGGGACCGGCGGGGGTGCGTGTCATGATGGCGATGCGATGTCTCGCGCCGCCTGGACGTTCCGTCTCGCCCGGGCCACCGCGTTCGCGGTGGTGTGTCTCGGGCTGGCGCTGGCTGCGCATCTGTTCGCCGGCGGCGTGGTCACCTGGCGGGGCGTGGCGATCGGCCTCGCCGTGGGGTACGCGGCCGCGGTGCCGGCCGCCGGCCGGGAGCGCACCCTGAGGACGATCCTGCCGCTGCTCGGCGCGGTGCAGGTCGCGCTGCACCTGCTGTTCTCGATGTGGCCCGCCGCGGCCGCCGACGGCGTCCCGATCGCGCACCCGCACGGCGGGTTCGCCCCGACCTTCGGCATGCTGGTCGCCCACGCGTGGGCGGCCGGGCTCACCGCGGTGTGGCTGGCGCGCGGCGAGGCCGCCCTGTGGCGGCTGCTGCGCGGGCTCGCCGTACGGCTGATCCGGCTGCTGACCGGGCACGAGGTGCCGGGGTTCGCGTCTCCGGTGCCGGTGCGGGCGGACCGGGAGCGGCCGCTCCGCCCGGCCCCGCCGCGCCACGTGATCAGCCGGCGCGGCCCGCCGTCCAAGCTCGCCGCCTGCGCCGCGTGACCGGGTCCGCCACGCCGGGCCCGCACGCCGGCTCGCGCCCGTGTGCCCGGCACGCCGTACCCCTGCCGTCCCGCGGTACGGCTGCGCGCTGACGCCGGCCGGAGGCGGTTCCGCGGGCGTCGATGATCCCGTTCGCCCGCGGACGCCCGTGACGGCGGCCCTGCCGTCCCGCCCGCCGCCCGTCCGGAGCATCCCGCAGAGGGCTCCGGCCGTCGGCGTCGGCCCACAGCCGGCTGCTCACCGATGAGCGCGGCGCGGCCGGTCCGGCACGTCCATCCGCCCACGGCCCGCGGACGCAAAGACCGGTGGCCACGCGCGCGGCGGCCGTTCGCCCGCGCCGGCGCGCGTCCCGGCGCGGCTGCCACCGGCGTACGCCGGACGTTCGTCCCCGAATCCCCGACAGTCAGATGAAGGCGGCACGTATGTTCTCTCCGCTGTTCTCCCGTCGCGTCGTCGTCTCCGGCGCGCTCGCGCTGCTGCTCCCCTTCGGCCTCGCCGCGTGCGGCTCCTCCGACTCCGGCGGCTCGACGTCCGCGTCCGCGAGCCCGGCCGCCGCGCACACCTCGCCGGCCGGCAGCCCGGCGGCCGCGCTCACCGTCACCGACCCGTGGGTGAAGGCCGCGGACAAGGGCATGACCTCGGCCTTCGCGACCCTCGTCAACAACACCGACGCCGAGATCACCGTCGTGTCGGCGAGCTCGCCCGCCGCCGGCCGGGTCGAGCTGCACGAGGTCGTCGAGAAGGACGGCGAGATGGCGATGCAGCAGAAGCAGGGCGGCTTCGTCGTCCCGGCCCGGGGCAGCCACACGCTGCAGCCCGGCGGCGACCATCTCATGCTGATGGACCTCACCGGCAAGGTACGGCCCGGCGACGAGGTGGCCTTCACCCTCACCCTCGCGGACGGCTCGACGGTCGAGTTCACCGCCGTGGCGAAGGAGTTCGCCGGCGGCGACGAGAAGTACCACGAAGGCGAGTCCCACGAGGACGGCAAGTCCCACGACGACGAGGCGGACGGGCACTGAGGCGGCCATGCGGGAACCACGACTGACGCGCAGGCATCTGCTGACCGGCGGCGCGGTCACGGCGGCGGCCGGCGCGCTCGCCGCCTGCTCCGCCGGCACGGCGGCCGACGCCCCGTCCGCCCGGGCCTCGGCCGCGGAGACCCGGATCCCCACCGGCACGACGGTGGAGCCGTTCCACGGCGAGCACCAGGCCGGGGTGGCGACCCTGCCGCAGACCTACGCGGCGTTCGTCGCGTTCGACCTCAAGCGCGGGGTGGACCGCGAGGCGATGGGCCGCATGATGCGGCTGCTCACCGACGACGCACGGCGGCTCACCGCGGGGAACGGCGCGCTCGCCGACACCGAGCCGCACCTCGCCGAGTTCCCGGCCCGGCTCACGATCACCTTCGGGTTCGGGCCGGGCCTGTTTGAGAAGGCGGGCCTGGAGAAGCAGCGCCCGCCCTCGGTCAAGCAGCTGCCGAAGTTCCCGATCGACCGGCTCGAGGACCGGTGGAGCGGTGGCGACCTGCTCATCCAGATCTGCTCCGACGACGCGGTCACCCTCGCCCACGCGCTGCGGATGACCGTCAAGGACGCCCGGTCGTTCGGCACGGTGCGCTGGATCCAGCGCGGGTTCCGCCGCCCGCCGCACGTGCAGGAGCCCTCGCTGACCCAGCGCAACCTCATGGGCCAGCTCGACGGCACGGTGAACCCCCGGCCGGGCACGCCCGAGTTCGACAAGGCGGTCTGGGTCTCCGACGGCCCCGAGTGGTTCCGCGGCGGCACCACGCTCGTGCTGCGCCGCATCCGCATGGAACTGGAAACCTGGGACAAGGTCGACCCGGTGGCCCGGGAGTTCACCATCGGGCGGCGGCTGTCCGACGGCGCCCCGCTCACCGGGAACGCCGAGCACGACGAGCCGGACTTCGACAAGAAGACCCCGGCCGGGCTGCCGGTGATCGGCGAGTACGCGCACATCCGCCGGGCGCACGTGGCCGACCCGGCGATGCGTATCTTCCGGCGCACGTACAACTACGACGACGGGCTGTCGGCGGACGGCGTCGCCGACAGCGGCCTGCTGTTCGCCTCCTACCAGGCGGACGTGGAGCGGCAGTTCCTCCCGATCCAGCGCCGCCTCGCCGAGGGCGACCTGCTCAACGACTGGACCACCCCGATCGGCTCGGCCGTGTTCGCCATCCCGCCCGGCTGCCGGGAGGGCGGGTGGATCGGCGAGACCCTGCTCGGCTGAGGCCCGCGTGAGATGATCACAGGCGGCGCCCGGCGGCCCGGCCCCGCTGGCGGGCGGGCCGCCGGGCCGAGCCGTACCGACGGGCCGCGAGCGAAGGGTGGCGAGGCGATGCGGGTGGCGGTGCCGCACCGGTGGCCGGCCGACCGGGCCGAGGCCGAGGCGATCCAGGACCGGCTGCGGCCGGCGGTGCGGGTGGAGCCGGACGACGCGCCGCCGCCGCGGCCCCGGCTCGTGGCCGGGCTCGACGTCGCGTACGCCACGGACGACGACCGGCTCGCCGCGGCCGTGGTGGTGCTCGACGCGGTCACGCTCGAGGTGGTGGAGAGCGCCACCGCGGTGGGGCGGGCGGCGTTCCCGTACATCCCGGGGCTGTTCGCGTTCCGCGAGCTGCCCACCCTCGTCACCGCGCTCGAGCGGCTCACCGTCGCCCCCGACCTGCTCGTCTGCGACGGCCAGGGCCTCGCCCACCCGCGCCGGTTCGGGCTCGCCTGCCACCTGGGGGTGATCACCGGCCTGCCGTCGATCGGGGTCGCCAAGCAGTCGCTCGTCGGCGAGCACGCCGAGCCCGCCGCGCCGCGCGGCGCCTGGGCGCCGGTGCGCGACGCGGGCGAGGTGGTCGGGCGGGCGCTGCGCACCCGGACCGGGGTGCGGCCGGTGTTCGTCTCGGTCGGCCACCGGATCTCGCTCGCCGCCGCCACCGAGCTCACCCTGCGCCTCGCCCCCGCCTACCGCCTCCCGGAGACCACCCGCCACGCCGACCGGCTCTCCCGCCAGGCGCTCCGCGCGGCCCTCGGCGCCGCGGGCTGAGGCCGTTACCCGGCGCTGACCGGCGATCGGGGGAGGGTTGGGGTACGGCGGAGCATGGCGTGGCGCAAGGCACGGTACGTGGACTGCGAAGTCGTCCGTGCCGCACGGGTCCGGCCGGCCGGCGCGCCGCGCCGGGGCCCGCCGTACTCCAGGGAGATCACTGAAATGGATATGCCTGTGATCAACGCGTGCCAGGTGGAGTCCTGCGTCTACAACCGGGACCGGACCTGTCATGCGCTCGCCATCACGATCGGGGACGCCCACCTCGCCCAGTGCGACACCTTCTTCACCGCGCCGGCCAAGGGCGGCGACCCTGAGGCGATGGGCAAGGTGGGGGCGTGCAAGATGTCCGAGTGCCGGCACAACTCGCAGTTCGAGTGCCAGGCCCCGGGCATCGAGGTCGGTGCCAAGCACCAGATGGCCGAGTGCCTCACCTTCGCGCCCGCGTGAGCGGGCCCGGCGGGGCGCGCGCCGTCACCGGCCGCACCCGATCGTGCGAGGTCACCCCGGCCGGTCGGGGGACGCGCCACCGGCGGCCGGGGTGACGTCCGTCAAGAGGCGGGCAGGTCGAAGGCGTACAGGGTGGCGTCCCCGCAGGCGATCACCAGCGGGGCGGCCACGGCGAGGGCGTCCAGCGGGCCGTCGAGGCGTACGGCGGCGGCGCACTCCGGCCAGGCGGCGGCGCGCCATACCCGCAGCGTGCCGTCGGCGGAGGCGGTGACCAGCCGGGAGCCGTCCGGGGTGACGGCCGCCGCGGTCACGCCGCCGGTGTGGCCGGTGAGGGTGGCGACGGGGGTGCCGTCGGGCCGCCAGATGCGCACGGTGCGGTCGTCGGACGCGGTGGCGAGCCAGGCGGCGTCCGGGGCGACGGCCAGCGCGTTCACCCGCCGGGGGTGGGCGGCCACGGTGGCGATCGGACGGCCGTCGGGCCGCAGCAGCCGCAGCGAGCCGTCGGGGAACGCGGCGGCGAGCCAGCCGCCGTGCGGGGCGATCGCAATGGCGCTCGCCGCGCCGGGGTGGCCGACGGCGGCGATCGGCTCGCCGTCGGCGCGCCACAGCCGCACCGTGCGGTCGCGGGACACGGTGGCGAGCCAGCCGCAGTCCGGGGCGATCGCGACCCGCACCACCGCGTCGGTGTGGCCGGTCAAAGTTGCCATGGGCTCGCCCTCGGGCCGCCAGATGCGCACGGTGTGATCGGCGGAGGCGGTGGCGAGCCAGGTCGCGTCGGGGGCGATCGCCACGCCGTACACCGGGCCGGTGTGGCCGGTGAGGGTGGCGACCGGGGTGCCGTCGGGCCGCCGGATGCGCACGGTGTGGTCGTCCGACGCCGTGGCGAGCCAGGCGCCATCGGGGGCGACGGCCACGGCGTTCACCGGGCCGGAGTGGTCGTGCGCGGTCGCGACGGGATCGCCGTCGGCGCGCCACAGCCGCACCGTGGCGTCGTCGGAACCCGTGGCGAGCCAGGTGCCGTCCGGGGCGGCCGCCATCGCGGTGATCGGTTCGGTGTGGCCGTCCGCGTCGTACGGCGCGGCCTGCCAGATCCGTACGGTTTCGTCCTCGGACGCGGTGGCGAGCCAGGTGCCGTCCGGGGCGAACGCCACCGCGTAAACCTCGCCGGTGTGGCCCTCCAGCGTCGCGAGGGGTGCGCCGCCGGGGCGCCGGATGCGCACGGTGTGGTCGGCGGAGGCGATCGCGAGCCGGCCGCCGTCGGGGGCGACGGCCAGGGCGTTCACCGGGGCGGGGGTCCGGTGCGCCGCGATCGGGTGGCCGTCGGGCCGCCAGGTGCGCACCGTGGCGTCGGCGGAGGCGGTGGCGAGCCAGGTGCCGTCCGGGGCGAACGCCACCGCGGTCACCCGATCGGCGTGGCCGTCGAGCGTGCCGATCGGGCGCACGTCGGCGCGCCACAGCCGTGCCGTGGCGTCGGCGGAGGCGGTGGCGAGGCGGGACCCGTCCGGCGCGATCGCCACGCCGTACACGGGGCCGGTGTGGCCGGTGAGGGTGGCGACCGGGGTGCCGTCGGACCGCCAGATGCGCACGGTGCGGTCGTCCGACCCCGTGGCGAGCCAGCTGCCGTCCGGGGCGACGGCCACGGCGTTCACTGGGCCGGTGTGGCCGCGGAGCGTGCCGATCGGGTGCCCGTCGGCGCGCCACAGCCGTGCCGTCGCATCGTCGGACCCGGTGGCGAACCAGGTGCCGTCGGGCGCGAACGCCACCGCGGCGACCGCGGCGGTGTGGCCGGTGAGCACGGCGACGAGCCGGCCGTCGGCGCGCCGGATCCGCACCGGGCGGTCCGCCGCCACGGTGACGAGCCGGGACCCGTCCGGCGCGATCGCCACCCCCCACACCGGGGCGGCGTGCGCGGCCACCGCGCGGGCCGGGGGCGGTTCGGGACGCCGCCACCGCAGGATTAGCGGCGCACGTTCCGCCGCCGCCCGCACCTCGGGGAGGGCCGCAAGGTGGGCCAGCCGGTTGCTCTCGGTCGGTCCCCGCGCGTCCAGATCGCCGAGCAGGTGCCCCACCCGCCGCAGGTGCCGCAGCGCGGCCGCCGCCCGCGGGCCGGGGGAGCGGGCCAGGTCGGCCTCGAGCGCCGGTGGGCCGGAGTCGGCGAGCCGGGCGAGCATCCAGCGCACGTCGGTCACCAGCTCCGTCAGCTCCGCCGTACGGCCGGCCTCGGCGAGGTGGAACGCGAGGTGGTCCCGCACGAAACGCGCCTCGGGCTGGTGCCACCGGCGCCGGTACCGGTCGGCCAGCAGCCGGTTGACCTCGGCGCGCCGCGCGCCCAGGTCGGCGCGGAGCCGATCCCGCACCGCGTCGTGCACGACCAGCGCCGGGCGGTCCGGATCCGCGTCCCGCAGGGTGACCAGGGCCAGGCCGGCGAGCGTCCGGCACACCCGCTCCGCCTGGTCGCGCCCCAGCCCCGCGGTGGCCGACCACAGCAGGTGCGCCGCCTCCACCGGGATCTCCGCGTCCGCGGGGAAGACGCCCAGCTCGGCGAACCGGTCGCGCAGCTCGGGCGGCAGCGCCTCGGCGGCGAGGCCGATCGCCGCCGCCAGGATCCCGGACCGGCCGCCGGCGCCGCCGGGGCGGTACGGCCCGGCCCGCTCCAGCCGGTCCGCGGCGCGCCGCGCGGCGGCGTCCACCGCCGTTCCGCGGGCCACGTCGGCGGCGAGGCGGGCGTTGCTGAGCGCGAGCGCCAGCGGCAGGCGGCCGGTCGCCGCGGCGAGCCGGGCCCGCAGCGCCGGATCGATCGGCGGCAGCCCGCGCGTGAGGACCTCGCGGGCCGCCGCCTCGTCGAGCGCGCCCACCTCAACCCGCCGGTGACCCGGCGGCGGCAGGCCGGGATCGGACGTGGTCACCAGCAGCCACA
>Ga0066871_100042_pt1 | contig 104591 bp, 83 predicted proteins | sample CeladaPassage60B_FD_62209 | JGI IMG/M metagenome (GOLD analysis project Ga0066871, IMG submission 62209) | Cellulose-adapted microbial communities from the Joint BioEnergy Institute, USA - Passage3 60B | ecosystem: Engineered > Bioreactor > Continuous culture > Unclassified | place: USA...
AGCGCCCGCCGATATGACCAGACTGAAGGAAATTGCCGACCGGCACGGGCTCAGGCTGATCGAGGACGCCGCCCAGGCTGCCGGAGCGAAATGGGACGGCCGCGGCGTCGGCGCGATCGGCGACCTGGGCACGTTCAGCTTCCAATCGAGCAAAAACGTCACCGCGGGCGAAGGCGGCATTATCTTGACCAACAACGGCGAGCTGGCGGATTTGGCGTGGTCGCTGGCCAATGTCGGGCGCGTTCGCGAAGGCGGATGGTATCAGCATGAGCGGATCGGTTGGAATTTGCGCATGACCGAGTTCCAGGCGGCGGTACTGTTGGCCCAGCTCGACAGAATGGAAGAGCAGACGGCGGTACGGGAGCGCAACGGCCGGCTGCTGACCGAGCTGTTGTCGGACATCGAGGGCGTCCGGACGCTGCGCAGGGACGAGCGGGTGACCCGGCACGCGTGGCATCTGTACATGTTCAAACTCGCGCCGGAGCTCGCCGATCGCGTGGACAAACGGGATATTATCCGCAAACTCAACGCGGAAGGCATCCCGGTCAGCCCCGGATACGTGCCGCTGAACAAAAACGAAGCCGTTCTTCGCGAAGTGGAAAAATGGACGGGAGCCCGCCGCGAATACGACTGCCCCGTCAGCGAACGGGCCGCCGAAAAGGAGGTGTTGTGGCTGCATCAAAACGTGCTTTTGGGCGGCGAGGAAGATATGCACGACATCGCGAAGGCGGTGCGGAAAGTGTTGCGCGCCGCGGCGCGGAACGCTTCGCTTTGATCCGCTTTGAACCGTAAGCCGGCGCCGCCGGAGAACGCTGTCCGGCGGCAACTTTGCCGGGTTTACCGCATTTGGCGGCCGCTTTGCCGGGTTCGCCGCGCAGCAGCCGCCGATTGCCGCCGATTTTCCAGGTTCCCGTTACGCCGCGCAGAAACCGCCGGATGCGGCGGCCGCTTTTCCCGCTTCCCGGTACACCGTGCGGCAGCCGCCGGATGCGGCTTTCAAACGATGGCGAACGAAACGTACCGGACGCAGGGTGAACAACATCCTAAATTTGAAAAAGGGAGGGACAATTGATGAACTTCACGATGATCCGCAGCGCCAGGCTGCGAAAACTGCTCATTTGGACGCTTGCCGTCGCGATGACGCTGTCCGGCGTCATCCTTCCGCCGCCCGCGGTGCGCGCGGACGGTACGACGACGGTCTACGCCTTTGCCGATCTGGTGAACCGGCCCGGCGACCCGGACTGGTACGTGGCGGCGACGAATCCCGCCGGCATGCGGCTGACGCCGACGAGCTTCCAGATGATCAATATGGCGGACAGCCCCGAAGTGAACGGCGAGTACATCGAAGTTTACTTCCGCGTGCCGGACAGCGGGTATTATGACGTTCGCATGGTGTCGTGGAAAAATATCGTCGGCGGTACGGTCGACATTTACATCGACGGAGAACCGGCGGCGGAAGATTACAGCTTCTACCATACGTCGGAAACGCGGACGACACCGGACACCGTTCTTCTCGCCTCCGGCCTGCGGCTGTCCAAGGGCATGCACGCATTGACGTTTGTCGCCAAGGGGACGCGCCTGCTCGCGTCCAACCAGAAATACTACGCCTATCTCTATTTGCAGCAATTCGAGCTGGAGTTGAAAGAGCGGATCATCGAACTGGACGAAGTGACGCTGTCCGCGGCGCGGACGGTGCTCGCCGTCGGCGAGACGGAGCAGGTGACGCTGGAAGCGCGGCTGAGCGACGGATCGCCCGTGACGGTGACGGATGCGGTATACGTTTCGAGCAGCAACCCTGACGTGCTGGAAGTCGCCGTCAACGAACAGGGGGCGCTCGTGACCGCCCTCAGCGAGGGGACGGCCGAAGTGGCCGCCGAGGTGTGGTATCGGGGCGTCGTCCGGCGCGGGACGCTGACGTTTATCGTAGGTGATCAGCCTGCCGTTTGGACTTATGACTTCACGGAGCCGGTCACCTCGAAACTGGAGGACACCGGCTGGGAAATCGTCGAATACGATCTGCCGCTCGGGCAAGGTTCGTACCGCAACCAGGAGTACGGCATCCAGGTGCAGGCGGGCGCGGTCGGACAGTTCATCGCATTTGACCTTCTCGTACCCGAATCCGGCATTTACAACGTGCGTTTCAACGGAGCGGGAGCGGCCAACGGGTCGATTGCGGAACTGCTGATCGACGGCGAATCGGTCGGGGAGTACCATTTTTACGCTTCCGCCTACGTGAAGGAAAAAGGACAAGTTCGTTTGAAAACGCTTGAACTGGAGGAAGGCGTACACCGGTTTACGCTGCGGGTGAAGGAGCGCGCCGGATATTTTCACATGTATCCCGGCCAGCTGCAGCTCGTCGGCGTCGACCGCCTTCCCGCGCTCGAAGCCGTCTCTCTCGCCGCGAGCCGGACGGAGCTGATGGCCGGACAAACGGCGCGGCTGTCCATGGCGGCGCAGTTGGCCGACGGGTATACCTATGATCTGTCCCGCATCAGGCGGGCGCAAGTCCAGCTGACCAGCTCGGACGAGTCCGTGGCGGCGGTCAGTTCAGACGGCACGGTGACGGCGGTCGCCCCCGGCAGCGCGGTCATCCGTTTGGACGTCGTGTTGGACGGGGCGGCCGCCTCGGACGAAATCGTAATCACCGTTAACCACCGCGTGCTTCAATCGGTCGATCTCGCTCCGGAAGTGTTGGAACTGACCGCCGGCACGACGGCGGAACTGACGGTGGCCGGTACGGCGGATGACGGATCGCCGGTGGAACTGGACGATGCGCGCATCGTCTTCCGCAGCCTCGATCCCGCCGTCGCGTCCGTGGATGAGCAGGGCATCGTGACGGGGTTGAGCGCGGGCACGACGTCCGTCGAAGCGACGGTGACGCTGGGAACGGCAACGGCGACGGGCACCGCGCAAGTTACGGTCGTGCCGCCCGTTTTGGAGCGCATTGACCTTTCGCTGTACCGGACGCGTCTGTTCGTCGGCGACCGCGTACGGGTGAAGTTGACCGGAACGTTGAACAACGGGCAGCCGGCGGATTTCTCGGAAGCCGAAGTCGTCTGGAGCAGCAGCCGCCCCGACATCGCCGGCGTGGATGAGGACGGCCTGGTGACGGTATCCGCACCGGGATCCGCGGTCATCGCCGCGACCGTGACGGCGGACGGGACGGTGTTGACCGAATCGCTGGAAATCACGGCGGAGGAAGTGACGAGCAGCAAAACGCGGCGCACGTACTACACGGACGAGAAAATCGCCGCGGCGAGGGCGAACATCGCCCGCTTCGAGTGGGCGCAAAACGACATGCAAGGCGCCGTCGAGGAAGCCGAAGCGTTTCTCGCGCTCGGGTACGAAGGGCTGTGGAATCTCGTCACGCCGCAGACGCTGCCGCGCAGCTACGCGGTCAACCAGGCGCTCGGCAGCCCGATTACCGGCAAGGAAATCGACAAGTACGGCAATTATCCGTGGCTGGCCGATCCCGTCAACGAGCCGTGGAAGCTGACCGATCCGAGCAGCGGCTACAAGTTTCCGACCAACGACTTCGGCGCCTATTACCGCAGCGGTCTCGACGAGCACGGCATTTTCCGGCCCGAATTGGCGGACCGCAGCCTGCTCGTCAACACGCTGTATCCGGAAAAAGGGGAAACGTGGGGCGTCGACGACGGTTTCGGCTGGGTGGACGAGAACGGCAACCGCTGGACGTTCATCGCCTACTACAATCACTGGTTCGTCTGGCATTCCGGCCAGGTGAGCCGGGCGATCAAGGCGCTGCGGGACGCCTACATTTACACCGGCGACATGCGTTACGCTCGCGCCGGCGTCATCCTGCTCGACCGCATCGCCGACGTCTATCCCGACATGGACATCGGCGCCTATGACCCGAGCGTGTATCTCAACTCCCACGGCGGCACCGGCAAGGGGAAAATCATCGGTTCCATTTGGGAAACCGGGCTCGTGCGCGACTTCATCAGCGCCTACGACGCCTTTTTCCCCGCGATCGACGACCCGGAAATCATCGCTTTCCTGAGCGCGAAGGCCGAGCAATATGATCTCGGCGTGTTGAAAACGTCCGCCACCGGCATCCGTCGCAATATCGAAGACGGCATCATCCGGCAAATTTATCCCGCCGTCAAAAACGCGCAAATCCGCGGCAACAACGGCATGCATCAGACGACGCTCGCGCTGGCCGCCGTCGTGTTCGACACGCTGCCGGAAACGAAAGAATGGCTCGACTTCAATTTCCAGACCGGCGGGCTGGTATCCGGACCTTACCGCGTCACCGGCGGCAACATCAACGCGCTGCTCGTCAACGACGTGGACCGCGACGGCGCGGGCAACGAGGCGTCGCCGGAATACAACAGCTACTGGCTGACGCAATTTGCGGAAATGGCCGACATTTTGGACGGATACGACCTGTACCCGGCTGCGGATTTGTATGAGCACGTCAAATTCCGCAAAATGTTTTCCGCGATTTATCCGCTGCAGCTCAGCGACCGGTATTTTCCGCTGATCGGCGACGCGGGCAACGCCGGCGGGCCGATCAACTATCTGAACAAGGCGCTGATGATCAAAGCGTTCGAACAATATCGGGAGCCGGTGTTCGCGCAGATCGTCCATTTTCTGAACGGCCATCAGACGGCGGGCATCCGCGGCGACATTTTTTCGGAGGATCCGCTGGCGGTCGCCGCCGACATCGAAGCGGTCATCGAGGAGCACGGCCCGCTTCGCCTCCCCAGCACGAACTTGACCGGGTACGGGTTCGCCGCGCTGCGCGACGGCGTCAACGAGCGGCGGTTCAGCGGCATCACCTTGCCGTTCAGCGAGCTGGAGATCGTCGAAGCGACGGCCGGTTACAAGTATTTTGAAAACAGCGGCACGATCCAGTTGGAAGCGGAGCAAGCGGGGCACGAAATCACCTTTGCGTTTGCGGTGCCGAAATCCGACCGTTACGAAATCAACGTGAAACCGTTCCGCGCGCCCAGTTACGGCATTTACGACATTTTGGTCGACGGCGAGCCGGTCGGCCGGCTGGATTTTTACGGTTCGAGCGGAGCCGCTTCCCGGCTCGAAACGATCGCGACGATGGAACTGGACGAAGGCGCGCATCAGATCACGTTTTCGGGGGCAGGGAAACGGGAGGCGGCCACGAATTATAAACTTGGACTTATTCAGCTCGTGATGTTCGACGAGGAAGCGCAGCGGGTCAAAAACGATCCGACGAAGAAAAACACGCAGCGCGACCTATGGATGTATTACGGCCGCAACACCGGACACGGTCACAAGGATACGCTGAACATCGGCATGCACGCCTACGAACTGAACGTGCTGCCCGAACTCGGGTATCCGGAGTTCGCCGACTGGAGCGTGCCGCGCCGCGGCGAATGGGAAAGCAACACGATCAGCCACAACACCGTCGTCGTCGACAAGAGCAAACAAAGCGATCAAACGGTGGCCATGCCGCTCCGTTTCGGCGACGGCGAAACGGTGAAGCTGATCGAGGTGGAAGCGCCGCGCGTATACCCGCAAACGTCGATGTACCGCCGAACGGCGGCGCTGGTGCGCGTCGACGAGGAGCATTCGTACGCGGTGGACTTTTTCCGGGTGAGGGGCGGCAACGACCATCATTACAGCTTCCATTCGGCGGACGCCGTCGTCACCACGGAAGGGCTGAACCTGGTGCCGCAGCAGGGAGGCACATATGCGGGACCGGATGTCGAATACGGGCAGCGCCCGCCGGGGGACAGCGCGCCCGGAGCCGCGTACAGGGGCGGCGGGTTCCATTATCTGAAAAACGTCGAGCGCGACACGGCGCCCGCGGAATCTTTCAGCGTCGACTGGCAAATCAAGGATACGTGGGACATTTACGGCAACGGAGCCGGCTCGCTGACCGACGTGCATCTGCGGCTGACCATGCTCGGGCCGTTGGACGAGGTGGCGCTGGCGGATGGCGTGCCTCCGCAGAACAAGCCGGGCAATCCGGAGACGATGAGATTTCTCATTGCACACCGGTCCGGGGACGACCTGGAAAGCACATTCACCGCGGTGATCGAGCCGTACAAGGGCGAGCGGTATATCGCGTCCATCGAAGCGGTGCCCGTCACACGGGACGGACAGGAAGTGCCGCATCTGGAAGCGCGGGCGGTGAAAGTGACGCTCACAAACGGCAGGACCGATTACATCGTCAGCGCCACCCGGACGGACCGCGCGTACCTCGTCGACGGACATGTTCGCTTCCGGGGCGCGTTCGGCGTCTATTCCGTGCAGGACGGGCAGGCGGTGTCCGCCTACCTGATCGACGGCGCCGAGATCGGCGACGCGATGACCGGGCGCACGGCGGCGGTCACCGGCACGGTGGTCGATTTTACGCGCGACCTCCGCGTCGACAACGAGATCGTCGTCGCCTTCGACGAGGAGCCGCCGCATCCGGAACGGCTGATCGGCGCGTATCTGTATGCGGAAAACGACGGGGAACGCAACGCCGCCTACCCGATCCGTTCCGTGCGGCGTCTCGATGACGGAACGTGGGCGCTCGGCACCGGCGACATCACGTACGTCCGCAGCTGGGCCGATGCGAACGATTTTTCCAAAGGGTTCGTGTACGATCTCGCGCCGGGAGCCGCCTTCCGCATTCCGCAGTCTTACGAATCGGTGCCGCCCGAAACCGAAGCGATCGTCACCGGCACCGTGCAAAACGGCTGGCACGTCGGCGAGGCGACGGTGGAACTGCGTCTGAAGCGCGGCGAGTCCTCCGTGCTGCGCACCGAGTACCGGCTGAACGGCGGGGAGTGGACGGTGTACGAAGGGCCGTTCCCGCTGAGCGAAAGCGGCGTTCACCTGCTGGAATACCGGTCGGTGAATGCGGCCGGAACGGCGGAAACGGTGAAGTCGGCGACGATCCGCATCGACAACGACGCGCCTTTGATCGAGCTCTTGTGGAACGGCGAACCCGCGCCCGCGGTCATGGAGCTTCCCGACAGCCGGACGGTCCGGTTTGAACCGGCGGTCGAAGACGCCCACTCGGGAACGGCGGAGACGGCGGTGTTCATCGACGGCGCGCCGTATCACGGGGAGACGCTGGATTTCGCCGGACGGACGGGCGCGTACACGGTGCTCGTCACGGCGGTCGACCGTGCAGGCAACACCGCGGAAAAAACGTACACGCTGCGCGTCACCACCAGTATCGACGCGATGCGCGAACTCCTGGCGGCTTATGTGGACGACGGCCTGGTCAGGGGACCGCTGGTGAACCAGCTGACGAACAGCCTTGATCAAGCGGCGCACCATCTGGCCCATGGGCGCTACCGGCAGGCGGCGCATCATCTGGAGCTTTTCCTTGATCACCTGAACCGTCCGCCGATGCAGCGGCACATCGACGAACCGGCCAAAAGCGTGCTGGCCGCCGATGCCGAAACGGTGCTCGGCGAACTTCGCGAGCGGCAATGAATGCGGCGATGTCACCGTGAAGTCGGATCATCAATGCGGCGAGAAGCAAGAAAATGGCGATGTCACAATGAATGCGTGAAGCGGTAATCAATGCGGCAATGCCGGACTTGGAGGAGGACGAATCGATGCCGAACCGTACCGATCTGCAAACCCGATGCGTCAGTTCGCTGGCCAAAGTGTTTCCGGACCGCGACTTGCAGGAAGCCCGGTTGGAGCGGGCTTCCTGCCTGCGCGGCGAAGTGTTTTCGTTCCAGGTCGCCTACCGGTCGCCCGCACTGATGAAACCTGTTTTTGTCCGCGTGGAAAGCGATTTGCCCGCGTCCGTCCGTTCGGTCGGGCTGGCGCCGTCGGAACTGCCGATCTACGCCGACCACGACGGACGGATTTTGCAGGCGGCGCCGGGGCTGTTCCCGGACCCTTTGTTTCCCGTCGACGAACGGGAGGGCGTCCATGCGCTGCCGAATCAATGGCGCGCGGTGTGGGTGACCGTCCATGTGCATGAAGAGGCGCCGCAGGGAGCGCATGCCGTCCGCGTGCAGCTGGAATCGCCGGAAGGAGAGCGGCTGGCGGAGGAGACGCTGCAGCTCGAAGTCCTCCCCGCCACGCTGCCGAAACAGCGCCTTTTGCACACGGAGTGGTTTCATGCGGACTGCCTCGCCGTTTATTACGGGCATGAGGTGTTCAGCGAGCCGCATTGGGACATGATCGGAAAATATATGAAAACCGCCGCCGAGCACGGCATCAACATGATTTTGACGCCGCTGTTCACGCCGCCGCTCGATACGGCCGTCGGCGGGGAACGGCCGACCGTGCAGTTGGTCGACGTGGAAAAGACGGGCGAATCGTACCGCTTCGGCTTTGACCTTTTGGACCGGTGGCTCGACTTGGCGCAGCGCCGCGGCCTGGAATATTTTGAATTTTCCCATCTGTTTACGCAGTGGGGGGCGAAACACGCGCCGAAAATCGTCGCCACGGTCGACGGGGAAAGGAAAAAGATTTTCGGCTGGGAAACCGACGCGGGCGGCAACGAATATGAGGCGTTTTTGTCGCAGTTTTTGCCGGAGCTCGTCCGCCATATCGAACGGCGCGGCCTGGAGAATCGGTGTTATTTTCACGTTTCCGACGAACCGAAACTGGAAGATTTGGCCTCGTATCAAAACGCCAGCCGCATCTTGAACCGCTGGCTGCCGGAGCGGTATCCGGTCATCGACGCGCTGTCCGACTACGATTTTTATGTCAAGGGGCTGGTCAAGCAGCCGATTCCGGCGTCCAACCATTTGGAGCCCTTTTTGCAAAACGGGGTCAAGCCGCTGTGGACGTATTATTGCTGCTCGCAGTACCGGGACGTGTCCAACCGGTTTTTTGCCTTCCCTTCGGCGCGCAACCGCATCATCGGCATGCAGCTGTACAAGTACGGCATGGCGGGTTTTCTGCACTGGGGGTACAACTTCTGGTTTTCCCAATACTCGCGGAAGCCGGTCGATCCGTTCCGCGTGACCGACGCGCTGCACGCGTTTCCTTCCGGCGATGCGTTTCTGGTGTACCCGGGCGAAGACGGTCCGGTGGAATCGATCCGGCTGGAAGTGTTTTACGAAGCGCTGCAGGACTTGCGGGCGCTCGAGCTGCTGGAATCGCGGATCGGCAAGGAAAAGACGCTGGAGCTTTTGGAACGGGATCTCGACCGGCCGCTCACTTTCCGCGAGTATCCCGATTCGGCGGATTGGCTGCTGCGCGCGCGGGAGCGCGTCAATCGGGCGATTGCCGATACGCTTTGAATCCGAAACGGTTGACACGGAAATGCGGTCTGTGATAACGTACGGATATAATCTTTGGATTCCTGTTTCTGGGAGGAGGGTTACGCATGTTGCGGATGAACGCGATCGCGAACATTTTCCATAACTTCAATGGAATGGCGTCCCGTCAACGTGACGTGGCCTTGCGATTCCCGCCGCCGCATTGATTTTTCGGCATACGTATCGGAATCGGAGCATAAGGATGAGCGCAGGCCACGGAGGGATGTGGCGTGCGCTTTTTGTTTTCGACGGACGAACGACTTCGGACGTCGGATCAGGGCACACTGCCGGCCAAATCGCGGTGTGCCTTTTTTGTTCGGCGGCGGGCTTTCAGCGGTGTTCGTTTATCCGCGATGTCGGTTTATCCGCGATGTTGGTTTATCCGCGATGTTGGTTTATCCGCGATGTCGGTTTATTCGCGATGTTGGTTTATTCGCGATGTTGGTTTATTCGCGATGTTGGTTTATTTGCGATGTTGGTTTATTTGCGATGTTGGTTTATTCGCCATGCTGATTTATAAGCGTATGGGTATGGGAGAACGGCGGTTTGCTGTGCGAAGGAGGGGCCGATCATATGCTGTCCGTGCTCGGAAAATTGGGCTGGTTTTTTCGTCTGGAATGGAAAAGGTACGCGATCGCTCTCGCGCTGTTGTTGCTTTGCGGGCTTCTGGAAATGATTCCGCCGAGACTGGTGGGCGACACGATCGACCGGATTCAGCAGGGGAAGCTGACGGGGGAACTGCTCGCGCAGACGTTGGCGATGTTGATCGGCATCACGATCATCATTTACGTCATGACGTACGTCTGGATGCGCAAACTGTTCGGCGGATCGTTTGTGGTGGAGCGCATGCTTCGCTCGCGCCTTATGCGCCATTTTTTGAAAATGGCGCCGCCGTTTTATGAAAAACACCGCACCGGCGATCTGATGGCCCGGGCGACCAACGATTTGAAAGACGTGTCGATGACGGCGGGATTCGGCATTTTGACGTTGATGGACTCGACGGTATGGATGATCGCGCTGCTTGTCGTCATGAGCACGACGATTTCCTGGAAATTGACGCTGGCGGCGGTGCTGCCGCTGCCGGTACTGGCGGTGTCCATGCAGGTGCTCGGCCGAAGGATCCATGCGCGGTTCAAGTCGGCGCAGGACGCGTTCGGGCAAATGAACGACGGGGTGCTGGAAACGGTGTCCGGCACGCGGGTGATCCGCGCGTTCGCGCAGGAGCGGGAGGCGGAACGGCGGTTCATGGACGTGACGGCGGACGTGCTCGCCAAAAACATCGCGGTGGCGCGCATCGACGCCCTTTTTGAACCGGTGATCAAAATCGTCGTCGGAACGAGCTACCTGATCGGTCTCGTGTACGGCGCCTATTTGGTGTTTCGCAGCGAATTGACCGTCGGCGCGCTCGTCTCGTTCAACGTCTATCTCGGCATGCTGATCTGGCCGATGTTCGCCATCGGCGAACTGATCAACATTATGCAGCGCGGCAGCGCGTCGCTCGACCGGGTCAACGAAACGTTGTCCTATCCGCCCGACGTGGAGGAGCCGCCGCATCCGGAGCGGCTTGCGGAGCCGGGAACGATCGAGTTTCGCAACGTCAGTTTTCGGTATCCGTCATCGGAAACGGACAATTTGCGAAACATCGACATCGTGCTGGAGCCGGGACGCACGCTCGGCATTGTCGGACGCACGGGCAGCGGAAAGACGACGTTGGTCAGACAACTGCTGCGGGAATATCCGTCGCCGCGGGGCAGCATCCTGATTTCGGGCAGGCCGATCGAAACGCTGGCGTTTGACGATTTGAAACGCTGGATCGGTTATGTGCCGCAGCAGCCGTTTTTGTTTTCGCGAACGGTGCGGGAAAACATCCTGTTTGCCGTCGGGGAGGAGGGCGCCGGCCGGCTGGAGGAAGCGATCGATCTGTCCGCGCTCCGGAACGACTTGGCGTTTTTGCCGAACGGGCTGGATACGTTGGTCGGCGAACAGGGAGTGGCCTTGTCCGGCGGACAGAAGCAGCGCGTGAGCATAGCGCGCGCGTGGATTGCCGACCCGCCGATCCTGATTCTCGACGACGCGTTGTCCGCGGTCGACGCGAAGACGGAGGCGGCGATTGTCGGCAATATCCGCCGCGCCCGCCGCGGTAAGACGACGCTGATCGTCACGCACCGGCTTTCGGCCGTGCAGCACGCCGACGAGATTATCGTGCTGGACAACGGCGTCGTGACGGAAAGGGGAACCCACGAACAGCTGCTGGCGCAGGGCGGATGGTACCGCGAACAATGGGAGCGCCAGCAGTCGGCGCCGAAGGAACCGTGAGCGGCGTGTCCCGGTGTCGGGCGGTGATTCGTGGTGCGCGGCGGAAATGGTGAACCGTGCTTCCCGGTGCCGGGCTGCGGATCAAGGCGTGCAACGGGAATCGTGAACCGCGCTTTCGAAGTCGGAAGACGGATTGTGGTGTGCGGAATCGTGAACCGTGAACCGTGCTTTCCGGTGCCGGTTGACGATAAATGGAAGCGAACCCTTCATCGATAAACGCATTCCTGTCCCGGCCGCCGGCGCGATCCGGCACGCTTGGCGGATGGGAGCGGATTGGGAACCCGGACGAGGTGTCCAAAGCCGGCGGATCATCCGGGTTTGAAAAATGAGAGAGAGTCGGCCATAGACAAAACTTGGCGGCGATATGCCGCGGGGGGAGGAACCGGATGAGTGACGTGTACGATCAAGATCACGCGCCTGACCGCGAGGCGGTGCGGCGGGCGCAGCCGTACCGGAAGCTGGTCGGGTACGCGCGCATGCATCAACGCGCGATCGCGCTTGCGCTCGTCCTGCTGCTGGCGGGAATCGGCACGGAATTGTGCGGGCCGTTCATCGCCAAGCAGTTGATCGACGAGCATATCGCCGGGATCGAGCGGCGATGGATTCGCGCGGACGAACGGCAGGCCGGAGCGGTGCAGTACAACGGGCAATGGTGGATACGGGAAGACCGCGTCGCGGCGCAAGCGGAAGGAGGTGCGGAGCAGAGGGGGCCATCGGATGCGGGAGGGCAAACGGCCGTGAACAGCGGTTCGCAGCCGGATACGGCGTCGGACGAACCTCCAGCGGGCGGAAAGACGGACGGCGTTTCGGAGGCGGGCACAACGGGGGCGGCGGCGAACAGCACCCGAGCCGACGGAGAGGCAGGAGGCGCTGCGGAGACGCGCATTGCGGGAACGGAGGCGGCCGTGCCTCGAACAGGCGGAAATACTGGAGACGCTGCGGGAACGGGCACAACGAGACCGGCCGCGAATGCGGAAAGCGCGGCGGAAGCGCGCATTTTGCAGGTCGGCAAGGCGTTTTACTTTATTCCGGGCGGCATTGCGCGGGACGGGGAACGATCCGCGGCGGTGGACGCTGACGGCACCGCGACCGTCACCATTCGCGGCGCGGACGGAAGTGAAACGGCGTACAAAGGCGAACGGCTGGACCGGGAGCAGGTGTTTGCCTTTTTTCAGCCGGAGTTTCCGGGCATTTTTCGCCTGACGCTGTTTTATCTCGCCCTGATGATCGTATCGGCGGCCTGCAGTTACGGCCAGCGGTTTTTGCTGCAGGCGTCGGCCAACCGGATCGTCCGCCGCATGCGCGACGACGTGTTCAGGCACATCAACCGGTTGCCCGTCCGCTTTTTCGACAATCTGCCGGCCGGCAAAGTGGTGTCGCGCATCACGAACGACACCGAGGCGATCAAGGAATTGTACGTGGCGGTGCTGGCCAACTTTTTCTCCGGGTCGCTGTATATCCTGGCCATTCTCGGCGCGATGTTCCTGCTCGATGTGCGGCTTGCCGTCATCTGCCTGGCGATCATTCCGATCCTGGCGCTCTGGATTTACGTTTACCGGAAATTCGCCGCGCAGTACAACCGCGTCATCCGCTCGTCCTTGTCCGAACTGAACGGCCGCATCAACGAATCGATTCAAGGGATGACGGTGATTCAGGCGTTCCGCCAGGAGCGCCGCATGCAGGAAGAGTTCGAGGAGCACAACCGGCGCTATTTCGATTTTCGCAACAAGCTGCTGCGCCTGAATTCGTTGACGTCCCACAATTTGGTCGGCGTGCTGCGGAACGTCGCGTTTGTCGCGCTGATTTGGTATTTCGGCGGAGTTTCGCTCACTTCGGAGGCCGGCGGCGCGACGCTCGGCGTACTGTACGCTTTCGTCGATTACTTGAACCGGATGTTCAACCCGGTCGTCGGCATCGTCAACCAGCTGCCCAATCTGGAACAGGCGCTCGTCAGCGCGGAACGCGTATTTGTGCTGATGAACGAGCGCGGCGAAGACGTCTCCGACGAGACGGTGCCGCGATTCAAAGGGCATGTGGCGTTCGAAAACGTGCGGTTTTCCTACAAGGAAGGCGAAACGGTGCTGAAAGACATCACCTTTACCGTCCGGCCGGGGCAGACGGTCGCGCTCGTCGGCCATACGGGTTCCGGGAAAAGCTCCATTCTCAATCTGCTGTTCCGGTTTTACGATCCGGACTCGGGGCGCATCTTGATTGACGGCGTCGATATCGCGGAGCTGCCGCGGCAGACCGTTCGCCGCCACATGGGGATCGTGCTGCAGGACCCGTTTCTGTTTACCGGCACGATCGCGTCCAACGTCTCGCTCGGCGATCCGCGCATTTCGCGGGAGCGGATCGAGCAGGCGCTGCGGGACGTCGGGGCGGACCGGCTGATTGCCCGCCTGCCGAACGGGATTGACGAGCCGGTCATCGAGAAAGGCAGCACCTTGTCGGCGGGCGAGCGGCAGCTCATCTCGTTCGCCCGCGCGCTGGCGTTCGATCCGGCGATTCTCATCCTGGACGAAGCGACGTCGAACATCGACACCGAAACGGAGGCGCTGATCCAGAAAGCGTTGGACGTCGTCAAGCGGGGGCGCACCACTTTTGTGATCGCCCACCGTCTGTCCACCATCCGCAGCGCCGACCTTATTCTTGTGCTGGACCGCGGACGCATTGTGGAGCGCGGCACGCACGAGGAACTGCTCGCCCTGGGCGGGAAGTACGCGCAGATGTACCGGCTGCAGCTGGGGCGGGATCCGAGCGGCGCGGGCGCATCGACATTGTCTCCGGCCATCGGCTGAAAACGATCACGGCCTCCGCCGCACCGGCGCCGCGACGCGTCGGTGCGGGTTCCCGGGGGAACGCGGCGCTAACGGACACCGGTGACCGTTACAAAGGCAAAACAGCGGAAATCGGCCGCTAACGGTCACGGATGACCGTTAGCTTTTTTTCATGAGTGTCGGTTCGGGGAAGTCGGTTCCACACGAGACCAATTTTAGCCGGTTCGTTTATTTTTACCGCATCGTTTTAGCCGAATAGTGCGGATGAACAGCAAAATCGATCAGGTGGATATTCGCCGCGTCCGCATATAATATAAAGAAAGCGCTATCATTTTTTCGCGGACAACTTGTTTTTTGCCGCCACATCATTCCACACCCGGTCATCATCCGGGCGACACCGCGCACCAAAACCCGCCGCCCGTGCGGGAATGCCGCAAAGAATGCCGCCAAACTCGTCGCTGCCGTAAGCTGCCTTACTTTGCGGCGCCATCGTCCAAGCATTTTCCTGTTTGCACTTTGCACCGTGTTTGCGATCATGTTTTCGGATTTCCTGTCATATTTATGAAACGGGTTTCATCATTTCACCATCGTTCCGCCTGGGATTTCACAGCACATTTCACGGATTCGGCCATCGGTCATCGGTCATGAACCGGCGGAAAGGCTCGGATTGAACTCCCGGTTTTGCGAAAACGCTTCACAAAAACGATAAGGAAGCGAGGAGATGAACATGACTTCCGGCGAAACGGCGGTCCGCCCGGTTTCCGCGGCGGGATCCGCGCGCGGAGGGAAGCGGATGGCGCGGCTCTGGCGTCACCGCTCGCTGCTCTTGATGTGCGCTCCGGCCATTGTGTTTTTCCTGATCTTCGCCTACTTGCCCATGCCCGGACTGTACCTCGCGTTCATTCAATTCAACTATGCCGACGGCATCTTTCGCAGCCCGTTTGTCGGATGGGACAATTTTCGCTTTCTCGTCATGACCGGCGACTTGTGGAAGCTGACGTTCAACACGGTCGCCTACAACCTGGCCTTCATCGTGCTCGGCAACCTGTTGCAGGTGCTGGTGGCGGTGCTGCTGAACGAAATCCGCCGAAAATGGTTCAAAAAAGTGACGCAGACGATCATGTTCCTGCCTTTTTTTATCTCTCCCGTCCTCATCGGGCTGCTCGCCTATAACATTCTCAGCTACGACTACGGTTTGTTGAACCAATGGATTCAAAGTTTCGGCGGCGAGCCGGTGCAGACGTATTCCAACCCCTACGTGTGGCCGTACATCATCGTGTTCACGTTTTTGTGGCAGATGACCGGATACGGTTCCATCATCTACTTTGCCGCCATCATGGGGCTGGATTCGGAAATTGTGGAGGCGGCGGAAATCGACGGGGCCAACGCGCTGCAGCGCATTCGGTACATCATTTTGCCGTGGCTCAAACCGACGTTCATCATCCTGCTCTTGTTTTCGCTGGGCGGCGTGCTGAAGGGCAATTTCGGGCTGTTTTACAACCTCGTCGGCGCCAACAACACCGCGCTTTACTCGACGACGGACATCATTGAAACCTATGTGTTCCGCTCGCTGATGGTCCATTTCAATTTTTCGATGGGCAGCGCCGTCAGCCTGTACCAGTCGGTCTTCGGGTTTGCGATCGTCGTGACCGCCAATTGGCTCGTCAAAAAAATTTCTCCGGAAAATTCCCTGTTTTAGCCGGAAGGAGACGGGCGTATTCGCGGAGTTTCAGTCAAAGGAGGGACGGCCGGATGCCAAAAGGACTGCGGGCGATGGACGGATCGGCGCTGCTGGTCAAGGGGGTGGGGTACGTCTTCATTACCTTGTTCTCGGCGGCGTGCCTGATTCCGTTCGTCATCATCGTGTCCTCGTCGCTGACGACGGAAAGTTCGATCCTGCGTCACGGCTTCAACTTGTGGCCGCGGGAATTCACCTGGTTCGCGTATCAAATCGTGTTTGAAAATCCGCGCCTGATCGTCGGTTCGTACGTGGTGACGTTTTGTTTGACCGCCGTCGGCACGGCCGTCGGGCTGTTTCTGATCGCCATGACCGGCTATGCGCTGCAGCGGCCCGACTTCGTTTACCGCAATCACATTTCCTTTTTCATCTACTTTACGACGCTGTTTTCCGGGGGATTGGTACCGTTTTATTTGCTGATCACGCGATATTTGCATCTGAAGGACAACTATTTGGCGGTGCTGCTTCCCGGGTTGATGACGCCGTTTCTGGTCATCATGATGAAAACGTTCGTCCGCTCCATCCCGCACGCCATCACGGAATCGGCCAAAATCGACGGAGCGGGGGACTTTACGATTTTCCTGCGGCTGATTTTGCCCATGTCGACGCCGGCGCTGGCGACGATCGGGTTGTTTCTCGCCATCGGCTACTGGAACGAGTGGTATCACTCGATGCTGTTTTTGTCGAGCAACGTGGAGTACCGGCCGCTGCAGCTGTTTTTGTACAACGTGATCACCAGCGCGGAGTTTATCCGCAACTCGGCGGCGGCTTCCAACGTCGAACCGCGCAACGTTCCGCTGGAATCGATGAAAATGGCGACGGCGGTCGTCGCGACCGGACCGGTCATTCTGTTTTATCCGCTGGTTCAGCGTTACTTTATCAAGGGAATCACCGTCGGCGCGGTCAAGGGATGAAGGCCTGAAGGCAGAGGGGGCATAACAGGGCGGCCGGGAAGGACGGCCGGGATGTTTCGAAACAGGAGCCGAAAGGCGGCCGCGGCGACCGGGAAGGGAGGGGGTCCGACGCACGGAGGCGCAAAACGGCGGCAGCGGAATAAGTCGGAGTCGCAGCGAAAAAAGTCGGGTTCACGGCAAAAAACGACGGGATGACGGCAGAAAACGACGGGATGAGGCACACAAACTGCGCGATAATGGGAGGTGGCCGTATGGAAAACCATCGGAACGGGCGTTGCCGCCGGACCAAGGCGGACGCGGCGCATGAACGGCATCGGAACGGCACCTCCCAGGTTATGCGTAAAGGACACGATCGGACGCGGCGATGTCCAATCTGAACGCAAATCGAAAAAAGAGGAGGGTACGTTCATGAAAAGTGCGTGGTTCGGAAAATGGCGTTGGGTGCCGGTGATGCTGTTGTGCGCGGCGCTGGCCGCCTGCGGCGGCGGCAGCGGCGGTTCGAAAGGCGGCGATGCGAAGGAGGCGGACACGTCCAAATTCGTCACCGTTTCCTATTTGATGCTGGGCGACAAGCCGACCAACGGCCAATTGGAAAAAGTGATGGAAAAAGTCAACGCGATCCTGAAAGAGAGGGTCAATGCGCATCTGGAGCTGCAGTGGATCGAATGGGCGGACTGGCTGACCAAGTACAACTTGGCGCTCGCTTCCGGCGAACCGCTTGATCTCATCACCATCGGCACGGACTGGCTCGACACGTGGGCGAATGCGCAAAAAGGCGCGTTTTTGCCGCTGGACGACCTGCTGCCGAAGTACGCGCCCGTCACCTGGTCGGAAGTGCCGGACGACCATTGGGAGCAGTCGAAGTACAACGGCAAAATCGTGCTGATTCCCGAAGACCAGTACACCCAATGGGTGAACCACGGTTTCTTCTACCGCGGCGATTGGGCGAAGGAATTCGGCATCAACGAACCGATCCGCGACTGGCAAACGTTCGGGCGGTATTTGCAGGGCATCGTCGACCACAAGCCGGACGTCATTCCGTGGGATGTGAACGGCACGAAAAACGAACCGATGATGGGGTATATCATCTCGCATACGGACGCGCTCGAACTGCCGATCACGACCGGTTGGTTTCCGGTCATCTGGGCCAAGTCCTACGAGGAGAAATACACGGCCTACAGCCCGGTGTTTGACGACACGATGGTCGAGTTCGCGAAGACGATGAAGGAATGGGCGGACAAAGGATACTGGCGCAAAGACGTGCTGAACTACAAAGGCGACACGCGCGAGGAACTGCTGACGGGTTTGACCGGAGCGGACCAGCACCACACGCAAACCTACAGCACGCTGCGCGTACAGATGGACGAACGGCAGCCGGGATCGGAACTGCAAATGTTTCCGTTCGCGCTGCAGCGGGGCAACAACCTGCTCGAAATGTCGATCACGCACGGCGGCACGTCGATCGGCGCGCACAGCCGCAATCCGGAACGCGCCCTGATGGTGTACGACCTGCTGCGAAACGACGAGGAGCTGTACCGGCTGTTCAACTACGGCATCGAAGGCGTCCAGTACGAGATCAAGGACGGCAAACGGGTCCGGCCGGAAGGTTACGACGAGACGAGGGATTCGTTCTACTCCAACTTCTGGGGCGGACGCATGGACAAATACGAAATCCCGTCCGACACCGTGTATGAAAACATCGGCGAACTGTACGCGGAGTACGACAAAGTGAAAAAACCGTATCCGTACGGCCGGTTTGTGTTCGACAAAACGCCGATCGAGGCGGAGCTCGCGGCGATGTCCCAGGTCACCGCGTCGCAAGGTCCGGCGATCGCCTACGGCCAGGTCAGCGATCCGGTTCAGGCGGTGGAAAAATTGCGCAGCGATTTGAAGGCGGCCGGTTTTGACAAGGTGATGGCGGAAATCCAGAAGCAGCTGGACGAATTCCGGAAGATGGTCGGCGATTGACGGCTTGTCTTTGCGCCCGGCAAGACATATGATGCAGATAGGCGCATCAACGGGAAGCATTCATGAACGAAGCCTGGACGCAAAATAACACGGGACGGGATCCGGGCGGGAGACGGACGATGTCGGCATACGGCGCATTTTTCGCATACGGCACAGTTTCGGCATAACAGTTTCGGCATATGGGAAGGGCATTCTTGCGGACGAACCGGATTGCGCGAAACGCGAAGGACAGGCGAAGCACCGGGAGATGCGCACACACCGGGGGGGAGGGACCGCTGTTGAAAATTCAAAGCTATGAACTGTATCAGGTGCCGCCGAGGTGGCTGTTCCTGAAAGTGGTGACCGATGAAGGCATCGCGGGCTGGGGAGAACCCGTCGTCGAAGGGCGCGCGGATACCGTGCGCGCGTGCGTGCAGGAACTGATGGACTATTTGATCGGCAAAGATCCGATGCGCATCGAGGACCACTGGAACATGCTGTACCGCTCCGGATTTTACCGCGGCGGCCCGATTCTCATGAGCGCGATCGCCGGCATCGACCAGGCGCTGTGGGACATCAAAGGCAAATATTTCAACGCGCCGGTGCATCAGCTGCTCGGGGGAGCTTGCAGGGACACGATTCGTGTCTATTCCTGGATCGGCGGAGACCGTCCCGCCGAGGTGGCGGAAGCCGCGCGCCAAGCGATGGAAGCCGGGTTTACGGCGGTCAAGATGAACGGCACCGAAGAACTGCAGTATATCGATTCGTTTGACAAAATCGACGCGGCGGTGGAACGCGTCGCCTCGGTCCGGGAAGCGTGCGGCAAATCGCTCGGCATCGGCATCGACTTTCACGGACGCGTGCACAAGCCGATGGCGAAAATTTTGGCCAAGGAGCTGGAGCCGTACCGGCCGATGTTCATCGAGGAGCCGGTGCTGTCCGAAAACAACGAGGCGCTGCGCGAACTGACGAAACATACGTCGATCCCGATCGCGACGGGGGAACGGATGTTTTCGCGGTGGGATTTCAAGACGCTGCTCGCCGACGGATGCGTCGACATCATCCAGCCGGATTTGTCGCACGCCGGGGGCATCACCGAATGCAAAAAAATCGCTTCCATGGCCGAGGCGTACGACGTGGCGCTGGCGCCGCACTGCCCGCTCGGGCCGATCGCGCTGGCCGCCTGCCTGCAGCTCGACGCGACGGCGCACAACGCCTTTATTCAGGAGCAGAGCCTGGGCATCCATTATAACGAAACGAACGATCTGCTCGACTATGTGAAGGATCCGTCCGTATTCGAATACCGGGACGGATACGTTAAGATTCCCCAGGGACCGGGACTGGGCATTGAAATCAACGAAGAGTATGTCAAACAAATGGCCGCGGTCGGACACCGCTGGAGAAACCCGGTGTGGCGGCACCGGGACGGCAGCATCGCGGAATGGTGACGGCGGCGAACGGCTCCGGACGAGCGGCCGCGACCGAAATATCATGATGGTCAGGGAGTGGATGGGATGAAATTCCAAGATCAGGTCGTCATCGTCACCGGCGCCGGCAAAGGCATCGGCAAAGGCATAGCGGTCGAATTCGCCAAAGAAGGGGCGTCGGTGATCGTCGCCACGCGAGGGGAACAGGACGGTCAAAATACGGTGGAGGAGATCGTATCCGCCGGCGGGAAAGCGCAGCTCGTGACGCTGGACGTCCGTTCGGAAGACAGCGTGCGCGGCTTGATGGACGGCGTCGCCGACACCTACGGGCGCATCGACGTGCTGGTGAACAATGCGGGCATCACCTTGTTCAAATCGATCCTGGAAGCGGATTTGGACGACTGGGAACGGGTGGTGAACACCAATTTGCGCGGGTATTTCCTGTGCAGCAAGTATGCCGCCCGGCATATGGTCAAACGCGGCAAGGGCGTCATTCTCAACATTTCTTCCAACCACGCCTACGCGACGCTGCCCGACACCGAAATATACGCGGCAACCAAAGGCGGCATCAACGCGATGACGCGCAGCATGGCGCTCAGCCTGCGGCCGCACGGCATTCGCGTCAACGTCATTTGCCCCGGATTTACGCGCACGCCCCATTACGACAATTGGCTGCAGTCCAACCCGCAGGCCGGCCAGGTGGAGGAAGAAATCGCGTGGCTGCATTCGGGCAGCCGGATCTGCGAACCGGAAGATATCGGCAAGCTGGCGGTGTTTCTCGCTTCCGACGACGCCGAGATGATCAACGGATCGGACATCCTGATCGACGGCGGTCTGACGGCCCGCCTGTACAATTCGCGCATCTGCTGATCACCGGCGCGTCCGGTGCGGGTCACAACGAATGGGGGTGCGGCGCCATCCGATGGCGCCGCCGGGCCGTCTGCGAAGCACCCATACAACCATGGACGTCTACGGAGGATGAAACGAACATGAAACATCCGGAGCTCATACTGGACATCAGGGCGACGCTCGGGGAAGGCCCGATGTGGAACGAACGCGAGCAGGCGCTGTACTTCACGGACATTTTGGAATCTCGGATGTACCGGTACAGCCCCTCGACCGGGAATTTGACCAGATATCGTGCGGAACAGTTTGTCGGAACGGTCGTCTCCCGGCAGCGCGGCGGGCTCGTGCTCGCGGCGCACCGGGGAATCTACGCCTACGATCCGGACTCGGAAGAAATGACGCTGCTCGCGGCGCCGGAGTCGGATCCGGATATCCGCTTCAACGACGGCAAATGCGATCCGCGCGGCCGCTTCTGGGCGGGAACGATGTCGATGTCCGGACGGAACGGCGCGGGCGCGCTGTACCGGCTCGATGCCGACGGCAGCCTGCACCGGGTGTTGGAAGGCGTCGGCATTTCCAACGGCCTCGGTTGGAGCCCCGACGGCGGCATCATGTATTTCATCGACACGCCGACGCGGACGGTGTCCGCGTTCGATTACGATATGGAGACGGGATCCGTCGCCAACCGGCGCACGGTGATCGAGGTGCCGGAATCCGAAGGGTTTCCGGACGGCATGACCGTTGACGAAGAGGGCAAATTGTGGATCGCCCATTGGGGCGGATACCAAATTGCGCGTTGGGATCCGGCCACCGGACGGAAACTGGCTTCCTGGCGCCTCCCCGTTCCGAACGTCAGCTCCTGCGCGTTCGGCGGTCCCGGTATGGACGTGCTGTTCATTACGACGGCGCGGGAAGGTTTGTCCCCCGGGCAGTTGAAACAGTATCCCCATTCCGGCTCGCTGTTCCGGTTGGAGGCCGGCGTGAAAGGCGCGGTGTCGTACGAATTCGGCGGATAACGAGGGGGAGTTCCGATGGTGCAGCGCATCACGGTCGATCTCGGCAAACGATATCAGCAAATCGAGCATTTCGGAGCTTCGGGCGCGTGGTCGATCGATGTGATCGGCAAACGGTGGTCGGAACCAAGCAAGCGTCGCCTGGCGGACCTCCTGTTCTCCAGGGAGCGCGGCATCGGGCTGAGCGCGTGGCGGTTCGCCATCGGTTCCGGCGGGGCGGAAGGCGAGGAACTGCCGGAACCGCTGAAATGGCGCGGATATACCGAATGTTTCAAACCGGCCGCGGATGCGGATTACGACTGGAGCGCGCATGAGGGGCAGCGCTGGTTTTTGGAGGCGGCCAGATCGCGCGGCGTCGGCCACTTTATCGCGATGGCCTACGCCCCGCCGAAGTGGATGGCCAAAAACGGCCGCATCTCGCCCGACGACCGGTGCGGCCAAAGCAACCTGGAAGACGGGCGGATCGGCGAGTTCGCCGCCTTTCTCGCGGATGTGCTGCAGCATTTCCAGGAGGCGGGCACGCCGTTTGACACCGTGAGCCCGGTCAACGAGCCGTCCTGGTCCTGGAACGACAGCCATCAGGAGGGCAACCGTTACACGAACGATCAGATCAAGGCGATCGTGCGGGCGCTGCACGGGGAAATCGAAAGGCGCGGTCTTTCCTGCGCGATCGACATTGCGGAGGCGGCCGAGATCGCGGCTCTGCTCGATGACGAAGACGTTCAAGCGATTCGGCCGCAATCGACCCATTACGCCGGGCACAACAACTCGGCGCATTACGGCGGGAAATATCGCGAATATGTCAAGGATTTTTTGGGCGATCCGGATTTTGCGCCGCTGATCAGGCGCAAGCTGTCCTACCACGCCTATTGGGCGGACCGCGATGACGTCGATGACCGGCTCGTCGCCTACCGCCGCGCGCTGCGGGAAACGATCAAGCGCCACGCGCCGCAGGCGCGGCTGTGGCAGACGGAGTTTTGCAATCTGAATGCGGACGGGCCGGGGCGCGATCTCGGCATCGATACCGCGCTGTACGTCGCCAGGGTCATTCACCACGATTTGGTGGAGGCGCAGGTTTCGTCATGGCAGTGGTGGCTGGCGGTATCGCCGCACGACTACAAGGACGGATTGATCTATACCGATTACGCCCGGCCCGGCGATCCGGAGACGATTTTTCCGTCCAAAACGCTGTGGGCGCTCGGCCATTACAGCCGTTTCGTCCGTCCGGGCGCGGAGCGCGTCGAATGCGCCGGCGCGGACGACACGCGCGGTGTCATGGCGTCGGCGTATGCGCACGACCGGGATCGCACGGTCACGATCGTCATCGTCCATTACGGGCAAAATGACGCCACACTGTCCCTGGCAGGGGAACGGCTTCCGGAGACGATGGACGTATACCGGACGACCGCCGATGACGAGGTGAACGTGCGGCATGAAGGAACGTGGCGGAAAGGCGAGCCGCTGTTCGTGCCCGGACGTTCGCTGGTGACGCTGCACGGCAGTGGTTGAAGCGGCCGGCGGACAGGTCGGACGATTGGTCCGGACTGTGGACGGACTCGAATTCGCTGCAAGCATCCATATGCACGATGCGGATTCGAGTCCGTTTTTTTTTACGCTGTGCGCTTGACGCCCGGTGTCCAACATGCAGCCCGCGCAGCCGGCTTTGTTTTTTTCGATCGGCGGGTTGAGGCAGTCGTTTCTCGTCATTTGGCCGGCTTCGCCTCTCCGTTTCGGTCCGGGTCGCTTTGCGGCTTTTATCTTGTTCTATTGCGGCGTTACGGGCGGGTATGCTTTCATCTTGCCCTCGAGCGTTGCGCGCTTACTTCGACGATTTCAGTTTGAGCGATTTGCGGTACTGCGTCGGACTGACGCCGTAATACTTGACGAATTGTCTGGTGAAATAGTCCGGGGAATTGAAGCCGACTTCGAGGGCGATTTCGGTCACGGTGCGGTCCGTGAACGTCAGTTTTTTCTCGGCCTGCTTCAGGCGAAACTTCAGCAGCGTCTCCACGATGGATTCGCCGACCTGTTCTTTGAACAGGTGGGTCAGGCGCGAGGCGGACAAACAGACGCGCTTGGCCAGATCTTCGATCCGGTGATGTTCCATGTACTGCTGGGACAAAATGTGGAGCACTTCCTTGATGCGCGGGTCGATGACGGTGTCTTCGGATTCCTCGCTGGAAACGAGCAAAATGATTTCTTCCAGCGCGTTCATTGCCAGTTCTTCCCGGTACGTGAGCAGCGGCTCCAAATTGTAGCTGATGACGCGTTTGAAGGCGTTCCGGATATAGGTCCGGTGCGTTTTGTTGCGAATGTTCATATGAATGATCGGATGCGCGGTTTTGGGCAGGCGCAGCCAATCGAGCCAGGTCACCCTCGGCATGAAGTGCGCCCACAGTTTCTCCCATACGTGATCCTGCGCCGTGTAATAAAAATGCGGCGTCCCCGGAGGAATGATGGTGATGTCCCCGTCACGGGATTCCAGTTCCCTGCCGCCGTTTTTGATGATCCCTTTTCCGGAAAGCGTATACATGACCAGCCAGTCTTTGGTGCCGTTGGAACGGTAGCAGAAGTATCCGTAAGGCATGTAATAGTAATCGGACACCAGAATCCCCGGCGGATGCGTCCACGACTCCGCGATCGCCACATCCGGAGGCGGGGAGACCGCTTCCGGGTTAGCGTGATTGTTCGGGTACTCAGCCATTTCGATCATTCCCTTTCCTTACGTTCAATTCTACAATTGATCTCGAAAATCATCAATAGATTTCCGGTATTTCAGTTTCCAAGGAGAGACGCGGAGGTTGAAAATGACGACAAGCATGCAGCAGAAAAATGTGGTTATCGATGTGTCCGGCGACTGGGTGTGCCGTCTGGACCCGGAAGACGCGGGAATTCGGGAAAGGTGGTTTGACCGCGCATTGGAAGGCGGGCAAACGATCCGGCTGCCGGGGACGGTCGGCGAGCACGGATTGGGCAATCCGCTCGATATGGAGCCGGTTCTGGACAGGGAAACGGTGCGTTCTCTCCGGCAGCATCACCGTTATGTGGGAGCGGCGTGGTTTCAGCGGGAGTTGGCGATCCCGCCGGAATGGACCGACAAGCAGATCGAACTGTTTTTGGAACGGGTGATGTTCGAATCGCGCGTATGGGTGGACGGTCGGGAAGCCGGTGTCCGAGACAGTTTGTCCACCCCTCACGTATACGAGATCGGGCGGCTGCTTCGCCCGGGCGGCAGGCACCTGTTGACGGTGCGCGTCGACAACCGCGACGTCCGGCACATCGGTCCGCATCCGAGCGCCTATACGGACGAAACGCAGACGATCTGGAACGGCGTCATCGGCAAAATCGAGCTGCGCGCGCAGGATCCGGTCCGATTCCGCAGCATCCAGGTGTATCCGGACGTCGCCGAAAACAAAGTGCGCATCCGCGCTTCCGTGGAAAACGGCACCGGCAAGCCGGCCGATATCGCGGTGCGCCTGTTCGTGCGCCCGGAGCAGGCCGCGGACGCGGCATCCGCCGAGGCGGCGGAACGGCCGCCGGAAGAACATCGCTTCACGTTGTCCGAAGCGGAGCGGCAAACGCTGGAATGGGACTACGAAATGGGGAGAACCTGTCGGCTGTGGGACGAATTCACGCCGTCGCTTTATGTCCTCGAAGCGTCCCTGCGCACGCTGTCCGATGGCGAGCCGATGTCCGACGAGCGCTCCGTCGTGTTCGGCATGAGATCGTTCGGCGTGCGGGGGACGCAGTTCATCGTGAACGGACGGCCGACGTTCCTGCGGGGGACGTTGGACTGCTGCATTTATCCGCTGACCGGATATCCGCCGATGGACGAGGCCGCATGGGAAAACGTGTTTCGCACGGTCAAGGATTACGGGCTGAACCATGTGCGGTTTCATTCGTGGTGTCCGCCGGAGGCGGCGTTTTGCGCGGCCGACCGGTTGGGCGTCTATTTGCAGGTGGAAGGTCCGGTCTGGATGGACATCTGGAACGGACCGGTCGGAAGCGATCCCGAACATTACGTCTATTTGCCGCAGGAAGCGGAGCGCATCGTGGACGAGTACGGCAACCATCCGTCGTTCTGCCTGTTCAGCAACGGCAACGAGCTGAACGGCGACTTCGGGCTGCTGCATGATATCGTCGACAAGCTGAAAAAGAAGGACGGGCGTCGATTGTACACGCTGACGACCAACTGGGACCGCCCGCTGGACGAGGCGGACGATTTCTTCATCGCGCAGACGGTGGACGGCGTCGGCGTGCGCGGGCAGTATTTTCCCGATCTGCTGGCGGAAACGACGGCGCTTGCGTACACCGAAGCCGTTTCCCGCCGTCCGGTGCCGGTCGTGTCGCACGAGGTCGGCCAATATGCCGTCTATCCCGACATGCGGGAAATCGACAAATACCGCGGCACCTTGAGGCCGATCAATTTCGAGGCGATCCGGCGCGATCTCGAGCGCAAGGATATGCTGGGCGACGCGGACAAGTTCACCCGCGGGTCCGGCATGCTGGCCCTGCAGCTGTACCGCGACGAAGTGGAAGCCGCGCTGCGCACGCCGGGCATGGGCGGGTTCCAGCTGCTCGATCTGCACGATTTTCCGGGACAGAGCACGGCGACGGTCGGCATTTTGAACTCGTTCTGGGAATCGAAAGGTTTGATCGGGCCGGCGGAGTTTCGGCGGTTTTGCGGGCCGACGGTGCTGCTCCTCGAAATGCCGAAACGCCTTTACGACGCCGGCGAACGATGGGAAGCGGACGTATTGGTGTCCCATTACGGCCCCGCCGACCTCGACGGCGTCGATATCGAGTGGAGCATTGCCCGCGCTGACGGAAGCGTACTGGACCGCGGCGTCCTGGCGGGCGTTCGCGTGCCCGCCGGTACCGTGACGAGATGCGGCGGCGCGGCTTCGGGCGCCTTCCGCTCGCTGTCGGCCGCCGAACAGCTGCGCGTGACGGTGCGGATCGTCGGGACGGATATGGTCAATGCCTGGGACGTATGGGTGTATCCGCCGGCGGAAAGCGGGGAGCAGAAGGCGGAAGCGATCGCGGGTTCCCCGTCTTCCGCGAATGCCGCTTCCGGGGAAGACGGCATTCTGGTTGCGGAGGCGTGGAGTCCGGAAGTGGAACGCCATCTCGCGCGAGGCGGGCGCGTGTTGCTTTTGCCGTTCGGGCGCAACTTGGCGAATGCGCGTCCCGGCAAATTTTTTCCGGTGTTTTGGAGCCCGGTGCATTTCAAGACGGAAAATCCGTGCGGCATCTACGTCCGCCACGCCCATCCGCTGTTTGAAGGTTTCCCGACGGACGACTACGCCAGCTACCAATGGAAAGATTTGCTGGAACAGTCGGTTTCCCTGAACTACGACTCCATCGGCGCCGGCCTGGAACCGTTGGTGCAGGTGATTCCGAATTTTTATCACAATCACCGCTGGACCAACTTGTTCGAATGCCGCGCCGGCCGCGGAAAGCTGGTCGTCTGCAGCATCGATGTGAGCCGCCGGCTGGAAGAGCGCGGTCCCGCGCGGCAGCTTCGCCGCAGCATCCTGGAATACATGGCGCTGGACGCGTTCAATCCCGCGACGGAGCTTTCGTTTGAACAGCTGCGGGAGCTGCTGCGCGAAGACGAGGAGGCGATCGCCAAAGCGGACCGCCCGGTCGGCAGGGAGCTGGCGATCGGCCGTCCGGCGACGGCTTCCAGCGTGAAAAGCGCCGAATATGCCGCCGGAAAAGGCAACGACGGCATCGGGCATACGATGTGGCTCGCCGCGGACGAACAGCCGGGGCACTGGTGGCAGGTCGATTTGGGGAAGACGTACGAGCTGACGGGAACGATCGTCAAGTTTCCGCAGGAAGCGAATTATTTGTATGTCATCCAGGTGTCCGGGGACGGACAGGACTGGCGCGTCGCGGTCAATCAGACGGGGCAGACGGACACGAGCCAGGTGCGCGTCGACCTGTTTTCCGAACGCGGCCGGTATGTCAAAATCGTTTATAACGGCCTGCCGAACGGCATTTCCGCCGGCCATATGAAGCTGGAAGTGTACGGAAAATGACGGCGATCACGTTAGGGGGAGTGGGCTGCTCGTGCTGACCAGGCGCAAAAATGTCGTGGACTTGTCCGGAGTGTGGACGTTCAGGATGGATCCCGAACGGCAAGGCATCGATCGCCGCTACTATGAGGACGCTTTGGAAGATGTCATCGAGCTGCCGGGCACGACGGAAACGCGGAATAAAGGAGAGGTGAACGGCCAGGCGCTGACGTGGGCGTTGAGCCGGGAGCGCCCTTATACGGGCTGGGCGTGGTATCAAAGGGAGTTCGAGGTGCCGCCGGCGCTGGCCGGAAAGGCGGTACGGCTCGTGCTGGAGCGCAGCAAGCGCACGACCGTATGGCTCGGCAGCCGCGAGATCGGCAGCCGCGATACGCTCTGTACGTCGCACGTCTACGAGTTGGGGCGGCTGGAGGCGGGTACTTATCGGCTGACGGTACTCGTGGACAACCCGCAGATGCCGCCGCTCGGCGGAACGCATCAGCTGTCCGAACATACGCAGACGAACTGGAACGGCATCATCGGCCGCATGGAGCTGCAGTTTGCGGAGCCGGTCCACGTGACGGGCGCGGACATCGCGGCGGATGCCGCCACCGGTACCGTGCGGGTGGAGCTGACGTGCCGCAGTTGGTTGGACGCGCCGGTTCACGGCCGGTTGACGTTAAACGCCTCGTGCGATGCGGAGGACGACGGCGCGGCGGAGATGTCGCATGGGGTGGAACTGCATGCCGGCGAGACCCCGATCACGCTGGAACTGCATATGGGGCGGAACGTGCGGACGTGGGATGAATATTCCCCGGCCTTGTACACGCTGTACGTGCGGCTGGAATGCGAGTTTGAAGGCGAACGGTTCGCGGACGAGACGGAAACCGCCTTCGGGTTCCGCGAGTTCGCGGCCGACGGCACCCGGTTTTCGGTCAACGGGCGCACGGTGTTTTTGCGCGGCAAGCTCGACAACTGCGTGTTTCCGCTGACCGGCCATCCGCCGATGGAAACGGACGCGTGGCTCAAGCAGTTTGAAACGGCGAAAGCCTACGGCATCAACCATTACCGCTTTCACTCCTGGTGCCCGCCGGAAGCGGCCTTCGCCGCGGCGGACGCCGCCGGCGTCTATCTCCAGGTGGAGCTGCCGCTGTGGGCGAATTTGCTGGAGCCGGGGGAAGAAGGATACCAACCCGGGCAGGAAGCGTACTTGCTTGAGGAAGGAATGCGCATCTTTCGCGAGTTCGGCAATCACCCGTCGTTTGTCATGTTCGCGCTGGGCAACGAGCTCGCGGGCAATCCGACCGTGCACGCCCGGCTGCTGTCGCGGCTCCGGGAAGCCGACGGCCGCCGCCGGCTGTACGCGCAGGGCTCGAACAATTTTTTCTGGAAACCGTTTCTCCCCGAAGGCGACGATTTTTGGGTGACGATGCGGACGCACGGCCCGGATCACATGGTGCGCGGTTCGTTTGCCCATGCCGATCCGCCGCTCGGTCATCTCCAGACAGAGCCGCCGGCGACGACGTTCGACTACAGCCGCAGCATCGCGGACGTTCCCGTGCCCGTCGTCGGCCACGAAGTCGGCCAATACCAGGTGTTTCCGAATGTGGACGAGATCGCCAAGTACACGGGGGTGCTGAAACCGCGCAATCTGGAGAAAATTCGCGATACCCTCGCGGAACGCGGCTTGCTTCCGTACGCCCGCAAGTTTTTTGAAGCGTCCGGCCGGCTCGCGGTGCTCAACTATCGCGACGAAATCGAGACCGCGCTGCGGACGCCGGGATTCGGCGGTTTTCAGCTGCTGGATTTGCAGGATTTTCCTGGGCAGGGCACGGCGCTCGTCGGCATTCTCGACGCGTTCATGGATTCCAAGGGGCTGATCGAACCGGAGCGCTGGCGCGAGTTTTGTTCCGATATCGTGCTGCTCGGGCGCATGTCCAAATTCACCTGGCGCTCGGACGAAGTGTGGACGTGCGATGTGGACGTGGCGCATTACGGACGTGAGGATCTGGAGGGCGTGGCGCTTCACTGGTCGCTCACCGACGAGGACGGCGCGGTGGTGGCGGAAGGCCGGACCGAACCGGCCGACGTCCGGCAGGGCGGACTGACCCGGCTGGCGCGCCTTTCGGCCGCGCTCGGGTCGGTGGACGCGGCGCGGGAGCTGACCGTGACGCTGCGGCTTACGTCCGTGCCGATTCAAACCCGGTACCGCATCTGGGTATACCCGGAACCGGCGGCGGAGCCGGATGCCGGCGATGTGGCGGTGTGCCGCGACGCGCGCGAAGCGGAGCGGATCTTGCGTCAAGGCGGCAAGGTGCTCTTGATTCCGGACACGGATCGGCTTGCGCACGGCATCGACGGGTTGTTCACTTCCGACTTTTGGTGTTACCCGACGTTTGAAGCGGTGTGCAAAAGACAAAACCTTCCGCCCGCGCCCGGCACGCTCGGCATTTTGTGCGATCCCGGCCACCCGCTGTTCCGCGGTTTTCCGACCCGGTTTCATTCCGATTATCAATGGTGGCACATCGTCACCCGGTCGAAGGCCGCGGTGCTGGATGACATGCCGATGGAGTTCGAGCCGATCGTGTGGGTGATCGACAACTTCGCGCGCAATCACAAGCTCGGGCTCGTGTTCGAAGCCCATGTGCACGAAGGGAAGCTGCTCGTTTGCTGCTCGGACTTGTTCGCGATTCGCGACCAGCCGGAAGCTCGTCAGCTGTATCGCTGTCTTGTCGGCTACATGCGGTCCGAGGCGTTCCGTCCGCGGTTCCGCATGGAGGCGGAGCAGCTGCTCTCGAAGTTCGCCTATCGCGCCGAGGATCTTCCGGCGGAAGGCAAGCCACCGCAAACGGCCGACCGGGAAGTTCCCGACTCCGCCAACATTCTCGATTTTGTGGACGGGGACCGGCAAGGATAAGCCGCGATTGGACAACATGATAAACTAACGTACGACTGCGCCATTCGGTGACGAACATGTCGAATATGTCGAACATGAGAATGGCGCGGTTTTGTTTTGGCCGACGGTGTGCGTTTCCTCCGATGACCGCGATGGCCGGCAGGCCGTGTCCGCCGCGGATCGGGCCCGTTTTTTTTGCGGGATTTTTGGATTTTTGCTGCATGACGATGTTGTCCGTGGGTGAAAGTGTTTTTTCATTATTATATTGTGTTGATCCGGTTCGGGATTGCGGCGCCGCAATCCCGTTGATAAGATGATCCTGAAGAGGTGGAACGGGGATGTTGTGGAGGGGGGACGTGATGAACGAAGCGGCCGTTCGGCCGTCCGCCCACGTGCTGTACGTGAATTGGGACGGCTTCGCATTTGAATGGTATCGCATGGTCAACGAGCGTTACGGTGGAACGCCGCATTTGAACGCGCTGATTCGTGACGGAGTGCTGTTCACCCGCGCGGAAACCGGGGTTCCCGCGATTACCGGCGCCATGCAGCAGTGTATCGCTTCCGGCGCGTGGCCGGCCGACACGGGCAACTGTTACCGATACTACGACGCGGCGTCGAACCGGGTGCGGCAGTACGGAAGGGACAACCGTCTGGAAAACATCGCGGAGGCCGCCGTCCGGCACGGAATTCGCACCGCCGCGGTGCACGCCTGGTATTTTCAGCAGCGCGGAACATGGGAAGGAGACGAGACGAACCCTTATTTTCACGAAGAATGGCCGAGTTCGTTCAGCCGGCGCACCGACCTGCTGCTGCGGATCATCCGGGGACAGCCTGTCGTTTCGGGAGGCAGGAAGATCGTGTTCCGGCAGATGCCGCGGTTTCTGGCCATATACGGGGACGATCTGGACGGCGCCGCGCACAACGGCAACGTCGGCTATTTGGGGTTGAAGCGGGCGGACACGCGCCGGCAGTGGCTGGACAATATCGCCGCGACGCTGATGCGTCTGGACGATGATCTCGGCCGCATCATGCAGGCGCTGAAAGAGACCGGGATGGATCGGCGCACGACGATCGTCCTGACCACCGATCACGGAATGGTGCCTTATGGCGCCGGGGACCGCGATTTGTCCGGCGGCGTGCCCGCGGAAGCCCGCACCAGCCTGCACGATCTGGCGGAGACGGTGGCGGAGGCGGGTGTGGCGGTGCGCGGCGAACGTTTCCGGGTGGAATGTTTGTTCCGCGACGGGGAGTCCGCGCGCGAGGAAACGGACATCGTCGTGACGCCGGTGGTGCTGCAGGCGCAAATCCGGTTCCGCCGGCCGCTGCCCGATGCGGCGGTACAAGAAATCGTCGCGCGGCTCCGGTCCAAACCGTACTACGGCGCGCATTTGACGAACGACGAGCTGGTGATGCGCGGGACGGCGGACGATTACGCGGATTTGCTCGTGTCCGCCCGGCCGCCGCACCATTTCCGCCCGGATTCCCCGGATGACGTCCGGCTGGTCGGCGGCAACCACGATTCGCTGGACGGCGGGGTGAGGCATATTTTCAGCCTTCTGTACGGCGCGCACGTAAGGAAGGGAATCCGGATCGACCGGAAGGTGACGATTGCCGACGTGGCGCCGACCATCGCGCGGCTGCTCGGATTCGAGGGGCCCGCCGGCGCCGTCGGCACCGCTTTGGACGAGGCGCTGGAGGAGCCGCTGCGCGGGCCGGCGCTGGAAGTCGCTCCCGTGCCGGACCGAGGCGGCGCGGATTTGCCGCCGAACGGCGATGGAGAGCCGGAGGGAGGCGCAGGTGCCGAATCGGCGGGCCAACCGGCGGAAATGCGGGGATATGTGACGGTCGGGGAGAAGGCCGATGCCGTCACGCTTGCGGGAATTTCGGCGCCATGCGCGCACGTGTCGGTCAACGCCGGACCGCGCGTCAGCGCGGGGGCGGACGGCCGGTTCGCCATCCGGCATCCGCTCGCTCCCGGCATGAACCGACTCGTGGTCGAGGCGGAAGCGGGCGGCAGGAAGACGCGGAGAACGCTGTTTGTGAAACGGCTGACGAACGGCAGTTCCGTTACCAGTTCGTAAAAGCGAACAGCGCGACCAGCCCCAAAAGCGCCGCGACGGCGTAAATCAACGTCAATCTCGACATGTTGCCTTTGGACCGGCGATCGTAATCGGGATTGCCTTCCCTGTTTTGTTTGGACAGTCCGATCAGGATGGTGACGACCGCCCCGGCGATCGTGACGATGGCGATCAGGATGAGATATGAAAACAGCGACATCTGGCCTCACCTTGTTTGGAATGATCCCTTCTATCATACCGCAGGTTGAGGAAGGACACAATTTGGGGCCAGCCGTCCGGCTTCCGGCAGCGGGAAACGCGCCGTGGACTTGCTGCGGGGAGATTGCTCTCCTCCGTAGACGGTGGCCGGCGGTTCTCTCCTCGCGCAGGGCGTCGGCAGGCACGCACCAGCCTCCAGGAGGCGGTGGGTGACCGTTGTCCGCTTGGGCAGGGCATCGGCGGGAGCTTTAAACGGCGAGATGAATCATGGAAAGAGGCGAAATGATGGTATTGCTGCGAGTGGACATCGATCGTGCGGGATACGACGAACGAAAGGATGTGATCCGGGACATCCGCTTCACGATCGAATCCGGCGAGCTGGTCGGTTTGATCGGCCCGAACGGGGCGGGCAAAAGCACGACGATCAAGGCGGTGCTCGGCCTGCTGCGCGATTTTGCGGGAGAAGTGCATTTTGTCGGAAGCCAGCGCAACTACGCATACATTCCGGAACAGCCCATCCTGTACGACACGCTGACGCTGTGGGAACATTTGGAGCTCGCCGCGGCGGCGTACGACATGGACCGAACGGCGTTTGCCGAGAAGGCGGAACATCTGCTTGCGCGGTTCCGCCTTTCCGACGTGCGGCATCATTATCCGTCCGGATTCTCCAAAGGAATGCAGCAAAAAATCATGCTCGTCCTCGGATTTTTGACCGAGCCCGACGTGTACGTGGTGGACGAGCCGTTCGTCGGTCTCGATCCGCGCGCGACGCGGGAGTTTCTCGATATGCTCGCGGAAGAGCGCCGTCGCGGCGCGGGCGTGCTGATGAGCACCCACGTGCTGGATACGGCCGAGAGGATTTGCGACCGGTTTTTGCTCATCGAAGGCGGGAAAATGGTCGCCGAAGGAAATTTGGAACAAATCAGGCAGCGCTGCGGCATGCCGGAAGCGACGCTGTTCGACTGCTTTCATTATTTGACCTAGGGTGCGGATACGGATATGAGTCCCGGCAAGTTGTTTTGGCGAAGATTGCGTGAAAACTGGGGTTTTCAATACGGCGTGATCCGTTCGGCCGTCGATTGGACGGTCGCCTTGTATATCGTCATTCCGGCGTTGGCGGTTTGCGGATATCATTATGTGTCCTGGCTGCGCTTCGCTCCGGAATGGATGGAGCGAATTCCTTACGTAGCCGCGGCGGCGGCGCTTTTGCTCGTTGCGCTGGGCGGCGGGATTCGCCTCTTTGTGGAAGAGGCGGACCAGCTGTTTCTGACGCAGCGCGCACGATGGATCCGCGGCGTCAGAAGTCGGGGGTTGATATACTCCGCCGTCTGCCACGCGCTGCACGGAGCGCTGGCCGTCGCGCTGCTTGCGCCGCTGCTTTCGGTTCACGGACTGTCACCGATGCAGTTCGTTCTGCTCGGCGGCCTGACCGGGAGCGCGCGGTTCGCCTCCGCGCTGGCGGGCCACTGGATATCGTGCCGCCTTGCCGGATGGAGGCGCTACGGAGCCGCCGCCGCGCAAGTGGCGCTGTTTTCCGCGATGTTTTTGACCGGTGCGGTGGTTTTGGCCGGAGTGCCGCCGTTTGACGGCCGGCCGCTTCCCCTGCGGCCGTTGGAGGGGAGGATGGGAGCCGTCCTGCAGTTCGGCATGATTGCGCTGCTCATCGCCGTCAGCATCCGGATGGCGTGGAGTCTTGCGTCGGCGAAGTGGACGTTTTTACACGATGCCGCACAGGAACGAACCAAGCGCCTGCGGCTGGCGGCGCTGATGCTGGCGCAAGTGACGGAAACGCGGCCGCGCCGCTCTCGCCGCGGCAGGCCGCTATGGTTCCGACGTTCCGCACCGCTGTTCCGGCGCCGCACCACGGTGAATGCGCTGGCGGAAATGGGCGTCAAATCGTTTGCGCGCGACCGGCTGCAAATCTGGACGTACATCCGGCTCGTCTTCGTCGGGTTTGCGGCGATTCTGCTCGTGCCGCCGGCGTTCAAGCCGGCCGTCGGGCTCGCGCTCGCATTGCTGCTCGGCACGTGGACCCGTTCATACTGGAAACAGATGATGAAGTCGCCGTATTTGCAAATGTTCCCGTGGCGGGATGCCGACAAGCACGCCGCGGCAGGCAAAGCCCTGTATGTGCTGCTGCTGCCCGGCTGCCTGCTGCTTGGCCTGGCGGCCGGTTTCGGCGCCGGGGCTTGGCTGGGAGCGCTGGCGGCCATTCCGGCGGGATGGGCGGCCGCGTACGCGATCGCCCATCTATTTGCGCCGTGGTGACGCGCCGGACATCGGCCGGCGAGGCTGTCCGCATGTGCGCATACGCCGCGCGACGGCGCCCGGCTCCTGCAGGCGGCCGTGTCATCGTACTTTGTTCGCCGCTTGTATTGGCCGATTCCCCAAAGCGCATGATGTCCGCGATGCCGGCGGATGCGCTAACGTTTTCGGCGGGAATGCCCGGCACCGCTGTCCAACGCGGCGATTTCCGCCCGCAGCCGGCGGATTTCCTCCATGATCCGCTCTTGTTCTTCCGGAAGTTCGGGCACCCCGGCGCCGATCAGCTGCGCCAGCCTTAGTTCCAGCCGCTGCCGTTCCTCTTCCCTGCGCATGTCCCCGTCCTGCGCCGACCGGACCCCCCACTGGCCCCGGGATTCCGCGTATTCGTCATAGGTTCCGGGAAAAACGACCGGTTCTCCTTCGCCAAGCACGACGAGCCGATCGGCGATGTTGCGCACCAAATAGCGGTCGTGCGTCACGAGGACGAGCGCGCCGGGGTATTCCCGCAACGCGTCTTCCACGACTTCGCGAGTGTCGATGTCGAGATAGTTGGTCGGTTCGTCGAGCACGAGCAGGTTCGCCCGGCCGAAATAAAGCCGGAGGAAGGCGACGCGGCATTTTTCACCCATGCTGAGTTCGCCGATCGCTTTGAACGCCTCGTCGCGCCGGAACAAAAAGCTGCCCAGAATGGTGCGCGCGTGCGATTCCGTCATGTCCGGCAGTCGGAGCAGACTGTCGAGGATCGTTTCCTCCGGGCGCAAACTTTCCAATTCCTGCGCGAAGTAACCGATGCTCGTCTGCGGATTGCGCCGGACGGCGCCGCGCAGCGGGTGAAGCTCGCCGACCATCAGTTTGAGCAGCGTCGATTTTCCGGCGCCGTTCGGTCCGATGACCGCCAGGCGATCGCCGCGACGGACCGACAGGCTGAATCCGCGGAACAAGAGCGGGGATCCGCCGTGCGCGAAGTCGACGTTTTCCAGCCGCAGCAAGGTGGAGGCGCCGGCTTCCGCGCTGTCCAGCGACATGTTCAGCCGGGGTTCGTCCTTCGGTTTCGGCACGCGGTTTTTCTCGAGGCGCTCCAGGGCCGTGCTTTTGGCGTGATAGCGCGATATGTTTTTCTTTGCCTTGGAGCGGTAATAATCGTTTTGTCCCGCCGCCCGGTGCGCCCGGTGAAACCATTCCTGGTAGCGCCGGATGCTCTCCAGCAGTTTTTCCCTTTCCTGTTCCTGCTTCCTGTACAGCGCTTCATGGGTGCGCCGTTCCGTATCTTTTTGTTTGCGGTAATCCGTGTATCCGCCGGTATAGCGGCGGCAGCCATCCGCGGTCAGTTCGAGCACCGCGTCGGCGGTACGGTCGATAAATGCGCGGTCGTGCGAAACGTACAAGACCGTACCGCGGTAATGTTGCACCCATCGCTCCAGCCATTCCAGCGTCTCCCGGTCGAGATGGTTGGTCGGCTCGTCCAGCAGCAAAAACTTCGGCGCGCCGAGGGCGAGCCTCGCGAGTTGCGCCCGCGTTTTTTGGCCGCCGCTCAATCGCGCAAACGGCACGTTCCAGAGCTGCGGCGCAAGCTTCAACCGCTGCAGGCATTGCTCCGTCTCCGCTTCCCACTCGTATCCGTTCATCTGCATATATCGCTCATAAACATGCATGTACGCTTCCAGCGCGTATTCCGGATCCGCGTCGGGAAACGGCGTGGCGGCGCCATATTCCATCTCCGCTTCTGTACCGCGCTGTTGTTTGGCCGCCGCGAGTAACCGTTTTTCCGCTTCCGCAAAGCGCTGCCGATCGGCCTCCGAGATGCACGGTTTTTCCGCTTCGGCAACGCGATGATGTTCAGCCTCCGCAAGGTACGGTTTTTCCTCTTTATCGTACTGCTGCTCGGCGTCCGCATGGCGCTGTCTCACCGTTTCCGCGGCGCGGCGTTCCCCGGCTTGTGTGCCGCGATGTCCGCCCGTTTCCGCCGTTTGCGGCGGCGGGGACCCGGCTTCTCGCTGCGGCGAAGCCATGATCTGCTGCAGCGCCTCCATGCGTTTTTTGAGCGCATACAGCTCCGGCTTGGCGGACAGCACATAGTCCAGCGTCGTCATCGACCGGTCCGCGTCCGCCTGCTGCGCCATCCAGCCCCACGACTCGAGCGGCAGGCGGCGTTCCACCCGGCCGCGGTCGAACGCGACATGGCCGAGCAGTCCACGGAGAAGCGTCGTTTTGCCGGTTCCGTTGCGCCCGTACAGCGCGATGCGCTCTCCTTCCGCAATGTCGAACGAAACGTTCCGGAACAGCGTCCGGCCGTTGATTTCTTTCGCCAAATCGATCGCTTTGGCGATCAGCATGCGCATTCCCCCGCTCCATTTCGATTGCCGATTTTTGTGATCCGAAAACAAAAAAGACCGCGGCAAGGCGGTCTGCGGTCGGCTGCGTGGTCGGAGCAGGGGAAGTCTTTCGTGCGAGCATGAAAACGGCAAATGGCGCTTTACCGCGCACGAATGTCCTTCCGGACGCAAATGGAAAAAAGGCTCCGATCGACGCAAAAATCCCGTTCCGCCGTTCGCCGTCGGGCGAACACCGCTTGCCAAGAATCAAAGGCATGCATGGGAACGGAATTCTTACTTCATTGGTCGATGGAAGCCTCCATTTGATCAAATTCGATTTTTTATACCATATCATATCCGGAGCGCGGCCGCAAGTGATCGTTCACTAACGAAGTCTCGCGTTCGCTCCCCGCACGGAAGAGGGTTTTCGTTCGCTCGGCCGCGAGCGCCGCGAATTTTTAATCGTTTGGCCGTAAGTGACGTAAATATTCGCTCGTCGGCGGATTGCGCCGCAAAGAAGGAAGCCTGCGAACCTCCCTCCGGCGTCCGGCACATCGTTCCTCACGCTCACGGTGCCGTGAGCGTCGTATCCATCAGATCTTCCCGCACTTTCAGCGGAACGACCAGCTGGTGCTCGATGCTGCCGTCCTTGGCGCTGTGCACATACAATAGCAGCATCATGTTCGGCTGCGTCGCCTTCTCAAAATGGATGTCCAGCTTGAAATTGCCCCAGGCGGGGGCACCTTCGTCGGCCATGGCATGACCTTCGGCCAAAATGTGGTGCCCGTCTTCCAACTGCCACGTAAAGGCGGCTTCAAACACCCGCGCCTGGCCTTCCACGGTGAACGAATTGCCGAGGACGGTGTCCGGAGCGGGCGTAAACACGCGAAACGCTTCGTTTTCCGCCGCCGGAACGGGAAACACTTTGCCCGACAGGCCGTCGACCCGCACTTCCATCGGTTCGTCCGGGGCGGAATGACTTGCCAGATTCAATGTCCAATAGGCGAGCTCTTCGTTGAACCGCGCGTCTTTGACCGCCCATATGCCGGCGGGTTCGGATGCGAGCGCCGATTCGAGCGCGGCCCCTGCGGCCTGTGCCCGGCCGATCATGCCGTCGCCCTGCTCCAACGCGCCATCGAGCAGCACGATTTTCACCGCGCGCGCCTGCTCGGGATACGACTCCGCCACCACGCCGTCGTGCCACACTTCCACCTGCGAACCGATCGCGATGTCATCCGGACGGACGGCGTTTCCTTCGCGGTCCGTCAGTTCCGTATCCTCGGAAACCGTGAACGAAATCGCGCGGACGGATGCGTTCGCGCCGGTTTCGACATATTCCGTGATCAACCACTTGCCGCTTTGTTTCGATATGACATGCGCTTTTTCGAACGCCCGCACCGGTTGGCGGCCATCGCCATCGCCACCGGAAGCGCCGTTCGACGGGTCGGAACCGGCATCCCGCTGGCCGCCGCCACAGGAAGCCAACAGAAGCGCGGCGCACAACATTGCGGCCATAGCGCCGGCCATTCGTTTTGGCATGAGATCATCCCCTTTGCTTGATAGACGCGGCGGCGGTCAAAAGGTTGCAGGACGCCGACATCATGTTTGCAGCGCCCGCGAGGTTCCCGCCGTCGTGAAGACGGCGACCGAGGCGCTGCCGAAAGCATTTATTTTATCGCCGCTTCTTCCGCTTTTTTCAGCGAATCCCGCACGAATCCGGGCAGTCCGAAACAGCTGCGCACGATTTCCGTGCTGACATATTGGGCCGGTTTGTCAAAGGTGACCGCCGCAAGGTCGGGCAGCGGCCGATTGCTGCCCAGCGTGTAGCTCCACAGCCCGCCGGGATAGGTGGGCACAACGGCCGTATACATGTGCACGTGCGGGAAAAGCGAGCGAATGTTGCCGTACGTTTGGCTCATGATGTCCCGGTGGAAAATGGGGGACTGGCTCTGGCATACCATCAGGCCGTCAGGTTTCAGCGCCTTTTTCACATTTCGATAAAAATCGATTTCGAACAGCTGCACCGCCGGTCCGACCGGGTCGGAAGAATCAATGATGATGACGTCGAACTCATTTTCGGCGTTCTTGACGTATTCGACTCCGTCCGCATACACGTACTGGACCCGCGGGTCGTCCTCGCGGCCGGCGATTTCGGGCAAATGTTGTTTGCAGGTGCGCACGACGTGTTCATCGATTTCCACCTGCACGATTTCCTTCAGTTTCGCGTATTTGCACGCTTCCCGCGCGACGCCGCAGTCGCCGCCGCCGATAATGAGCACTTTTTCCGGATGAGGGTGCAGGGTGAGCGGAACGTGGGCGATCATTTCGTTGTAAATGAAGCCGTCGAGCGTCGTCGTTTGCACCGCGCCGTCAAGGACCAGCATTTTGCCGAAATCGTGGGAATCCACGACCAAAATGTGCTGAAACGGCGACTGGTGCTCGTACAGCACGCTTTTCAACTTGTAGGATATGCGCATATGGTCCTTTTCGTGCTCGGTCAGCCATAGTCCTGCCTCGTCTTGGTGAATGTACTTGGACAACCGTGTCATCTCCAACCTCCCCATGTGTTTTCGGTTTATTTTTCATTGATATTGTAGCATACTGCCGCTGTCTCTGCGCCGTTTCACGGGATGTGCTCGAGCCGCGCGGGTGCGGGGCGGATGGCGCGGCGGCCGGTATTGGGGAAACGGGTTCAGCCGGAGCTTCAGGCGGGGCATCGGGTAAAGAGAAAAAGGGAACCCGTCGCTGTCCTGCGTCATGTGTGTTTCGGCTTTCAGGTGCTTGCACTTCCATTGTCGCCGCTTGACTCGGGCGAACGGATGCCTTATACTTGAATTAGATATTTAGATAATTGTCTAAATATCTAATATGCAGCATCTTTCGACAATCTGATTTCCTACGATCCTCCGCACAACTTGGCTGTCACGAAATTGAACGAAGAGGAGCCGAGGTGCCGACATGTCATTGACGCTAACATTCAAAGCCTTGTCCGATCCGACGCGGCGCAAAATCCTGGATCTGCTGAAGGTGCGGGATATGACGGCGGGAGAAATCGCGGATCATTTCACGATGAGCAAGCCCAGCATATCGAATCATCTGGGGATTCTGAAGCAGGCGGGACTCGTCACCGACGAACGGAACGGTCAGCATATCACGTATTCGCTGAATACGACCGTATTCCAGGAAGTGGTGAAATGGATTTTGCAGTTCAACACATCCGCATCAGAAGGGAATGATCAACGATGAAAAGATGGATACTGCCTGTCGGTCTGGTTGCGGCCGCGCTCATGATCAGCCTGATCGTGTACGGACGCATGCCGGATCAAGTGCCTGTACACTGGAACACCTACGGGGAAGTCGATCGCTATGCCTCCAAGGCGTTCGCGCTATTCATTATGCCGGCCATGATGCTGTTAGTCTGGCTGTCCATCAAGATCGCGCCCATTATCGATCCGAAGAGGGCGAACCTGAAGAAAAATATAGGCGAGATCGACACGATCAATTTCTTCGTTCTGCTTGTCCTGCTTGGCATCCATGTGATGACGATCGTCTACGGTTTGGGCTATGAGTTCGACATGTCGATCATCGCTCCGATTATCGTCGGCTTGATGTTCGTCGTCATCGGCAACTATTTGCCGAGATTCAGGCACAATTATTTTTTCGGCGTGAAGACTCCCTGGACGTTGGCGAACGAGGAGGTATGGCGGAAAAGCAACCAGATCGGCGGCAGGATGTTTTTCTTCGGCGGGCTTGTCGTGATTTTGAGCGTTTTTTTGCCGAGGATGTGGATGCTCGTCATCCTGTTCGCGACGATCGTGGTGTGTTCGGCGGTGCCTGCCGTCGTCTCGTACATTCTGTATCGGAAAAACCAATCCGCTTCCTGATGCGGACCGCGATATTCCGCGATCCCTACGGAACGGCCGGAAAAACATACCGATTCCAAGCGGCGGACCGTATGGTGCGCACTTGGAACTAAAAAACTCCCGAACGCTTTTTGGTGATATGCTCTCCTCTTAGTAGACACCTGAAATTATACGAATCAGGACTAAAGTGAGGGGAGCATCCCATCGGCGTATCGGGAGTTTTTTTGACTTTGCACACTCTTACGGACATCGGTGTCCATTAGAGCGAGTTTTTGGCAGATTGCTTCTGTGTAACGGTCATCCATGTCCACAAAAGACCCAAAAACTCGAAAAACGCCTTCATGGAGGCGCTAACGGACACCGGTGACCGTTACAATGGCCACACAACGGAAAATGGCCGCTAACGGTCACGGATGACCGTAAGAATTGTTGTCGGTCGGGGTCGTCGGATTCAACCGCACAAAAAAAGGAGTGACCCCGCCTACGGGGTCACTCGGCCGTTCGCTTACACCCAACCGCGCGCTTCCATCGCTTCGGCGACGCGCTTCAGCGAAATCATGTACGCGGCCGTGCGCAGATCGGAGCCGTGCTCGTTCGCGAGGTCGCGGACGGCGCGGTACGAGGTGTTCATCGTGGACTCGAGCCGCGTCAGCACTTCTTCCTCCGTCCAGTAGAAGTTCATCAGGTTTTGCACCCATTCAAAATACGAAACCGTCACGCCGCCGGCGTTGGCGAGAATGTCCGGGATCACGATGATGCCGTTGCGGAACAAAATTTTGTCCGCTTCCGGCGTCGTCGGGCCGTTGGCCGCTTCGGCGACAATTTTCGCCTTGATGTCGTGCGCGTTGGCGGCGGTGATGACATTTTCCAGCGCCGCCGGAATCAGGACGTCGACGTCCAGGCTCAAGATGTCTTGGTTGGAGATGGCGTATTGGGCGCCGTAATCCAGGATGGTCGAGCTGTCTTTCAGCTTGCCGACCCGTTCGATGTCCAACCCTTCCGGATCGTAAATGCCGCCGCGCGAATCGCTGACGGCGACGATCTTGAATCCGAGCCGCGACAGTTTCTCCGCCGCGATGCGTCCGGCGTTGCCGAATCCTTGGATGGCGACCGTCGCTTTTTCCGTCGGTTTCTTGAGATCTTCGAGCGCGGACAAGATCGTGTACACGCATCCTTGGGCCGTCGCTTCATTGCGCCCTTTGGAGCCGCCGATGATCAGCGGTTTCCCGGTGATGACGCCGGGCGCGTTGTGCCTTTTGATGCGGCTGAAGGTGTCCATCATCCAGCCCATGATTTGCGGCGTCGTGTACACATCGGGAGCGGGGATGTCTTTCTCCGGCCCGACGATATCGGCGATCGCTTCCATAAAACCGCGGCTCAGCCGTTCCAGTTCCCCTTTGCTGAGCGTTCTCGGGTCGCAGATGACGCCCCCTTTGCCGCCGCCGTACGGCAAGCCGACGACGCCGCATTTGAACGTCATCCACATGGACAGCGCCTTGACTTCATCCATCGTGACGTCGGGGTGGAAGCGGATGCCGCCCTTGGTCGGCCCGATGGCGTCGGTGTGTTGGGAACGAAAGCCTTCGAACACGCGAATCGAACCGTCGTCCATTTTTACGGGAAAACTGACATGCAGCACCCGTTTCGGTTTTTTCAAAATTTCCGTTATATGGATCGGCAGTCCCAGCTTTTCCGCAGCAGTATCGATCTGCTGCTGCACAATCACGTAAGGATTCAATGATTCCGATTCCGTGGCGGTTTTCATTTCCAAGCTGCTCACGTACAGTCCCTCTTTCCATAGGCAAAAAATTTATTTTTATACAACCAAAAGAATAAACTTGATTACTCCATAAATCAAGAAAAAATTGCAGAGATTTGAGATGATTTGATAGAGGCAAAAAGTGACGTTTTTTTGAACGAGGTTCGGCACCGCCCGGTACTGGGCAAGGATGACGAAATATGCATAATGATATAAACCAGACGATGTTCATGCGGCCGTATGGATGCGGTCGCATCTTTTTTTTGGGGTGTGAGTTTTGCGGCGGCGCAGCCGCGAGGCGAACGGGGGCGGATAGCGGCGGATGTCAGCATCGGACGGAGGCGGGATGTCAGCGGCGGACGGAGGCAGCGGATCGGGCGCGCATTACCAGCAAACGGAAGTAACGGATCGGGGGATGCCATCGGCAAACGGAGGCGATGGACCAGGCAGACGTCAGCGGCGGACGGAGACTGCGGAGTGGGCAGAACATCAGCGGTGGACGGCGACGGATTTGGGTGGATGTCATCGGCGGACGGAGGCGACGGAATGGGTGAACGCAATCGGCAAACGGGGGCAACGACCGGTGGTCCAGGGGCGTATCGGGGACCAATCGGGCGGAACGTGGCGATCTTCATCGGCAGGCGATGGTGGTGACGGCGGTGGTGACGGCGGACGGCCAGGCGCTGCGATGATGTCAAACTTTGTTCAAGAGACTGTAACGGTAACGTCACCAAATATTGTGACAAAAATCACAATCCTGCCGGAAGCGGGGGTCTACAATGAACGTGAGAGCAAGCAAACTTCTGGTTGGAGGGACGAAAGATGAAAAGAAACTGGAAATGGATAATGCTGGCCGTGCTGCTGATGTTGGCGTTGGCCGGCTGCGGGGGAAACGGAAACGGCGGCGCGTCCGACGGCAATGGCGGATCGTCCGGAGGAGACGGCGCGGCTTCGGGACAAACGCACGAAGTGACCATCGATGCGACGAACTTCGAGTTCAGCATCAAGGAAATTCGCGTCAAGCAGGGCGACACGGTGAAACTGACGCTGAACAACGCCGAAGGTTTCCACGCATTGAAGGTTGAAGGATACAACAAGGAAGTGCAGGGCGGCAAGACGATTTCCTTTGTGGCCGACAAGAAAGGCGAGTTTGATTATGTATGTTCGGTATTTTGCGGAACGGGCCACGAGGAAATGGTCGGCAAGCTGATTGTCGAATAGTCCCGAAACGAAAAAGTAGGAGGGATCGACATGGACAAACGGCCGAAGGCTCAGGAGCATGAGCGGCATTCGCTGAAGGGCGCGTTTGTGTCGGTGCTGCTGCTGGGAGGATTTATCGCGGTGTCGTGGTTTGGCGTATTTTTACTATTCATGTCCAGGGGGTAGGTCACGATGCACATTCACAAACTGGAAAAAATATGGCTCGTGATCGGTATGGCCATGCTGGCGGTGTTTCTCGGCATTGTCGGCGTCAGCGCCTTTGCGCAGGGCATGCAGCCCCCGGGCGGCGGGCACCATGTGATCGATCCGGACAAAGTGTACGAGACGCCGCCCTTTGACAATCCCGGTCTGGAGCAGATCGGCGAAAAGGAATACAACGCGTATATGGTCGCTTTCGTGTTCGGATACAATCCCGCGAATTTGGAGATTCCGGTCGGCTCCACCGTGCACTTTCAACTGACGAGCGCCGACGTCGTTCACGGCTTCCAAATTCCGGGCACCAACGTCAACATGATGGCCGTACCGGGCGAAGTCAACCATTTCAGCCATACGTTTGACAAACCGGGAGAATATCTCATTTTGTGCAACGAATACTGTGGTGCCGGCCATGAGTACATGGCAACCCGGATCATGGTGAAATAGGAGGTGGGAAACATGGATCACGCATTGACCGCCACGAAACAGGAACAGGCCGAGGCCGCTGCCTTCGATCGCCGCGATGCTTCGCTGGTTTTGGCGCACGTGCTGCTCGCCTTCGGCGCGCTTCTGCTCGGCGGCGTGGCCGGACTTCTGCAGGGGCTCGTACGCGGCGGGGTGATCACGCTGCCCGGCGGCATCGGCTACTATCAGCTGCTGACGGCGCATGGGGTGCTGATGGCGCTTATCTTCACAACGTTTTTTATCATCGGGTTTCTGTATTCCGGCATGGCCAAAAACATGGGCGGCGCGCTGACCGATACGGCCAGACGTCTCGGTTGGATCGGATTTTGGCTCATGGCGGTGGGGACGGCGCTCGGCACGGTCATGATCTTGACCAATCAGGCGACGGTGCTGTACACGTTTTATGCGCCGATGAAGGCGTCGCCGCTGTTTTACATCGCGCTGGCTCTCGTCGTCGTCGGCAGCTGGATGAGCGGATACGGCATCTTTTCCCATTATCGCTGGTGGAAAAAAAACAACAAGGGCAAGATGTCCCCGCTGTTTTCCTTCATGGCGGTGGCGACGATGCTGCTGTGGCAAATTTGCACAATCGGCGTCGCGGTGACGGTGCTCGTGCAGTTCATCCCGTGGTCGCTCGGATGGACGGACAAAATCCACGTGATGATCAGCCGCACGCTCTTCTGGTATTTCGGCCATCCGCTCGTCTATTTCTGGCTGATGCCGGCCTATATTTGCTGGTATGTGGTCGTGCCCAAAGTGATCGGCGGCAAAATTTTCAGCGACGCGCTCGCAAGATTGGCGTTCGTTCTGTTCATTCTCTTTTCGGTACCGGTCGGATTTCACCATCAATTGACGGAACCGGGCATTGCGCCCGTCTGGAAATATCTCCAGGTCATCTTGACCTTTATGGTCATTATTCCGTCGCTGATGACGGCGTTCGCGATGTTCGCCACCTTTGAGCTGTACGGCAGGTCCAAAGGAGCGAAAGGGCTGTTCGGCTGGCTCAAGTTTTTGCCCTGGAAAGACGTCCGCTTCTTCGCTCCGTTCATGGGCATGCTGATCTTCATCCCGGCCGGCGCGGGCGGCATCATCAACGCCAGCCATCAGTTGAACACCGTTGTACACAATACGTTGTGGGTGACCGGCCATTTTCACTTGACGGTCGCCACCACGGTGGCGCTGACGTTTTTCGGTACCGCCTACTGGCTGATTCCGGCGGTTACGGGCAGAACGCTGACGCCGAAGCTCAATCGGCTCGGCATCATCCAAACCATAGTATGGGTTGTCGGCATGCTGATTATGTCGTTGTCGATGCACACCGTCGGACTGCTCGGCGCTCCGCGCCGCACCGCGTACACGACGTATCAGGATTATCCGGACGCGCTCGGATGGATCCCGTATCAAGTCGTCATGGCCGTCGGCGGAACGGTGCTGTTTGTCAGCATCATTTTGCTCGTCATCAACATCGTTTTGCTGCTGCGCGCGCCGAAAGGATATACCGAATATCCGATCGCGGAAACGGCCGAAACGGCGGAGCGCACGCCGCGGATTTTGGAACGTTGGGGTTTGTGGGCAAGTCTGGTCGTGGTGCTCGTTTTGTTCGCCTACACGGTGCCGTTTGCGGAAATGCTGCAGCACGCCGGCCCGGGATCGAAACCTTGGGTGACGTGGTAGTAAACGAACGGGTGGCGGCTGCTTGCGGAGGTTCCAGCGGAAAGCGGCCCGCTGCTTGAAGGGAGCGCGCCGGTCTGTCGAAGTTTTCTTCGACGGACCGGCGCTTTTTTGCGGCTTTCGAAGTAGATGCCGTGTATCGATCGCTGCGCCGATCGGATGGGCCGGCGGCCGCCCCCCGGTCTGTCCTGGCGTGCCTGTATCGCCATTCCACTCGCACGGCGGGATTGTAGGAAACATCGCCTCTTTATACAATGGGAACTGATCAGATTGACATACAATGGGAACTGAACCGGTCGACAGCATGGCGTTGGCCGTGAAGAGGTTCGGTATCTCCATGCCGGGAGGGCGGATGCGAAATGGCGAAAGCGTTTATGGACGAACGATTTATGCTGGCCAACGAGACGGCCGCTGCGCTGTACCACAAACACGCGCGGTCGATGCCGATCATTGACTATCACTGTCACTTGAACCCGCGGGAAATTTATAAGAATCGGAAGTTTGCCAATTTGACCGAATTGTGGCTGGAAGGCGACCACTACAAATGGCGGCTGATGCGGGCGAACGGTGCGGACGAGGAGGACGTGACCGGCAGCGGGGAAGATTACGCGAAATTCCTCGCCTATGTGCGCGCGGTGCAGGCGGCGGCCGGGAATCCGCTGTATCATTGGTCGCATATGGAACTGCGGATGTTTTTCGGCGTCGACGAACTCATGCACGAGCGCAACGCGCCGGCGATTTGGGACAAAGTGAACGCGCAGCTGGGCGAATCGGGGTACGGCGCGCGGGACTTTCTTTTGCGTTCGAACGTGGAAGTCGTCTGCACGACGGACGATCCGGCGGATACGCTGGAATTTCATCGGAAGCTGCGGGAAGACGGCGATTTTCCGGTGAAGGTGCTGCCGTCGTTTCGGCCGGACAAGGGGCTGGAAATCAACCGGCCCGGATTCGCGGACTGGGTGTCCCGGCTTGGCGAGGTGTGCGGCATGGAAATTCGCGGCTACGATCGGTTGCTGGAGGCGCTGGAAGCGAGAGTGGCGTTTTTTCATGAAGCGGGGGGCAGAGTGTCCGATCACGGGATGGAGTATGTCCCCTATGCCGAGACGACGCGCGCCGAGGCGGACTCCATTTTCAAGAAAGCGCTGCGAGGGGAGCGCGTGAGCGAGGAAGAAGAGCGGAAGTACAAGACTTGTACGCTCGTGCATCTCGGGCGCATGTATGCGGAGCGCGGCTGGGTGATGCAGCTGCACATGAATGCGTCCCGCAACAACAATACGCGCATGTATCAGCGCATCGGTCCCGACTCCGGCTTCGATTCCATCAACGACAGCCTGATCGCGGCGCCGCTGTCGCGGCTCTTGGACGCGCTCGACAAGGACGATGCGCTGCCCAAGACGATTCTCTACACGCTGAATCCCGCGCAAAACCACGTGATCGGCGCGATGATCGGCAATTTCCAGGGCGGGGGCATTGCCGGCAAAATGCAGTTCGGAGCGGCCTGGTGGTTCAACGACACGAAGGAAGGCATGCTGGCGCAGCTCAAAACGTTGGCCGAGCTCGGTCTCCTCTCGCGCTTTGTCGGCATGTTGACCGATTCGAGAAGTTTTGTGTCCTATGTGCGGCACGACTATTTTAGGCGCATCCTGTGCAGCCTGATCGGCGAATGGGTGGAAAACGGCGAATTTCCCGATGACGACGAACTGCTCGAATCGTTGATCCGGGGAATTTGCTACGGCAATGCCAAGCGTTATTTTGAGTTTTGAGCGGCGCACTCAAGTCTCGTCAAATCGGAACGCGAGCTGCTCCGGCACAGGGGCGGACCGTTCCGGCGAATCCGTCCGGTCCCGGGAATCCCGCTGGATGCCGGAAGGTTGTCCCGTCAATGGGCGGTTCGGCGGAAAGCTTTCCGGAGCGTTCGACGCGGCGGGTTTTTCATGGATAAAGCCGTATTTTTTCAGCAGCGCCTCGATCATCTTCCGCTTGGGCCGGGCGTACGCCTCGCACGCGTTTTCGCCGGCGTACAGGCGGGTGTAGGCGTTCCGCAAATGCGGGAAATGCTGCTCCAAAACGCGCATGAACCACGGTTTCACATCGCGCGAAAGGCGCAGCAGGGATGCGTGCGCGAAAGAAGCGTCGTGCGCTTTCGCCGCGCGGAACAGCGCCTCCAAATCGGAGGCGGAATCGGTCAGGCAGGGCAGCACCGGGGCGGCGAAAATGCCGGCGCGGACGCCCCGCGCGGAAAGCTCGGCCACGACCTCCAGCCGCTTCGCGGGCAGCGGCGACGCGGGCTCCAGCTTGCGCACCAGATCGCCGCGCAGCGTATTGATGCTGACATTGACCTGCTTCACGTTCATTTCGGCGATAATGTCCAAGTCGCGCAAAATGAGCGGCGAGCGGGTCGTAATGGATGTCGGTACCCGGTATTTGGCCAGCACTTTGAGGCATTCGCGCGTCAGCCGCGCCCGGCTTTCCACCGGCTGGTAGGGATCGGTCGCCGTGCCGATGGCCACTTCGCCGATATGCCGTCCAAGCGCCTCCCGATCGCCTCCGTATTTGCGCAGCAAGCGCGAGAGCTGCGCCTCCAGCGCCTCGGCGGCATTCGCTTTCACCACGATGTGGCGCTGAAATTGATCGTCGGCTCCCCTGCCCAAAAACGACTGAAACTTGCGCGCATAGCAAAAGCTGCACCCGTGCGCGCAGCCGCGGTACGGGTTGATCGACCAGGCGAACGGCATGGACGGGGCCGTGACGCGGTTCAATGTCTGTTTGGTAACGGTCGTTTCGTACGTGGTCCGCGATGCCAACGCGGCACCTCCTAGGCACGGACTGTTGCGAAAACCGTGCGACTTGGTCTTCAATAAACGAACGTGTGTTCGTATACAGTATACCACATTTTTCGGTCATCATCCAAGCGTCCAGTTTGCGCCCATGACGATCTGGACACATCCTTCACTTCCTGCGGGGGCGGAAATCGTACAGGCGAAAAGGTCGGGTACGGGGTAAGATTCCGAAGACAAGGAAAAGTTGTCAATGGAGATTCATCGGATTGGCTGTGACATGGAGATCGATTTACCGGGAAAACAAACGGTGGCCATGTCGAAAAATCAATTCACGGCGGGGAGAGGATGAAACCTTACGAAAACGCGAACGTGTCGAATGCCCTAAACGGGGTGCGAGCCGGCCGAGGACGGCGGATTTCCAAACTGTCGCCGGATTCCGGTCTCGCCGGCTTGCAGTGTCCGAAGTGTCGCCGCTTCCGGCGTAACGGCGTTATTTGTTGTCCCGCTGCTTTTTGTTCATTTTCCGGAACAAATCCAGCGATTCTTTCAAATATTCCACTTCGTAATCGGACAGCTCTTCCATCACTTCTCCGACAAAAAAGGTGTTTTTCAATACCAGAGATCGTCTCGGCACATACGGTTCGCCGTATTTCGTCCGGCCGAGCAAATAATCCAGGCTGACATCGAAAAAATCGGCGATTTTGACCAAAGTCTGAAAATCCGGTTCGCGGGTGCCCTGCTCATAATTCGCAATTTGACCGCGGGAAAAATGCAGCCTCTGCGCCAGTTCATACTGGCTGATCCCCATTTTCGCCCTCAGTTCCGCCAGCCTTTTGCCGAACACATCGAAACACCCACCCTATTGGATCCCTGCTTTCGAACCTAATTATAGGAAACCGTCAGTTGACAAGCCATAAAAGCAACAAAAAGTTTCCTTTCAAGTATTGACTGAAACCCTTGGTTTCTATATGATATTTCTAGATATTAGTAACAATGTGTATTATTGGCTGGAGGGCTGACGATGAAGAGGGACAAGCTCATCCGTTTGCGTGACGGCCATCCGCTGCGCAGTATCGCTCCCCGAATCGGCATCACGCCGCAAATGCTGAGCGCAATTGAAAGAGGCGCCCGCACTCCGTCGCTCCATCTGGCCAAGCGCATTGCGGACTTTTATCACTGTTCCGTCGACGAGCTGTTTTTTGATTGGACTCGTCCCCGAGAACTCGACGGGAAAGGGGGGACGGCTAATGATGATTGTAGATATGGAACATTACTGGATGATCATGATGATGGGACTTCCAATGCTGATTCTGCTCTTTTACCTGGAAGCGAAGAAAAGGAGGGAAGACCGCAACAAACAAAATCAGTCCGATGAAAAGTAAAGCGTCCATTCGCGCAAACAGCGGCGCTCCGTTTCCGGAGGCCGCTGTTTTTTGGCTAATTGCCGTCATGCGTTGTCGGCCACTTCCCGCGTCCGGCTTTTTTTACCGCTTCCCGCAGCAAATATTCGATATGGGCGTTGACGCTGCGGAATTCGTCGGCGGCCCATTTTTCCAGCGTGCGGTACAGTTCGGGATCCAGGCGGAGGGGAAAAGATTTTTTTTCCCGGTTCATTTTGGGACGATCCTAGTTGAACAGTGTCCCCGTATTGATAACTGGTGTCGCCGCACGGTCGGACACGATCGAGACCATCAGATTGTTCACCATCGCCGCCCTTCTTTCACTGTCCAGCACAATGCCTTTTTCCTCCAACTGTTGGAGAGCCATTTCCACCATGCCGACGGCCCCTTCCACAATTTTTTGGCGTGCGGAGACGATGGCCACCGCCTGCTGGCGCTGCAGCATGGCGCCGGCGATTTCCGGCGCATAGGCCAGGTGGGTGAGACGGGTTTCCAGCACTTCGACGCCGGCGACCGACAGCCGGTTTTGCAGTTCCGCCTTCAGCTCGGCCGCGACTTCGTCCGCGTTGCCGCGCAGCGAATGGCGCGCATCCTCGGAAAACGAATCGTACGGATATTGCGCGGCGATATGGCGGATGGCGGTTTCGCTTTGGATTTCCACAAACGTTTCATAGTTGTCGACATCGAACGTCGCCTTGGCGGTGTCCACCACCTTGAATACGACGACCGCGGCGATTTCCACCGGATTTCCTTCGGCGTCGTTGACCTTCAGTTTCTGGCTGTTGAAGTTGCGCACTTTCATCGACACTTTTTTCTTGTTGGAAAACGGAATGACCAGCCAAAAACCGCTGTCGTGCACGGTTCCCATGTATTTGCCGAAGAAAACGATCACTTTGCTCTCGTTGGGATGGACGATCGTCAAAGACGACATGGCGACGACAAAAACGAGCATGAGCAAAACGCCGAGGCTAATCCAGAGCAGGTGGCCTTCCTCGCCGGCGGCGATAAAACTGAGTATGGAACCGGCCAAACAAAGCAATCCCAGGAGCAATACGAGAAAACCGTTGACATGCCAAGCTTTGTGTTCGTTCATCGACGTCACTCCTTGTTGAGATCGTTTTGATATTTAAATGATATCACATTTTACAAATATATGCAACTTTTTATTGTTGCTGGTTGTCGGGAGTGCGCTGTGTGTTGCAAATGCGGCGTAACGCTCCAAATTGACATAAACGCAGGGTGGGCGTAATATTTTAGACAGTAAAATAATTTTGGCGAGTTTTGGAGGGTTATTGGAGGGGAAGGCCCTATGCTGGATGAACTGGAGTCGGCCTACCGGCAGTTCACCCGGTTCGTGTCCTCGCAGTGGTCCCGTTACGCCATGCCTCCCGTTTCCCCTTCCCAGGCTTGGGTTCTCGAGATTTTGGAAGAACGGGGAAAACAGAAGGCGGGACAAATCGCGGACATCATGAACGTGACCTGCGGCGCGGTGACCGGCCTCGTTGACAAGCTGTCCGCGGAAGGATACGTGGTGCGCGTTCGCGGGGAAGAGGACCGGCGGATCGTATATGTCAGCATCACCGAATCGGGGAAATCGGTGTTGAATCACGTCCGGAACATGCGCAAAGACATTACCGCGCGGCTGTTTTCCGGCCTGACGGAAGAGGAACAGCGGCAGCTGGCGCGCATGTTCAGGAAAATCGTCGGCTCGCGCGACACGGGAGCGGCAAACGGGGGGAGCGACTAATGGAACATTCGGATTTAAGGAGAAAAATCACCGTTATGGTCGCTGTTCTCGGCGCCTTGCTGTTCGCGTCGCTGAACCAGACCATTGTCGGCACGGCGCTGCCCCGCATCGCCTCGGAACTGGACGGCATGGAATATTACAGCTGGGTATTTACGGTTTACATGCTGGCGTCCACCGTGACCGGAGCTTTGGTCGGCAAACTTTCCGACATTTTCGGGCGCAAGCCGTTCATCCTGGCGGGCATCGTCATTTTTATCATCGGTTCGTTCCTGTGCGGGCTGTCCCGGACGTTTGTCCAGCTGATTTTGTTCCGCATCGTGCAGGGACTCGGCGCGGGCGTTGTCATCTCCACCTCGTTCATGGCGGTCGGCGATCTGTTCGCGCCGCGGGAACGCGGGCGCTGGCAGGGCATCATGGGGTCGGTATTCGGCGTATCCAGCGTGCTCGGACCGGCGCTCGGCGGTTACATCGTCGACAATGCCGACTGGCACTGGGTGTTCTGGGTGTTTTTGCCGCTCGGTTTGGTCGCGCTGCTGTTGATTTGGATTTTGTACCCGTCGGTGCCGCGCACGGAAGGAGAAAAGGTGGACTACTTCGGTTCGCTGCTGCTTGCGGCATGCATTGTGCCGCTGCTTTTGGCCTTCTCCTGGGGCGGAACGCGCTATGATTGGGATTCGCCGCAGCTGCTCGGTTGGTTGGCGGTTTCGGCGCTCGCCCTCGTGCTGTTCATTGCGGCGGAACGGAAAGCGTCCGGCCCCGTGCTGCCTCTCCACCTGTTCAAAAACAGCATTTTCACCTTGTCCAACCTGGGCTCGTTTATGGTCGGCATCGCCATGTTCGGCACGATCATGTACATGCCGATGTTTGTTCAGGGCGTGCAGGGCATTTCCGCGACTTTGTCCGGTTACGTGGTCATGCCGATTACGCTCAGCATGGTGATCTCCGGCGCCGTCGGCGGGCAGTTCATTACGCGTACCGGCAAGTACAAGGGGATCGTGCTGGGCGGCCTTGTTGTCATCGCGCTCGGCCTGTTTTTGGCGTCCACCATGACGGCGAAAACGCCGATATGGCTGGCGATCTTGTATATGGTGATCGTTGGCGCCGGGATCGGCGTCGCCAATCCGACGTTGACGCTGATCGTGCAAAACGCGGTGCCCGACCGTCAGCTCGGCGTCGCGACCGCGTCGTCCCAATTGTTTCGACAGCTCGGGGGGACGCTTGGCGTCTCGCTGCTCGGGACGGTGATGAGTCATCGCGTCGCGGTTCGGATGGCCGACACGCCGCCTGCCGAAGCGGCAGACGGTGGCGGCCTGGATCCCGGATTGCTGCAGCAGTGGCAAAACACGCAGCTACTCGTGGATCCCGACAAACTGGAACAGATTCGCAGCCAGCTGCCGGAAACCTTGCTGGGCTTGTTCGACGAAACGCTGGGCGCGCTGCGCGGCGCGTTGGAATACGGGTTGTCCGGCACGTTTCTTTGTTCCGCGTGCGCGGTCCTGGCGGCGTTGGTATTGATGTTTTGGCTCAAGGAGATTCCGCTTCGAACCGGCAGAGCGGCCAAGCCGCTGCCTGCCGGCGAAGCGGACGGCACGGAGATCGAGTCGATTGAACGTTCGCCGGTGCGTGAGCAGCAGGCGGAGGCGCCGGCCGAGAGAAAGCCGCAGTCCGCCGGAATGAAAGAGGTGCGCCCCAGCATGCAGGATACGCCCCGCGCATAAGCGCGGGAGGGGATGTGAACGGTCGGCGTCGCGGGGGACGGGGCGCATCGTGCGTATTGTGCCCCCGCCTTTTTCTTATGCTATAATCAGGTGTACCGATTCACTCTTCATGAGAAAAAGGAATGGAACGAACAGACGTGAGACGTGCGTGGATCCGGAAAAATGCGCTGATTTTCCTCTATTTGCTGTCCATTGTGTCGGCCAATGTGGTGACCGCGGCGTTGACGCCGCTATCGTTCGGTCCGCTCGTGGTGCCTGCGGGCACGCTGATCGTCGGGCTGATTTTCGTGCTGCGCGATTTTGTCCAGCAGGCGATCGGCAGGGGCCGAACTTACGCCGTCATCGCCGTCGCCATGGTCGTGTCCGCCGTGAGTTCGTATTTGCTCGGAGACACGCTGTGGATCGTCGGCGCGTCGGCGCTTACCTTCGCGCTGTCGGAGTCGACGGACACGGAAATCTTTTCGCGCCTCCGATTGCCGATGTCGACCCGCATCCTTTACAGCGGGTTGATCGGGGGCGTGCTGGACAGCGTCATTTTTGTTCTGGTCGGCCTGTCTCCGCTCGGCGCAGGCATCCTTCCCTGGGAAGCGGTCGGCATGGCGATTGCCGGACAAATCGTGTTCAAATCACTGATGCAGCTTCTGGCCGCGGCGGCCGTCCGGCCGTTTCAATCGAGATTTGACGCCCGCTCGTCATGACGGCCGGAACGGTCGGGACCGTTCGCGCTTCCGTTCGGCCGCGCGGCTGTCCCTTTTTGCCTGCATAGACTTTTCAAAACCTGCCGCCCAATGCGCTCCGGGTGCTTTGCATGCCTCGAAAGAGGTTTTTTTCATGTTATGGAATTGACGAGTTTCGGAGTTGTCGGCCGGAACGGATCAAAACCGCGGTTGCGCATCGAACAAACGGAGAGGGGGGCGTTCGTGTATGAACGGGATGATGGGGGCGTCCTATAACGGAAAACGACTGCCCGGCGGCATGAAGGGCAAACCCGTATCCTGGAAACATCGTTTTCGCTCGGGCCTGAGTATTCGCAAAGCATGGAGAGCGCTTGTCGGCTGCGACGGACGGTTCGCACGGGGAGCCTCGGCGGGGCTGTTCGTGTTCGCGGCGCCGGCTTCGGCGCTCATCGCTTCCGGAACGCCGACCGGATGGGGGGCGCTGCATTACGCGTTGGCCGTTCTGCTCGGGGAAATGCTGCTCGCCGTATCGACCGTTGCATCGGCCGCGGCGCTGGCGGTGCCGTTTTCCCTGCTGCGGCTGCGGCTGCCGCGTTGGTATACCGGATGCGCGGCGTCTTTTTTCGGCTGGTTCGCGTACGCGCTCACCCATTTCAGCCTGGGGACGCCGGGCGCCATCGCCGTGGCCGGAGCCGCTACCGTCTTGGGCACGGCGACGGGGTCGGCGGCGGCTCTTGTCATCGCCAACCGGCGCAAGGACCGCCTCCGCCGGACGCTGTCGGAGGCTTATTTGACGGCGAGTTTGGCGGCCACGGCCGGCGCCGTTCTGTGGTGGTTTAGTCCCGGCATACCGGTGTATCCGCCGGAAGGGACGATCCTGAACCAGCGGATGCCGGCTCCGCTCACGGCCGTAGGCATCACGGCCGACAATCCGGGGGAACCGGGTCCCTATGCGTTTCGATATTTCACTTACGGAAGCGGTACGGACCGCCACCGGGAGGAATTCGCGGAACAGGCGGATCTGATCTCTCCGACAGCGGACGCCTCGTCCTTTTTGAAGGGATGGCGGGAGCCGCGCACCTGGTTTTGGGGATTTGACGAAAGTTCGCTGCCCTTGAACGGCAGAGTGTGGATGCCGGAAGGAGAAGGGCCGTTTCCGCTCGTTTTGATCGTGCACGGCAATGCGCACATGGAGGAGTTTTCGGACACCGGGTACGAATACCTCGGGGAACTGCTGGCCAGCCGCGGCATGATCGCCGTTTCGGTCGACGAAAATTTCCTCAATTATTCGACCTGGTCGGGAGAATTGGAAGAGGATATGACGGCCCGGGCGTGGCTGTTGCTCAAACACCTGGAATTTCTGCGCGAAGCGAACGAAAAACCGGACAGCGTGTTGAGCGGCAAAGCGGACTTTGCGCGCATAGCGCTCGTCGGCCACTCCCGCGGCGGCCAGGCGGCGGCGCTCGCCGCGGAGTTCCACGATTTTTTCAGCGGCTCGCAGACGGTGCCGACGCCGCCGGATCTGCGTTTTGCCATCCGGTCGGTCGTCGCCGTCGCGCCGACGGACAGACCGGTGGACGGCAGAAGGGTGCTGTTGAAAGGGGCGAATTATTTTGCGCTTCAGGGCTCGATGGACGGCGATGTCAACGTGTTCTACGGCGACCGGCAGTACCGCCGAACGGACGTGTCCGGTCCGGGCGGGCTTTTCAAGGCTTCGCTGTACGTCCAGGGAGCTAACCACGGGCAGTTCAACACCGAATGGGGCGATGCGGACCTGACCGCCCCGACCCATTGGCTGATGAACAAGGGAGATTTGCTGGATGCCGAGGAGCAGCGCCAAATCGCCAGAGTGTTTATCGGCGCTTTTCTGGAAGCCACGCTGCACGGCCGCGACGAATACGTGGCAATTTTCCGGGATTACCGGCGCGCGCTCGACTGGCTGCCGTCCACTCCGGTGTATGTGAGCCGATACGAGGACGGCACCTTCGCGGCGATCAGCCGCCACGAAGACACCGACAAGCGGACGCTGCGGACCGCGGGAGCAACGGTGAGAGCCTACGGGATGGACGTGTGGGAAGAAGAAACGGTGGAAGACCGGCTGGGCAACAGTACCGGAAACCGGGCGGTGCGTCTTGCGTGGAACGGCGAACAGGAAGCGGTATACGAAATCCGGCTGCCGAAAGGTTACGCTGCGCGCGGCGGCTGGACGCTGTCTCATGCGCTTTCGTTTTCGCTGGCGAATCTTCCTTTGGAGGACGACGTCGACAGCCGTCCGCTCGTGAAGGTGGAACTGGAAACGGACAGCGGCGTCGCGGTGCGCCTCCCCCTCGACTGGTTTATGCCCGTACCGCCGGTCATCAGCTCCCGGTTTGCCAAAACGGAGTTTTTCGAAGAGGAAGTCAGGGAAGGGCGCTTCGGCGAGGAGGCGGAACCGGTGTTCCAGACGTTTGAACTGCCGTTTTCCGCTTTTCACGAGGCGGACCGAAAATGGCGGCCGTCACGCGTGCGCACCATCCGTTTCGTGTTCAGCCCGTCGGTGCCCGGTCAGGTGTATCTCGACAACATCGGCGTCATATCGGCCGCGCCGTGAATGGCGCGGCACGCAGGCCCCTCCTGTTTCTCAATCTTGGAGGGGCATGCTACAATAGGGTCAAAAACCGCCCGGAGGTCCCAGAATGAAACTCGGTGCGCGTATTCTCAAGACGGGACTCGCCGTCGTGGCCGCTTACTATGTGTGCGGCTGGCTGAATCTGGAACCGACGCTGCTCGTCGTGGTGGCGGCCGTGCTGACCACGCTGCCGTCGGTCTATTTGTCGATCCGCTTTTTTATCGACCAGCTGCAGGCCAATACGATCGGCGCCGTGCTCGGCGTCGCCGCCGCGGCCGCTTTGGGGAACGATCCGCTGGCCATCGGACTGGCGGTTATTGTCGTGATTCTCATCAACATGGTGCTGAAGCTGGAATCGACCATCAGCCTGTCGATCGTCACGGTCATCGCGGTGATGGAGGAGCCCGACGCGGCGATCATCCGTTTTGTGCTGATCATGACCGGCGTCGTGCTGGCTACGGTGATCAACGCCGCGTTCATGCCCCCCAACCACGAACGTCTGCTGATGGAGAAGCTGGGCCAGATTCATCAGCAAATGTGGCAGATGCTGCGCGCCATGACGCAGGGACAAATGGCGGAGTCGGCCGTTCGCAAGGAACTGCAAACCTTCCGCGCCGAATGGAAGAAGGCGGACGATCTTTTCCGGACTTATAAGGAAGAGAGGTTATTGCGAAGAAAAGTGAGGCGGAAAAAAGCGAATCATCTCGTCATTTACCGGCATATGCTCGACATTCTGCAGCTGGAACAGCAGCTGATCCATTGGCTGCGGCGCGAAAGGACGCCGGAACGCCAGCGCCTGCTGCACGAAATCGTGCTCGAGCTGACGCATTATCATGAGACGATTTTGATGAAGTTCGAAGGAAAACTGAAGCTGAAACCGCATGAACCCAACGGGAACTTGTCCGAGGACATGGCGCGGCTGCTGGCCGAATGGCCCGTCCCGACCGGGCGCGATGGGCAATCGGACGTCCCCGTCAACAACTGGATGCTGATCGGCACTTTGACGGAAGTGAAGGAAAGGCTGCATCGGCTCGACAAACTGATCACCGCCGTCGCGCGCCGAAGGGCGTAAGCAACGGACGAACGGAGCGCGCGAGGCCGCGCCGAACGGCACGGGGAAACACATGTACGCCCAACACCGCCGGGGAGGCCCACCGGAAACATTCTGCGGAACAATCGTGTTTTATAACGGCCGGATCAAGGTTTCATCGTCGTTTTTGACGTTGCCGACGCGCGGGTCCACCGGGTAGGCTTCCATTTCCGCATCGGGATACGGCCGGAGCAGCCGCGTCAACCGATCGATGTCGCGGATGCGATCGTCCGCCCACACCGATGCGTCCTCTTCGCTGAGGATGACGGGCATGCGGTTGTGAATGTCCGCCATCAGCCGGTTGGGCGAGGTCGTCAGGATGGTGCACGTGTGCAGCTTCCCGCCGTCCGGCGCCGTCCAGGTGTCATACAGTCCGGCCATCATAAACAGGCTGCGCGCGGTCAGGCGAATGCGCATCGGCTGCTTGGCCGTCCCGTTCCGCTTCCACTCGAAAAAACCGTCCGCGGGAATCAGGCAGCGTTTGCGGGTCATCAGGGAGGAGAAGGCCGGTTTCTCCGTCACCGTTTCCGATCTCGCGTTGATCAAGGGACCCATCTGTTTTTCGTCTTTGACCCAGTGCGGGATGAGTCCCCAACGGATCAGCCCGGTCCTTCGCTCGCCGTTGTGCATGATGACGGCGGGAATCATTTGGCCGGGCGCGATGTTGTAGCGTGGCCGCCACTCGAAAGGCAGCGAATCGATGCCAAGGTAGCTGAGCAGTTCGTCGATGGTTGCCGCAAGCGTATAACGGCCGCACATGGCAGGGATATCCTCCTCTCAGGCGGTGGAACGCGCCTCAGGAATGATACCACTACTATACCACAACAGCCGGAGCTTCGCTTGAAAACAACCCCGCCGCCGCCGTTTTACCCTCCAAAAGCGCTGCGAAAGGCGCGCGCCAGCCGATCGGGCTCCACCCGCCACATTTCGGCGATGTCGGCGCAAACGTGATCCTCCCACCAGTCCGCCAGTTTTTTGCGATTGTTCCCATTTTCCGCAATGAACAGCAAATTTTCCGTCACTTTGCGAAAATAAAGCGCCTCCGCCTCTTCCATTTGCGCGGGGGGAATGTAGGTGTTCAATCGTTTTGCCGTCCGGTACAGTTCGTTTCGGCACGACCTGCGGATTTGCCGCAAGTTCGGCAGCGGTTGTTCGTGTTTGCCGAGATCGTTTTTGCGCATGTCCACGGCCCTCCTTTTGCTTCATGCTATGCATGAGCGGCAAGGAGGGTCACAGCCTAATTGACGACGATGTATCCGATCATGGGGCCATGGTGGGCGGCGTCCAGATGCGTGTGGCAGATGATGCGGTAAATGCCTTCCTTGTCGGCGCGGAACGTAACTTCGGTTTCCTCGCCCTGGCGGACGACCCCGCGGATATTGGTGCCCTCAATGACGAACGGATGACTGGCTCCGTTGACGCCGAAAATTTTCAGCCTGACCGTTTCCCCTTTGTTCACGAACAGCGTTCCGGGATCCCAGCGGTACACTTCCAACGGTTTGCCGTCGGCGGTTTTCCCGGTGTGTTCGACGACGGTCATGTGATAAGTCCGCACGCCGCCGCCGGCCGCGCTCGTCGCCGAGGTGCCGCCGCCGAGGCTGTCCAGCACCGTCCATACCGCAAGTACCGCCAGCAGCACCGCCGCGGCGATCCATGCCAACGTTTTGCCCCGGATCACCCACAGTCTGTTCATCGTGCACTCCTCCCTTCTTTTGTCTGAGTATATGCGTACGCTTGTCTTCCCATGACAAGCCCGGCCTTTGATCGACCTGCGCGATTTTGATAACATGAAGTCAACATCATCACCCATCTTCTCCCGCAAGGAGGGCACGTCATGGCGGTCAATTTGCTGGAAAAATCGGGAAAAGGGCTGGCGCCGGCGCAATTTGTGGAAAGCATGACCCAAAACCGGGAAGCTTTTGCCGGTTGGTACGATCGATTTGCGTGGCCGAACGAGGAAGACCGCGCGTTTTTCGAATCGCTGCGGTCGAGGGACGACCTGCGCTGTTTCATCTTGGCTTCGGACTGGTGCGGAGACGTCGTGCGCAATGTGCCGGTCGTGTTTCGCGTGCTGGAGGCGGCCCGCATTCCCGTGGAAGTGCTGATCATGGAACAACATCTTGACGTGATGGACCGGTTTTTGACGATGGGAGGCCGGTCCATACCGGTCGTCATCTTTACGGATGCCGGAGGAAACGTGCTCGGAAAATGGGGGCCGCGGCCGGCGCATATCCAGGAAGTCATGGTCCGTTTCAAACAGGAGCACCCCGACCGCAACGCGGAAGGGTACGAAGCGGCGCTCAACGCCGCCCGGGCGGAAATCATCAGACGCTACGGCGAGGACGCCGAATACCAAAAATCGGTCGTCCGAGAACTGCGCGAACTGCTGTCGGAGGTTTGAGAGACATGCTGAACATCGAATGTTTCACGCTGGGACCGCTGGCGACCAACGCTTATTTGATCGTGCGCGAAGATTTGGGCAAAGCGGTGCTGATCGACCCGGGCATGCATCCGGAGCCGCTCGTCCGGCGCGTTCAAGATTTGGAGCTGGAAGCGATTTTGCTGACGCACGCCCATTTCGACCATATCGGCGGCGTCGACGAAATTCGCCGCCTCAAGCGCTGCCCCGTATATTTGCATGCCGCCGAAGCCGAATGGCTGACGGATCCCGAGCGGAACGGATCGATGCTGTGGCCGGAATTGGGCGGTCCGATCAAAACGAATCCGGCCGAACGCGAGTTGGCGGATGGGCAGACGCTGCAGCTGCTCGGACACGAGTTTCGGGTGTTTCACACGCCCGGACATTCGCCGGGCAGCGTCAGCTTTTTGTGCGGCGAAGATTTGTTCAGCGGGGACGTATTGTTCCGCATGTCGGTCGGGCGCACCGATTTGCCCGGCGGCAGCCCCCGCGAACTTTACGAATCGATCCGCGGCGTGCTGTTCCGGCTCGCCCCGGACGTCCGCGTGCATCCCGGGCACGGCCCCGGCACGACGATCGGTTTTGAGATGGAAAACAACCCTTACGTTTGAAAGGCGCGCGCGTCGATACGGGAAACATCGCTTTTTGTCGCGATAGCGGCGGTCACCCCGCCTCGCGGTTTCCGCGGGAAAAGGGGCGAATGATGCGGTCGGCCGGCGCTCGCGGTAATGCTTGCTCTCGTTATCGACCGTGAAGGATTTCCAGTGCGGGAGGTATGGCATGAAAGCGGTGCGGATGGACGGTTTCGGAGGTCCCGAAGTGCTGCGGATCGGCGAAGTGGAGACGCCGGAGCCCGCTGATCGCGAGGTGCTGGTGCGCATTCGCGCGGCGGCGCTCAACCGTGCCGATTTGCTGCAGCGCCGCGGCAAATATCCGCCTCCCCCCGGAGCGCCGGACATCCTCGGGCTGGAAGCGGCGGGAGAAGTCGTCTCCGCGGGCTCCGCGTCCGGGCGATGGAAGGAAGGCGACCGGGTATGCTTTCTGCTGGCGGGCGGCGGATACGCCCAGTACGCGGCGGTTCACGAAGACATGCTGATGCCCGTTCCCGAGCGTTTGTCGTTGGAACAGGCGGCGGCCGTTCCGGAAGCGTTTCTGACGGCGTATTTGAACTTGTTTTGGCTCGGCGGACTGCGCTCCGGCGACCGTGTGCTCATCCATGCCGGAGCGAGCGGCGTCGGCACCGCCGCCATTCAGCTGGCGGCGAAAGCGGGAGCGGCGCCGTACGTGACCGCGGGCTCCGCGGAAAAGCTGTCGCTGTGCCGGCGGCTGGGGGCGGTGTCCGGCTGGAATTACCGGGACGGCGCATTTGCCGACTGGCTGCTTCGGGAAACGGACGGGCACGGTGCGGATGTGCTGCTCGATTTTGTGGGAGCGCCGTATTTGGCGGAAAACTTGAAATCGATGGCCCAGGGCGGCCGGCTGATCGTGATCGGCACGATGGGCGGCGCGGTGGCGGACGGTTTCAATTTGTCGCTCCTGCTCGCCAAAAAACTGCATTTGATGGGGACGACGCTGCGCGGCCAGCCGCAGTCGGAAAAAATCCGCCTCACGCGGGAGTTCGTCGCATACGCCTGGCGCGATCTGGAATCCGGCGCGATTTTTCCCGTCGTCGATTCCGTCTTCGATTGGCGGGACGTCGCGGACGCCCACCGGCACATGGAAGCGAACCGCAACATGGGCAAAATTGTGCTGCGCGTGGAATAAAAAGCGTCTCCAACACGCATTTCGCAAGCCTCCGCAAATCCAAATTTTGGGATTCCGCACATGGAGCGAGGCCGCCGTGCGGCGCCCTCCATCCTGAAGAAAACGCATCGGCGAGACGGTTCTCCCCCCAGATCGGACGATCGTCCCCCCACCCCCTCCTTTTTCCTTGCTCCCCAAATCCCGGAAGTACGGACGTTTCTCCCCTAAAATCGGATGGAGATATCGTTTTCACGTTCCTTTCCCGCCACTATAATCCTGTTTTGAAAGCACTTTCAAAAAAGGGGAAAGGGAGGAAGAACAAGGATGAGACAGATGAATAAGATGCTGGCGCTCATTCTCGTCGTGCTTCTTGCCGCCTGCGGCGGCAATGCCGGCTCGTCCAACGACGGGAAGTCCGAAGAATCCGGCCAACCCGGTCAGTCCGCCGGAGTAAAAAGGGAACCGGTGAACATTACGTTTACCATTTTTGACGACGGGGTCAATGTGGACCGAAATTTGGTAGAAGAATTTAACCGCACCCATCCTGACATTCAGGTGACATATCAACCGGTACCGTCGTCGGAATTGAAAGACCGGTTGACCACCTGGTTGGCGACCGGGGACGATTCGCTCGATGTCATCGGCGTCGATGTCGTCTGGCCGAGCCAATTCGCGAAGACGGGCTGGATCAGGTCCTTAGACGAGTTCATGGACGAGGATATGAAGAAAGCGTTCACCGACGGTACCTTCCTCGCGGGACCGGTCGATGTCGTGACGGTAAACGGACAAATCGTGGCGATTCCCTGGAACTCCACAGCTGGAATGCTGTATTACCGCAAAGACCTGCTGGAAGCGGAAGGGTTGCCGTTGCCGAGAACTTGGGACGAACTGATCGCGGTGGCCGAACAAGTCGCCCAAAAATATGGAATGAGCGGGTATGTCGGCCAATATAAGCAGTTCGAAGGTCTCGTTTGCAACATATTGGAAATGATGAAATCCCATGGCGGGAATTTTCTGGATGAAAACGGAAATGTCGTCTTCCATTCGGAGGAAAACAAAAAGGCACTCGAGACGCTGCTTCGTCTCAAAACCGTGATGCCGGAAGGCGTCGTATCCTACCAAGAAAAGGAATCCCAAGAGACGTTCCTGAACGGCGGCGCCGTCTTCCTCAGAACGTGGAACTCGTTTTGGGCCAACGTCGAGGCGGAGGACAGCCCGCTGAAGGGCAAGGTGGGCGTCACGACGCTGCCGGCGGGAGAGAACGGCACTCCGGCTTCCACGCTCGGAGGATGGAATCTGGCCATTTCTGCGTATTCCAAATATCCGAAAGAAGCTTTCACGTTCATCAAATGGTTGGCGGACGCCGAGCAGCAAAAAGTGAAGGCGTTGGAGGGCGGGCGCTTGCCGACGCTGGCCGCATTGTACGAGGACGAAGAGATCATTTCGGCCAACCCGACAATTCGCGATTTTTATCAAGTGCTGCAATACGGCGTATCCCGTCCGAAAACGGCCAATTACGGCGAAGTCAGCGAATTGATCCAGGACGAAATCATGCGGTTTTACATGGGGCAAAAATCCGTTGATCAAACGTTGGCGGATCTTCATGCGAGCCTCGAAGAAGCGGTGCGATAAACTCAATTTCAATTTTTGACAGGACACTTCCCCGCTTCCAGGAGCGGGGAAGTTGTCTGGAAAGGTGTGAGACGGATGGTTTCGCGTCTTAGCGGGCTGGAGAGGAAAAAAGCGGTTTGGGGTTACGTTTTTATCGCGCCCGCCCTCATCCTTCTCGCTGCCGTAGCCGTTTATCCCCTGATGGAGACGATGCGAATCAGCCTGCATGAATTCTCCTTGCTGTCTCCGGCGGACCGCAAGTTTATCGGTTTCGCCAATTACGCGACTATGTTGCGCGATGAGCGTTTCTGGAATTCGCTGCTCAACACGGTGCTGTTCAGTTTTTCCAGTGTCGCCCTTGAATTCGTGCTCGGACTGCTGCTGGCGCTCTTGATGAATTTGCCGTTTCGCTGGATCGGCGCCGTGCGCGCGGCCGCGCTGGTGCCTTGGGCGATTCCCACCGTTGTCTCCGCCACGATGTGGTTGTGGATGTACAATGACCAATGGGGAATCATCAATGTGCTGTTGGACGGTCTGGGCATCATTGACGGCTACCAAGCGTGGCTGACGAATCCGGCCACGGCGTTGCCCGCGGTCATTGTCGCCGACGTGTGGAAGACGACGCCTTTTATGGCGCTGTTGATTTTGGCGGGATTGCAAATGATTCCGAAAGATCTGTACGAATCCGCGGCGGTGGACGGCGCGACGGGGCTGCGCCGCTTTTTCTCCATTACGTTGCCGATGCTTCGTTCGACCATTCTTGTCGCCGTGTTGTTCCGGACATTGGACAGTTTCCGGGTATTCGATCTCATCTATGTTACGACGATGGGCGGTCCGGGTAAGGCGACGGAAGTCACTTCGATGTATGCGTATAAAGTGCTCTTTAAAAATCTCGACTTTGGGTACGGCTCGGCGCTGGCCATGTCCATCATGTTGGTGGTGGCCGCCGTCAGCGCGATTTATATTTCGGTATTGTCGGAACGGGAGGCGGAACGTGGATGAGGATGACGATCATGCAAAAAACGCGGTTGCTCATCTGCGTCACCGTGGCGCTGATCGTGACCCTGTTTCCGTTTTACTGGATGGCCAACAGTTCGTTCCAGAATGAACGTGACATTTACGATGTGTCCAATATCCGCTGGTTTCCGGATTTCCAATACTGGAACAACTATTTCAAACTGTTCGACGGAAGGCATTTCGACACTTATTTCATCAACAGTGTGCTCGTGTCTTCGGTCAGCATGGTGATCGCGCTGGCCATTTCGTCGATCGCCTCCTTTGCGCTGGCTCGCATCCGCTTTCCCGGCGCAAAGACGATTTTGTACTTGGTGCTCGGCATTTCGATGCTTCCGGCGATGGTGATCATTTCGCCGCTTTATTTCATCCTCCGCAATTTGAATCTGTACAATACGTATTTTGCGCTGATTTTTCCTTATATTGCCTTTACGATGCCGTTCTCGTTGTGGAACCTGACGAATTTTTTCCGCAAGTTGCCGAAAGAGTTGGACGAGTCGGCGGAAGTGGACGGCGCCACGCCGTTGCAGACATTCTATCGCATCATGCTTCCCCTGGTTGCTCCGGGGTTGTTCACCACCGCCATTCTCGTCTTCATTTTTGCCTGGAATGAATTTCTATACGCGGTTACTTTTATTTCCAAAGAGGAACTGCGCACGATGCCGGTGGCGATCGTCGGGCTGCCGTCCGATTACGATGTGCAGTGGGGGCAAATTGCCGCTGCTTCCGTCATTTCCACCCTCCCCCTGGTGCTCATGGTTCTTGTTTTCCAGCGCAGGATCATTTCGGGTTTGACTTCCGGCGCGGTGAAAGGGTAGTCTCAAATTAAGCGCACCTGTAAAATAAGACATCTCGGAACGCATTTCAGGTTGACGGTGAGGGCCGAGCATGAAAATACGGACGCGGCTGGTATTGTATTTTTTGCTGCTGGCAATTGTTCCGCTGACCTTCGTGAATGTCATCGTGCTTTTCCGATCGGAGGAGAGCATTGAAGAACAGGCGGTGGCATCCGCCAGGGCGTCGCTCAAGCAGATCAACAACAATCTGGACGTTTACATGTCCGATTTGTTGTCCATTGCCAAAGTGATCGTGCTGGATCGCTCCATCCAGCAATGGATTCGCCAGTCCGACCGGCTCCCGTCAGCCGACGCCAAGCAGTTGGAGAAAATGTACGGCGATGAACTTTCGGTGCGCTATTTTCTGAACGCCCAGAAAGGAAGTCGCCCATACATCCAGGGCATTTACTTGCTGTCGGTCGGTACGGAAGAAGATGTGACGTTGTCGGCGGGCACGGATTACGATCTGGATACGGCATTGTTCAGCGGCCGGGATTGGTGGCGGCGTGCCGTGTCGCAAGGCGAGCGGATGTTCATTGAACCGCATCACGCAGACTATTACCGAAGCCGCACGAACCAGGAATTGAGCGTCAATTTGCTGTATCCGATCGAACGCGGGGACTTGCGGAAATGGGTGATGGTCCGCATGGATGCCGAAGTGATGCGGCGGGAAATCGAAAACGGGATCGGGTACCCGGGGCAAAAAGTGGGGTTGTTCAATCAAAACGGCAGCCTGTTGCTTGGCGAGGAGATTGAAGGGAACGAATCGAAAGAGGCGGTCGTTATCCGGCAAACCTCGGAAGTGACGGGGTGGACGTTGGTCGCCCGGATTCCGTACGACCAGTTGTTTGAATCCTCCCGCGACATGCGCAACATGATTTTCACGATGACGGTCATCGCCAGTCTGCTTGGCCTGTTGCTGGCCTTGACCCTTTCCCACCATGTCCTGAAACCGCTGCGTCTGTTGGGCAACGCGATCCGCACCACCATGAAAGGCCAATTTCACAATCGCGTCCCGATTTTGTCCAATGATGAAATCGGCGATCTCAGCATATCGTACAATCAAATGCTGGATACGCTGGAGGCCTTGATGAAACAGGTGGTCGAAGAGGAGCGGGCCAAGAAAGACGCCGAAATGAAAGCTCTGCAATATCAGATCAACCCCCATTTTTTGTACAATACGCTGAACTCGGTGCAATGGCTGGCGGTGATGAAGGGCGTTCCGGAGATCAAGGAACTGGTCGCTTCGCTGATCCGGCTGCTGCAGTCCAGCTTGGGCAAAAAAGGACCGTTCCAGACCGTCGCCGAGGAATTGGAAGATGTCCGCAACTATGTACGCATCCAGCAATACCGGTTCGGCGAGGATTTGCACATCGAATTCCAAGTCGATCCGGAAGCGCAATCATGCAAGGTTCCCCGTCTGATCCTGCAGCCGCTTGTGGAAAACAGCATCTTCCACGGTTTTGAAGACGGCAAGGGGCATATCTGGATCGAAGTCAAACGGGACGACGGCAAACTCCTCATTTCAATTACGGATGACGGCGCCGGCATGAGTGAAGAACAGTTGGCCCGGCTGATGGAGCGGGACGACGCTTTCAGCGGGAAATACAGCGGCATCGGAATTCGCCACGTCGCGGAAAAAATTGAGCGGTTGTACGGTCCGCCGTACGGCATTCAGATCTTGAGCGAAATCGGTCAAGGCACCAAAGTGATCATCCGTTTACCGTTTCAGGAGGAAGACCATCATGTGGAAAGTCGTGATCGTTGACGACGAGGTGCTCGTTCGCCGCGGACTCATGGCCACGATCCCCTGGGAAAAATACGGGATGGTGGTGGTCGCGGATTATCCGAACGGCAGGAAAGCGCTGGACGCCATGGAAACGGTGCGACCGGATGTGGTCGTTACCGATATTCGCATGCCGCAGTTGGACGGGCTTGAATTGATCCGCATCATCTCCAGTCGGTATCCGGACACCATCACGCTGATTTTAAGCTGCCACAACGATTTTGAATACGCCAAAAAGGCGTTGAGTCTCGGTGCGGTGGATTATCTGCTGAAAACGGAAATGAACGACCGGGAAGTCGAGCAGGCCATGACCAAGATCCAGCGCAAGCTGGCGGAACGTATGGACCGCGCGGCCTTGCGTGAACAGCTCGAACGAAGCCGGTGGTATGAACGGCAAGCTGAGCTTCGCGCCGAACTGACCCTTGAAAGTGCAGGATCTTCTTTTTCGCAGGTACGGGGAGATTGGCCGGACAAGGGCGTATACGGACTGGTGTCGGCACGCTATTACGGAGACCGCGCTACGCTGTCGTTGTCTTTCCAGTGCATGCAATTCGCCGAGCTTTACCGCGATGATCCGCGGTTGCTGTGCTGCGTCGACGTGGGGCAGGATCTCATTCTGTTATTGCATCATCCTGCGGCGCCGTCGGCCGCGGAACTTCAATCTTTTCATCAGATTTGGTCGAACCGGCTGCACCAGCAATTCGGGGTTGACCGCGGGGAATTATATGTCGGCATGTCCCAGCCTTTCCCTTCCATCAATCGGGTGCGTCAGGCGTATCTCCAGGCTTTATCGGGGTTGGAAGCGTTTTTTTACGGCATGGCGGAATTCGGCCCGATGGACTCGGGAGGGCAACTGCCGTCCGCAGGACCGCTGATTTCCGCCGAGGACCGCAAGTTGTTGCTGGAAGCGATTGCAAGCCGGGCGTTTCGCGATACGCGGGAAATCATCTATCGGTTGATGGAAATGTGGAAAGCGGGGGTGCCTTCGCATCGGGTGAAGGAAGCCGCCGTGGCGATCCTGCACATGCTGCGTTCCGTCGGGAGCACGAAAGAGGAATGGTATTCGCGCATCTCCTCCGAGGTCATGCACGCCGGCACGTTGGCAAAGGTCAAGGGCATCGTAGATGAGGAACTGGCGGAATGGGAAAAAGAGCAGACGGGGATGGACGGACAGCGGACGATGCGGCCGGAGATCCGAAAAGCGCTGGATTATATAGCGGAACATCTGGGGGAAAATTTGAAGATGGCGACGGTGGCGGAGGCGGTGAATTTGAGCCGCAGTCATTTCAGCGTACTGTTCAAGCAAGCGGTGGGCAAAACGTTCCTCGAATATGTCATGGATCAGAGGATGGAGAAGGCGAAACGGCAATTGAAACACACCCGGCACAAATCGTATGAGGTGGCCGGGGAAGTGGGATTTTCTGATTACAAATACTTTACGAGATGCTTCAAGGAGTACACCGGAATGACGCCGACGGAGTGGCGCGAGCTTTGTTGAGGCAGGACGAATGAGCGCGCTCCGGCGAATGGAGGGGCGTGAAATGGGTGCGAATGCCGCGTAATCTGAAATATTTCGCCGTAACCGTTGCCGTGCTGCTTGTAGGAGCGTTCGGCACGGTATCTTGCTCGAAGATCCCCGAACCGGATTTCCAAGAACCGTCGCCCAGCGTCACCATTACCTTCGCCTCGCTGGAAACGGGAACCGGCACGGCGCAGCGGTTTGCCGAACAGTTCATGGAGCGATATCCGGATATCCGGGTGGAAACAAAAATCCTTCCGCCCATTTCCGATTTTGTGCACGATGCGTTTGTCAACGAATTGGTCAACGGGGAGACGCAAACCGATCTTTACGCCTTGGACACGATCTGGATTGCCGAATTCGCCTCCTCCGGATGGCTCAAGCCATTGGACGACTTCTTCGACGCGGAAACTTTGGACAAAGTTTTGGCCAAACCGTTGGAAAACGCGCATTATAACGGACGTTTGTACGCGTTGCCCTGGTATACGGATTCGGGGGTGCTGTTTTATCGCAAGGATTTGCTGGAGGAAATCGGTGCGGATCCGCCGCAAACTTGGTCCGAACTGGTAGAGCAGGCCGATACGCTGCAGCGGTCGGGAAAAGTCCGCTACGGTTATCTGTTTCAGGGAGACAAGTACGAGGGGCTGACCGTGAATTTCTTGGAATTGTTTTGGGCCAACGGCGGGGAACTTGCGGACGAAGACGGTTTCCGCTTGAACGTGCCCGAGGCGGTGGAGACGCTTCGCTTTATGCAGAATTTGCTGGAAGCGCGCATTTCCCCGCGGGAAGTGCTTCAGTATAAGGAAGTGCAGGCGAGGGAACGTTTTCTTGCCGGAGATGCGGCGTTCCTGCGCAGCGGCCCGATCGTCTGGGGATTGTCCGCGTCATCGGAGGTGAAAGGGAAGATCGGCATTGCGCCGCTGCCGGTGGGACCAAGCGGAGGGCAAATCGTAACCAGCATCGGCGGCGCGAGTATCGGGTTGAATGCGCGGACCACCGGGGAGCGCGAGAAGGCCGCGATCCGGTTCATGAAATTCCTGATCGGCGACGAGGCGCAAAGGCAGGTGGCCTTGGGACATTTCCGGCTTCCGGTCGTGCGCAACGCCTATGAAGATGCCGACGTTCTCGCGTTCAATCCGTATTACGGCGACATCGGGCAAATGATCGAAAACGCTGCCAGGTTCAGACCGATCGCGGTAAACTATTCGGAGATTTCCAATGTGCTGCAAACCGGTTTGCACGATGCGCTGAACCGCGGCATCGACGCGGAAGCGGCGCTTGAAGCCATGGAACAATTGATCCGCGCCCTGCCAGCGTCGCAATAGCCGGTTTATGGTTTAAGAATGTTCCTTTTGCCATTCCGCGCTCCAATAATTGTAAGCCGCATGATAAGGTTCCTGCCCCATGCTCGGGATGCCTCCCGCAGCCGCTAGTTGTTCGGGAGACAAGTGGTTCGCGTAAGCCAACGAGGCGAAATACGCCTGCAGCGGTATTTCGGGCGAGGCGATCTTTTGCGGCAAACGAGGATAGTCACGTTGCAAAAAAGGGGTAAGCTTCGATACCCGATAAGAACACCCCATTATCGCTATTTTCCCGATGATGCCCTGAAAGTACCCAATAACAATGACGCAATGTCGCTATTTTTTCAAGAAAGCGGTTGCATATTCCGATTTTCGAAAAATAGCGTTACAGGGTTCGTCTTATTCGTCCCTTGCCAGCACTTTTGCCGAAAATAAAAATATTGTGATCGTCTTATTCTGCATCAAAACCATTTGAGGGACTTCGTTCGAAGCGGGATCGGCAGGTAAGAGACTGCAAGGAAGAAAATAAGGAGGTAATATTGACGGGGAACGTGCCAAAGGACAACATCGCCATGAACAAGCAGCACACGTCCTGCACGGCGTTCACCTTCTCAGCGAAAAATGCGCGATCGGAAACAAACATTGACATCTTCTTCAAGTTTTTGGTATGATACTTCCACAAACGCATAGTAAAAACCGACTTGCGAAGCACGCAAGCCTTGGAGTTTCCGCTCCGATGGTTTGCGTGCTTATTTGCGTTTATCGGGGGAGATGAGCGTGTCGAGACGAAGAAACTTGTGGATCAGCGTCATTTCCGCCGTTGCGGCGGCATTTCTGGTATACGCCGTCTATCTGCTGCAGCTCGCGCATATCCGGCAGCAGGAAACGGTGAGCGTCGTGGCGCCGGACCGGTATTTGGAAGCCGGCACCACGATTGAAAGCGGCATGCTCCGCGTCCGGCACATTCCGAGAAGCGGCTGGCTGGAAGGCATGATCAGCGACCCGGGCGAAGCGATCGGGCTGGAGACGCTGATTCCGCTCGGCGCGGATGAGCCGATTTTCCGCTGGAAGCTCAACCGGTTTTCGCTCTTGCCGCAGGCGGGACAGTCGACGTTCCGAATTCCCAAAGAATACGTGCTGTCCATCTCGAGCGGCATTCGCGCCGGCGATCGGGTGGTCGTATACGCCTCCGGGGAGCAGGTTTCGGGACGGCTGTTCGAGGAGGAAATCGTGGTCGCCTCCGTGAAGTCCGCGGCCAACACGGAAGTGGAGGACGAAGAGCAGCTTCACCTGCTGTCCAAGGCCAGGGGAAACGAGGAATCCGTCTACATTTCGCGCCGCAACGCCAATGCGCCGATCGATCACATCAACCTGAATTTGACGGAAGACCAATGGCTGAAAATCGACGAGATTTGCGGATCCGGCCAAGCCAAACTGGTCATCGCCTTCGCCGGCTATTCGCTTGGCGGCAGCGGCGCCTTCGAGGCTGCGGGGAGGGGGAGCGGCCAATGAATCGGCAGTCCGGCGGAAGCATCGTCGTATTCCAGGGAACGACGCCGAATATCGGCACCACCGTCGTATCCTTTGTGGCGGCGACGCTGATGGCGGAGCGGCATGCGGGGGAAACCGCCTATGTGTGCCTCAATCTGAAAAGCTCCAAACTTCGCCACTACTGCGACGCGAAACCGGCGGTTACGCTCGATTCGCTGCGGGCCGAACTGCGGGCGCGAACGCTCAAGGCGAGCAGTTTGAAGTCGTGCTGCGAGTTGCCGGCGCCGCAATCGCGGCTGCGCGTCCTGTACGGCAACCGTCTGCGCGAACAAGCGGAATATTTCCTGCCGGAAGACATCCGTTATTTGTGCGAACTGTGCCGTGAAGCGTTCGGTTTGACCGTGATCGAAGTCAACGCCTATTGGGACAACGCCGGCACCTTGTGCGGCATGGAGGAAGCGGACCATCGCGTATTGGTGACGACCGACCGGCTGCATGCGTTTCAGGAAGATTTCCGGGAAGGGTATTCCCGTTTCGCTGCCTGGGCGGGGGAGCCGCCTTCCGCGGAAATGGTCGTGCTGCGGAAGGCGGGCGGCCGGGGGATGGCCGCCTTCTCGATCAAGGATATCGAACGGTGCACCGGCGTTCCGGTCGGCGCGACGATGATGTACGACGATCAGGTCGCCCTGTGGCTGGACCAGGGAAGGCTGGCGGAAATGGCCGTTCAGCACGCCGCGGTTCGTGAACCGCTGCGCGAATTGTCCTTGTCCGTGCTCCAGCGCCTGGGACGGCCGATGGCGGAGGCGGAGCGGCGGAATCGTTCCGTGCCCGCGCTGCGCCGATGGCTGCCGCAGTGGGTTCCGATGAGGAGGTGAACGAAATGCCGGTAGAGACGCGTTTTTCCACCATGGCGTACATAGCTCGCCGCAAGGAGGGGACGGAAGGAAATCGGACAACCTATCCGGATCCGGAGGACAGGGAGGCGCACGACGCGCCGGCTTTCCGCCGGCTGGTGGAGGACATGCGGTCGTTTTTGATCGTTCCGAAGGGCGCGAGCGACGAGGAGAGGCAGCAGTATGGAGAAGTGCTGAACCGCGCGGTGCTCGGATTCGAGGAGGAACGGCGCCGGTTGTTTGTGCTGCTGCAGGATGAACTGATCCGCCGCGGCCTGCATGAGGCGCCGCCTCCGCCCAACTATACTTCGCTGGCCGAAGCGGTGTTTTCGGAAATTATCGGCTGGAACGTGCTGGAGATGATCATCAAGGATCGCGACGATCTGGAAGAAATTCAGGTAGTCGGCACAAAGATCTTCGAAGTGCGCGGCGGGGAACCGCGGCCGTCACGCTTGTCGTTCCGCGACGTGCGGGAAGTGGAGCGCATTCAGCAAAATCTCGTGCTGTTCAACAACGAGGTGTTTCATCCCCGCAAGCCGTGGGCGGAAGTGATGCTGGTGGACGGTTCGCGCGTGACGATGACCGGGTTCGGGTTCACTTCCGAACCGACTTTGACGATCCGCTTTTATCCGCTGCGCGAGTTCAGCTTGGATACGCTTTGCCGGGCTCCGTATCATACGTTGAACGAACAATTGGAACAAATTTTGCTCACGCTGATCCGGTCGTACGTCAACATGATCATCATCGGGCCGACGAATTCCGGCAAAACGCATTTGATGAAAGCGATGATTTCGCACATGCCGGACCATGAACGCATCGTGACGATCGAGCCTCGGCTCGAACTCATGCTGAAGCGGGATTTTCCGAACAAGAACGTCGTCGAATACGAAACGGACGACGGCGATGCGGCCCGTTCGAGCAGCCGGGCGTTCAGGCTGGCGCTGCGCCAGTCGCCTCGCCGCATCTGTCATGCGGAAATTCGCGATGAGGACGCCAACATTTATGTTCGTGCCTGCACCAGGGGGCATGAGGGCAGCCTAACCTCCGTGCACGTCAATGCGCTGGAAGACGTTCCGGACGCCGTGACGGACATGTGCATGCTCGACCGGCGCGGCATGAATCCGGAAAGGCTGCGCAAACGCATTGTCGAATATGTCGCCCAAGTCGGACTGGAAATGGCGGTCGTCGGCGGCAAGCGGAAGCTCGTGCGCATCGGGGAATTCGGCTTGGAAGACCACGACAACCGCGTCGTCGTCCGGGATTTGGCGGTTTATGATGATGAGCGGGACGACTGGCGGGTATCGGGGACGTTTTCGGAACGGCTGGCGCGCAAAATCCGGCGCCATGACCCGGACGGTTACGAGCGGCTGGCGCGTTGGGGAATGATGCCGATATGAGCGTGCTGCTTCAGGTTTGCACGGTCGCGCTGCTGTTCGTGTTGGCGTTCCTGGCGATCCGCCACGCGCTGTCCGCCGTCGTGCGCGTCGGCGTGCTGCGGCGGCGTCTGATGTCCGACAAGCCGCAGAGCGCCGGCGAGCGGTTGGATGCGGTCGGGACGGGAGTTTCCCGCGTGGAGGCTCATTTGAACCTGCTGCTGGAGGCGGTTCGATGGAAGCTGCCCGCCAGGAAGTTTCTGGCCGTCAGCGCGCTGCTTGCGCTTGCGGGAAGCTGGATCGGCCTCGCCTTTTTTTCCTCCGTCAAGGGATGGTTGACCGTGGGGGGATTGGCGGGATTGTCGCCCTATGTATGGATGAGGTTCCGCCTTTTGAACCAGCAGATGAAAACGCGGATCGAATTTTTGCCCGCGGTGGAAGTGTTTTATCAGTATTACACGCTGGCGGAAGGAAAAAATCTGCTCAACACCTTGAAAACCGTGCTGCAGGAAAACCGCATCCGCTACCCGATCCGCGCCGTGTTCGAACAGCTGTACCGCAATTTGTCGGCAAACCGTGACTTGCAGGAAAGTCTGAACGTGTTCCGGACAAGTCTCGGGAACACATGGGCCGATTACTTCGCCAATATGCTGGCGGTGGCTTTTTCCGAGGGGGTGAATATCGCGGAGAATCTGGCCGGACTGATCGCGGATATGCGCAGCGCGCGCAGATCGGCTCGGCAGGAGCGCAATCGCCTGCTGGAAATCCGCATCGCCAATTTCAGCCCGCTCTTGTTTTTGGCCGTATTTTTGTTCGTCAATTTTCGCCTCGACTTCACGATGGCTTACCGTCATTACATCGTCGATCCGGCGGGACGAAACTTGCTGCTGGACGCATTGCTCTTGACCGCCGCCTCGTTTGTGATGGGCTTCTGGCTTTCGGTCAAGCGAATGTAGCCGGGGGCTTGCCGTAGGATATCGACCTGATCGATGAAGATTTTGTGAAAGGGGGACCGCAGCATTGGGAACCGGATTCGGGGAAGCGCAGCGGCTGTCCGCAGCCGCAGGATTCGGCGGACTGCAGCCGCCGGACGGCGTTTGGCCGATATGGGCGGGATACGTGCTGCTAGCCGTTTGCGCCGCGATCTGCTTGCGGCATGCGCTCTTTCTTCTGCCGGAACTGTCGCGCGGGAGGTGGCGGCTTCCGGACGTGTATCCGTTCGTGCGCACCGGCGCCGGCGGACGGTGGGAGAGGCTATGGCGGCCCGGCAAGCCGGAAACGCTGGAGGAGTATGACCAATTGCTGCTGCGCGCCGGCGTTCCGTTTCGCGCGAAAACGTATTTTCCGCTGAAACGAGCGCTGTCCGGAGCGGCCGTCCTGTTGTTGTTGTCCGCATGGTTCCCTTACGGCGCGGGACGGACGGGACTTGCGTGGCTGGCGGCGTCGCTGCCGGCGGCTTTCGTGCTGATCGCCGCCTGGCGCGACAAAGGGTGGCTTGCGGCATGGGGCTACTGGCGCAGTGTCCGCATTACGGAGGAAATCTATCACATTTGCCACCAACTGCTGTACTATGCCGGATCCCGCATGAGTTTGCACGCGCGGCTGCGGCGCTGCTTGCCGTTTACCGCAAGGCTGCGCAAAGAATGGCTGCTGCTGCTGAATGAATGGTATGAGGACGCCGAAGAAGCGCTGCATCGGTTCAAGGCGCGGGTCGGCACCGATGAGGCGCATTTGTTTGCGGAGACGCTGAACTCGCTCAGACAGCACGAGAGCGAACAGTACTACGACCTGTTGAGACAGCGGATCCGCGATTACAAGGATCATATGGAAATGGCCAGGGAGGGCCGGAACGAATCGTTCTCCTACATCCTGTTTGTACTGGCCGGCATTCCCGTGCTGAACACTTTCCGCATCTTCATTTATCCCTGGGTGCGGGAAGGGCAGATGCTTTTTGAAACGCTGCAGTAACGTGACCGAATCCGTTGTTTGCGACAGCGGAATCGAAATTAGTCGACACATTCAATTTTATGGAAATGGAGGACGTCAACCATGAGAAACATTTTGGTCACCGCAATGATGCTCGTCGTGGTGGTGCTGCTGTTTGTCAACATCGTGTTCGCTTCCGGCGGAATCAAGTCCCAGATCGAGAGCAAAGGAAGAGACGCGATCAATCAACTCAGCGGGCTGACCTTGGTGCCGAGTTCGAATCCGTAACCGGAGGTGCCGGATCGTGAAATCGCTATTGGCCGCCCTGCTGCTGCTCGTCGTGGTCATATGGCTCTATGCGGCCACGATCGGCGGGGAGGGTGGGGCCGCGGAGAATGTGCGCCAAAACGGCGAAAGGATGGGCGAGGCGCTTTCCCGGCTCGATCCGTGACCGGCCGCAGAACGATTACGGCACAGGTGCCGGCACCGGGCGCACATCCCGCATCAGTCCGTCGCCGGGGGCTCGCTGCCCTCTCGGAGACCGGAAAGCTCCGTGTGTTCGTCCGACAATGATCCGGTGCCGGGACTCCCCGGTATATTCGCGAAATGGGATGCCGAACTCGGAGGATGCGGCAGACCATGAATGAAAACGGAAGGAAGAGCGATGAAACAAGTGCTTGCATGGATACTGCTGGCCGGGCTGACTTGCTGGCTGATGTTCTCGCCGATGTACCGCCACGTGGCGGTGATGAGGCACTCGCTGCTGCAGCAGGAAGTCGACTATTTGCTGGAAATCGGCGCGAGCGGGGCATACGGTTACATTGACGAACAAATGATTCGGGAATCGAAAATGCGCTTGGCCGCGAGGGGATTCGACCCGGACCTGCTCGTATATGAAGTGTCGTCGACGACCGGGGACAACGCCGGCAATCCGCTTGCCCCGTTGCGTCGCGGTACGGGCATCACCCTGTCGATCCGTTATCCATACGGCGGTCTGTTTCTGATCGACCGGCTGATCGGGTCATCGGGCGCATGGGAGAGCCGGGACATGTCCGCTTTCGGCATCAAAATGAGCGAATACGTGCCGGCCCCCTTCCCTTGACGCCGGGACCGAGCGGGAGGCGCGAAGCGATCAAGCTCCCGACGGGAGGGCATGGAAATGAACAAGCTGCTGCTGTTTTTGCTGATCAGCATGTTTGTCATGATGCTGCAGGCCGCCCAGTGGGACTACGAGATGGCGGTTCATGCGCTGTTTCGCGCCAAACACGCGCTAAACCGGGCGACCCACGCGGCGGCGCAGCAGCTGGATTTGGACCGGCTGCCCGAAGGGGTGCACGCGATCGACGAGGCAAGGGCGCAGCGGACCGCCTTGGAATATTTGCGGTTGAACATGCAGCTGGACGAACATAATCGGCCGCTGCCCGGCTCGTTCCTAAGGGCGGAAGTGGAAGTGCTCGAATGGAAAGTGGTGAACGCGGACGAAGTTTTTCCGTACGTGCACGTCAATGAAAGTCTCGGATACCGGGTCACGCTGCACCGGCCCGGGGTGATCATGGTCATCCGCGTGCAGTATCCGAGAACGTTTCGGCTGCTCGGGCCGATCGAGTGGGAATTGAAGGGAGTTTCGGAACTCGTGACATGAACGGACCGGATGAAAAGCGGTTGAGGACAGGCCGACATACCGGTGCGCCAACGGGGAGCCCGTAACGGTGCGCCACGGAGAAACCGCGGCAACGGGAAAAAGAGGCGGCCCGCCTTTCCAAACCTGGAAATGGAGGCCGCGAAATGTCGGCAGCGGATTTCGCGTAACGCAATACGACGTCGCTGCGGGCTGTTTTGTGCCGGCCGCGCGCCGTGCGCTTTCCGCCGGACGCGTTCTGTCTAGTCGCACACCGTGCATTTTTTCTCGCGTAAGGCGCCTTCCACCCGGCCGGCCTGTGAGCCTTCTGCGCCATCCGGAATGCCGGGCGTTTCAGCCGCGGGCGTTTCTCTGCCGAAGATGATCGATATAGATGGCCAAAATGATGACCAGCCCTTTGATGATCAACTGCCAATAATAAGGTACACTCATCAGCGTGAGGCCGTTGCTCAACGCCCCCATGAAAATGGCGCCGAACAGGCTGCCGATGATCGTTCCCATGCCGCCGGCGAGGCTTGTGCCGCCCAGAACGACCGCCGCGATCGCGTCAAGCTCGTATCCCGTGCCGACGTTCGGCTGACCGGAAAACAGGCGCGCAGCCAAAATGATGCCGGCGACCGCGGAGCAAATGCCGCTGATCGTATACACCCAGACCAGCCGGGGGACGACTTTGATTCCGGTCAAATAAGCCGCTTCCTTGTTGCCGCCGATCATGTAGACGTTGCGGCCGAACACCGTGTAGCGGAGAATGACGAAAAAGACGACGTATACCAGCAGCATGATCACAATCGGAATCGGCACCGGACCGAGATAGCCCATGCCGATCTTTTTGAAACTTTCGCTGACCAGCACGAGCGGATAGCCTCCCGTCACCACATAGGCGATGCCCCGCAAATAGGTCATGCTGCCCAGCGTGACGATGATGGAGGGCAGGCGGGTTTTGGCGGTGAGGAAGCCGTTGACGAACCCCGCCAGCGCTCCGACGCAGACGCCGAGCAGCACCGCCAGCGGGGTCGGCATATGCAGCGAAAAATATACGCCGCACACCCCCGACAGGGCGACGATCGCCCCCACCGACAGATCGATGCCTCCGGTGAGAATGACGAACGTCATGCCCGCCGCGAGTATGCCGTTGATCGCGGTTTGGCGAATCATGTTCAAGATGTTGGTCCATGTCAAAAATTGCGAATCGAGCACCGCAAAAATGATGAAGGTCAGGATGACGACCAGCACGATCCCCATTTTGTCGAGGTACAAGTTCATACGAATCAAAGGCGGTTTGACGCCGGTCTGGATGCCGGCCTCGTTCGTATTGCCCGTCACGATTCTCTACCCCCCGTTGCGTGAAACATGATCGTTTCCTGGTTGATTTGTTGACCGTGCAGTTCCGCCGCAAACCGTCCCTGTCGCATGACATATACGCGATCGGAAATCGCGAGAATTTCCGGCAAATCGGAGGAAACGACGAGAATGCCCATCCCCGTGCGCGCGAGATCGCGTATGATTTCATAGATTTCGCCCTTCGCTCCGACGTCGATGCCGCGGGTCGGTTCGTCCAGCAGCAGGATGCGCGGAGACACGGTCAGCCAGCGGGCGATGACCGCCTTCTGCTGATTGCCGCCGCTGAGGTTGATAATCGGCGTTTGCAGGGAAGCGGTTTTGACGTTCAATTTGTTTCTGTATTCCTCTTCCAGCCGGTTTTTGCTTTTTTGGCCGATCCACCCCATGGCGGAAAATTCATCGAGCTTCAACACGCTGATGTTTTCTCCCGTCGCCAGCTGCAAAAACAGCGCCTGGTCCTTGCGGCTTTCCGGGACGAGGGCGATGCCTTGGGCGATCGCTTCCCGCGGCGAACCGTACCGGACGCGGCGGCCGTCGATGCGGATTTCCCCCTGCGTCACTCGGTTGGCGCCGAACAGCGACATCAGCAGTTCGGAGCGGCCTGATCCGACCAGTCCGGAAATCCCCACGATTTCCCCGGGGTGCAGATTCAGGGTAACGTCAAAAAAATGCGTTCCGTCGCTCAAGCGATCGGTTTCCAGAAGCGGAGTGCCGGTGTTGGGCGCGCGGGATGACTTGCGCGCTTCGAGCAGATGGGAAACGTCGCGGCCGACCATCAGCCGGACGATTTCCTCGTCGCTGGTCTCCGCGGTGTTCAGCGTCTTGATCCACTGTCCGTCGCGCAGAACGGTACAGCGGTCGGTAATTTCAAAAATTTCCTCCATCCGGTGGGAAATGTAAATGATCGAGACGCCGCGGCTTTTGAGCAGGCGAATGAGATCGAACAGTTTGCGGATTTCCTTGTCGGTCAGCGTGGCGCTCGGTTCGTCCATGATGAGGATGTCCGCCTGCACCGAAAGCGCGCGGGCGATTTCCACGATTTGCTGCTGCGCCACGCTCAGGGTGGAAACGATGCGCCGCGGGTCGAGGTCGGAACCGATCGACTGCAGCAGTTCGCGCGCCCGTTCGTTCATTTTGTCCCATTGGATGAAGCCGAATCGGTTGCGCGGAGGGCGGGTGCCCATCAAGATATTTTCGGCGACGGACAAGTTGGCGGCGAGCTTCAGTTCCTGGTGAATGACGCTGATGCCGCTCGAACGCGCGTGCAGGGGGCTGTGCCAGGTGACCGGTTTTCCTTTGTAAATGATCTCTCCGGAATCCGGCGCGTAAATGCCGCTGATGATTTTCATCAGCGTCGATTTGCCGGCGCCGTTTTCGCCGACGATGGCGTGCACTTCCCCTTTTCTCAGCGTAAAATGGACGTCATGAAGCGACTTGACCCCCGGAAACGACTTGTGGATATGTTTCAATTCCAGTACGGGCTGCTCGTCCATGGTTTTCCCTCCATGAGGATGAAGTCTGAGAGCGACCCCCGGTCGCTCTCAGACGGCAGGCGATGTTAAAATTCGGGAACAAACTGGTCCAGGTTGCCTTGATGGATCGAATCGGTCGGAATGAGCACTTTTTCTTCCACCTTTTCGCCGTTGATGATGAGCTTGGTGAGCTCGATCGCTTTGGCTACCTGCGCTTTCGGATGCTGCTGGGACGTCTGCGCAAACATTTCGTCGGTTTTCATAATGTCGATCGCCGCTTGCGAACCGTCCACCGACACGAAGAAGAAGTCGGAGCGGTTGGCCGCTTTGGCCGCCAGATAAGCGCCGATGCTCGTCGGATCGTTGACGCCGAAGACGGCGTCGATCGTGCCTTCCGGATGCGAGGCGAGGATGTTCTCAAACACTTTGTACGAGTCGTCGCGGTTCAGTTTGCCGTTTTGGTCCTCGATGATTTTGATGTCGGGGTAATCCTTTATCGCATCTTTGAATCCGTCGACACGGTCGAACACGGAGGTGACGGGATTGCCGTTGATGAGCACGACATTGCCTTTGCCGTTCAGTTTTTCGACCAAGTACTGGCCGGCGAGCTGCCCCGCCTGGAAGTTGTCGGAAGTGATCGACGTCGTGACGCCGCCGTCCGCTTCCACGTCGACCGCGATGACCGGAATGTTGGCGGCGACGGCCTGCTGCACCGCGCCGGCGATGCCTCTGGAATCCACCGCGTTCAGCAAAATGACATCGACTTTTTTCTGGATGAACGCTTCGATTTGCGCCTGCTGTTTGGCCAAATCGAAGTCGGCGCTCTCGGTGGTGGCGGTGAATCCTTCCTTTGCCGCCAATTCGTCCAGCGCTTCCTTATAGGCGACAAAATACGGGTTGTCCAGCGTCATCAGCGTCATGCCGACGCTGCGGATCTTCTTTTCGCCGGTGTCGCCGCCCCCTCCGTTTTGATTCGATGAGTCCGTAGCAGCACCGTTTCCGGAGCCGGTGTTTCCTCCGTTCGAACCGCCGTTCGACGATGAACAGGCGCTGAAAACGAACGCCAGCAGTACGGCCAACAGCGTGATGGCGAATTTTCTCATCGTTTTTTTCCTCCTCTAGTTTCCGGAAAGGACCTCCCCCTCGGCAACGACCGGTGGCGTCCACAATGTTCCGGTTTTGTAATTTTCGATGTTGGACGAGTCGACGATGACGCCCGGGGTTTCGAGAAATTTGGCGATCGTTTCGCCGGCGAGCACTTTGCGCATTTGTTCCATGGCGACTTCTCCGATTTTGCCGGGAAACGCGGAATACGTGGCGGTGACGTTCCCGTTTTCGATTTCGACCATCGTGATTGGATTGCCGTCGATGCCCAGCGTATAAATGTTTCTGTTTAACTGACGGGCCGCGATCGACGCGCCGATGGCCATCTCGTCGTTGACGCCGAGAATGAGATCGATTTCCGGATGCGCTTTCAATGCTTCCGAAGCGATCTGGATGCTCTGGTCGCGCACCCAGTTGCCCGTTTCCTCGCCAACGACCCGAATGTCCGGAAAAAGTTTCAGGGCGTCATAGTACCCTTCCGTGCGGAGAGTGTCGTGATATCCCGGCACGCCGCGGATCACGAACACTTCCCCCTTGCCCTGCAGCAGTTTTCCTGTATACTCGCCCAGGGCGTACCCCGCTTTGTATTGGTTGTAGCCGACGTATCCCCGGATGTCGCCGCTTTCAAACGGCGTCAGGCTGTTGAACACGATGACCGGAATGCCCGCTTCGTTCGCTTTCTCCACCGAAGGCGTCAGCACCGAGTAGTCGATGGCGCACAGCAAAATGCCGTCGACCTTGCGGGCGATGAACTGCTCAAAAATGGCGGCCTGCCCGTTGAAATCGGTTTCCGCGGGCGGAGCCTGCGCTTCCAGAAGCATGCCGAACTTTTCCCCATACTGCGCCGCGGACTGGGCGGCCTGGGAATAAAAAGGGCTCGTCATGCCGGAAGGAAGATAGGCGATCAGTTTGGGCCGCGGTTCTTCGCCGCCGGCATTTCCGGCGTCGTCGGCCGGCTTTACCGGAATGGGGCTGCATGCGGCCAGCAGGCAGACAATCAGCGCAATGCCCGCCAGATAGCGCAGGCGCTCTGGACATGGATGCGTCATGGAAAGTTCACCTCCGCAAGATGAATTCATGTCTCGAAACGCCCCGTCCCGATTCCGATGTAAGCGCATACCTTCAATATATCCGGACGGAGAGCCGTTTCGAATCCATTACAACGACCAATTGCTGTCACTTTCCCGCTTTTTCGTGTCGACGAAACAAAAAAATCAACAGTTCCGGTTGGAATTTTCAACACTGTTTGACGTCGTGGGGGGATGCCGGGAGATTCGTCCGATGGACGAGCGCAGGGGCCGTCGCGGAAAGCCCTTCGGACGAACCTTAGGAAGAAATGCCTGAATTCAGCTCAACGTCCCGTCGAAGGTACCGTCGGGCACGCCCGAAGTTCCGTTGATGGTCCGGTCGGATGTTTTTTCGGCGGATCCACCCGGAATCCCGTTGAAGGTTCGACCGGATGCTGCTTCGTCGGGAGCGCCTGCCGTTTCGCCGGATGTCCCGTCGGGCGGTTCTTCCGCAGGCACATCCGGCATCTCGTTCAGGGCTTGATCGGACGATCGTTCGGCGGGCGCATCCGCAGTCCCGTCGGAAGGTCCGCCGTTCCCCAGCGCCCTCGCCTTGAACTCCGTCGGCGTGAGATTGGTGTATTTTCGAAACAGTTGGCTGAAATATCGCGCGTCCGGGATGCCGACTTTTTCGGCGACCCAGTAACTTTTGCTCTGTTTTTGCTTCAGCAGCGTTTTCGCCATCTCCATCCGGTACTCGTTGAGCCATTCCGTAAACGTTTTGCCCGCCCGCTGTTTGATCAGACGGCTGACGTAATTCGGGGAGAGATGCACGTATTCGGCCAGATCGGTAAGAGAAGTGTCCGGTCGCATATAGTGTTCGCGGATGAACGTTTCCACCTGGCGCATCGTGACGCTATGATGATCGACCCGGTTCGATCGGAACGGTTCGACCGCCAGCGTGACGAGTTCCCCGAGTATTTCTTTGATTTCGACGAGCGACCGCGCGGTGAGCAGCGGCTGCGCTTTTTGTTCCCATCCCTGCTTCCTCACCCATTCTTCGGGCAGGTGGCTGAACACGTAAAAGATCCATTTGAACACCTGGAATTTGATCTCGGTTTCGCCGGTTTTTTGGGTTTTGAACTCGTCAAACCAGGATTCCAGCAGCCGTACGATTTTCTCCTCGTCTTCTTCGCGGATCGCTTGCAGCAGCTGTTTTTCCCGGTGTTCGGCGGATTCCGGCTGCATGGCGCCGGTCGGACCGGGAGCGCCGGTTTTCGCCTGTTCGCTGGAGACGATCGAGCCTTTTCCGTAGTAAAACGACATTTCCAGCGCCTTTTGCGCTTCCTGGAACTGCAGATGCAGCTGCGCGACGCCCGACCGACTGGTGCTGATGCCGACGGAGACGGGGATGTCCAGCAGCTGGCGGTGCCAGAACACGATTTCCTCCGCCCACTCCATCGCCATCCGGGACAGCGTCGTCCGGTCTTTGGCCCTGTACACGACGATGACTTTGTCCATCAGACTCAGCACGGCGGGCTTGTATTGCGGGTTGCATTTTCGCCGCAGCATCTCCGCGCTTTGCCGGAACGCCGATATCGGCCGCACGGGGTCGTCCGGGCGAATCGCAAACACAATGTATGCGGCCTCCGGGTCGGCTGCCGCCGGGCCGCTTTCCGCGGATTCGCCCAACAGCCGCTTTTCCAGCTCTTTTTCATATTGGCTTTGATCTTCCGCCGCTGCGCTTCCGGTCTGCCCTTGGGCGGAGGACGATTCGTGAATGCGCCGGATGCACTTGGCGACGGCGCGCACGACTTCTTTCGGATCGGTCGGTTTGACCAAATACTCGACCGCTCCGAGTTCCAGAGCCCGCTGCGCGTAATCGAAATTGCGGTACGCGGACAGGAAAATGACCTGGACCGACATTTGGGACTGCCGGATCATCTCCATCAGGGACAGTCCGTCCAATCCCGGCATGACGATGTCCGAAATGAGGATGTCCGGCCGCGCTTCGCCGATTTCCCGCACGGCCTGGGCGGCCGTTCCCCAGTCGGCGACGATTTCGCATTCGAGAGACGCCCAGTCAATCATGTCCCGCAGTCCTTCCCTGACGAACGGCTGATCGTCCAACAGGCATACTCTGTACATTAGCTTTTCTCCTCCTTCGGCAATTCCATGATCAGAGTCGTCCCTTGACCTTCCGTGCTGTCGATATCGAGCCGGGCTCCGTCGCCGTACAAAATGCGCACCCGCCGGATGATGTTCAGGATGCCGACGCTTTCCCGCTCCGCCTCCTCCAAAGACCGGTGCGGAAACTTGCTCAGCAGAGCAGGGTACTTTTGTTCCTTCAGCATGAAGCGCAGCGATTCCAGCCGCTCCCGCGGCATGCCTTGGCCGTTGTCCTCGATGACGACGGTCAGCCGATCGTCCGAGGCGGCGATGCGAATGCGAATCAAACCGGATTCAATATATTGAAAGCCGTGCCGGATGCTGTTCTCCACGAGCGGCTGCAGCAGAAGGCGAGGAATTTTCCAGTCCAAGGCTGCCGGTTCGATGTCCGTGATCAACTGAATCCGGTCGCCGAACTTTTTGCTCATAATTTTGAAGTAGTCGCGGATGTAGGAAATTTCCCGGGAGATCGGCACCGTTTTTTCCCCTTCGGACAAATTCGCCTCCATCAGCCGCGCGAGACTTTGCACGATGTCGCTGATTTCTTCCTGGCGGGCGCGCAGCGCTTTCCAGTTCAGCAAATCGAGCGCATTGAACAAAAAATGCGGGTTGATTTGCGCCTGCAGCGCTTTCAATTCCGATTCGCGCCGCAAAATTTTTTCGTTGTACACGTTGTTGATCAGCGAATCGATGCGCTTCACCATGCTGTAAAACGAATGTTCGAGAAACGCGATTTCATCGCCCAACGCCGGCGGGGCGGACAAATCCGGGTCTTCGGCGGCGATGCGCCGCATTTGCCGGGTCAACCGTTTGATCGGACGCGAGATGGAAAGCGCCATGGCCAGAGAGGTGATGACGCCGAGAATGACGATGACGACGGTCAGGATGATCTGGCTTTTGCCGTATTGATTGACGTAGGCCGAAAACGTGATGCTCGGCGTTTCCAGATAAAGCATCCAGTGCAGCACGGTCACCTGGCGGGCGGTTCGAATGATGCCGGGCTTGGGCGCGTTTTGCCAGGTCGTGCCGATGATGCCGGGTTCCGCGGACGACGTGAAAATGATCGTGCCCTGCGCATCGGTCAAATAAAAGGTAAACTGATCGGTCAGGTTCGTCATCTGATCCGCCAGGAAGCGATGGTTGACTTTTACCACCATAACGGCGATCGCGCGGCCTTTGGAGTCCATGACGATTTTCGAACCGTTGATCGTTTGCCCGTCGGCGTCCAGCTCGATCCATTCCAGCTTCTGGTTCAGGTTGTTGATCCAGAAGTACGGGGAATTGAAAATGTCCGGAATTTGCCGGGACGACGGCGTAATGAAAAGGTCGCCGTTGTAGAAGTAAAAATCGACCGCTTCCACGTACGGGTTCAGCGATACGAGCTGGTTCACCTTTCCGGCGAGATAGCTGAGGGCGGTGTCCCGTTCCTTGGCGTCTTTTTCATTGTAGTTGCTGAGCAGTTCCGTCAAATACATGTCGAAAATCGTGCGCTGGATCGTCGTGTCCAATTCATCGAAGCTCTGCCATATTTTCAGGCTGGTCAGGTCGCCGATATGGTTCATGTACGTTTTGGTGCGTTCATCGAGGCTGGCGCGGGACGCAAAGTAGGAAGCGGTGTAGAAACATCCGACCAGCAATGTGATCAGGATGCAGTACAGCAGCATCAGTTTTTTGTAAAAAGACAAATTTTTCCAGCTAAACCATTGCCGCATGTTCCCGGTCCCCTTTCCAAGCGCGGCATGTTCCGACGGAAGCGGCATGTGTGCGGCAGTACGAGTGTAAGCGATACCAATTGTATAAATATGCCGCTTTTATGCCGCTTTCGGCGGCTGATTGTCCAAGCCGTTCGCAGTCAATATACATCAAGGCGATAAGCGAGTAAAGCACGGACATACGGCCGAACACGCCGCGTGCCGCTGCGGCCGCGACTTGCCGTGGGATATGGTAATATATACATAAAACCACAAGCGGGGAGGAACCACATCCGATGGACTTTGCAGGCAGACTGGAGAAGCTTCGGCACGAGCTGCGGGAGCGAAACATCGATGCGTTTCTGGCGGCGCAAAATGTCGACATCTTTTATTTCACCGGGACGATGCAGAACGGATATTTATGGGTGCCGGCGAATGAAGAGCCGATGCTGTTCGTCCGCCGCAGCGTATCCCGCGCCCGGCAGGAGAGCGCCTGCCGCGTCATGGAGCTCGGTTCGCTGCGCGGTTGGGGGGAAGAACTGGCCCGGCATTCCCCCGGCGTGTTCCGTTCGGCGGCGCCGGTCATCGCGGCCGAATTCGACGTGCTGCCGGTTCAGATTTGGGAGCGGCTGAAATCGGCGCTGCCGCAGGTGAACTGGACGGACGGATCCCGTCTCGTGCGCGAGCTGCGGATGATCAAGGACGCGGAAGAAATCCGCCTGATACGGGAAGCCGCGCGCATTGTCGACGCCGCCATGGCGAAAGCGCTCGGCGAGCTGCGGGAAGGCATGACCGAACTGGAACTGCAGGCGAGCATCGAACGGGAAGTCCGCATCAACGGTCATATGGGGTTTATGCGCATGAGGGCGTTCAACCAGGAACTGGTCACGGGGTTTGTCGTTTCCGGAGAGGCTGCGGCCGTGCCGACGGCGTTCGATGGTCCGGCGGGCGGAAGGGGGCTCGGCGCCGCGTCGCCGCAAGGGGCTTCACGCAAACCGATTCGCCGCGGCGAGCCGATTTTGCTGGACGTGGGCTGCTGCATCGGCGGCTATGTGATCGATCAGACGCGGACGGCCGTTATCGGCCGGCTGCCGGAACATCTGGCACGAGCGTACGAAACGGCGGAACGCATTTTGAGAGAAACGGAAAAACGGCTCCGTCCGGGAGGGGTGTGCGAAGAGCTGTATTTGGATTCCCTGAAGATGGCGGAGGAAGCCGGTCTCGGCGGTCATTATATGGGCTACGGAGCCGACCAGGTCAAGTTTCTCGGCCACGGCATCGGCTTGGAAGTCGACGAGTATCCCGTTTTGGCCAAAGGATTCCGCTACCCGCTCGCGCCGGGGATGGTGATCGCGGTCGAGCCGAAATTCACGTTTCCCGGCGAAGGGGTCGTCGGCATCGAAAACAGCTATGCGATCACGGAAAACGGCTTTGAGAAACTGAACGTCACCCGCGAGGGCATTATCGAACTTTAGGCGTACGAGCGAGTCGTCACACGTCAGCCGGGGCCGGCGCCGTGACCGGCGGCCCCGCGGTTGCCGGATGCGTCGCCATGGCGGAAGGCCGCATGTAGGCCGGATGCATCACCGCGGCAGAGGGCGGCGCGGCGGCCGCGTCGGTCGTGCGGCGCTGTTGTGCGGCCGCTCAGTAATCTTCCGGTTTGCGAATCCATTTTTGCAAATAGCCCTGATCATACAGCGCTTTGATCAGGATGATCAGCACCGGCGACAGGATCAGGCCGGCGACGCCGAAAAGCGACGTGGACACCACCATGAACGACAGCATCGTAAACGCGGAGACGCCGAGCGATTCTCCGGTAATTTTCGGTTCCAAAATTTGCCGTACCAAAATGACGAAGCCCAGAAGCACGATCAGCCAAATAGCCAACGTCGTATTGCCGACGACAAACAGATAGATGATCCACGGAACAAACACGGTCGCCACCCCGAGCAGAGGCAGCAGATCGAAGACGGCGGCGAGCACGGCGACGGAGAACGCGTTGTCCACGCGCAGGATGAGCAGGGCGACGTATATGATGGCAAAGGTCAAAGCCACCAGTTTCAGCTGCGCCTTCAAATAGGTGACGAGCCCTTTCAGCACATGGTCGCGCAGGAAGAAGTACGCCTGTTTGAACGTATTGGGCGTCTTCTCGCGCGCGATCCGTTTCCAGCTGCCGATTTCCAGCGACAGGAAGTAAGCCAGGATGATGCCGATGACAAAGTTGACGAAGAAGGACGACATCGACGACACAAACGACAACAGCCACCGCAAAAACCACTGCGCGATTTGGGCGCCCTTCTCCGCCACGGCGCCGGAAAATTCCATCGCCCGCTGCACGAGATCGTCCGGCAGCGCGTCGATGCGCCGCTGCCAGTCCTGCAGATTGCCGCTGATCGTCTCGCCGACGCGAACGGCATAATCGTCCAGCCGCTCCACCAGCGATCCGATCTGCACGACGAAGACCGCTCCCGCTGCGGCGATGACCGACAGCAGCACGGTGACGAACAGCAGCACCGACAGCGCCGTGGCGATCGCTTTGTTCAGCCCACGCTTGTGCAGGAAGGAGGCCAGCGGCTCGATGACCGCGAACACGAGAAAGGCGAGAAAAATCGGCGCGGCAATGCGGTACAAAAAGCTGAATATCCACATGATCAAAAACGCGGTGAAGATGATCAGCCCGATGTCAAAGGCGGTTTTATAATATTTTTTGTAAAAGTCCAGCATCGTTCCTCCGTCCGTTTCGCTGCATTCCGGATGATTCGTCGATGAACCGCATGACCATCCGGGTGACTCTACTATATCGCAAGATGCTCCGTTTGAAAATCCGTCGGGCGAGAGAGCCGTGCGTCCGGCCGCCGGCTGGCGCCGCGCGGTTGGCACAGGGCGGCCGTCCGGCGCCGCACTGCACCGCCCTTTTTGATCCGGCATGATCATTTTTTTGATCATGCGCCATATACTATAAAAATGGCAATTCCAAACAAGGCAATGCCAGCGGCAGCCGCAAGCGCAGCCTATTCGCGGTTTCGCGGGAAGAAGGGGCCGCTTTTCGATATGCGGACAGGACACTTTTTTGGCGGGTTGTTTCGTATGTCGGGCAGCGGCGGCGGAGGCCGTCTGTGGACCGCCCGTGTCCCATGCGAAAGAGATCCGTTCGTATGGCCGACGGTTGGATTGGACACACTTCCTTTTTTTTAGTATGATGATAGAAAATCGTTTTGGGGGACGCGAACAGAGATTCATCTCTTGATGGGATGGGAGGATGAAAACATGATTCGTCTCGGGCAAAAAGTGATTATCGTTGCCGACAAGTTTGAGCAAAACCTCCCGATCGGGGAATACGGCTATGTGATCGCTTATGACCGCAATGCGGATAACGCTTTCGACTATGTCGTTCGTGTTCCGAAGGCGGGCAAACATTTTTACGTGCCCGCTTCCGATATCGAACTGGAAGAGGAAGTGCTGCGGAGGGAAGCCGAGCGCGTGGAGAAAGAAGCCTTGATCGACTACGCGCTGGCGACGCGCAACAAGGCATTGTTTGAACGGATCATGAACGGGGATTTGGACGGATCCGGCGACACGGCGTCCAAAGAAGTGCAGAGTCGGGAGGAATTTTTGAAACAGGTGCGTCTGAAAGCGTGGATCTGACGTCTTGTCCGCGACAAGAAGCCACCATTTGATGCGAAGGCATGCCGAACGCGGCATGCCTTCAGTATGTGTAAAGATGAAAATGAAAGAGGAAACGAAGTGACCATACAAACCCAGCAAGAGGCGGAAGACGCCGTCTATCGGTCTTATCTGAGGGCGTCCGGGCGCATTCGCGAAACGTCCGACCGGTTCGTGCGCAGGCCGATATGGGCGCGCCGGCTGCTCGATGCGCTCGGTTCGCCCGACCGCGGACGGCGCATCATCCTGGTGACGGGAAGCAAAGGCAAGGGATCGACGGCAAGATACATTGCGATGCTGCTCGGGCGCATGGGTCACCGGGTCGGCCTGTTTACCTCGCCGCATCTCGTGCATTTCAACGAACGCATCCGCATCGGCGGGCGCGCGATCTCCGAGGCGGATTTCATCCGCGTCATGGGCGCGGTCGAGCCGGAGCTTCGCCGGCTGGAAGCGAGGTTGGAGGATGACGAGTATATCGGTCCGATCGGCATCGCGCTGGCGGCCGCCCTTCTGTATTTTCGGGAACAGCGCACCGATTTCGACGTGATTGAATGCGGACGGGGCGGGGCGTACGACGATACGAACGTGCTCGCGAACGAATGGGCCGTCATCACGGCCGTCATGGAGGAACACGTGAAGCAGCTCGGCCCCGGACTGTCCGACATCGTCCGCCATAAAGCGGGCATCGTCAAACCCTGCACGCGAACGGTGGTGATCGGCAGGCAGCGGGAAGATGTGCTGCCCTTGTTGCGGGCGGAACTGGCCGTGTCTTTCGCATCGCAAGCGGGGGAACGCGCTGTTGCGGAAACGGGGAGCGGACGGTTGCGGATGCTGTTCGGAGGCGAGCATTTCGGCGCGGCGTTCCCCCGGCTGGAAGCCGGGGGAACGAAGTTCGACGTCTGGACGGGCGAGACGGAATACAAAGGGCTGACGGTGCCGGCGCTCGGACTGTTTCAGGCGGACAACGCGGCGGCGGCGATTCAACTGTGCGAACAGGTGTCGGGCTGTCGGATCGATGAGGCCCTGGCAGTCTCCGCATTGTCGGCGGCGGTGTGGCCGGGGCGCTGCGAGGTCGTCCGCGAGCATCCGACCGTCATTTTGGACGGCGCCATTCACCGCGATTCCGCCCGTTATACGGCGGAAGTGGTCCGGGCGCTGAATCCCCATCGCGACCGGAAAGTCGCGTCGATCATCGGGGTGCCCGCCGACAGGGATTACGCCGGCGTGATCGGCGAGCTGAGCGGCGTGTCCGACGCCGTGTATGTTACGCGTCCGGATGTGAGCCATCTCGTGTTTCCGACGGACGCGCTCGAGGCGGCGGAACGCCATAAACCCGGCCGCAGCCGGCAGTTTCCGGTGCTGCGCGAGGCGGTAGCGCACGCGATGGACGTCGAGCGCGCGGATCTCGTGCTGATCGTCGGCACGCAGACGCTGATCGGCAACGCGAAACGCCTGTTCGGACAGTCGCTGCTCGATCTCGGCGGCTGAAAGCGGGGATCGTCTACATCCGGCTGTGCTGCGCGCGCTCCCGCGCGAAGCGCGTCAGGATCGCCTCCCGGTACAGGGCGGACACCTGGTCGACGCGTTCCGGGAAAGTCCGCAGGTAATGGTCCAGCATGACTTTGTCGTTCACTTCCAGCACGAGCAATCCATCGGAAGTTTCCAATATGTCGACGGAACAAAAATCGAGGCCGAGCGCTTCCGACGCGGCGGCGGCCAGGTCGGCGAGCGGGGCGGTCAGGCGGGCGTCCACATCGACCGGCCGTGCGCCTTGCGCCAAGTTGTGCTTCCACGATTGTTCCCTCCGTTTTCCCAGCAGCACTTTCGGCTGTCCGCACAGGGTGACGACGCGGTACTCCAGTCCGCTTTCCTGAAACGGGCTGATGGCGGCGTCCTGTTCCAGGGCGAACAGTTTGTCCAGCGTTTCTTCGAGGCCGGACAGGCTGTCCACCTTGTAAACGTGCTTGCCCTGCGATCCTCCGTCCGGCTTGACCACCGCGCGGCATCCGTAACGGACAAACAGGTCTCGAGCCGCCGCATGGGCTTCCACGTTGCGGTACTTGCGTCCCGGATGCGGCAAAAACACGTGCTCCACCGCCGGCACGCCGGCGCGGCGCAGCACTTCGCTCGTGCTGGACTTGCTTCTGGCGATTTTGGCGGAAGCGCTGCTGTTCAGCCCGACTTCCGCATCCAGCATCAGAAACGAGCGGTCTCCCTTGCGCAGCCTGTACACATAGTCCGCGGCCACTTCTTCCACCGAGACGCCGTCGTGCGCCACGGATTCATGGATCATTTTCAAATACGGTCTCTGTGTCACCGGCGGTCATCGTTCCTTTCCGAAGGAAATGCGGGTTCGTCCCTCGTCGTGCGCGGCACGTTCCTGGCGGCACAAAACTCCCGGACGGGACATTTATCCCCAATGTATCATCATCGCGTAAGGTTCACAAGCGGATTCGTGGTGTGGGATCGCCCGGTTTTCCAAAGCGGAACCGTTCGTGATCCCATGCGATATCGTTTCGTCTCGTTCTGTGTTCAAGGCGGTCTCGTTCCGCGTTTTTCAAAGCGGCGTCGATCCGTATCGCGGTGTCATCCTGACGCGGTGCGCATCGTCCTGTATAATAAAAAAATGGAAGCCGGGAAAACGGCGGGGAGGGAAACGGCGTGCAAATGAAAGGGCTGGTCATCAGCAACGCCCGGATGGTGCTGCCGGATACGGTGCTCGACGGGCATTTGGTGGTGGAGCAGGGCCGGATACGGCAAATTTTGCCCGCGGACCGGGCTGTGCCTCGGCAGGAAGGCTTTGCGCACCTCGATGCGCAGGGACGCTACGTTCTCCCCGGTTTGGTCGACATTCATTCCGACGCGATCGAGAAAGAGGTGCAGCCGCGGCCGAACACGCTGTTTCCGATGCGGATGGCGATGGTCGAACTGGAAAAGAAGCTGGCCGCCGCCGGCATCACGACGATGTACCACTCGCTGTCGCTCGGCGTCGGACTGAGTTTGCGGGGAGAGGACAAGCTGCTTGCGCTCATCGACGAAATCGTCGACTATCGCCGGCGCCGGTCGATGGTCCGCCATCTGATTCACCTTCGGTACGAATTGATTCATCTGGAGGGGATCGAACGGGTCCGCGAACGGATCGACCGCGGCGTCGTCGACTATTTGTCGTTCATGATTCACGCGCCGGGAATCGGACAGTATAACAAGCCGGGATCGTTTGAAGCGTATGTGATGAAAAATCAGGGGGTGACCCGGGCCGAAGCGGAGGACATTGCCAGGAGCGCGCTGGAACGGAAGGAGCGCGTTCGCTGGGACGAGGTGGCGCGGATTGCCGAACATGCTGCGCAAAAAGGCATCGCCATCGCTTCGCATGATGACGATTCGCCGGACATGGTCGACAGGTATCGGCGGTTGGGTGTGACGATCAGCGAATTTCCCATTACCCTCGACGTGGCGCGGTATGTCCGCAGGCTAGGGATGCATGTGTGCGTCGGAGCGCCCAATGTCATCCGCGGTCAGTCGCACGACGGCAATTTGAGCGCGACGGAGGCGATCGAGGACGGCAGCGCCGATCTCTTGTGTTCGGATTATCATCCGCCGGCGCTGCTTCCGGCCGTCTTTCACCTGCACGGCAGGGGGATGCCGCTGCCGGAAGCGGTCCGGATGGCCTCGCTGAACCCGGCGAACGCCCTCGGCCTCGGCGGCACGGGGGCGATTCGCGAAGGCTACAGGGCGGACTTGCTGCTGATCGAGCTTATGGAAGGCTATCCGGTGGTGCGCAGCACGCTGGTCGACGGCGTGACCGTCTATTCGTCGGATTATTATGTTCGGCGTGAACCTGGCAGGAGCGAACCTGTCGGATGACGGCTCTGCGAGAAGCGTCCTGTTTTGCAACGGCACCGGACGTTCGGGTATAATATTGGGAATGTAACAAGATGCAGGAAAGGCTTTCGGGAGGGGTGCCCAAATGAGCATCAGCGCGCAGGAAGTGGAGCATGTCGCCAAGCTGGCGCGGCTCGAGCTGACGGATGAGGAGAAGCGTCAGTTTACGGAACAGCTCAACTCGATTTTGAAACATGTCGAAAAACTCAACGAACTCGATACGGATCAAGTGGAACCGACACGGCACGTCATCCCGCTGTCGAACGTCATGAGAGCGGACGAGCCGAGGGAATCGTGGCCGCTGGACGAAGTGCTTCGCAACGCGCCGGAAGAAGAAGACGGACAGTTCCGGGTGCCGGCCGTGCTGGAATAGCGTCGGCCGCCACCGGGCGGATGCGCCCGCCCGCGCGCCGGACAAGCTGTTGCGGCGCGATCGGCTTTGGCAAGCGATGAAAGGGAGGATGCGAACGGTGTCTTTATTGGATAAACGGCTGACGGAACTGCATGATCGCCTGGCCAGGCGCGAAATCCGGGTGGCCGACCTGGTCGAGGAAAGTTACCGCCGCATTGCGGAGGTGGACGACGAAATCGGCGCGTTTCTGAAACTGGACGAGGAGCGCGCGCGAAAGACCGCGGAAGCGCTGGACCGCAAGCTCGGGACGGACGAGCCCCGCGGCATCTTGTTCGGACTGCCCGCGGGCATCAAGGACAACATCGTGACGAGACATTTGACGACGACTTGCGCCAGCCGCATGCTGGCCAATTATGAACCGATCTATAACGCGACGGTGATGAACCGCCTCGAGGAAGCGGAGTCGGTGACGATCGGCAAACTGAACATGGACGAATTCGCCATGGGCAGCTCCAATGAAAACTCCGCGTTCCGCCCCGTGCGCAATCCGTGGAACCGCGATTGCGTGCCCGGCGGTTCCAGCGGCGGATCGGCCGCGGCGGTCGCGGCCGGGGAAGTGTACTTCGCGCTCGGTTCCGACACGGGCGGATCGATTCGCCAACCCGCCGCGTACTGCGGCATCGTCGGGCTAAAGCCGACGTACGGGCTCGTCTCGCGTTACGGGCTCGTGGCGTTCGCCTCCAGCCTGGACCAGATCGGACCGCTCACCAAAAACGTCGAGGACGCGGCCTTCGTGCTGCAGGCGATCGCGGGCCACGACCCGCTCGATTCGACTTCGGCCAAAGTCGACGTGCCCGACTACTTGAGTGCGCTTTCCGGCGATGTCCGGGGGATGAAAATCGGGGTGCCGAAAGAATACATGGGACAAGGCGTCGATCCGCAGGTGAAAGAGGCGGTGTACGCCGCGCTGCGGCAGTTCGAGGCGCTCGGCGCCGTATGGGAGGAAGTGTCGCTGCCCCACAGCGAGTACGCGCTGGCGGCCTACTATATCATTTCGTCCTCCGAGGCCTCGTCCAATCTCGCCCGTTATGACGGCGTCCGGTACGGTTTGCGCAGCGATAATGCGGACAATTTGCTGGACATGTACGCGAAGTCGCGCAGCGAGGGATTCGGCGCCGAAGTGAAGCGCAGGATCATGCTCGGCACCTTTGCGCTCAGTTCCGGTTACTATGACGCTTACTATTTGAAGGCGCAAAAAGTGCGCACGCTGATCCGCCGCGACTTTGACGAGGCTTTTGCGCGTTACGACATTTTGATCGGCCCGACGGCGCCGACGACGGCGTTCTGCATCGGAACCCAGGTCAACGATCCGCTGACCATGTACATGAACGACATTTGCACGATTCCGGTCAGCCTCGCCGGGCTGCCGGCCATCAGCGTGCCGTGCGGAATGGCGGACGGTTTGCCGGTCGGACTGCAAATCATCGGCAAGCCGTTTGACGAAACGACGGTGCTGCGCGCGGCGCACGCCTTCGAGCAGAGCACCGATCACCATCTGCGTCGGCCGGCGCTCCAGAAAGGAGATTGACGTGATGACGCTGACGAAGCAAAAATACGAAACGGTCATCGGTCTGGAAGTCCATGTGGAGCTGCACACGAAAACGAAAATTTTTTGCGGCTGTTCCACATCGTTCGGCGCGGCGCCGAACACGCACACGTGCCCGGTCTGCCTCGGTCATCCCGGCGTGCTGCCGGTGTTGAACCGGCAGGCGGTGGAATTCGCGATGAAGGCGGCGATGGCGCTGAACTGCGAAATCGCGGACGTGTGCAAGTTCGACCGGAAAAACTATTTTTACCCGGACCTGCCCAAGGCTTACCAAATCTCCCAATTCGACCAGCCTATCGGCAAAAACGGCTGGATCGACATCGAGGTGAACGGGCAAACGCGGCGCATCGGCATTACCCGGCTCCACCTCGAAGAAGACGCGGGCAAGCTGACGCATGTCGACGGAGGTTTCGCTTCGCTCGTCGATTTCAACCGCGGCGGCACGCCGCTGCTCGAAATCGTGTCCGAACCGGACTTGCGCTCGCCGGAAGAGGCGCGGCTTTATTTGGAAAAATTGCGCGCGATCATGCTGTACTGTGAAGTGTCCGACGTGAAGATGGAGGAAGGCTCGCTGCGCTGCGACGCCAATATCAGCCTTCGCCCGTGGGGGCAGGAGAAATACGGCACGCGCACGGAACTGAAAAACATGAACTCGTTCCGGGGCGTGCAGCGCGCGCTGGAATACGAGCGGGAACGCCAGGCGGAGGTGCTCGACGCGGGCGGCGAAATCGTGCAGGAGACGCGGCGGTGGGATGAAGCGAAGGAGCGCACCGTGTCGATGCGCGGCAAGGAAGAATCCCACGATTACCGCTATTTCCCCGATCCCGATCTCGTCGAGCTGCGGATCGACGAGGCGTGGAAGCAGGCGGTCAGGGCGAGCATTCCCGAGCTGCCCGACGCGCGCAGGGAGAGATATGTGCGCGAATACGGACTTCCCGCCTACGACGCCGACGTGATCACGGCTTCCAAGAAGTTGGCCGACTTTTTTGAAGAAAGCCTGAAGTATACGAGCGACGCCAAGGCGGTCGCCAACTGGATCATGGGCGATTTGCTCGGCTACCTGAACACCAACCGTCTGGAATTCGACGACGTGAAGATCACGGGTCAAGGGCTCGGAGAGATGATCGGGCTGTTGGAGAAAGGCACGATCAGCGGCAAGATCGCCAAAACGGTGTTCCGGGAAATGCTGGAGACCGGCAAACGGCCGCAGCAAATTGTGGAGGAAAAAGGGCTCGTGCAGATCAGCGACGAAGGCGCCATTCGCCAAATTGTCGCGGCCGTGATCGAACAAAACCCGCAGTCGGTGGCCGACTACAAGGCCGGCAAGGAAAAAGCGATCGGGTTTTTGGTCGGACAGGTCATGAAAGAAACGAAAGGCAAGGCGAACCCCGGACTCGTCAATCAGCTGCTGAGGGAGCTTCTGAACGGTTGAAGCCGGATGCGATTCGCGTGTGCGCCATCGATCATACCCGCTATGAGGTGGCCGAACAAATCTGGTATTTGCAGCATGCGTCGTACCGGGCGGAGATCGCTTCGATCGGCTGGAACTCCGCTCCGCCATTGATGGTGACGGTTCGCCAAATCCAGACTTGCGGCGAGACGTTTGTCGGCGGGGTCTGCGACGGGGAACTGCGCGGGGCGGCCTCGTGGCGGCCGGCGGATGACGGCTCCGTGCTCATCTGCCGAATGATGGTGCATCCCGACCATTTACGCCGGGGCATCGGTTCCGCGCTGTTGTCCCACATTTTGCAGCGGGAACCGGCTTCCCGTTTCGTCGTCCACGCGGGAGCGGGGAACACGCCGGCCGTTCGCCTGTACGAAAAATTCGGGTTTTCCGTCGAATCCGAAGAGGAAGTGCCGCCCGGCATCCGATTGCTGCGCATGACATTGAATCGGTCATAAACGGAAACTCCCGGGGAGTTCGTCCGGCGTCCGCTGTCCGTCCGCCCCGGGCATCCGCCGCGTGCGGAGAGGCCGTGAAGCCTGACGCGGCCCGACGAGACCGCCGGCGCGGCGCTCATCCCGCGAGACGGGTGGAAATCCCCTAAAGTTATCCGAAATATCTAGCGTACGTCACGAACGCGTCCGGAACGGCTGCTCGCCGTCCCCGGCGCGTTTGTCGTCTTCCTTGCGGGTTTGTGCCGCCTGATCGCCTTCACTCCCGCGTCGGCTGTCCGCGCGTATCCTTTCCCGTTCGGCGCGGGTCAAGTTCCGCATCACGAGCAGGTACGATTCGTCGACCATCTGGTAAACGAGGCTATCCGGCACGCGCCCGTCCAAAATCACCGTGTTCCAATGCCGCTTGTTCATGTGATAACCCGGTAAAATCGCGCCGGGAAATTCGCTGCGCAGCGCCCAATTGTGCTCCGGATCCCCTTTCAGGTTGACGCTCTGCCGCCCGTCCGTATGGCCGAGCAGCGCAAACATGCGGCTGCCGACGAACAGCACCGGCAGCTCCGGATCAAACGGATAGCGAAGGGCGGCCCCCCGTTTCTTCAGCGCGTATTCGATGATTTCCCCATGTGTCGCCACCGCGGTCACTCCTGTTTACGCATTTCTTTCCATCGTCATTATACACCGAATGCGCATCTCGCGAATGCGTTGTACGACAGCCGGTCGCCCGCCGAAACCTCTACTTTGGTCCAGGTTCCGCTCTCTCCCCCGGTCCGTTGGTGGCGGCCAAATGCAGATGGTATAATGAATCCATCTTCTGTCAAGAGGTGAGCGGGATGGACAATCCATGGGTCATCGCTCCATGGGATTTGGTGCTGCGCCTGCTGGCGGCGATGGTGTTCGGCGGCCTGATCGGCCTTGAACGGGAACAGTCGAACCACGCCGCGGGATTCCGGACGCATATTCTCGTTTGTCTCGGTTCGGCGCTGATCATGCTGTTGTCCATCTACGGATTCGAGGCCTTTGTCGATGAGCCCAACGTCAGAATCGATCCTGCGCGCATGGCGGCGCAGGTCGTGGCGGGCATCGGTTTTTTGGGAGCCGGGGTCATTCTTTTCAACGGAGTGTCCATCAAGGGGCTGACGACGGCGGCTTCGCTGTGGGTGGTAGCCGCCATCGGGCTGGCGGTCGGCGCGGGCTTTTATTTGGCGGCGGTAGTCACGACGATTTTGGCCCTGTTTTCCTTGTTCGTGCTGAACATCGTGGAGCACCGCTGGCTGAATGTGAAGAAGGAATCGCGCATTACGGTCACGGTGGCGAACAGCGAAGGGATTATCCCGAAAATTTACGAGGCGGTGGAGCGGTGCGGCATCGACCCGGGCGGCGTGTCGGTACGGCTGCAGAAGCTGGACGGGACTCCGAACGGCGGCGGACGGGTCGAAATCGTCTGCAGGCTGAGAAAGGACCGCCAATCGTTATTGCCGGAGCTGCTCGGAAACCTCGGTTCCATGGAACACGTGCAGGAAGTTCGTTCCAGGTAGAAAAACGATCAAAATCTGGCAAGACAGGGGAGAAACATGATGCAAAAAGCCGGAAGGATTACAGCGGGATTGTTAATCCTTGCCGTCGGCGCGGCGCTGTTTCTGGGTGAAACGGCGGGCAAAGATTACATCCGCGAATGGATCAAATATTGGCCGGTGCTGCTCATCGTGCTGGGCGTGGAATATTTGATATTGAACGGCGTCGCCCAGGCCAAAAACCGTCAACTGCGGCTTGACATGGGCGTGCTCATGTTGTCCGTGGTCGTCTCGCTGGGAGTCATCCTGTTCGTGCAGGGGGCCGCGTCGCTGGGCGGCGCCCGCATCAGCTGGGTGTTCGACTGGGGCGAGGAACGGGAGCGTCTGGCCAAGCAGCCGATCATGCTGGATTGGGACGATTCGATTCGCGGCATGCGGGTGGAAAATCCGGTCGGGGATGTCGTCGTGATGGCGGACGATACGATAGAGCCGCAAATTCAGGTGACCGTCGGTGTGAACACCGGGGACAAGGAAAAAGCCGCGAAAATCGCGGAGGAATCCAAGGTCTATGTGGAGCGGGGAGAAACGCTGAACATTCGGGCGGAAGGCACGAAATACCGCAACTGGTGGTGGTTTGTGAACAACGCGCGCATGGATCTGGTCATCATCGTGCCCACATCGGCGTTGGACCGGCTGGAGCTTGAACTTTTGGACGGCGATGTGACGGTGACGGATGTCACGCTTTCCGGACGCGGAAGCTTGCGCACCACCAACGGGGACATTCGTCTGACCCGTGTGGGAGCGGCGGACCGTTTGCGGGCGGAAACGATCAGCGGCGATATCGTGGCGAACAGCTTGAAAGGGCCGACGGAACTGGACACCAAGAATGGAGACATTCAGGTCTCCGGGGCGGCGTCCAAAGTGCAGGCCACGACACTGAACGGGGAAATTACGCTGAAGGACATTGACGGCGATGCCTTGGCCGATACGCTCAACGGCGATGTCCGGCTGACCAATGCGGGCAAACTGGTGAAAGCCGGCACGAAGAACGGCGAAATCATTGCGGAAAGCAGGTTGGTCGGAGGCGATTGGACGCTCGACACGATGAACGGCGACGTCCTGTTGAAGCTGCCGCGTTCGGGACACTACGAGGTGGAGGGAACGTCCCGTTTCGGCGACGTGTCTTCCGGTCTGGAACTGAACGTCGATCGCCAGAAAATCGCCGGCCGCATCGGCAGCGGGACTTACAAGGTCAAGGTGGCAAGCGGGGGAGACATCCAAATCTCGGCGCTGGAGTGAATTTTGTCGCCGTCCTGCGCCGTCCCCCGCGAAGGGAATGGAAAACATGCGCATCGTCCGTACATTGACAAAAACTTTTCACGAAGCGTAAAATGAAGGAAACCTGAACTTTTCTGCGGAAAGCGGGCGTGCAGGATGTCTCGACTGGAAACGGCGATCGAAAAACTGAAAACGACCGGCATACGAATGACACCCCAACGTCACGCGATTTTGTCCTATTTGCTGGAAATCGACACGCACCCGACCGTAGACGAAATCTACAGGGCGCTGGAGTCGAAATTTCCGAGCATGAGTCTGGCCACCGTATACAATAACCTGAAAGTGTTTATTGAGACGGGGCTCGTTCGCGAACTGACTTACGGCGACGGCGCCAGCCGGTTTGACGCGGACATGTCGGACCATTACCATGCGATCTGCCAGTCCTGCGGCAGAATCGAAGACTTCAGCCATGAACCGCTGACGGAGGTCGAGCGCTCGGCCGAGCGGGAAACCGGGTTTTTGATCAGCGGGCATCGGATGGAAGTGTACGGCATTTGTCCGGAATGTCTCGGCAAAACCCACTAGCCGGAAACCGGAGGACCGCCCGCCTGCGGGCGGATGCGGCGGCCGACGGTAAAATGGACGGAGCGGACGCGTTTGCTTTGCCTGTGCGGCGGGCAAATGCGTCTTTTGTTTTTGGCGTTCGCAAGAGATAGAGGAGAGTGAGCATCGGTGGAGATGACAACCCCTCTGCCGCCGCGACGGGGGAAAAAAAGCCGCTGGGGGCCGTTTGTCTTGGGCGCTCTGACGGTGTTCTTGCTGTTTGTTTTCGCCATGGCGGCCGTATATTACTTGTTCTTTATGGAAAATACGGAGCGCGTCCAGCCCGGTTTCAACGGCGTCGACAAACCCGTGTGGATCGGAGGCGAGATCACGGGTTCCGCTTCGGGGACCGGCGTTTCGCTGTCGCTTTCGTTCGATTGGGTCCGGGAGCATTTGGATCCGTACATCGTGTATGATGAAAAAAGCGCTTCCGTCATCATTACGACGGAGGACAAGGTCGTGCAGTTTCCCACGGAGCAGCTGACGGGGCTGATCAACGGCAGGCCGGTGGAGCTGCGGTTTCCGGTGACCGAATCGGAAGGCGTTGTCCATATTCCGGTGGAGCCGCTGAAGGAACTGTACGGTATTCGCGTGGAAGAAGCCGCGGAGACGGGCGCGGTGTTCGTATACCGGCCCGGGGAAATCGTTCAGCGCGCGGTCGTCCGCGGCGTAGGAGACGAACGTGTGCCGATGCGTACCGGCCCTTCCATCAAGGAGCCGATTGCCGCCGACCTGCTGCCGGGAACGGAAGTGCGCGTGCTGGACGATCCCGAGGGGGCGCCGCAGTGGCTGCTCATCCAGACGGAGGCCGGGTACACCGGGTTCGTGAAAAAAGAGCGGACGCAGCTTTTGCCGGCGGAGACGGTGTCCGCCCCCGCGCCGCAGAAAACGCGGGTACCTTGGAAGCCTCTCGGCGGAAAAATCCAATTGACCTGGGAGCACGTCGTCAGCAAAAATCCGAATCCTTCCGCGATTCCGGACATGCCGGGGCTGAACGTGATCAGTCCGACCTGGTTCAGTTTGCAGGAAGATGACGACGGCAACCTCTACGTCGGCAATATGGCGGATCCGGCTTACGTGGATTGGGCGCATCGGCGGGGATACCAGGTGTGGGCGCTGTTCAGCAACAGTTTCGACCCGGATCTGACGGCCAAGGCGCTGGCCGATTACGAGACGCGCGCGGCGCTGATCGGACAAATCGTGCACTTTGTCCGATTGTACGATCTTGACGGCATCAACATCGATTTTGAAAACGTCTATCTGAAAGAGAAGGATCCGCTTACGCAGTTTGTCCGGGAAATGGTGCCGCTTTTGCACGAACTTGATGCCGTCGTCTCGATGGACGTCACGATCCGCGGCGGCAGCGAAATGTGGTCGCTTTTTCTCGACCGGGAAGAACTCGGCAAAGTGCTCGATTACATGATCGTCATGACGTACGATGAACATTGGGCGTCCAGCCCGGTGGCCGGTTCGGTGGCGTCGCTGCCCTGGGTGGAAAAAGGGATTACCGACATCATGCGGGAGGACAAGGTGCCGGCGTCCAAGCTGGTGCTGGGGGTGCCTTTTTACACGTACATGTGGACGGAAACGACCGAAAACGGCAAAACCAAAGTCTCTTCCCGCGCCCGTTCGATGCAGGCGGTTCAGGACTGGATTGCGGAAAAGGGGCTGACGCCGGTGTTTTTGCCGGAGGTCGGCCAGCATTATGTCGAACATGTCGAGGATGAGCGCACGAAAATCAAAGTGTGGATCGAAGACGCGACGTCCATGCGCGCGCGGGCGGAGCTGGTCCGGAAATACGATTTGGCCGGCATCGCTTCGTGGCGCAGGGGCTTTGAGACGCCGGACATCTGGAACGTCATCGCGGATACGCTGGCCAAAAGGCCTTGAACCGGCCGTGTGACGGGGCGATCATGCGCGCCATCCCCCGCCTCTCTCGGCCATCGGCGATGGAATTCGCGCGCAAGGTCTTGCCCTTGATCGGCGGAATTCGTGCGTTTCGGCCCCTGGTCCCTTTTGACGGGATTCGCGGCTATCGCTCTTGTCGCTTCGACGAGGTTCGTGCCGATCGCCCGGTCCCCTTCGACGGGATTCGTGCGTGCCTATCGTCTCCGGTCCCGCGAAAGGTAAACGACTCGCCGACCAGCTCCCCTTGCGGACTTTCGCCGCCCGGTCAAACAAAAAGAAAAACCGCCGACAAAGCTTGCCGACAGTTCTGACAACGGCCGCTAACGGTCATCAATGACCGTCCCTCCCTCGTAATTAAGAGGTTTTCTCACGAATGCTCA
>Ga0066871_100058_pt1 | contig 96883 bp, 97 predicted proteins | sample CeladaPassage60B_FD_62209 | JGI IMG/M metagenome (GOLD analysis project Ga0066871, IMG submission 62209) | Cellulose-adapted microbial communities from the Joint BioEnergy Institute, USA - Passage3 60B | ecosystem: Engineered > Bioreactor > Continuous culture > Unclassified | place: USA...
GATCAACTTGCGCAATGCTTCGGGAGTATGAGGGATGCTGCCGTAATAACGCGGAGCTTCGTTGCCGGAGTCTGCAATGGCAACCGAGATTTTTTCTTTGGATACATCTAAACCGACGAAGGATACCATCTAAACCGACGAATTTTGTGATAAAATGCATAGTATCAGCTCTCCTTTGCTATGTAGCTCTGAAATGGGGTTTGCTTGATTCCATTTTAACCTACGATGTTAGCAAACGGAGTGCTGCTTTTTTACGTTCATCATAGCTAGAATTCGGGGCGGGAGGCCGAACCTTGAACCCGAACGACACCTTCGCCGAAACTTCGGACAAGAACCGAAAAACGAATTCCGCACTTCGACACGATTTTCGAATCTCGCATCGCGTATACCAAACCCCAAGCCTCGAACCCTGATCCTTGTACCTTGCCCCCAAACCTCTACCCCAATCATTGCAAAGTGACCGGACCATAGTATAATGTACATAATTGCTTTATTCATTCCATCAAACAGGTGAAACGCATGACGTACAAAATGCTCGTGTCCGATATCGACGACACGTTAATGAACGACGAAGGGACGATTTCGGAGGGGAATCGGGAGGCTTTGGCGGCGGCAGCGGCAAAAGGCGTCATTGTCACGTTGGCGACGGGCAGGATGTACGCCTCGGCAAAGAACGTGGCGGCCGGCCTGGGGTTGAACGTGCCGCTGATTACTTACCAGGGATCGCTGATCAAAAATTTGCAGGACGGCCGCGTGCTGTACGAGCGCTGGGTACCGGAGCAGGTCGCGCGCGAACTGTTCCGGTACGCGGAAGATAACGGCGTGCACATCCAGGCATACGCGGACGATACGCTGTTCGCCAAAGAAGACAACGACAAGGTGAAGGCGTATGCCGCCATGTCCGATGTGCCGTATGAAATCGAGCCGGATTTTGACCGTTTGCTTTCGCGGCGTCTGACGAAAATTTTGTTTTACGAAGACCCGGAACGGCTCGATCAAATTATGGCCGAAGTCGGGCCTTCGATTTCGGGCAAAGCCCATATGACCAAATCGAAACCGTATTTCCTCGAATTTCTCCATCCCGAGGCGACCAAAGGGCAGGCGATTCTGCATCTGGCCCGCCATTTCGGCATCCTCCCGGAAGAGGTGATCGCCGTCGGCGACAGCTGGAACGACCGCGACATGCTGGAAATCGCCGGATTGGGCGTCGCGGTGGCCAATGCCGTCGACGCGCTGAAGGCGGCGGCGGACTATGTCAGCCCGTATGACAACAATCAAGACGGCGTGAAACATGTCGTGGAGAAGTTTATTTTGCGGTAAACCCTCACCACTCCTCGAGTTTGAGAAGCGGTTCGGCCTTGAGATCGAGCGGGGAAAACTGCCGCCGCTCCCACTTCACAAAGGCGGCGGCAGCAATCATGGCGGCGTTGTCCGTGCACAAATCCAGCGGCGGTATCGCAACCGGCAGCCCCGCTTCCGCACAGCGCCGCGACAGTTCCCGGCGCAGTCCTTTGTTGGCGGCCACCCCTCCGGCCAACACCACTTGTTTCGAGCCGGTGTCCTCCGCCGCGCGCAGCGTCTTTTCCACCAGCACCTCCACGACCGATTCCTGAAAACCTCGCGCCAGGCCCGCCCGATTGACCACATCGCCTTTCATCCGCGCCTGGTTGACCAGCGACGCCACCGCCGATTTCAATCCGCTGAAGCTGAAATCGTACGAGTCCGGCTCCAGCCACGCCCGCGGCAGCGGGATGACCTCGTCCGCGTCACCGGCCAACCGGTCCACATGCGGACCGCCGGGGTACGGCAGTCCGAGCGAGCGGGCAATTTTGTCGTAAGCCTCTCCCGCGGCGTCGTCTCTCGTTTGACCGAGCCGTCGGAAAACGCCGTCGGCGGGCATGTGGATCAGTTCCGTATGTCCTCCGGAAACGACCAGCGCAACGAGCGGAAATGTCAGTCCCCCGCTCAAGCGGTTAGCGTAAATATGGCCGGCGATATGATGGACGCCGATCAGCGGCAAATCGGACGCCAGCGCGAGCGCCTTGGCCGCCGTCACGCCGACCAGCAGCGAACCGACAAGACCCGGCCCCTGCGTAACGGCGATGGCGTGCAGGCCGTCCAACGTTGTCCCTGCCTGTTCCAGCGCCTGTTCGATGATGATCGTAACCTGCTCCACATGTTTGCGCGAAGCGATTTCCGGCACGACGCCGCCGTATTGCTGATGGGTCTGCACCTGGCTCGACACGACGTTGGACAGCACGCGCACGCCGTCCTCCACGACGGCGGCCGACGTTTCGTCGCAGCTCGTTTCGATGGCCAGAATTCGGCATGGAGATGGTCGGGCCATCGTTTATCCGTCCTCCTCTTCGCCGGTCTCGCCGTGGGGCGGCGGATCGCCCGGAGCCGGCAAATCCGCCCACATGACCAGCGCATCTTCCCGATTGTCCGAATAATATTCCTTGCGCACGCCGGTGGCGCGAAATCCCATTTGTTCATACAAACGAATGGCGATATGATTGCTGACGCGAACTTCCAGCGTCATTCGCCGGCTGCCGAGCGCCGCCGCCAGCGCCATCAACTCGCGCAGCAGCCGCTTGCCCAACCCACGGCCTTGGTAGGACGGGCGGACGGCAATGTTCGTGACGTGCGCTTCGTCGATAATGTTCCACATGCCGCCATACCCCGCGAGTTGGCCGTCCACTTCCATGACCAGGTATGTGGCGAAATGATTGTTCACGAGTTCGTTGTAAAACGCGGACAAACTCCAGGGCAAGGTAAAACATTCCGACTCGATGCGGTGCACCGCTTCCAGGTCCTGCAGCTCCATTTTCCGGAACAGCACTCGCCGCGCCGTCCCCTGTTCCCCGGCGCTCATTGCGGCAGCCCCGCCCCGGCGCTTCGCCGTGCCAGCCATTTCGCTTCCGCCTCGGCCAACTGTGTATAGTTGGGAGCAAACGCATGGAGGGGATCCGACTCTCCACGGCTCCATCGCGTGCGGGCGAGCTCGCCGACATAGCGGGCGTGCAGCAGCGAAGGCCGGACGATCGTCCCGCCATGTCGTTCGGCAAACTTAGCCAGCGTTTCGGCGAACGGCTCCGTCTCCCCCGCAAACAGCAGCTTCGACTGCGGTTCGACGTCCCAGGAGTCCAGCCACTCGGACAGTTTGACGATGCCGTCCGCGCGCTCGCACGCCCACTCGCCGGATTCCAGCCACGCGTATACCGCCGTGTACGCCTGCCCCCGCCGGGCGTCCATCAGCGGCACGATCCGGATCGCGCCGTTCCGCGGCGATTGGTGTCCGCACGCTTCCCGCGCGGCGCCCAACGCCAGCGCTTCCAGGCTGGACACGCCGATCAGCGGCACTCCGAGCGACCACGCCAACGTCTTGCCCGCGGTCACGCCGATCCGAACGCCGGTATAGGAACCCGGCCCCCTGCCGACGGCGACGGCGCGGAGGTCGCGCATTTTCACACCCGCGGAGGCGGCCAATTCCTGAATCGCGGGGATCAGCCGCACCGAATGGTTGCGTTCGCCGAGCGCGTTCCATTCCGCCGCCGGATTCGGGCCATCCAGCAATGCGACGGTGAGATGGGCGGTGGAAGTGTCCATGGCCAGCAGCCATTCTCGCCCGCCCCCCGCAAAACCCGTTCCGGCCGCCGTGATCGTTTCGCTCATAAGAGCACCCCGCTTCCTTTCCACGCCTCGCATTTCGCCGCGAAAATTTCCCCGTGCGGCGTAACCGCAATTTCCCTTGTACCGTCGGCCAGCGCCGACAGGCGAATGTCCAGCCGCTGTTCCGGAAGCAGCGGCACAATCCGATCGGCCCATTCCACCAGCGTGACGCCGTCGCCGAAAAAATACTCGTCCAGACCGAGATCTTCCGCTTCTTCCAAGGTCAAACGGTACACATCCATATGATACAGCGGCAGCTCGCCGCCGCGATATTCCTTGATGATCGTGAACGTGGGGCTGTTGACCTGATCGCGCACACCGATCGCGGCGGCAAACGCTTGCGAAAATCTCGTCTTGCCCGCGCCGAGATCGCCGTCCAGCGCGATGACCATGCCGGGCGCCGCATCCGACGCGATCCTTCGGGCCAGACGATCCGTATCATGTTCCGTCCGGGCAATATACCGGTAAGTGCGCTCCATAGGTCCACCTCCGTGTCGACATTCATTATAGCCTGTCCGCGTCCGCGCAGGCAAATCGGCGCAAAAAAGCTCCGGCCCGGCACAGCCGGATGCGGAGCATGCGTTGTTTCCTTGCTATCGTCGGTATCCCAGCCGCGGCCGCGCATTCCACGGCGAAGCCGCTCTCTTGAAGTTCCACGGCTTTCTTCGCTTACGATTCTTGGACCGATTCCGGATCGTCGATCGTATCCGTGTTGCTGTCCCCGATCAGCCCGTTGGCCGAAGTCACCAGGCCTCCCCCGAGCCCTTCATTCACCATGCGGTCGATATCGAGAAACATGCTGTCTTTGCCCTCGAACGAAACGTCCGGCAAACGCGGCAGCTGCGCTGCGGCATTCACTGTCTGCCGCTGGGATGCGATGCCTGCCGTTTGCTGCGCTGCGGTATCCGCCGTCTCCTGTCGGGATGCGCTGCCGGCAATTCGCTGAGACTGCGATGCTGCGTCCGTTGTCTGCTGCGGGGATGCGGTACCCGCCGTCCGCCGCGCTGCGGCATCCGCTGCCTCCTGTTGAGATGCGATGCCGTCAGTTTGCTGCTGCGCCGCCGCGTCCTCCGTTTCCGGCCGGGAGGCGGCGCGAGCCTTCCGTTCCGGCTGCGTTGTCGTCATCGTGCATGCCTCCTTTCCGGATGCTCACCCGCGGATGGCACACATGACGCATGGCGTCGGACCATGGTCCTGCGCGCCACCGATCCTGTGTACCATCGTTCCCGGTTCCGTCCGGTTTCATCCCAAAACTTTGCGCGGAAAATAGTTACAAATACCCGAACTCCGTGATATAATAGCCACAGATTGCCAAAATTCGACATCCCCCATGCGAAAACCTGTCTTTTTCTCGCATAAGGAGGCTTTATTATGCAGGCTACTCACATTAATCCCTTTTTACAGTCCGCGACACTGGTTCTTGAACAAATGTGCGCGGTGTCTCCCGAACGCGGCGAACTTTCCTTGAAAATCATCGATTTCAAGAATGATTACGTCTGGCTGCAAATCGGCATCAAGGGACATCTGCGCGGGGATATCGTGTTCGGATTTCCCGAACCGGTGGCGCTCCGCATCGTTTCCGGAATGATGGGCGGCTATGTGGTATCCGAATTCGATGAAATGAGCCGCAGCGCCATCGCCGAACTCGGCAACATGATCAGCGGAAACGCGAGCACTCTGCTGTACAACGAAGGCATCCAAATCGACATCACGCCTCCCAAAATCATCAACGTCGACGAACAAAGCGTACAGCCGTTCAACCGGAAAGCGGTGGCGATCCCGCTTCGGCTCAAAGACATCGGCGAATTCGAAATTTATGTCGTCACCTTTTCCTGATCCCGAAAAACGGCTTTCGATAACAGCTTCCATATTCACTTTTCGCCTCATCCGCGATGGAAATGGGCAAATGCGGGCATCCTAATGTACACGCATGCGGCACATTTTCACACAGGGAGGCTTTTTTTATGCATACCGTCTGGAAAGGCGCGATCAGCTTCGGACTCGTCCACGTTCCCGTCAAAATGTTTTCCGCCGTCGAGGACAAGGATATCAGCCTGAGATATCTTCACCGCGCGTGCGGCACTCCGCTCGCCTACGTGCGCAAATGTCCGACCTGCGACAGCGAGGTGGAGTGGGAGGAAATCGTCCGGGGATACGAATATGAAAAAGGCCGGTTCGTCTGGCTGGAAAAAGAGGAGCTGGAATCGCTGCAGTCGGCGGCCGACAAGGAAATCCGCATTGTCGATTTTGTCAGCCTGGAGGAAATCGATCCGATTTTTTTTCAGAAAACGTATTACCTCGGCCCGGGGGAAACGGGCGCCAACGCCTATCAACTGCTGATGGAAGCGATGCGGCAGTCGGGGAAAATCGGCATCGCCAACGTCACCATCCGCGCCAAAAGCAGCCTCGCCGCCATCCGCGTCATCGACGGCTGCCTCTCCATGGAAACGATGTACTATCCCGATGAAATACGTCCGGTGGCGCAGGTGCCCAATCTTCCGCAAGCGGCCAAGGTGAACGAAAAGGAACTGGAAATGGCCAAATTGCTGATCGAACAGCTGTCGGCCCCGTTCGATCCCGACAAATACCGCGATGAATACCGCCACGATCTCCTGGACATGATCGACAAGAAAATCGCCGGAGAAGAAGTGAAAGCGGCGCCGGCGCCGCCAAAAGCGAATGTGGTTGATCTGATGGCCGCATTGCAGGCAAGTCTGGAGTCGCTGCAGCGGACGGACAAAGGCCAGGGCGACGAAAAAAACGCGGCGCGCGCGAAGGGAAGCAAACGCGCGCAGGCGAAAAAAACCAAAGGCGAAGCGACGGTGTCATGAACGGTTACGCCGGTTGTGCAGCATACCGTCCCGGCGAAGTTCTTTCATGTGCCGGGTAATGACGTCGAACGACCGGATTCCGGTCTCCCGCATGATTTCGTCCACGGTGGGCGGCCGGTCGCGCCCGTCCGACAGTTTGACGATCGCCGCGAGAATCCGGTGCTTTTTCCGTTCCCCTTTGGTGAGGGTCGGCATGGGTTCACCTCCGTGCCGAAGCGTTTTATGTAAATATATTTCCGGCCGTGCGCGCTCATGCGCGTCCCCGTCGGATCATGCACGAGAAAGGAGGAGCGTGTTTGGCACAGGCGGTCAAAGAAACAATCACGGTCGAAGGCCATGACCTCGTCATTTCCAATCCCGACAAACTGATGTTCCCGGAAGCGGGCATCACCAAGCTGGATTATTTGCGGCATTTGCTGGAACTGGCTCCTTATTTGCTCAAATACTGCCGCAACCGGTACCTGACGACGATCCGGTATCCGAACGGCATCCACGGCAAACATTTTTACCAAAAAAACTGCCCGCAGCCGGCCCCCGACTTTGTGCGCACCGCCACCCTCAACGGCATCCGGTACGTCGTGCTCGACTCCGTGCCCACCCTGCTTTGGCTCGGCAATCTCGCCTGCCTGGAATTTCACCCCTCGTTTCACTATGTGGGGGAGGACTTGCCGGCGGAGTGGGTGATCGACATCGACCCGTCCTTGGAGCGCGACGACCGCGTCATGCATGCGGCCGTACTCGTCGGCGAACTGCTGGAATCGCTGCGCATCCAAAGCGTTCCGAAAACGTCGGGCGCGACCGGCATCCAAATTTTTGTCCCGATCCGCCGCGGATACACCTTCGAACAGCTGCGCGCGGTCGGCAAATTCCTGTGCGAATATTTGGTGCACCAACATCCGCGGCTGTTCACCCTGGAACGCCTGAAAAAAGACCGCGGGACGCGGATTTATCTCGATTACCTGCAGCATTGGCACGGAAAAACGCTCTCCGCCCCCTATACGCCGCGCGCGAGAAAAGAGGCCACGGTATCCACTCCGTTAACCTGGGATGAACTGCGGTCGGGCGCCAAACCCGAACATTTTACGCTCACGACGATCGGAAAACGGCTGAACACTTATGGCGATCTCATCGACCGGGTGCCGCCGCAGTCGCTGGACCACGTCCTATCCCACCTCGGCAGGAACGAAATGAGACTTTTGAACCGGTAAATAGTAACTATTTTCAAAAAAATCGCCCGCATTCCGGGAGGTATTTGCCGAATCATATCGAATTATAGGAAAGAGCGACAGCAGTGCGCCGCGAGTCCCAGCGGATTTCGCGCCATAGAACTTCATCGGTCACACGAAAGGAGTCCCTATGAACATTCGCTTTCGCAAAAAACGCTACACGCTCTTGATCATTCCGGAACAGGGCCGCTCCATGTTGCGCTTTCGGCTGCCGCTGTCCCTTGTAGCCGCCGTGGTGGCGCTGGCCGTCCTGCTGATCGCCGCCCTGTGCGCCATGTACGAGATGCACCTCCGCAATCTCGAACTCCTCGAAGCTTTGGAAAACCAGCTGACCATGAAGGAAAGCGAAATGGAACTGACCATTTTACATAAAAACGAGCGCATCCAGCAGCTGCAAAACGATATTTTGTCCTTGTCGGAACAGGCGAACCAGATCCGCAGCAAAGTGGAGGAACTCCAGCAGCTCGAACGGGAACTGCGCGAGCTGACCGGTACGGGTAACGACGGAGAGAACCGGCAGCAGGTGGAAATCGCGTCGTTCGCCGCAACGCTGCCGTCGGGCGGCACCCTATCGCTCGTGCCGGACGATCAATTTCACTACTTTGTGACGTATACCGAGTCGCGGATGACCGATCTGGACCAGTCGATGGCCTCGCTGCAGAGCAGCTTGGCGGAAGCGAAAGCGGAACTGGTCAAAAGGCAAGAGATTTTGCGCGTCACACCGAACATTTGGCCGACCGACTCGCGAAAAATCAGTTCGGAATACGGCTACCGCCGCGATCCGTTCACCCGCCGCCTCAGCATGCATACCGGCCTCGACATCGCCGGAAATCACGGTTCGCCCGTCTATGCCACGGCGGACGGCAAAGTCATTACCGCCGGATACGATTCGGGCGAAGGCAACCATATCGTGATCGACCACACCCGGGGCGTTCGTACCGTGTACATGCACCTGAGCAAGTTCGCCGTCAAGGAAGGCGACACCGTCAAAAAAGGGGATGTGATCGGGTATATCGGTTCCACGGGGCGCAGCACCGGCCCCCATCTCCACTACGAAGTGCTCGTGTGGGGACTCCGGGTAAATCCCGCGGATTATTTGCCCGATTGGTGAATCGCGCGGCACGATGTGCAAAAACGGGACTCTGGGCAATGGGGAAAGAGGCACACTGTTAAAGGAAATGGGGAGAGGAAAATGTCCATATTCAAACGAGGCTTAAGAATCAGCCCCGACATGACGGATACGCTCATCGGAGAAGGCACGGTGTTTCACGGAAACCTGCGGTCGGAGGGCGGCGTGCGCATTGAGGGAACCGTCGCGGGCGATATCGAGTGCAAGGGCGACCTGACGGTCGGCGAAAAAGGCGTCGCCGAGTCCAACATTTCCGCCCGCAACGTTTCGATCATCGGCACCGTGCGCGGCAGCGTCAGCGCCGGAAAACTGGTGCTGTACGCCAAAGGTCGTCTTTACGGCGACATGGTGTGCAGCAGCCTCGTCATCGAGGAAGGGGCCCTGTTCGAAGGCACGAGCAAAATGGTTCGCTCTTCCGAGCAAGCCGATCAGTCGGGAGGAAACGGCCAGTCCGGTTCGTCCGCGGCCTTCGAAGCGGCGCAGGCCTCCGGCGCCGCCGGGCAAAGCAAACCGGAAGACAGAGCGGACAAAACGGATAAAGCCAACAAGGCGGGCAGAACAGATATCGACAAGTCCGAAAAGGCTCCGAAATCCAACGCCTCCTGATCGGATGCCCGCCGTCCGGCTGCCTCAAAAACTTGCGGCCCAACGCAAATTTTCATCACCAACAGGAAAACGCTCCGTTTCGGAGCGTTTTTCCGTTTCAAGCCCGCGCGGAACGGACTATTTTTGAACATAGGCTTCCAGCATCCAAGCGTGCTTCTCGTAGGAGGAAACCATCCCGAGTAGAAGATCCGCCGTCGCCTCGTCGCCTTGGCGCTGGGCGATCTCTATCGCCCGCTTCAACTCCGCTGAGACGGCGCGCAAATCTTTCGCCGTCGTACGCGCCATGTCTTCCGGCGTCTCGCCGCCGGAAGCCTCCCTGACCGTGGACAACTCCAGGCAGCCGCGCAAATCCGCCACCGGCGTTTCACCGATGGCCAGCAGGCGCTCCGCCAGCGCGTCGAGATGCTGCTGCACTTCGTTGTACAGCTCCTCAAATTTGGCGTGCAGTGTAAAAAAATGGTGTCCTTTGACAAACCAGTGATAATTGTGCAGTTTCATGAACAGCACGACGCAGTTGGCGATCTGGCGGTTCAGTTCCAACCGCAGCCCGCCGGCGGACACGCTCTCCCCGGCAGGCTGGATCGTCGTTTGTGGCATCATGGGCATCCGCTCCTCAACTGATTTTTCCGGAATAGTATGCGTCGGAAACCGCCGGCTTATGAAACTTCCGCCAAACCGCGCACTTCTGCCGCCGCACGTATCGGCGCATCTGTTCCGGACATCGCAAGAAAAAGGCGGATGTCAAGTCCAGACTTTTTCCGGACTTTGGTCCATTTGCGTTACGGTTGGGGAGAATAGTATATTGTTGTTGTCGAATCGGAGAGAAACAGACGGGGTGACCTCCTTGGATTGGTTGTGGAAGAAACTGTCCGACCTGAAATGGGAGGACGTGAACAACTTGCTGGAACAATACGAATCGCTGGGCCCGCTGCCCGGCATTTTCGCCACGATGATCGAGTCGTTTTTGCCGTTTCTGCCGCTGGTGGCGATCGTTGTCGCCAACGCGGAAGCGTACGGCCTGTGGCTTGGCTTTTTGTACTCGTGGATCGGCGTCGTTACCGGTTCCACCCTCGTGTTTTTGATCTTCCGGCAGTTCGGCGGATTTCTCCGCGGTTATATCGAACGCAAATACCCCAAATCCCGCAACATCACCGCCTGGATCGAGCGCAAAGGATTCACGCTGATTTTTCTGCTCGCCTGTTTCCCCTTCACCCCCTCGTCGCTCGTCAATGTCGTGTCCGGGCTTTCCCGGCTGCCCCTGCATACGTTTGTGACCGCGACGCTGTTGGGAAAAGGCGTCATGATCTTTCTCATCTCCTATGCGGGCTACGATTTGTACGCTCTCGTCCGCAACCCGTGGAAACTCGTTTTTGTCATCGCGATGTTCGCGTTCCTTTGGTGGGCCGGCCGCAAAATCGAAGCGCGATACATGCGCTGACAGATTTCTATCATATTTCTCCCGCTCCGGCGTATATTGGTATCAGACAAACCGTCAGCAAAGGAGCCGCGAAGATGACCGACAAAAGCCGCGCCAGGCTGACGTTCGTCGTCATACCGGAAGCGGAGCGGCCCGTAAGGCAAGTGCGGCTGCGCCGCCGGACGCTGACGGCCGTATCTTTCGTTTGCCTGGCGCTTCTTGCGGCGGCGGCCGTTTGGCTGCGGTACGAATATGACGGCTGGCTGTCGCTCGCCGCACGGCTGAGCGAACAAATCGCCGTCTCCCGGCAGGGCTATGAGCGGAGCTTGTCCGAAAAAGAAGCGACGATCGCCCGCCTGCAATCCGAACTGCGGCTTTTGTCGCTTCAGGCGGAGGAAGTGCGGCGGGAACTGGAGCGGCTGCAGGATTTCGAGCAGGAATTGCGGCGGCTGACCGGTCTTTCGCCTGCGGAAAGCTCCGAATCGTTCCCGGGCTCCGGGATCACCGCTTCCTCTCCGTCGGGAGTACCGCTATCGGCCGCGGTCGGCGGCGGCGCGCCGTTTTCCCCGAATGGCGGCTCCGCCGCGCCGCAAAGCCAGTCCGTATCCGCTGTTTTATCCGCGTCGGCGCACCGTATGCTCGCGCTGCGGGCTTCCTTCGAACACCTTCGCGATTTCCTGCTGGAAGACATTCGCACCCGCAACCATACACCCTCCATTTGGCCGGTCCGCTTTGACACGATCACTTCCTCGTTCGGCTACCGCAGGGATCCGTTCACCGGCCGATTGCAGGACCATCACGGAATCGATCTCGCGGCCGATCCGGGCGAGCCGGTGTTCGCCACCGCCGACGGTGTCGTGGAAGAGGCCGGATGGGATGCGCAAAAAGGCAACTACATCCTCGTGTTCCACTCCTACGGCCTCCATACGCAGTATATGCATTTGAGCAAACGGTTTGTCGAAAAAGGAGACAATGTCACGAAAGGGCAAACGATCGGACTCGTCGGTTCCACCGGCCGCAGCACGGGACCGCATCTGCATTATGAGGTGTGGGAATGGCGAAAAGCCGTGGACCCGGCCGCATACTTGCCGTCAACGAACGGATCGGGAGGTAGATGAGGATGTTCGGAAGACGCAAGGTTTCCCACCGCGACGCCATCAGCCTGTTCATCGGGGAAGGTTGCACAGTGGAAGGAAACATTACCTCGAAAGGGAACATGCGCATCGACGGAAAAATCGTGGGAGACATTGTCTGTGAGGGGGACGTGTCCATCGGCGCGTCGGGCTCGGCGGAATCCAACATCGCCGCCAATAATATACATACCGCTGGAGCGATTTATGGAACCGTCGCCGCGCACGGCCAGCTCGTCATTACCCGGACCGGCAAAGTGGACGGAAATATTCAGGCGCGGTCGCTCCGCATCGCCGAAGGCGGCGTGTTTCAGGGGACGAGCAAAATGCCGTCCAAAGCGGCCGGACTGCCGTCCTCGTCCGACAAGGAAGCGGAATTTCCGGTGTCGGACATCCAGCCCCATCTGAAAAAGAAAGCCAAAGAAGCGGCAGCGAAATAAATCGCGGCTGGTCAGGAGATGCCTTTGCTGCTTCGCTCGGGCTTTCTTTCCATTTTGCTGCAGTACAAGTTGCGGTCTGCGGCGCGGATCAGTTCGTCAATCGTGCGCGCGTCGTCCGGGAAAACCGCTCGGCCGACGGATACGGTAATATTTTTCTTCAGCTTGATGGACAGTTCAACCATCAGGTCATCCAGCCGGGCGACACTGGCCCGCTGCGACTTGTCGGAAAAAGGCGAAATCAGCACAAACTCGTCTCCGCCCCAACGCGCGACGAGGTCATTCGACCCCGCCAACCGATGCAGCGCCCTGGCGATATGCACGAGCACCACATCGCCCGCCTGATGGCCGGAAGTGTCGTTGATCGTTTTAAAATCGTTGACGTCGATGACCCAACAGTCAAGCTTGGCCTTCTTTCGCAGCGATTTGGCCGCCAGCTTCGGAAACTGGACATAGATTTGTCTGCGGTTGTAAAGATTGGTCAAGGAATCGCGAACGGCAGCGTAGTGGGCGGCGTCGTACTGCTCGCCGAGCCACCAGCCCAGGTACGCGAACGGCACAAAAGCGAGCAGGCTGATCGAACTGTACAGGCGGCCTTCCATCAGCAGATGGACCAACATCTCGAACGACAGGGCAAACAGGATGGCCGCCGTGACCACAATTCTGCCCGTATATTTCATGTTCCGACACCTGCATGTTCGCTGGCCACAAACATTCTTCCTCTCAAGAATGAATTTCCATCTTTACAATATTCTACATCGCCCACGAATTTTCCTTCCCAAAAAAATTCCTGCGCCCTCTTCCATGATAAATTTATCGTTCTTGTCGGACAACGACCTTCGGCTTGTTCGATTTATGGCGAATATTGACGGAATGGTGACGTTCAAGTAATCTTAAGATAACCTCGATTTCGTGTCTTTACGATGGGCAAGACGGTTTTCGCTCCAATGCGGCGCGAATGCCGTGAACCGGCATTGGGGTTTCAGCAGCCGTGACGGAGCTTGCGTGATCCGGCATGCGCGATTCATCCGTGCATGCACCGGCATTCGCACACCGGCTTGATGTTGTGGAAATTGGCGACCATCCGACAGCGACCATCTTGATATGGATTTGGTGATCGATATGGGCAAAACCAGCTACGCCCCGACCCCCGACCATCTGATCGACGAGTTGAGCAAGGTGAGGCCGAAACACATCGTTCCCGACCACACCAGCGAAACGTGGGAAGTCATTTCCCTCCTGCGCCGCAAGCGGCTGCGCCGGAAATGGCGCCGCTGGATCGCCGGGTCGGCGCTCGCCTTTGCCGCCGCGGCCGCCATTGCCGCGATGTGGCAGATCGGACGGCGTCCGGATCCGAGCGGCGATACCGGTGAACGCTAGGACGTGCGTTCGATAGTTCCCCTAGTCGTCGACGTGATGCCAACGCGCCGTTTCATCACCCGCGGCTTTGCCCGGACACCCGCAGTTCAGCGCCGGAATCGGCGTAAGGAGCTTCCGGCAGACGCCAGTCGATTTCCTCCATTCCCCACTGCCGCAAGTACGCGTTGACACGAGAAAAAGGCCGGCTGCCGAAAAAGCCGCGGTGCGCGGACAGCGGACTCGGATGCGGCGACTTGATGACGGCGTGCCGGCTTTTGTCAATCAACGGTTCCTTCGCCTGGGCTTGCGCGCCCCACAGCACAAATACCGCCGGCTCCTTCCTGCGGCTGATGCTTTTGATCACTTCATCGGTAAACGTCTCCCATCCGATGCCGCGATGGGAATTGGGCTGCCCCTCGCGGACGGTCAGCACCGCGTTGAGCAGCAACACTCCCTGCCGAGCCCAAGCTTCCAGGCAGCCGTGCGGCGGCTGCGGAATGCCCAAGTCGTTTTCCAGCTCCACAAAGATGTTTTTGAGCGACGGCGGCGGTGTGACGCCGTGCTGCACCGAAAAGCTTAACCCGTGCGCCTGTCCCGGCCCGTGATACGGATCCTGTCCGAGAATGACCACTTTGGTGTCGCTGTACGAAGTGAAATGCAGCGCGTTATAGATGTGGTACATGTTCGGGTACACGGTATACCGGGCGTATTCCCGCTTCAAAAATTCGCGCAGCTTCCGGTAATACGGCTTCTCCAGCTCGCCTCCGACCACATTCGCCCAGTCGTTGCGAAACACCGCCATGTCACGGTTCTCCCCTTTCCCAGTCCGGATACAGATCGGTCCGGCGGTCTCTCCAGGTCAACACGCTGCCTTGGCGCCGCACTTCTTCCAGCAGTCCGAGGTCAAGATCGGCCGCAATGACCATGTCTTGATTGATTTCCCCTTCGGCGAGAACGCCCTGCGGCGGAAACGGAATATCGTTCGGCGTAATGACCGCGGCCTGCCCGTAATTGGCCCGCATGAAATCGACGGTGTCCAACGCGCCGACGGTGCCTGTCGTCACCACATAGATTTGGTTTTCCACCGCGCGCGCGTGGCAGCAGTACCGGACCCGATAAAAGCCGTGACGGTCGTCGGTGCAAGACGGGCAGAACACGACATCGGCGCCCCTCGCCCTGGCCATGCGCACGATTTCCGGAAATTCCATGTCGTAGCAGGTGAGGATGGCGATCGTCCCGAACGGCGTCGGAAACACCTGCAACCGATCCCCTTTGGCCAAATTCCACGCTTCGGTTTCCGTCGGCGTCACGTGCAGTTTGTCCTGCGTGGCGACGCGCCCGTCCGGATAAAACAAATGGGCGGTGTTGTACAGGCGCCCGTTCCGTTCCGTGACGTGAGTGCCGCCGATAATGTGCATGCCGAAGCGTCGGGCAAGACTTTGGAAACATTCGATATACTGATCAGTGTATTCAGGCAGCCGGCGGATCGGAAGGGCTTGCTTCCCTTCGCCCGCCGCCGACAGAAGCGGCGTGGTCACAAATTCGGGAAACAGAACGACCTGCGCCGCGAATTCGTGCGCAATCCTGACGTAATGCTCCACCTGTCCGGCAAACTCGTCGAAGGAAGCGATCGAATGCAGCCGGAACTGCACGGCGGACACGCGGAATTTCACGCGGTTCACCCCCGGGATGCGATGGCGTGTCGCATCGGACACGTTTTCGTTATCATCCATACTATCACGGTTCGGCGGAAAGGAAAAGGGCATGACAAAAGCGCCTGTCCGCTTCGGGAAGGCGCCTCTTCGTTCGGAACGAGTTTCGTCAACTTATCCTTTTTTCCCGGGGATGCCGTCCGGCATTTGCCGAAACCATCGGATGTAGATCCGCTCGTACTCTCCGTTTTTCCCGAGCTCCCGCAGAGCGTTGTTCACCCGCCCCGTGTACGGGCTGCCTTTTGTCAGCATGATGCCGTACTGCTCCTTGGTCAACACCCGGCCGCTCAAGCCGACGCCGGAACGTTCGCCTGCGGCATACATCCGAGCAATCGGCTCGTCAAACAGCACCGCGTCCACTTCCCCTTTCCGCAGCGCCTGGATCGCCGCCTCGATGTCGGGATACGCGCGAACTTCCCGAACGCCTTTCACATAGCTCGCATACCGATAGCCGGTCGTGCCGATGCGCGTCGCCACCACTTTGTTTTTCAGCTGATTCGGGCTTTGGACGGACGTATCGCCGCTGCGGGTCATGATGCGCAGGCCGCCGGTCATGTACGGAATGGAAAATTCGGCGTTTTTCTTGCGCTCCTTGGTGATCGTCAACGCCGCAAGACCAACGTCGATTTCCTTGTGCTCCACCGCCCGGATGATGTCGCCGGCGGACATCGGCTTGAAACGGTACTTCAATCCCGCTTCCTTGGCCAGCGCCTTCCACAAATCGACCTCGAATCCTTTCAGCTGGCCGCGTTCTTCATAGGCAAGCGGCCGAATGCCGGTTTCCACGCCCACTGTCAGCTCCTTGTCCAGGCCGCAACCGTGGCCGAAAACGACCAACAGGCCGACCAGCAGAGCGGTCCGCACCGTGCGTTTCATCGCGTCGCCCCCTGTTCCGGTGTCAAATCAGAACAAGGATATTGTTTGCGGCCGCCGGCGGCTTTATTCCGGCGGCGTCAGAAATTGCCGGATGTGTTTGACACGCGACTCCGCTTCCACCGTGCGGCAATTGCCCAAATGGACGACACCGGCGGTGGACGCGCTGATCACGCGGATGCGTTCGACCACGATGAAAGGATGCTCGTTGCGGATGCGGACGTTGACGCGAACGTCCGGTTCGGCCGTCGGAATCGGCGTTTTTTCCTCCATGAACGCTTCCGCTTGTTTCTCCTCGCTCCCGTCGAAATCGGGACGCTCCCGCTGCAACGCGAACACGCGCGACGTGGGACGCACCTCCACCGTATCTCCCAATTTGCAAACCGATCCGAACACGACGTTATCGACTTGCAATACGTCCGTCACCGCAATTCTGCCCGTCAATGGCTCGACACCTGCGCCACAAGCGGCGACGCCCCGACGATCAACGATTCGGGCGGGGTGTCGAACACGGAGGAAAGCACGATGCGCTCCGCATCCCCCACAAGAAGAACGGAGGATGCGGACACGCCGATGATGCGGATGTTTCCGACACGGATGTGCTTGTTGACCACGTTCACATTCATGCCTCTTTTTCCTCCCCGAACTTCCGGTAGTAGTTTTCCAGCGCGGTGTTGATGTCGCGAATGACTTTGGCGGCCGTCTGCCGGCGAATTTCCTCGGGGGTCGACCGCTCCGTATCCGCCGCCTGCGCCAAATAATATTGAATGCGTCCGTCCACTTGGCTGCGGATATCCGAAAGGACAAACTTCCGCAGTTCCGTTCCCGTAATGCACCCGTATTGTTGTTCCAGCCGGTCCATTTCCTTGGGACCGCGCTCTTCGATGTAGCGATACACTTCTTCTCTGACGGCCGGATAAAGGAATTCGGGGCTTCCGCCCGTCGGCGCTGACGACTGTTCCCCGCCGTCATCCTGCTCCTGTCCGTCCTCGGCCGCTTCCAGCCCGTCCTGCGCCCCCGGCGCGGCCGCGACCGGCGTCTCGCCGTTGACGACCAATTGTTCCAGCTGTTCGCCCGCCGGCGACAATCCGATGTTCAGCGTTCCTTCCAGCTTTTCCACTTTCAATTGGTCAAAATGGTATTCCACCGTCAGCGGCGGTTTGCCCTGCAGCTCTTCGAGCAGCTCCGCCATCTTGCCGCATTGCCGATCCAGCGATTCCAACAGCCGCTCCAGCCGCACGAGCGTCTCCGACTGCCACTGCATTTGCCGCTGCATATATTCCAACATCTTTTGCAGCCCGTGATCGTAAATCATGAACGGCCCCCCTCCGGCGCCGATTTTTGAGGATGCTCGACGCGGTTTCCTCCAAATATATGAACGGCCGATCAGCGGCATGACTGCGGCCGGCCGCATCCTGAGCGCCGATTTACGAAGGGGAGGGCAGCGGAACGAGCGGCCCCGTATCTGCGGCCTGGCCGGACGCGGTGAGCGGCGGAGCGGGCCCCGTAAACCCGCCCGTGTTGAACAAATTGGACAGCGGCCGGATCATGCCCGACGTACCGATCTGCAGCACGGAGGAATTGCTGACCGCCTCCACGCGCAGCTGATGAACGACAATATGCTGGTGAACGACGAGATGCATGGCCTTCCCACCCTACGCATTCGGCCCCTGTTGTATACTGGGCGTATCCTGAAGATCTTTATCGACTGTGTTGGTGGCGCTGACGGCATTGTGCGAGTTCGCCAAATCGCCGGTAAGGAACGATCCCGCGCCGGCATACGTTTTGGAATTGCTGGAAGGAGAAATCTGGATCGCGTCTCCGAACTGAACGACCGAACTCGGCCCGACGTTGACGATTTTCACATTTCCAACGATGGACGGCATAAGCGCGAGCTCCTTCGCTGAGATCACATTCCAGTGTATGCGTGCATTCGCCCATCCGTTACCTGGATGCACGGCTCCCGTCCCCGCGGCACTTTGACCGATCCGTTCCTCCTTTCCCCGCCGCTCGCCGGCCGCCGGTGCATAAAACGGGAATGCGGGAAACATACTACCATCCGGAATCCACCGGAGGTTCCAAATTTTACATAACATGGAGGTAATGACCGCATGTTTCAAAACAACGTATCCATGCAGCTGAATCAAATCGAACAGCTGTGTCATCAAGTCATCCAGCAAACGCAGCAGCACAATCAGGTTTATCAGCAAATGGCGATGCTGGAGCAGCAAAACGCGCAAAAAATCCAACAAATGCTGCAGGAGCACTACAAAGCGATCCAGCAGCTGCAGCAGGTAATACAGCTGAGCAACCAGGTCGAGCAGTCGGTACGGAACATGACCGGCGGCGCGCAGGCGCAATCCGTGCCGTATACGCAAAATCAATTCGGATATTATCAGTGACGCCGGCTGCGGCATCGTGTGCCGCATATGGCCGGAAAAGCAAACGGGGCGGAGACGCCGCATCCTGCGGATTCCCCGCCCCGTTTACGTTCGTGCCGAGATGCGGTCAAATTCCCGCGTGCAGCCTGGAACCGATCACCGCAAAACTGTCCCCCGCCGCCATCCACCCCGGCAGTTCGCGCATCCCCGCCGCAGTAGGCATCCCTTCGGCAAGGTCGGCAAAATACCGGAAATTCAGCGTCACCACTTCGTCGGTAAGGTATGCCGATCTCGTGGCGCCGGGTCTTCGCATACGGTTGAGCGCGAGAATGATTTGCGAAGCGGAAGCGATCCCGATGCCGTGGCCGAAGTAGACGTCCTCCGCCAACACGACCGCATTCTCCCCCTGGAATTCCGGCGTCGCCGGCGACACGTCCGGATTGGCAAAATACAAAACATCGCCGGGAAACACCTCCACTCCGTGGGAGACGACCAACCGAAGATCGCTGTCGGTATGCCAGGAGTAAAGCAGCAGTCCGGAATACAGACGATTGAACAGCGCGTCACCCAACAAATCCAACACGGCACGGTAAAAGAGAATGACGATGGCCACCGCGCACTCAAAGGCGTACAAGTACCCGTTTTGAAAAATGTCGCGGATGCCGTCCGCCGGCGAGACGCCCGGCCGCAGCAAAAAACCGCCGGCCTCCGTCAGCCGCCAAAACCTCGGATTGCACCGGGCATCGGCAAAAGAAGCGAAACTGACCCCGCTCGCGTTCATGGCATACGACGCGTTGACAATCCGATCGCGCGCCTTCAGTTCAAACCGCAATTCCTGCTCGGAACGGTACACATAGGTTCGCGCGCTCCGGTATTTGGCCTGCCACACCCTTCTCTCCACATCCGTAGTCAGCTGGGAAAGCACGGATTCCGCCCTGCCCCCGGGAATGACGATCATGGACTGCACACACCCTTTCCGCAATACGGCGTAGTGCCGCGCAGACCATCCGCTCATGGTCTGCTGTCCCTATATCCTATGAACGGGCGAGGCGGAAGGTGAGTACGGCAACTTTCCCGATCATTAGACGGATTTCGGCATCATGTGATCGTCATTCTTTCAATAAAAAACGCATACAAGTATAATAATGTAAACAAATGGAGAATTATGAAACTTGTCGGAATGGGGAGCTGATTATGCGAATCATGGACGGCAAGTCGGTGCGGATCTTCTTTTTGTTGCTTTCGCTGACTTCACTGTATATCACGCTCAGCGCGCTCCACCTGCAGTCCACCGTCAGCCCTGGCATCATGGCGATTGCAAGCGCGGCCGTCGTAATGTTGAACGCCTACGAATGGAAAAAACCGAATCGGCACACGGCGATGATTCACGTGCTGCAGGTGGCCGCCCTTGCGCTATTGCAGTGGTCCAGCGGACTCGACTGGACTTTTCCGCTTTTTCTCGTCCAGGGCGTGAAAATGGCGCTGCAAAGCCATCATTTTGGACGCACCGCGGCCGTTTTCTCCGGAATAGCCTTGTTGTACTCCTCTGTCCGATTCCCGTATGCAAACCCGGGCACGGGCGATATTCTGCTCATCTTCATGGAACAATTTACCGCGCTCGGCGTCGCGCTGCTTTTGCATTTCACCTCTCCCAGGGACGGCATGATCAGCCCCGAGCAGCTGCAAATTCGTCTGGATTCTTGGATCCGGCAGCGTGAAGGCGTATTTTTGCTGCTGGTCGAGTCGGTGAAAGATTTTCGCAGCGAGTCCCATTTGGGGCTGTTCCGCAAAGATGTGCAGATCTTGGTCAGCTCGCTGCTCGATACGTTTCCCGAAGCCGAGACGATCGCCCGGTTCGGCAGGAACGAGTTTGCCCTCGCCTGGCGCCAGCGCGAACCGGAAAAACATGTTGAATCCGTTTCCCAACGCCTCCAATCGCTGGAAAAGGAGCTGCGGGACACCCGCCTGTACAGCGGCATCGCGTACGCGGAACCCGCCTCGGGATTCCGCGCATCGGAACTGATTCATACCGTGGAGGAACGCATCTTTGCCCAAAAGCAGGAAAACAGCGCCAAAATGGAAACGCAGCGCATGCACGAGGAAAGGCTGATCCTCGTCGGTGAACTGGCGGCGGGGCTTGCCCATGAAATCCGAAACCCTCTGTCCGCGCTGAAAGGTTTTTTGCAGTTGGCGAAAAACGACAACTACGACATTCGCCGTTGGTACGACTTGATGATGAACGAAGTCGACCGCATGAGCGAACTGACATCCGAATTTCTGCATTTTTCCAAGCCGCGCTCGTCGCGATTCGGCATTTGCGACATCAACGATTGTGTGCTGCGCGTCGTTTCCCTGACGGCCATGGAAGTGCATCGAAAGGGACATTTGCTGATCCGCAGCGAGAGCGCCGTTCCGGTGTACGCCAACATGGATCAGGACAAGATCGTGCAGGTGCTGATCAACCTCGTCCGAAACTCGCTGGAAGCGATGGATCGTCCGGGAACCATTCGCATCAGCTGCAGAGAGATGAATGGACAAGCGATCATCGACGTGCAGGATACGGGACGCGGCATTCCGGCGGAAAGCCTGCCTCACGTTTTTGAACCGTTCTATTCGACGAAATCGGAAGGAACCGGCCTAGGTCTGGCGATCTGCAAAAAAATCGTACAGGATCACGGGGGAACGATGGAAGTGCAAAGCGAACCGGGCCGCGGTTCCACGTTTACCGTCATTCTTCCGGCTGAACCGGCTCCGGAGGAGACGACCGTTTGATCCGAACAGCTTCCTCCCGGTATACGGACGCGCGAAATGGGGAAATCTAGTAATGATCCGCGGATATTACTAGATTTTGAGGAGGAAGCCATGAAGCAGTTTGCCAAAATCGCGGCCGCGGCGGTGCTGATCGGCTGGTGCGCCCATGCGCACGGCGTTGACGCGGCCGCCTCGACAGCGTATGCGGCGGGCGCGTATTTCCCTCCCGTATCGGGCGGAATGTACGTGCCGGGAACGGAATCTATCATGTACAATGCCACGGTATCTTGCGAAGACCCGGGCAGTCCGACGCCGGCGCGTCCCGGACCGTATGGCGCGGGATGGCGGGATCCGGCTTGGATGGCGCCGGGAACGGGACCGGCGCAAGGCGGCATGCCGATCGATGCGCTGTACCGCGGCGGCATACGGACGGGCATGCCTTCCGCTTACCGCGCCGATGCCGATATCGCGGCGAAATGCAAGCCAGCTCCGCAAAACCATACCGCCCAAAACAAAGCGTCCGCGACAAGCGGCTCGCGGGACGCCGCGCAAAAACCGTTGATTTACAAGGTGCAGCGTGGGGACACGCTGTACAGCATTTCCCGCGCCTTTGACGTTCCGGTCGAGCATTTGATCGCGGCCAACCGCATCTGGGATCCGGACAAGCTCAGCGTCGGGCAAACGTTGCAAATTCCCGCTCAAGACAGCGTCTTGGAGGTCACTCGGAATCAGCCGGTGCAGAAAGTGCTGACCACGACGCTGACCGCCTACACGGCGGGCCCCGAATCGACGGGAAAAACGCCGTCCCATCCGGCTTACGGGATTACCTCCAGCGGCACCAAGGCCAAAGAGGGACGGACGATCGCCGTCGATCCGAAAGTCATTCCGATCGGTTCCGTCGTGTACATTGAAGGCATCGGCATCCGGACGGCCGAGGATACCGGATCGGCGATCAAGGGAAGCCGGATCGACATCTTCATGAACGACGTCAATGAAGCGCGCAAATTCGGCGTCAAGAAAAACGTGAAAGTATACGTGCTGTCCGCCAATCCGTCGTAAACCGGACGGTCGCGGCGGCATAAAAAAAAGAACCGCTTTTGAACCCGCAGGTTCAGGCGGTTCATTTTTGTTCTGTACGCAAGTGCCGCTTCAATACAAGGACAACGCGATGGAATCCCGTTCGTTCATGGAATGCAAGATCGCCTCGGATCCCACGATTTCGACGCTGATCAAGTTTTCCAGACACTGTTTGATCGCGCGTCTGCCGTTGACCAGCTTGATTTCGATCGCCTGTTTCAGCAAATTCAGTTTTTCCTTCTTGTTGAGTTCGTCCGAATACACCGGTACCTTGCGATCCCGAACCGTAATGTACGCCACCATTTCGACCACTCCGAATGCCGCCCTGGAAAATGTGCGGCCTGATCCACAAACAACGTCCGAGCAAACACGTTTGATTATCCTGATTATAAAGGAATCGCCCCTCCGTTGACAATGACTGCTCGTGAAGGGACGGGCACGAACCCGGAGAAGGTTCGCCGATCCCGGGCGCCGCATTACCATCAGGGAAACAGGTTCGTCGGGAAATATGCCTTCGGCGATGCGCCGCCGCAATTCGTCCCGCCGGGGTAAATGTGTAATCTGCGCCGTTCTTTCCGATCAATCCGAGATCCTTTTCTCGCCCGAAAAGACCTTTCTCATCTGTTTCTCAAACACATCCGACACCGGCTTGTATTACGGCTTGTCCGGAAACATGATATGATGGTTGTGAAACTCTGTTGTCGGAAGGAAGATGCTCATGCGCACATATGTGGCGGCCTGGCTCCCCTCGCCGCAAGGAATGCCCGACTGGGACGGCGTGGAGCCGCTTGAGATCGATCAGTATTTGTGGATGGACAACGGTTACGAGCCGGAAACGCGCGTGAAAGTTTGCTGCACGGATCATGGACTGCATCTCCTGTACCGGGTGTATGAAGAACGTCCGACGATCCGCTATACGCGCATGCAAGAACCGGTGTACAAGGACAGCTGCGTCGAGTTTTTCCTGCAGCCGGCACCCGACGCGGACGCGCGATATGTAAATTTCGAACTGAACGCCGCCGGCACTCTGCTGCTCGGACTGGGAGCGGACCGGAACGGCAGAGAGCGCATCACCCCCGACGATCCGGATCTGTTTCGCATCCGGGCCGCGGTCGGCCTGACGGATCCCGTGGATGCGAGAACGTATTGGCAGGTGGAATTTTCCGTGCCGTTTTCGTGGCTGCGGTCGCTGTTTCCGGCCTTTGTTGCGAAACCGGAAGCGCGGATGCGCGCCAATTTTTACAAATGCGGCGATGACACGCCGCTGCCCCACTACGGCTGTTGGAACCGGGTGACTTCAGACGTTCCCGATTTCCACCGCAGCGGCGACTTCGGTGAACTGATCCTCGGAACCGCCCCATAAGCGGCCGATGTCCATTCGGCCGGAATCCTTCCCCTGAAAATCGGCGCCGCCAAACGGCGCGTAATTAGACGGAGGGCTGGCCCTCCGTCACCCTTTCAGCGAATGCAGCCAATCCGCATAACAAGGATCGCAAAGCACTTCCAGGCGGTCCTCCGTCCCATTTTCGCGATAAATCGTAATCGTGTGTCCGACATCGGTTTCCCGTTCGCAAAAATGGCACACATACGCCATCGGAGCTTCACCTCTTTCCTTGTTGTCAAAAGGGCGGTTATTATTGTCCCCCCGATGATGAGCCGATATGCCGGGCCTGACGGTCGACCGCATTGCGCATGCCGTATGACGCCGACTCCGCCGGGGGAAAATAGGCGCATTACAGCAGACCGAATCGACAACCTCTTCAAGTCGGCCGATGCCGATCGTTCGCAATTCCGATGCAGCGTATGCCGCGGAAGCCGATGGAGCGCAATCCGATGGAACGCAAGCCGAAAAGCGCAATCCGACGTAGCGTATGCCGCGGAAGCCCGCCGGAAGCGGGCCGAATCGGACGGACAAAGAGCGGAAACGGGAGGCGTGCCCTTCAACCATGAATCTGAAACCGATCGTTCCGTTTGAACCGGTCAGGAAAGAGGAAATACCGGCCGGGCCTCGCTGGCGCCATGAGGTGAAATGGGACGGCACGCGCGTGCTCGTCTATCACGAAAACGGACAAACGCGCCTGTTCAACCGGAAATTGCGGGAACGGACGGCGCATTATCCCGAACTGCTGGACATCGGATCGTACTGCCGCGCCAAATCCGTCATCCTGGACGGCGAAGTCATCGCGCTGGCGGAAGACGGCAAACCGTCTTTTCACGAAGTGATGAAACGCGATCAAATCAAACGGCTGTCGCGAATCGGCGAAATGCGTCGGGCGGTGCCGATCACTTACATGGTTTTCGATATCGTGTACGCTGACGGCCGCTGGATGCATGATGTGCCGCTTGCGGAACGGCTCGGCGCGCTGGAACGGCTCGTCGAGCCGACGCCGCAGGTGCAGCGGGTTTCCGGCCACCCGGACGGAAAGGCGCTGTTCGCGGCGGTCGGGCGCCAAGGAATGGAAGGCATCGTCTGCAAAGATTTGCACAGCGTATACGCCATCGGGAAAAAAGACGATCGATGGGTCAAAGTCAAATGTTACGGAGATACGATCGCCGTCATCGGCGGATACACGCTGAACGGGCCGACCGTCAACGCCGTGCTGCTCGGACAGTACGACTCCGCCGGACGGCTGTGGTATATCGGACATGCCGGCACCGGACGGCTGACGCGGGAAGAATGGCGGGAACTGACGGAGGTGCTGCGTCCGCTGACCGTCGCGCGCACGCCCTTTGTTAATCGGCCGGCCCGGATTCAGGGCGCCTTCTGGGTTCGGCCGGAGCTGACGGTCAAGGTGCAGTACAGCGAATGGCGCTGGCAGGAAGGCAGATCGCTGCGCCATCCGTCCATTCAGGCCATCGTGAATGTGCCCCCCGAGGAATGCCGGCTCCCTTGAACCAAAGCAAAATCGCATAAAATTATCGCCATTCCGCTTCTTATTTTCCGTGACGCGGAATGATATAATTTTGAAAGACATGACACCAACCGATATTGTGGAGGTGCAAAATATGAAACTCGGTGTGTTTACCGTACTGTTTTCCAAGCAGCCGCTGGAAGAAGCCTTGGACTACATCCGCTCCAAAGGCCTCGAAGCCGTGGAAATCGGCGCCGGAGGCTATCCCGGAAACGCCCACTGCAACCCGTCCGAACTGCTCCAGGATGAAGGCAAGCGGAAAGCGTTTCTGCACGCGGTGGAATCGCGCGGCATGATCATTTCCGCCTTGAGCTGCCACGGCAATCCGCTGCATCCGCAGAAAGCGATCGCGAAGGCGTTTCACGACAGCCTGATCGAAACGATCGATCTCGCCGGCAAGCTGGGCGTTCCGGTCGTCAACACGTTTTCCGGCTGTCCCGGCGATTCCGACGATGCGAAATATCCCAACTGGCCGGTGGCGCCTTGGCCGAACGACTACCAGGAGCTGCTGGACTGGCAGTGGAACCATAAAGTCATCCCCTACTGGAAAGAAGTGGCGAAATACGCGTCCGAGCGCAACGTCAAAATCGGACTCGAACTGCACGGCGGATTTTCCGTACATACGCCCGCCACGCTGCTGCGCCTGAGAGACGCCGTCGGGGAGACGATCGGGGCCAACCTCGACCCGAGCCACATGTGGTGGCAGGGCATCGATCCGGTGCAAGCCGTGCAAATTCTCGGCCGCGCCGGCGCCATCCACCATTTCCACGCCAAGGACACGACGATCGATCCGATCAACGTCAACAAACACGGCCTGACCGACATGCAGCCGTACACGATGATGCTGGACCGCGCTTGGCAGTTCCGCACCGTCGGTTTCGGACACGACCTGAAAACGTGGGCCGACATTCTCAGCGCGCTGCGCTTGACCGGGTACGATTACGTCGTCAGCATCGAGCATGAAGACGGACTGATGTCCGTGGACGAAGGGTTCACCAAAGCCGTGCAAAATTTGCAGCAAGTGCTGCTGCGCGAACCGCTCGGCGAAATGTGGTGGGTCTAAGAAAAAACGAAGTTACGCCGCCGCACGCGCACACCGAATGCCGCTGCGGCGGCTTTCTTTTTTTGACCGCCGACCGCCTAACGGCGAGACCGCCATCAGGCGATCCGGCTTTTTTGTCGGATGCTCGCCGTCTCTTCTCCTTTCGCGTGCATGAAAAAACGGCGCCGCCAAAGCTTCAGCTTCGGCAACGCCGTTGGGACAGCATTTCGTTAGACCGGGTATCAGGAACCCAATTTGCCAAACCAGTTCAAGACCATCAGCACGTCCGTGAACGCGAACACGAGCAGCGCGAGCAGCCCGAAACCGATGGCCAACTTGTTCTTCTCCTTTGCGCGCAGCGAACGGATGACGCCCCATGCAATCAGCAGCGTGAACAAAATCATGAAGATGTCGAAACCTTGGAATCTGGCCGGTTCATTGGCGGCCGTTTGCGCCAGATACAACATGGGGGAACCTCCCTTGATCGCTCGTCAAACCTATTCTGCTTATATATGTTATCCATAGTTGACGGCGTATGCAAGTTTTTTTCGGATTGTTAACAAGTTTGTCAAGATTTTCGCGTCCCGCCGGCGATGGGCCGGCCATCCCGTCGTTTGTTTGGATAGCATATCCGAATCATGCCGGCATTATCCCGGGAACCCGGAAATCCTCCAATCTCCGCTTGGACAGAACCGTCGTCGATGCGGATGACGGCTGCGGCGGGACGGCGCTCAGCACGCTTGATCAAGGCATGATGATCCGCCGAGAACGCCTGATCCGGCGTCCTGCCGCCGTACGATGCGGGTCACCAGGGGCTACCGCGCCGCCGCCAGCCCTTTCATGCGCGCGCGGTCCCGCTCGAGAATCGGCGCCAAATATTTGCCGGTATAGGAACGCTTCTCGCGCACAATTTGCTCCGGCGTTCCCGTTGCGATGACGGTGCCGCCGCCGCTGCCGCCCTCGGGACCGAGATCGATAATGTAATCGGCGGTTTTGATCACGTCCAAATTGTGTTCGATCACGAGCACCGTATCGCCGGCGTCGACGAGCCGGTGCAGCACTTTCAGCAGGCGGTCGATGTCGTCGATATGCAGGCCGGTCGTCGGTTCGTCGAGAATGTACAACGTCTTTCCCGTGCTGCGCCGGTACAACTCCGACGCCAGCTTGACGCGCTGCGCCTCGCCGCCGGACAGCGTCGTCGCCGGCTGGCCGAGATTCATATAACCGAGGCCTACATCCATCAGCGTCTGGAGTTTGCGATGGATGCGCGGAATGTTCTTGAAAAATTCGCACGCGTCTTCGATCGTCATATCCAGCACTTCGGTGATGTTTTTGCCTTTGTACTTCACTTCCAGCGTTTCCCGGTTATAGCGCTTGCCTTTGCACACCTCGCACGGAACGTACACGTCCGGCAAAAAGTGCATCTCGATTTTGATGATGCCGTCGCCCTTGCACGATTCGCAGCGGCCGCCCTTCACGTTGAAGCTGAAGCGGCCCTTCTTGTATCCGCGCACCTTCGCTTCCGACGTGGCGGCGAAAACGTCGCGTATGTCGTCGAACACGCCGGTGTACGTCGCCGGGTTCGACCGCGGCGTGCGCCCGATCGGCGACTGGTCGATCTCGACCACTTTTTCCAGATGCTCGATGCCCAGCAGTTCCGTGTACTCGCCCGGCCGCACGCGCGCGCGGTTGAGGTCGCGCGCCAGCGCCTTGTACAAAATTTCGTTCACCAGCGTGCTCTTGCCGGAACCGGACACGCCGGTAACGCAGGTGAATACGCCGAGCGGCACGCGCACGTCGATGTTTTTCAGGTTGTTTTCCCGCGCCCCCTTGATTTCCAGCCATTTGCCGTTCGGCTCGCGCCGCCGTTCCGGCACCGGAATGAATTTGCGTCCGGACAAATACTGCCCCGTCAGCGATTCCGGATGGCGCATGATTTCCTCCGGCGTCCCTTGCGCCACGACGCGGCCGCCGTGAATGCCGGCCCCCGGCCCGATGTCGATAATGTGATCCGCGGCCAGCATCGTGTCCTCGTCGTGTTCGACGACGATCAGCGTGTTGCCGAGGTCGCGCATTTGCAAGAGCGCCTGGATCAGCCGGTCGTTGTCGCGCTGGTGCAGCCCGATGCTCGGCTCGTCCAAAATGTACAGCACGCCGACCAGGCTGGAGCCGATCTGGGTGGCGAGCCGGATGCGCTGCGCCTCGCCGCCGGACAGCGTGCCCGCGGAACGGCTCAGTGTGAGGTAATTGAGTCCGACGTTGTTGAGAAAGCCGAGCCGCGCCTTGATTTCTTTCAGGATCAGATGGGCGATCGTCCGCTCTTTCTCGGTCAGCTGCAGCTCTTCGAAAAACTTCAGCGCATCGCCGATCGACAAATTCGTCACATAGGACATGTTGCGTCCGCCCACCGTCACCGCGAGACTTTCCGGCTTGAGACGTTCGCCCTTGCAGGCGGGGCAAGGTTTGAAACTCATGTAGGCTTCGATATATTCGCGAATGCCGTTCGAAGCGGTTTCCCGGTAACGGCGCTCGAGATTGCGCACGATACCTTCAAACGGCACCTGCGCTTCGCGCGTATGGCCGAATTCGTTCTCGTAGCGGAACCGGATCTTCTCCCCGCCGGTGCCGTACAAAATCGTGTCCATTTGTTCCTTCGAAAGCTCCGCGACGGGAACATTGGTCGGTATGCCGTAATGTTCGCATACCGCCGCGAGAAACTGCGGATAGTAATTGGACGTGCTGCCCGCCCACGCTTCAAACGCGCCTTCCTCGATGGAAAGCGACGGATCCGGCACGAGCAGCTCCGGATCGACGATCATCTGCTGGCCGAGCCCGTCGCATTCCGGACAAGCCCCGAAGGGGCTGTTGAAGGAAAACATGCGCGGCGCCAGTTCTTCTATGCTGAACCCGCATTCCGGACAAGAAAGGTTCGAGCTGAACAGCAGTTCTTCCTGTCCGATCACGTCGACCAGCACTTTGCCTCCGGCAAGCTGAAGCGCCGTTTCCAGCGAATCCGCCAACCGCGTGCGCACGTCTTCCTTGATGACGATGCGGTCGACGACCACTTCAATGTTGTGCTTCTTGTTTTTCTCCAGCTCGATCGATTCGCCGAGTTCCCTTAATTCCCCGTCGACGCGGACGCGCACAAAGCCCTGCTTCCGGATGTCTTCCAGCAGCTTCACGTGCTCGCCCTTGCGCCCGGAAACGAGCGGAGCCAAAATTTGCAGCCGCGTGCGCTCCGGATATTCCATGATCCGGTCGACCATCTGCTCCACCGTCTGCGACGTAATTTCAATGCCGTGCTTCGGGCAGTGGGGACGCCCGATACGCGCGAACAGCAGGCGCAGGTAGTCGTAAATTTCCGTGACCGTGCCGACCGTCGACCGCGGATTGCGGCTCGTCGTCTTCTGATCGATGGAAATCGCCGGGGACAGTCCCTCGATGGAATCGACGTCCGGTTTTTCCATCTGGCCCAAAAACTGCCGGGCGTAAGCCGACAGCGACTCCACATAACGGCGCTGCCCTTCGGCATAAATCGTGTCGAAGGCGAGCGAAGACTTGCCGGATCCGCTCAGTCCCGTCAGGACGACAAATTTGTCGCGCGGAATCGTGACGTCGATGTTTTTCAGATTGTGGGCTCGGGCACCTTTAATAACGATCTGGTTTCTGGCCAATGGCCGCCACTCCTTTTTAGAGTTCCGCCTTCAGTTCAAGCAGGGCGTCGCGAAGTTCCGCCGCGCGCTCGAACTGCAGGTTTTTTGCCGCCTCTTTCATCTCGCGCTCCAGGCGTTCGATGAGAGACTGTTTTTCTTTGCGGGACATCTTGGCAATATCGGGCACGGCGACGTATTCGCCCTTGCGCTCCGCCACCTTGGTCGCCTCGATGACGTCCTGCACCTTCTTGCGGATCGTCTGCGGCGTAATGCCGTGCTCGCGGTTGAACGCGGCCTGAATGCTTCGGCGGCGCGCCGTTTCGTCGATCGCTTTCTGCATCGACTCGGTGATCGTGTCCGCATACATGATGACCTTGCCTTCCGCGTTGCGCGCCGCCCGCCCGATCGTCTGGATCAGGGAACGTTCCGCGCGCAGGAACCCTTCCTTGTCCGCGTCCAAGATGGCGACGAGCGACACTTCCGGCAAATCGAGGCCTTCCCTCAGCAGGTTGATGCCGACCAGCACGTGGAACTCGCCGAGCCGCAAATCACGCAAGATTTGCATCCGCTCCAGCGTTTTGATCTCGGAATGCAGGTACCTGACCTTGATGCCGATCTCCTTCAAATATTCCGTCAAATCCTCGGCCATTTTCTTGGTCAGCGTCGTCACCAGCACGCGCTCGTCCTTGTCGATGCGCTGGCGGATCTCCTCGATCAGATCGTCGATTTGCCCCGCCGTTTTGCGCACTTCCACCTCGGGATCGAGCAGGCCTGTCGGGCGGATGATCTGTTCGATCATGTAGGGGCATTTTTCCAGCTCATACGGCCCCGGCGTCGCCGACACATAGATGATCTGGTTGATTTTCTGCTCGAACTCCTCAAACCGCAGCGGGCGGTTGTCCAGCGCGGAGGGCAGGCGAAAGCCGTGCTCCACCAACACTTCCTTGCGCGACCGGTCGCCGTTGTACATGCCGCGCAGCTGGGGCAGCGTGACGTGCGATTCGTCCACGACGATGAGGTAATCGTCGGGAAAATAATCGAACAGCGTATACGGAGTCGCTCCCCGTTCGCGAAACGTCAACGGCCCGGAATAGTTCTCGATGCCGGAGCAGTAGCCCATTTCCTGCATCATTTCGATGTCGTACCGGGTGCGCTGTTCCAGCCGCTGCGCCTCCAGCAGCTTGCCCTGGGAACGCAGTTCCGCAAGCCGCTCCTCCAGTTCGCGCTCGATGTTGATCAGCGCCTTCTTCATCGTTTCTTCGCGGGTCACAAAGTGCGATGCCGGGAAAATCGCGACGTGATCGCGCTCGCCCAAAATTTCCCCGGTGAGCACGTCGATTTCCGTGATGCGTTCAATTTCGTCGCCGAACAGTTCGACACGAATCGCGTGTTCGCCGTGCGACGCCGGAAAAATTTCGATCACGTCGCCGCGCACGCGAAATGTGCCGCGGACAAAGTTGATGTCGTTGCGCTGGTACTGGATGTCGACGAGTTTGCGCAGGATTTCGTTGCGCGGCCGCTCCATGCCTACGCGCAGCGAAAGGACGAGGTTGCGGTATTCTTCCGGCGAGCCGAGGCCGTAGATGCAGGACACGCTGGCGACGATGATGACGTCCCGGCGTTCAAACAGCGCGCTCGTCGCCGAATGGCGAAGTTTGTCGATTTCGTCGTTGATGCTGGAGTCTTTTTCGATGTACGTATCCGTGGAGGGGATGTAAGCTTCGGGCTGGTAGTAGTCGTAGTAGCTGACAAAGTACTCCACCGCGTTGTGCGGAAAAAACTGTTTGAACTCGCTGCACAGCTGGGCCGCCAGCGTCTTGTTGTGCGCGATGACCAGCGTCGGTCGATTCAGCCGGGCGATGGTGTGGGCGATGGTGAACGTTTTCCCCGTGCCGGTCGCACCAAGCAAACCGATATGTTTTTGCCCGCTCAGCACGGCCTGCGTCAGCTGCTCGATCGCTTTCGGCTGGTCGCCTTTGGGTTCAAACTCCGAGACGAGCTGAAACGGTTTGTTGCTGACGATCAAACTCAAAAGCGATCTCACCTCTGCCGAAATAAGAATATTTGTTCTGGTTTTTTTATTATAATGCGTGGATGGCTCCGTTGCAAATTTGTTTCATCGTCACGATCCCTGCGCGTTTCCCGCGCGCTGCGCTTTGCCGCTTTCCGCCCGCGGCGGCAGACGCCGCAGCAGACCGGCCAGTTTCATCCAGACGTATCCGGCGAGCGGCCGCTCCGCGCGCTCCACAATGTACGACACGTCTTCGTCGGGGGCGAGAATGATGCCGAGCTGATGATGTTCCCCCGCGTACAGCGCGCGCTGCATAAACCGGATTTCGCCGTTTTCGTCGGCCAGTTCCAGTTTGACATAGGCGGGGTTCTGCCGCAGCGCCCTGTGCAAATCTTCTTTCACGGCCACCCGCACGCCGTTGACGCGCACGATCGTCTGACCGGCCGTGATGCCGAGCGCTTCGGCCGGACTGCCGGGGATGACGCCCAACACCATCAAGCCCGTTGGCCCGTGCACGTACCGCGGCGGCGAAGCCGACTCTTCCAGCCGGCTCCACAGCACCAGACCTTCATGCAGCAGTACGCTGAGGCAGGCGGCGGGAAGCGCGAGCCACGGCACATATTCCGCGGCGGCCGCGGCGGCGAGCAGCACCGCGCCATACGCCGCAAGCCTGGCGGAAGTTCGCCGCGCCTTGCGCTTCGGCAGAAAGGCGGTCGTCTGTTCCGCAAACCCGATCATCGCCGGAAACGCCAGCCATGCCCAGGCGTCCACGCCGCCGCCGAACAGCGGCGGCCATTCGAGCGCAAATCCCCCTTCCGGCAGCGCTCCGGCCGAGGCCGGCACGAGCAGCAGCAGCGGCACCGGCCAATACCCTTGCAGCTGATAGCCGCCCACGACTTTGCCGCGTTTGCCTTCCACGAAGATCGGCATCGCAAGCCCGGTGCCGTGAAAGCGGATGAGCGCCGCTTCCGCCAAGTGCATGACCGCCACCAGCGCCAGCACCGACGGCATGTGCGCCGACTGCAAGGAATGCACGATCCGCGCCAAGACATCCGGCAGACGTTCCAGCGCCTGCCCGTCCGCTACGGATGCCGCCGTCTGGAGCACGCCGAGCGCCCCCGCCGCGTACGCAAAGCACATCCACCGGATGCGGAACAAGGAGAACAGCAGCGCGAGCCCCCATAACCAGTACACGGTTTCCGGGGTCACACGCGAACCGAGCGCGGTCATGACCAGCGATGCGGCCACGCCGGCCGCGATACCCGCGCCGATCGTGATCAGGGCGCCCGCCACCGGGCGGTGGAGCTTCACCGAAAACAGTCTGCGCTCGACATAGACCTGCCTTCTCCAAATCAACATGACCAATATAACCGCGATATAATAAAACGGCTGCGTTCCCATTCGCAGCGCTGCCCATCCGATGTCCCGCGCCATATCCGCCAGCGCATGCAGTGCATTCATTCATGAACGCCCCTTCGAAACGGAAGTCGATAAAAAAACGATAAGAAGGCCGGCTTTAGCCAACCTTCTTACAAAAGTTCGACGGAGGGTCGGCAAATCCTGCCTTCCCCTCCGATTTCCTATTATTGCATGCCGGCCGCGGTTTGCTCATTCGCCCGCTCCCGCACTTCCTGCAGCGCGCGCTGGAACTGGCTGTCGTTGGCGGGATCGAGCATTTTGGCGATCAGCGCCTGCTCGATCGCCTCCGCCGTCTTCACATCGACCTGACCGGTGACGGGAAGCTCGTGATCCTGCTGGAATCGGCGCACCGCCTCCTCGGTCTGGACGCTGAAATAGCCGTCCTTGCGGCCGGTTTCGTAGCCGAGCCCGTTGAGCATCGTTTGCAGATGCTGCACGTCCGGTTCCAGATCTTCGCGCTTCAGCGTTTTCGATTTGGACATCGGCATCACTTGGTAATACTCGGGCAGCGACACGACGATATCCGGCTGCACGCCGGTTTCGTTGATGCTGTTGCCTTTCGGCGTCAACCAGCGGGCGATCGTCAGTTTGACGCTGCTGCCGTCGCCGGCGCCGCTGTCGAAAGTGGATTGGACCGTGCCTTTGCCGAACGTTTTCTCTCCGACCACAATGCCGGCGCCGCTTTCCTGGATCACGGCGGCGAGAATTTCCGAAGCGCTCGCGCTTCCTCCGTTGACGAGCACCGCGACGGGATAGTTCTTGCCGGTGCCGGTTTCGGATACGTACGGTTCCCGGCGCCCTTCCCGGTTCTCCACGTACACGAGCGGCTCTCCTTGCGGCACAAACGGTTCCGCCATTTGGAGCACGGTGGACAGCACGCCTCCGGGATTGTTGCGCACGTCGATGATCAGTCCGCGCATGCCTTGCCGTTCCAGATCGCGCAATTCCTCGAGAAACCGCTCGGCGGTGTTGTTGGCAAACTGGCGCACTTCGATGACGCCGATCTTGTCATCTTCCATGCGCGCGTACACCGTCTCGTAATCGATCTCGTCGCGCACGACGACGATTTCCACCGGCTTCGCCTGCTCGCCGCGCTGAATGAGCAGTTTTGCCGTCGTTCCCTTCGGACCGCGTATTTTCATCACCGCTTCGTTCAGCGTCAATCCTTCCAGCGACTCCCCGTTGACCGAGAGGATGATGTCTTTGGCGCGTATGCCCGCCCGGTCCGCCGGCGATCCCTTGATGGGCGCAACGACCATCACTTTGCCGTCTTCCAGGGTAACTTCCGCGCCGATGCCGCTGAACGACGGCTCGATCACCGCTTTCTCGAAACGCTCCGCCTCTTCGGCGCTCATGTATTCGGAATACGGATCGTCCAGCGCCTCCAGCATGCCCCGCACCGCGCCGTCGATGAGCGTTTCTTGGTCGGTATCACGATAAAACCGCTGGGTGACGAGACGATAGGCGCTGAGGATTTTTTGCAGCTGGGTGCGGGATAATCCGCTGTCTTCCAACATGTCTTCGATGGAATCCTGCTTCTTCCGCCCACCCGCATCGGACGGGGCGTCGGCCAAGCTCGGCCTTTCGAAAACCGCGCCCAGCGTCCACGTCAGCAGGCCTCCGGCCAGCATGCCGATCAGCATGAATAATACGACGGTACGGCCTTTGTATCGCACCCCTCTGCACCTTCCCTGCCGCCGGTCGCGAACCGGCCCTCTTCGGAACCCGCCTCGACGGGCTGAAGTTCGCTGTCGGCAGTCCATCCGTTTTCATCCAGTTTATGACCTGTCGCGGCAATTCATTTGTTAAAAGTTGACGTATTTTTTCGGATCGACCGCCTCTTGATTTAAGTATACCGTAAAATGCAAATGATTTCCCGTCGATCTTCCGGTGTTGCCGACTTCCGCGATATGATCGCCCTTTTTCACTTGCTGGCCCTTTTTCACCAGCACCTCGCTCGCATGTCCGTACAGCGTCCACAGTTCGTTGCCGTTTTTGTCCAGGCCGTGGTTGATGATGACCGCGTTGCCGTAGCCTCCGTACCAGCCCGCCTGAATGACGACGCCGTCACCGGCGGCGAGAATGTCCGTTCCTTTGGGCGCGCCGATATCGATGCCGTTGTGGAAGGCGCCTTTCGCGCCGGTGATCGGATCGACGCGCGAACCGAACCAGGAGGTGACCGGGTAGACGCGCGGCAGCGGATAGGCGAGCGTGCCCGCTTTCAACTTGGCCATCAAGGCGTTTTTCTCTTTTTCCAGCTTGTTGAATTCCGCCGTCAGTTCCATCAAGCGCCGCTCTTCCTCTTCGGAGACGTGTTCGTGGTCTTCTTTTTCCTCCCTGAGCTGCGCAATCAGCACTTCCTTCTGTTTTTGCTGGGCGGCGAGCTGCGCCTGCATCGTCGCCAGTTCGTCGTATTCGCGGGTCAGGTTGGCCAGCCGCATTTCGATTTCCTCTTTTTTGTCCTCCATCGCCTGCTGGTCGCGGCGGGTCTGATCCAAAATTTCCTTGTCCTGGCCGAGCAGCGCTTTCAGCGCGTTGTACCGGTCCAAAAAATCGGTGAAACTCGTCGACTGCATCAGCACTTCCAGATAGGAAACGGCGCCCCGCATATACATCAGCTTCAACCGGGACCGGATCAGCGCGTCCCGCGCTTCGATCCTGGCGATAATTTCCTCCAACTGACCTTCGGCCACATCCAGCTCGTGTTCCTGTCCGTCGATTTCGTTTTGCTTTTCGGCAATTTGCAGCGCCAGGGCGGCTTGTTTTTCCATCAGCTCGTCCAAATCCCGGATGTTCGCCTTCAGCTGGCTTTCAATCAGGCGGGAATTTTTTTCCGCCTCTTCCGCCTTGCGCTTGGCTTCGTTCATCTGCTGCCGCAGTTTGTTGAGCTGCCGGTCGATTTGATCGACGCTCGTGTACGCCCGGCTCTCGTTCGGAACGACGAAACATACGGCCAATGCCGCAATGAGCACGAGTGGTATGAGTGCCTTTTTCACCTTGCAACCTCCTGTCTTCCCGTTTGGTATGATCACACTTTCAAAAACTTGCGGATCGAGATCGTGCTGCCCCACACGCCGATGACCACCCCGATGCCGAGCAGCAGGGCGGACAAATCCAGCCCGATTTCGCGCACCGGAATGAGGCGAATCATCATCAGTCCAAGTTCCAGCTGCGCCGCTTTCACGACGGAGTCGTAACCGACGAGCAGCACGACGATCGGAATGAGCGAACCGATGATGCCGAGCAGCGCCCCTTCGACAAAAAACGGCCAGCGAATGAAACTGTTGGTCGCGCCGACCATTTTCATGATGGAAATTTCCCTGCGCCGCGCGAGGATCGTAATTTTGATCGTGTTGGAAATGAGAAACATCGCGGTGAACGCGAGACCGGCGACGAGCACAAGGCCGATGTTGCGCACGATGCGGGTAATCTTGAACAGCGTTTCCACCACGTCTTCCCCGTACCTCACGTCGAGAATCGGGTCCGTCTCCCGGTCGTCGTACATGTGTTTGATCCGATCGGCCACCGCCGCCACGTTCTGGGGCTCGTCCACTTTGATGGTGAACGAATCGGGCAGCGGATTTTCGTCGCCCTCGTAGCCTTCCAAAATGTCGCGGTTTTCCTCGCCCAATTTTTCCTTGACGAGTTCGAGCCCTTCCTCTTTCGACACGAACCGGACTTCCATCACTTGCGGCAAACTGCCGAGATCGTTCTGGATCGACGGAATTTGCGCGTCGGTCACCGCCGCGTCCAAATACACGCGAATTTCCACCTGGCCTTCCACTTCGTCGGCCAGCTGGTCGACATTCAACGCCAGCAGCATAAACACGCCCAAAATAAACAGCGAAATCGAAATGGCGCTGATCGACGCGAACGACATCCACCCGTTGCGGACGACGTTTTTGCCCCCTTCGCGGACGTGCCGGATCGCGGTGCTAATCTTCATACCCGTATTCCCCCCGCTGTTCGTCCCGGACAATCGTCCCCTTTTCGATCGCGATCACCCGTTTGCGCATGCTGTTGACGATTTCCTTGTTGTGGGTCGCCATGACAATCGTCGTGCCGCGAAAATTGATTTCCTCCAACAGCCGCATGATCCCGATGGACGTTTCGGGATCGAGGTTGCCGGTCGGTTCGTCGGCCACGATGACGGACGGGTTGTTGACGATCGCGCGGGCGATCGATACCCGCTGCTGCTCCCCGCCGGACAGCTGCGCCGGAAGCGAGTTGCTTTTGTCCGCAAGACGCACCAGTTCCAGCACTTCCGCCACCCGCTTCTTGATGATCCGTCTCGGCGTCTCGATCACTTCCATTGCAAAGGCAATATTCTCAAAAACGGTCAGTTTCGGCAGCAGGCGGAAATCCTGAAACACGACGCCGATATTGCGACGGACATACGGAATTTTGCGCTGCCGCAGCCGTTCCAGATTAAAGCCGTTCACATACACATGCCCCTTCGTCGGGCGCTCTTCCCGGTAGATCAGTTTCATGAAAGTCGATTTTCCCGCCCCCGAAGGGCCGACCACGTAGACGAATTCATTCCGGTCAATTTTCACGTTGATGTTTCTCAACGCGTGGGTTCCGTCGGGATAGGTCTTCCAAACATCCTGCATTTCGATCACAATTTACACGCTCCCGGATCTGTTCGTAGTCGATCGACATTCTTCCCGCGGCGTTCTTCAAAAAAAGGGGAGAGATATATGATTTCGACACTTGCGCCGCAAATCCTTTACGGAATCGGAAATTCAGACACGATTTCTCTCATTCTATCATGACAAAAAAAGAGCGCGCGCGTCAATTTCCGAATGTGAAAAAATAGAAAAACTTCGAGCGGAACCTATTCGGGGATGCAAGTCCGCGGTAAAGGCGAGAAATTTTTCGTTCGACATCAACTCCGAAACCGGCAAATTCCATCACACGCCGTGAAAATTCGCGAATCTCACCCACGCCAAAAAAACCGCCGACATTTCGGTGGCAATACCGGACGGGCAGGCGCATATACTGGAACAACCGGTCCTGGGACGGGCTGACGCACCGGGGGATTACCGCATTTCCTCCCCATTTGTTCGGCGCACTGCCGTGCGGTTCATCGCGCAATCGCGTTTGGAAAGAAGGCGATCGCCGCATGCTGCGGAAATCATGGAGACGTTTGTCCCCAACACAAAAAATCCATATCCGGATCTGGAGTTCGTTTGCCGGCATGGTTGCGCTCATGCTGCTTGTCGTCTGGTACGCCTATCGGCCCGTCATTCCCGCCGGGGTGCGCGTCGCCGATTGGAACGTTGCCGGCATGTCGTACACGCAGTTTTATGCGGAATTGGACCGCGCCTTGCAGCGGCTGGAACGGCAGCCGGTCATCCTGCACACGCCCGCGGGCGGCGCCCCGCTGACCACCACCTTGGGCAAACTGGGGCTCGCCACCAACGCCGAGGAACTTCGCCGCAAAATTCAACGTCTTCATGAAGGCACCGCGCTGCAAAGAGCGACCCGCCGCTGGTTCATGAAGAACGCGCGGCTGGATTTGACGCTGTTGCTGAACGGGGAATCGCTCGAACGCGCGGTCAATACGCACTGGCGCGAACTGCAGGAAGCTCTTCCGCAAAATGCCGAGCGCGTCATTGACGAAAACGATGCGGTCCGGCTGATCCCCGACCGCCCCGCCTTCCGTATTGACACCGTTCGACTTTATCACGAACTGGACCGGCTGACCCACGAACTGTTCTACGCGTACGTGAACGAAAAGCGGAACGGCCCCGTCACTCCCGTTTCCGTAGAACTGCCGCTTAAGACCGTCACCGCGGCGGTGACGGTGCAGGAATTGGAAGCGCAGGGCATACGCGAAAAAGTGATGGAATTTTCCACGGTAGTCGCCCCGGGACAGCCCGGCAGGCGTCACAACATCGCGGCGACCGCGAGCGTCGTCAACGGCACGCTGCTCGCTCCCGGAGAAGTGTTCGATTACGGCCGCATCATCGAACAGGTGCAGAAGAGGCACGGATTTCGCGAAGCGCCCGTCATCCTGAACGGAAAACTCGTCCCCGGCCTCGGCGGCGGCATCTGCCAGGTGTCGACGACGCTGTACAACGCCGTCATCCGAGCCGGACTGGACATCGTGGAGAGGCGAAACCACTCGCTGCCGATCACCTATGCCCCGCTGGGCCAGGATGCGACGTTTTCCAGCGGCTATATCAATTTCCGGTTTCGCAACAGTACGGACACCTATTTGTTGATTCGCGCCCAGCTCGTGGGCCAGCGTCTGACGGTGAAGCTGTTCGGCAGCAAAGAAAAAGGGGTGGAATACCGCATCGAATCACGGATTGTGGAAATCAAGCAGCCTCCCGTCCAGTACGTGCACAACCCCGGGCTTGCCGCGGGGGCGAGCCGTTTGATCCGGGAAGGAAAGCCGGGGTATGTCGTCGACACGTACCGGACGCGGTGGGAAAACGGCAAGAAAACGTCCGTGGAACGCTTGTCGCGGGACCATTATTTGGCCCAACCGCGCATTGTCGCCATCAACGACCCGAAAGCGGAAAACGGCAAAGAAAATAAAGCGTCCCGCCGACCGATCATCGAGGACGGGGTGTCCGGTCCGATCTTCGGCGGGACGTTGGAGACGATGTCCTGGTGAACGATAGATGAATGGGCGGATGCCTGGCAGCCGATGCCGGCGATGCCGCTTCGCTAACGCCGGATGCGGCCGGCGGCTATTCCGTTTCGCAGCGCGCCAGATGCGCCTCCACCCATTCGCGGGTTTCCGACAGCCGCCGTTCGGCGCGCTCCACCGCGTCCCGCACCCGGTTCGCGGCGGTGCCGCCGTACACGTCGCGCGCGTCGACGACCCGCTCCGGCTGCAGCACTTCATAAATGTCTTCGTCAAACAGCGGCGAGAAAGACCGGTACTCGTCCAAAGTCAGGTCGAGCAGGAATTTGCCGTTTTGGAGGCAGTACAGCACCGTCTTGCCGATGACCTCGTGCGCCTGGCGGAACGGCAATCCTTTGCGCACCAGGTAGTCCGCGATGTCGGTCGCGTTGGAAAAATCCCGGTTGACCGCCTCGCGCATGCGCTGCCGGTTCACTTTCATCGTCTCCACCATCGGCGCGAACAGCTGCAGCGCCCCCTGCAGCGTGCGCACCGTGTCAAACATGCCTTCCTTGTCTTCTTGCATGTCCTTGTTGTAGGCGAGCGGCAGCGCTTTGAGCGTCGTCAAAAGCCCGATGAGATGGCCGTACACCCGGCCGGTTTTGCCGCGCACGAGTTCCGCCACGTCGGGATTTTTCTTTTGCGGCATGATGCTCGATCCGGTGCAGAACGCGTCGTCCAGCTCGACGAACTGGAATTCCGTGCTGGACCACAGCACCAGCTCCTCGCAAAGGCGCGACAGATGCATCATGACGAGCGACGCGCAGGAAAGAAACTCGACGATAAAGTCGCGATCGCTCACCGCATCGAGACTGTTCTCGTACACCGCGTCAAAATGCAACAGTTCGGCGACAAGGTGGCGGTCGATCGGAAACGTCGTTCCCGCCAGCGCCCCCGCCCCGAGCGGCAGCACGTTGATGCGCCGGAAACTGTCCCGGAAGCGGTCGATGTCGCGCTGAAACATTTCCACATAAGCCATCAGGTGGTGAGCGAACAGGATCGGCTGCGCGCGCTGCAGATGGGTGTATCCCGGGACGATCGTGTCCATGTTTGCCTTCGCCTGGCGGATGAGCGCCTCCTGCAGCCGCGCCAGCAGTCCGACAAATTCGGTGACGCGCCGGCGCAAATACAGATGCATGTCGGTCGCCACCTGGTCGTTGCGGCTGCGGCCGGTGTGCAGCTTGCCTCCCACCGGGCCGATCTGCTCGATCAGCAGTTTCTCGATGTTCATGTGGATGTCTTCGTCGCCGACGGAATACTCCACTTCGCCGCGCCGAATGCGTTCGCGGATCCGCTTCAAACCGTCCTTGATCGCCTCCACGTCTTCCGCAGGCAGGATGCCGCATTGGCCGAGCATCGTCACATGAGCCAGGCTGCCCTGGATGTCCTCTTCCGCCAGTTCCTTGTCAAACAAAATGGAGGCCGTGTACTCCTCCACCAACTGATCCGTCTTTTTGGTAAATCTTCCGCCCCAAAGTTTGGACACGCCACAAAATCTCCCTTCCGTGCGCGGAGGCTGCGCGCAGGCAGCCCATCCGCTGTCTCCTCCTGAACGGCCGGACGCGCGCCGCGCCGCGGCCGGCACCCATTGATTCCAAAATTGATCAAAAGCGCGGTTTACGCATTCTTCAGCTCTCGAGATTTCCGACAGGCCGAAGGCGCCAATTGCATCGTCAATAGCCCATCCTGCCGACTGGTTGAGAACGCTGTTGGGCGACGGCGGACGTCCCCTGCCCCGAACTTGCCCCCAACCTGAATCGGATCGCCGAGGCTTGCCGCATTATTGCGTCTTGTTCTGCTCCACGCCCGCAGACACTTTGAGCCGCAGCGCATTCAGGCGAATAAATCCGGTGGCGTCGTTTTGATTGTACGACTGCGTCGGATCCGCCTCCATGGTGGCGATGTTCGGGTTGTACAGGCTGACCGGACTTTTGACGCCGGCGCCGATCACGTTGCCTTTGTACAGTTTCAGCCGCACCGTGCCGGTGACGTTTTGCTGGCTCTCCGTGACGAGCGCCTGGATCGCGCGCCGTTCGGGCGAAAACCAGAAACCGTTGTACACGAGCGCGCTGTACCGGGGAATCAGCGAATCGCGCAAGTGCATCACTTCGCGGTCCATCGTCAACGATTCCATTTTGCGGTGCGCGACGAACAGAATGGTTCCTCCCGGCGTTTCGTACACGCCGCGGCTTTTCATGCCGACAAACCGGTTTTCGACCAAGTCCACGCGCCCGATGCCGTGCTTGCCGCCGAGCTCGTTCAGTTTTTCCATCACGCCGAGCGGGCTCAACCGTTCCCCGTTGACGGCGACGCAGTTGCCGCGTTCGAATTCCAGTTCCACATATTCCGGCTGATCCGGCGCGTTTTCCGGAGAAACGCTCAGCACATACATATCTTCGTTCTCTTTGGAGCTGGCGTCAAACCACGGATCTTCCAAAATGCCGCTCTCAAAACTGATGTGCAGCAAGTTGCGGTCGGTGGAATACGGTTTTGCCGCGGTCGCCCGCACGGGGATCCCGTGTTGTTCCGCGTACGCGATCATTTCCGCCCGTCCCGGGAAACGCTCGCGGAACGCGTCGATGCGCCACGGCGCGATGCATTCCAACTCCGGCGCCAGCGCCGCCGCGGTCAGCTCGAAACGCACCTGGTCGTTGCCTTTGCCGGTGGCGCCGTGCGCGATCGCAAACGCGCCTTCCTTCCGCGCAATTTCCACCATCCGCTTGGCGATCAGCGGACGGGCGATGCTCGTGCCGAGCAAATACTGCCCTTCATACAGCGCTCCCGCCTGGAACATCGGAAAAATAAAGTCGCGCGCAAACTCTTCGCGCAGGTCGTCGATGTACACTTTGGAGGCGCCGGTGCGCATCGCTTTTTCTTCCAGGCCGTCCAGTTCTTCCTTCTGCCCGATGTCCGCGGTGAAAGCGATGATGTCCGCATCATACGTTTCTTTCAGCCAGGCGAGGATGACGGACGTGTCCAGCCCTCCCGAGTAGGCCAGCACAATTTTCTTTTTTCCCATGAGTGGACAACTCCTTTCGCCGGCGGCCGTCCCGGCCGTCGACGTATTCTGCAAAATCCGGTCGGCATCGCCGATACGGATCGAAACCGCCGGGTCTGCCGTCGTATTGATTTTAAAAAGGACCGACCGGAGAACCGTCTCCGTTCAAACCGTTCCCCCGTCCCGGTTTCCGAACCTCCGCTAGACCATCCGCCAGGCCTTGCGACCATGACGTACGCTCATGTTCCGGGTTGCGGCGCGGCCGGTCAATCGCCCATCAGCGCGGCCATGATCGCCTTTTGCGCGTGCAGCCGGTTCTCCGCCTGATCAAAAATGATCGAATGATCGCCGTCGATCACCGACTCGGTGACTTCTTCGCCGCGATGGGCGGGCAGGCAGTGCATGAACAGGTAGTCCGGTTTGGCGCGCTTCACCAACTCGTCGTTGACCTGGTACGTGCGGAACGCTTCCTCGCGCTGCTTCTGTTCCGCCTCCTGGCCCATGCTCGCCCAGACATCGGTGTACACGATATCCGCATCGGCGATCGCTTCTTCCGGATCGCGCAGCACGTCGATTTTCGCTCCGGTTTGTTCCGCGCTCTCCCTGCACAGTTTGATGACCTCGGCGGACGGTTCGTATCCTTCCGGCGATGCGATCGCAAAATGCAGTCCCAGCTTGGCCGCCCCCATCATCAGGGAATGCGCCATATTGTTGCCGTCGCCGATAAAGGCGATCTTCAAGCCTTGCAGACGGCCCTTGTGCTCCAAAATCGTCTGGTAATCGCACAATGCCTGGCAGGGATGGGACAGATCGGTCAGCCCGTTGATGACCGGCACGGTCGCTCCGCGCGCCAGTTCGACCACGTTGCGGTGCGCATAGGTGCGGATCATGATGCCGTCCAGATAACGGGACATCGTTTGCCCGGTATCCCAGATCGTTTCGCCACGGCCGAGCTGCAAATCGTTGCGGCTGAGGAACAGCGCGTATCCGCCCAACTGATACATGCCGACTTCAAAAGAAACCCGGGTTCGGGTCGACGACTTTTCGAAAATCATGCCGAGCGTTTTGCCGCGCAGCGGTTTATACTCCTCGCCCGCTTTCTGCTTCCGCTTCAGCTCAATCGCCAGATCGATCAAATAGCGGATTTCCTCCGGCGTATAATCGGCCAGGCCCAAAAAATCTCTTCCCTTCAGGCTTAACCGGATTTCTTCTTTTAGTGCATCCGCCACGATGGTTCACTCCCTTTCGCTGTTTGAACTGGACAGAGCCGACGGAGGTTGCCAACCGTAATACGTTCGCCGCCGCAGAAAAACGTCTCCGTTCGCCCCGTTCGAATGCGGCGACGTACTATTTTCACGCCTGCGGCACGCCGCTCTCCAAAAGCACGTCGCACAGCACGTCGATGCCGCGATCCGCCTCTTCGTTCGTCATCGTCAGCGCCGGCAGCAGGCGAATGACGTTGGTACCGGCCGTGATGGCCAACACTCCCCGTTCGCGCGCTTGCGCGAGAACATCGGCGACCGGATGCGCACATTCGATGCCGATCATCAACCCTTTGCCGCGAATGTCCCGCACCGCGGGGTGTCCCTTCAGTTTGCTCCGCAAACGATCCATGATATATTCGCCAAGTTCCGCCGCCCGTTCGGTCAAATTTTGTTCGGCGATCGTTTCCACCACGCCGATGGCCGCCGCCACCGCCAGCGAGTTGCCGCCGAACGTGGAGCCGTGGCTGCCCGCGGGCAGCGCTTCCGCCAGTTTTTCCTTGCCCAGCATGGCGCCGATCGGGATCCCGTTGCCGAGCGCCTTGGCCAGCGTCATCACATCCGGCTCGATGCCGTAATGTTGACACGCAAACCATTTGCCGGTGCGGCCGAGCCCGGTCTGGATTTCATCGACGATAAGGAGCAGATCCCTTTCTTTGCACAATCGGACGATTTCCCGCACGAAGGCCGGATCCGCCGGATAAACGCCGCCTTCCCCCTGGACGAGTTCGAGCATGATCGCGCACGTTTTCGGCGTGATGGCCGCCTCCAGCGCTTGGGCGTCGTTAAACGGAACGTGGATGAAGCCCTGGGGCAGCGGATCAAAGCCGTCCTTCACCTTGTCCTGCCCGGTCGCGGTCAGCGTGGTGATCGTTCGTCCGTGGAAGGATTGGCGAAACGTGATGATCTCGTAGCGGTCGTTGCCCAGCACCTTGCGGTTGTACCGGCGCGCGAGCTTGATCGCCGCCTCGTTGGCTTCCGCGCCGCTGTTGCAATAAAACACGCGGTCCATGCCGCTGTAATGCGTCAGCAATTCCGCCAGACGATGGTGAATCGGTTGGTGAAAATAGTTGGACACGTGCCAAACTTTCTCCATCTGCCGAATCACCCGTTCCCGGATGCCCGGGTGGTTGTGCCCGAGCGAGGTGACGGCAATGCCCGACATAAAATCCAGGTACTCCTTCCCGGCGTCATCCCACAGCCGGCATCCTTCCCCTTTGACCATCGTCAAAGGAATCCGCGCGTAAGTCGGGAATATCGCTTCATGTTCCTCCATGGTTCACCTGCTCCTCTCATCGTTAAAAAACGTGTCCATCCCAAAAAAACTTCCGGATCCCGCAGCGCCGCTTGGTCCTAAAGGATCAGCCGCGAAGAATGCGCGTTCCGATCGCCTCGCCGCCGAGCACTCTCGACAGCACCTCGGGTTCCGTCCCGTTGACGATGACCACTTCCCGCACGTTGCCGAGAATCGACTGGGCGGCCGCGCGCACTTTCGGAATCATGCCGCCGTAAATGTCGCCGGAAGCGATCATCGCTTCCATCTCCGACACCGTGACTTCCGGCAGCACGACGGTTTCCGAACCGGTTTTTTTCAGAATGCCCGGAACGTCGGTCACGACGATCAGCCGGCTCGCGCCGAGATGCGAGGCGACCGCCCCCGCCGCGGTGTCGGCGTTGATGTTGTACCGCTGTCCTTCTTCGCCAATGCCGATCGGCGCGATCACCGGAATATAGCCGAGGTTGACGATCCCGTCGATCAACTGCGCGTCCACGTGCGTCACTTCGCCGACAAAACCGATCTTGTCCGCCTGCGCCGCCGGTTTCGTCCGGATCAGCATGCCGTCCGTGCCCGACAGCCCGAGCGCCCGAGCGCCGGCCCGCTGGATGCGGCGGACGATTTCCTTGTTGATGCGTCCGGCCAGCACCATTTCCACCACATCGAGCACTTCCTCGCTCGTCTTGCGCAAGCCGTCCACAAATTCGCTCTCGATGCCGAGCCGATCCAGCGTCGCCGAGATCGCAGGGCCGCCGCCGTGCACGATGACCGGACAGTCGCCGCGTTCCTGCAGACGTTTCAAATCGGAGAAAAACGAGTCCGGCAAAGCCGCGAGCGTGCTTCCCCCGCACTTCATCACAAAACGTTCGCCCATCGTGGCAGTCCCCTTCTTCCCATGGCCATTCCCGGCAGCCGGCGGCTGCCGGACAGGTTTCTGATTGATGGATCAAGCGCGCTCCGTACCGCCCAGCCGCCGTTCAATAGACTGATTGACGCACGAATAAAACGGCGGATACGCGATTCCGGCGCATGCGGCGTCCAAACCGCCGTTTCAGGTTCGGTACGCCGCATTGATGCGCACATATTCGTAGGTCAGGTCGCATCCCCAGGCGATGGCGCGACCGTCTCCCATATGCAGGTCGATGTGAATGACGACCGGATCGCCTTTCAAATATTCGGCCGCCCTCTCCTCGTCGAAGGGCACCGGACGCGACATTTCCATCATGACGATGTCGCCGAGGCGGATATCGACCGTGCCGGTGTCGATTCGCTGTCCCGCGCGCCCGACCGCCGCGATGATGCGGCCCCAGTTGGCGTCGGCGCCGAAGATGGCGGTTTTCACCAAGCTTGAACCGATGACGGTTTTGGCGACGGCGCGTGCCGCCGCGTCGGATTCCGCACCGCTGACGCGCACTTCCACGAGTTTCGTCGCCCCTTCTCCGTCGCGGGCAATCGCTTTGGCCAAATGTTCCGCGACTTTCCGGAACGCTTCTTTGAACGCGCTCCATTCCGGATGCCGCGGATGGAGCGGCCGATGGCCGGCGAGGCCGCTGGCCATCACGACCACCATATCGTTGGTGCTCGTGTCGCCGTCCACGGTGATCATGTTGAACGTTTCATCGGTGACTTCCCGCAGCAGCGCCTGCAGCGGTTCCGCGCCGATGTTCGCATCCGTCGTCAAAAAGGCGAGCATCGTCGCCATATTCGGCTGGATCATGCCGGATCCTTTGGCGGCACCGGCGATGTGCACCGGCTGTCCGTCGATCGTCAACCGGACGCACAGTTCTTTCTTGACCAAATCCGTCGTCAGGATCGCCTCGCAAAACGCCGCCGCCCCGTCTTCTCCCAGCAAACCGGGAATTTTGGCGATACCGCTTTCCACCTTGTCCATGGGCAGCAGTTCGCCGATCACTCCGGTCGATGCGACACCGACGTAATGATCCGGGATGCCGAGCGCCCGCGCGGCTGCCGCACGCATGCGGTACGCGTCGTCCACTCCCCTGCTGCCGGTGCAAGCGTTGGCGTTGCCGCTGTTGACGACGACCGCCTGCAGCTTGCCTTCCGCCGCCAAGCTGTCCCGCGTCACCTGGATCGGCGCCGCCTGGAACAAGTTCGTCGTGTAAACCGCCGCCGCAGCAGCCGGCACCTCGCAGTAAATCGCTCCCAAATCGTTGCGCTGGGACTTCTTCAACCCGCAGTACAGACCGCACGCCCGAAATCCTTTGGGCGTCGTGATCGATCCGCCTTCCACCTCTTCCACCGCAAAGAACCTCCCCATCATTTGGAACTCTGACAATGATTCGAGACAAACCCCATTCCGGCCGGCTAACAACCGGCGGCATGCGGTCGGCCGCCAAAAACCGCCGTACATTCGGGATTGGTCGCCGCCGTCTTCCGCATGCTCGCAATAGGCGGACAACAATCCGACCGGTCCGCCGCCGAGCGCCCTCGTTTACGGATACACCGGCGCCCATTCCAGTCCGGTCGCTTCATCCCATCCCATCATCAAGTTCAAGTTTTGCACGGCCTGCCCCGCCGCTCCCTTGACCAAGTTGTCGATGACGGAGATGATGGTCAACCGGCCGGTGCGGGAATCCGCCGCAAACCCGATGTCGCAATAGTTGGATCCCCACACTTCCTTGGTCGCCGGCCATTTCCCTTGATCGCGCACGCGCACGAACCGCCGCCCCCGGTAGTAGTCCCGGTACAGGTCGATCAACTGCTGATCGGTACGCTCCTCGGTCAGCTGCGCGTAGATCGTGCACATGATGCCGCGCGTCATCGGCACCAGATGCGTCGTGAACGTCACGGTCACCGGATGCCCCGCCACGCGGCCGAGCGTTTGCTCGATTTCCGGAATATGCTGGTGCTTGTTCACCTTGTACGCTTTGAAGTTTTCATTCACTTCGGAGTAATGGTTCCCCAAGCTGAGCCCCCGGCCGGCCCCCGACACGCCGGACTTGGCGTCGATGATCAGCGTTTTCGGATCGATCCATCCGGCGGCCAGCGCGGGAATGATGCCGAGCAGCGCGGCGGTCGGATAACAACCCGGGTTGGATACAAACTGCGCGCCGCGCACTTCCTCGCCGAACACTTCCGCCAACCCGTATACGGCGCGCTGCAGCATCTCCTCGTCCGCCGCGCGCTTCTGATACCATTGTTCATACAACGCCCGCGATTTCAACCGGAAATCGCCGGCCAGGTCGATCACTTTCAGACCCGCTTCCAGCAAGGCGGGGGCCAGTTCCGTGCTGACGCCGGACGGCGTTGCGGTGAACACGACGTCTGCGCGGTCGCGGATCTGTTCCACATCCACCGGATCGAGCGGCTGCTCGAGAATGCCGGCCAAATGAGGATAGCCGTCCGTCACCGGCGCCCCGGCAGACGATGACGAAATGACCGATGTCACATCCACAAGGGGATGATGCTGCAGCAGCCGAATGAGTTCCACACCGCCGTAACCCGTGGAACCGACGATCGCCGCCCTGATTTGCGAGCCCATAGCGCACCTCTCCCATAAAATATGTATTATTATACAATCGAAAGTATAAAAATTCAATCCATATTCCGTCTGAAGCCTTCTCCCAACACTTCGTGCGTGTCGCTGATCCATACAAAGGAAGACGGATCGATGTGCCGCACTTTTTCTTTCAGCCGCGCGACTTCCGACGTGCCGATCACCACCATCAGCACCGGCCGTTCCGCGCCCGTATAGCCTCCGTATGCGGGAATCCGCGTCACGCCGCGATCGAGTTCATGCAAGATCGCCCGTTCCAGCGCCTCCGTTTCACGGGAAATGATAAAGGCGACTTTCGAGGCGGACCAACCAAGCTGCACGATATCGATCGTTTTGGAGGTGACGAACAGACTGAGGAGCGCGTACAGCGCCAGTTCGGGCGCAAAGACGAGTCCCGCCGCCGCAATGACCAGTCCGTCCAAAAGCGCGGTCGAAAGACCGTAGGACAGCCCGGCGTACTTGTGCAGGATTTTGGCCAGAATGCTGAGCCCGCCGGTCGTGCCGCGGCTGCGGAAGACGATGCCGAGCCCGGCTCCGGTCAACACGCCGCCGAAAACGGACGAAAGCAGCGGGTCGTCCGTCGGCGTGCCGACGTCTCGGGTCCAGTAGACGAACAGCGGCAGCAGCAAGGTCCCCGCCGCCGTCTTCCATGAGGCGGATCCGCCGAACAGTTTCCAGCCGAGCAGGAACAGCGGTACGTTCAGCGCCCACTGCACGTAGGCCGGCTCCCATCCAAACGTGTGCCGAAGCAGAATGGAAATGCCGGCAACCCCGCCGGACGCCAGCCGGTGAGGGGCGAGGAACAGGTTGAAACTGAGCGCCATCAGCAGGGCTCCCGCCGCCAGCATCGCGTATTCATAAACGGTGTACGCCCGGCTGCCCGGCTTCACGGCCGGACGCCTGCTGCGGGCCGTACCGGCGCGCGTGTCCGTCAAGTTTCCGTCTCCTTTCCTCTCTTCCCCTCCCCATGGTGATGTACCGATCAAACCGAACGGTCAAAAGCGCCCCTCAGGGGCGCTTTGCAAATTCCGGCCGCAGCCGCTTTCGCGCCAAACGGCGCCTCAGCGCGTTTGTTCGGCCGGCCGGGCCGTCATGCGGAGATAAGCGTCGATAAAAAGGTCGATTTCCCCGTCCATCACCGCCCCCACATTGGCGGTTTCCACCTGCGTGCGGTGATCCTTGACCATGCTGTAGGGGTGGAACACGTAGGAGCGGATTTGGTTCCCCCAGGAAATATCCGTCTGTTCTCCGCGAATGGCGGCCAGTTCTTTTTGCTGTTCTTCAATTTTGCGCTCGTACAGTTTGGACCGGAGCATTTTCATCGCCCGGTCGCGATTGGAGATCTGCGATCGTTCGGACTGGCACGTGACGACGATGCCGGTCGGCAAATGCGTGATGCGTACCGCCGAATCCGTCGTGTTCACGTGCTGCCCGCCCGCGCCGCTCGAACGGTACGTGTCGATCTTCAGATCTTCCGGACGAATTTCGATCTCGATATCGTCTTCGATTTCCGGAACGACGTCGCAGGATACGAAGGACGTGTGGCGGCGGCCCGACGCGTCGAACGGCGAGATGCGCACGAGACGGTGCACGCCTTTCTCCGCCTTCAAATACCCATAGGCGTTGAATCCCTTGATCAGCAGGGTGACGCTCTTCAGGCCCGCCTCGTCGCCGGGCAAATAGTCCAGCACTTCCACCTTATATCCTTTGTCTTCGGCCCATCTCCGATACATGCGCAAGAGCATTTCCGCCCAGTCCTGGGATTCCGTGCCCCCGGCGCCGGGATGCAGCTCGAGGATGGCGTTGTATTTGTCATACGGCTGGCTGAGCAACTGGCGCAGCTCAAACTGTTCGAGCTTCGATGTCAAAGACTGCACGCCCGCGGCCAGGTCGCCGGCAAGCTGCTCGTCATATTCTTCCTCCAGCAGTTCCATCAGCGTCTTGAGTTCCTCGCTCTCCGCGGTCAGCGCGTCCAGCGCCTCGACGACTTCCTTGACCGCGTTGGCTTCGGCGATCAGCTTCTGGGCCCGCTCGTTGTCGTCCCAAAAATCGGGAGCGCTCATTTTCACTTCATAATCTTCGAGCTGTTCCTTTTTCAGATCGTAGTCAAAGAGACCCCCTAAGCGCTTGGATTCGCCTTTCGGCGTCTTTCAGGGCGTGTCTCACTTCCGCATCAATCATCGGGCAACACCTCATATGGAATAATGTTATTATACATCAAAGGAATGAACATTGTCTCCGACGAATTCCGTCACGCGCCGTGGCAGTATTTGTATTTTTTCCCGCTGCCGCACGGACAGGGATCGTTACGGCCGATCTTTTCCCCGCGGCGGACCGGCTGCTTCGACTGCTGGGCCTTCGGATCCACCGCCTGGCCTTCGGCGACGGCTTCGCGCTTCAGGTTGGACTCCACGTGCGCTTTCATGATGTAGGTGGACACTTCCTCCTGAATGGCTTCGATCATGCGCTGGAACATTTCGTATCCTTCGAACTGATATTCGCGCAGCGGGTCCGTGCCGCCGTACGCCCGCAAATGAATGCCCTGGCGCATTTGGTCCATCGCGTCGATGTGGTCCATCCATTTGCTGTCGACGGCGCGCAGCACGACGACTTTTTCGAATTCGCGCATGATTTCCTCGCCGAGCTCCTGCTCGCGCTGTTCATACAGCCGCTGGACGAGATTCTGAAGATGTTCGATGATTTCCGTTTTTTCCTTGAGTTTGAGTTCTTCTTCCGTCAGCTGGCCTTCCTGCAGGAAGATGCTGTTCATGCGGTCGACGATCGCCTTCAGATCCCACTCTTCCGGCACTTGGTCGTCGGGGCAGTGGGCGGTGACGATGCGTTCCACGACCGGCATCATCATGCCGATCACGATGTCGCGGATGCGCTCCTGTTCCAGCACTTCGCGGCGCTGCTTGTAAATGATCATGCGCTGCTGGTTCATGACGTCGTCGTACTGCAGCACGACTTTCCGAACGTCGAAGTTGCTGCCTTCCACGCGCTTCTGCGCCGACTCGATCGCCTTGGTCACCAGCTTGCTCTCGATGGGCTGGTCTTCCTCCAGCTTCAGCATGTTCATCGCCGCCATGATGCGCTCGGAACCGAACCGGCGCATCAGGTCGTCTTCCAGCGACAAATAAAATTGCGACGACCCCGGGTCGCCCTGCCGTCCGGCGCGGCCGCGCAGCTGGTTGTCGATGCGGCGGCTCTCATGCCGCTCCGTGCCGATAATGTGCAGCCCGCCGAGTTCCGCGACGCCTTCGCCCAGCACGATGTCCGTGCCGCGGCCGGCCATGTTGGTCGCGATGGTGACCGCGCCCCGCTGCCCCGCCTTGGCGACGATTTCCGCTTCTTCCGCATGGTGTTTCGCGTTCAGCACCTTGTGCGGAATGCCTTTTCGTTTCAGCATGTCCGACAGCCGCTCCGAATTTTCGATGGAGGTGGTGCCGACCAGCACCGGCTGCCCATTCCGGTGGCGTTTGACAATTTCTTCCGTCACCATGCGGTATTTGGCGTCCATCGTCTTGTAAACGACGTCGGGCAGATCCTGGCGAATCATCGGCCGGTTGGTCGGGATGACGACGACGTCCATGCCGTAAATTTTCTTGAATTCCTCTTCTTCGGTTTTCGCGGTGCCGGTCATACCGGCGAGCTTTTGATACATGCGGAAATAGTTCTGCAATGTGATCGTCGCCAGCGTCATGCTTTCGTTTTGCACCTTCAGGCCTTCCTTGGCCTCGATCGCCTGGTGCAGCCCGTCGCTGTATCTGCGCCCCGGCATCAGGCGGCCGGTGAACTCGTCGACGATGATGACTTCCCCGTCCTGCACGACGTAATCGACGTCGATCTTCATGATGACGTTCGCCTTCAACGCCTGCGTGATGTGATGGTTGATCAGCACGTTGTTGTGATCGTACAGGTTGTCGATGCCGAAGGCGCGCTCCGCTTTGGAAACGCCGTTTTCCGTCAGCATGGCGGTGCGCATCTTGATGTCGACGGTGTAGTCTTCTTCCGGCACCAACTTCTTGACGAAGCGGTCCGCCGCGTAATACAGCTCCGTCGATTTGGTCGCCTGTCCGGAGATGATCAGCGGCGTGCGCGCCTCGTCGATGAGGATCGAGTCGACCTCGTCGATAATCGCATACCAAAGCGGGCGCTGCACCATTTGCTCCTTGTACAGCACCATGTTGTCGCGCAAATAGTCGAATCCGAACTCGTTGTTCGTTCCGTAGGTGATGTCGCAGTTGTACACCCGCCGCTTTTCGTCCGCGGGCAGCCCGTGCATGTTGACGCCGACCGTCATCCCGAGGAAGTTGTAAATGTTGGCCATCAGCGCGCTCTGCGTCGAAGCCAGATAATCGTTGACCGTCACAACGTGAACGCCTTTGCCTTCCAGCGCGTTCAGATAGGTCGGCAGCGTCGCGACCAGCGTCTTGCCCTCGCCGGTTTTCATTTCCGCGATGCGCCCTTCGTGCAGCACGATGCCGCCGATCAGCTGTACGTCAAAATGGCGCATGCCCAGCGTCCGCTTGGACGCTTCCCGCACCGCGGCAAACGCTTCGGGCAAAAGGTCGTCCAGCGTCTCCCCCTTCGCCAGCCGGTTCCGGAATTCTTCGGTTTTTCCTTTCAACTGCTCGTCCGACAACGCTTCATACGCCGGTTCCAGCGAATTGATCCGTTCCACGGTTTTCAACATCCGCTTGATCTCGCGCTCGTTGGCGTCACCGAATATTTTTTTGACGAGTCCTAGCATGGGCGGTCCCCTTTCCGTGTTCTCGACTGACTGTGCGACAGCGGATCAAGGTTTGCGGTGATTTGTTGGGACGATCGATCAATGCATTTTATGAATCGAGTTCCTGTTGTTGATATCTAATAAATTGTAACAATTCGCGAAGGCGGGTTCAAGTTTTGGAAAATGGAAACGCCCGCTCCTCTCGAGGAGCGGGCGGGACAGGCGCCGTTCGTTTTCGGCCGGTTCGCGGCCGACCGCGGCCGTTATTTCGCCGGTTCGATCAATCCGTACCGTCCGTCGTTCCGGCGGTAGACCACGTTCACTTCGTTGGTATCCATATTGGAAAATACAAAGAAATTATGCCCGACCATGTTCATCTGCAGAATCGCTTCCTGCACGTCCATCGGCTTCAGGGTGAAACGCTTCGTTCTCACCACTTCGAAATCTTCTTCGTCGTCAAATGGCTCCGGGACGCCCGATTCCGCTTCGAAATGATCTTTGAACAGTTGGCGCAGTCCGCCTTCCTGGCGGTACTTGCGGTTGACTTTCGTTTTGTGCTTGCGGATCTGGCGTTCCAGTTTGTCCACAACCAGGTCAATGGAGGCGTACATGTCGTCGCTTCGCTCTTCGGCACGGAGCAGGACACCGGGGAACGGAATGGACACTTCCACGTTGTGCAGGTCCCTGATCACGCTCATCGTGACGTTGACATCAGAGGTGGGGGGCGCGTCGAAATAGCGTTCGAGCCGCCCGATTTTCTTTTCAACATATTCCCTCAGAGCTGCCGTTACTTCCATGTTCTCGCCGCGGATGTTGAATTTCATCTGTACCAACCTCCTTTACTTAACATCATTTTAACATATCTCCGCAGGTGCCCGAAAGCAAATCGGCCGGCGTTGAGACCCTCCAATGTTGACAATCCCGTGACAACCGGCGAAAACCGGTGCAGCGTCATTTTTTCCCAATTTCGCCGCGGCGATCGTCCGAACGCGGAGGTCGGTCCCTACCGTCGGTCCGTGGCCGACGTGGAAAAGGGCGGTCCTTTTTGCGCGCAAAAAAGAAACACCCCGGATGGACCGGGGTGATTTAACGCTAGCTATATCGTAACACGGAATTCTTCAAGCGTAGGACCAATAAATGGTTTACGCAGAGGAAATCACAATTTGACTACGTTAGCTGCTTGAGGACCACGAGCGCCTTCCACAATGTCGAATTCAACCGCTTGGCCTTCTTCCAGCGTCTTGAACCCTTCCTGTTGGATGGCCGAGAAGTGAACAAACACGTCGCCGCCTTGCTCGCTCTCGATGAATCCGTAGCCCTTCTCTGCGTTAAACCATTTGACTCTTCCTTGCATGTAATACAGTCCCTTCATATTCAAATGCTGCAGGCTTTGCCTACATCTCGACTATAACACGGCGCCGACGTAAAGTCAACGAAAACCGGAAAGGGTGGAAAGGAAATCCAAAAAAGGGCTCACCAAACCGTCCATCCGCCGTCTACGACAATGTTTTGTCCGGTCACATAACTGGAGGCGTCGGAGGCGAGATACACCACGGCCCCGACCAGTTCATCCGGTTGGCCCATGCGCCCCAAAGGCACGCGGCTCGAGTAATTGGCCTGAAACGTCTCATTTTGCCCGCTTTCCATTCCTCCCGGCGTCAACGCGTTCACGCGGATGCCATGATTCGCCCAGTACGTCGCCAAATACTTTGTCAAGCCGATGACCGCCGCCTTGGAAGCGGAATAAACCGCCGGCGTATTGATCGGACGGCCCATGTAATGGGAGCCTTCATATATTCGCTGGTCCGGAGCCACGAGGCCGTAAATCGAGGCCGTTTGAATGATCGAGCCTCCCTTGCCTTGTCGGATCATTTGTTTGCCCACCGCCTGAGCGACCAGAAACATGCCGTCGATGTTGACCGACATCACTTGGCGCCATTGGTCCAAGGAATACTCTTCAAACGGAGCGAAAAAGGCGTCCAAATCCGACGACTTGCTGGCGGCGTTGTTATGAAGGATATGTATTTCTCCGAACCGCTCGACGACGGTTTCCACCATCGCGCGCACCTCGTCCGGAACGGAAACGTCGCAGGCGATGCCGACGGACGAAATGCCGTATTGTTCGGTCAACGCCCGGGCCAGCGCGCGGGCCGCTTTTCCGTCCAGATCGACGACCGCCACGTCGGCGCCGAAACTCGCCAGCCCCGCACAGATTTTTTTGCCCAAGATGCCGGCGCCGCCCGTGACGACGGCCGTGCGTCCCCGCAAATCAAAGAAGGACTTGTAATCTACGGTTGTCATGCCATGACCCTCTTTTTCATGATCATTTCCACGATCTCGAAGTCCAGCTCCGAGTCAATGTCGATCGAACGTTCTTCCGGCATCACATACAATCGGGTGCCGTCGTGAAAAAGTCCGGACCGATACAACAAAACGTCCCTTCGCCAAACATAGATGGAAGCGTTCATGTCGTAGCATCGGGGGGCATCCTGCCTTCGGACCACCGGCTTGTCCAGCGTTTTGGACAGCGCCACTTTTCCGTCGCCGTCGATTTCGACCAGGTTGAAATAAGGCGATCGTCTCGACGGCATGCCGGTAATCACGTTGGAAGCCCCGGTCTGTTCCAACAAGTCCACCGCCTGCACGATATCGTCGGGAACCCGCAAAGGGGAGGTGGCATCCAAGTCCACGATGATATCGTACGTTTTTCCGGCCATGCGTTCCGTTTCCCGCACGCAATGTTGAATCGCCGGGATTTTCGCTGCGGTATCGCTCGCCAAATGGGCGGGACGCCGGATCAAATAATCCGCACCGTACTCCTCGGATACGCGCAAAATGTCTTCCGAGTCGCTGCTGACGGCGACCGCATCGAAGATGCCCGCTTGTTTCGCCTGCACAATGCTGTAGGAAATCAACGGTTTATCCAGCAACAAGCGCAAATTTTTGTTCTTCACGCCTTTGGATCCGCCCCGGGCGCAGATCGTGCACAACTTCAAGGACATCTCTTCACCCACTTTCTTTCCGTCGCCGCCCGTTCCGCGGCTTCAATCATCTCCAGCACGATCAACCCGTCTTCATAAGAGCACAGCCCCTGATAGGTGCCCTGCAGCATTTGACGGTGCATTTCCCGGTACGTTTCGTCGCGTTCCGCCTCAAGCGTTTCCTTCGTCCCGTTCACATCCAACGTGCCCCGCACCATATCCGCGCAGATGACTTTCTCATCCGTCTGAATCAATATTTCCCGGCGGCTCACGCGATCCAGGTAGTTCAAATGTACGCTGACCATCGGACATCGCTCGGTCGTCATCAAGATCGTGAATGCATCGTCGCTGTCGATCTCCAAACCGCTGAATTTTCCCCCGATCGCGGTCAGTTCTCTCCATTCCCCGAACAACCAATGAACATAGTCCAATTCATGACTCAAGTCCCTCAAGACGCCTCCCCCCAACGCCTTCCGGGCGGAATAGCTTTGCCTGTAGTCGGTGCCCGGCCTCCAGAAGGGAAGATACTGTCCGGTGCAGACCTGAACGGAAATGACGCGTCCCTCGGATCGAACCAACTCGCACACCCGCCGCAGCAGCGGATGGAACCTTAAATTATAGGCGACATAACAAGCTTGGAACGGACGAACATCGAGGGCGAGCCGAGCATCAAACAACGGCTTTTCCACCAGCACTTTTCCCCGATATCCGGATGCCGCCAATTCCTGCAGCGACACCGAATGGCGTGACGTCTCGTTGGCGATAACCACATAGTCGGGTGCGAAGGAATGAACGGCTTCGCCCAATGAGCGAAACGTGCGCTCTCCTTCGATTTGGCGACGGCTCACGACGGCCACATCGCACCCCAACTCTTTCAAAATGCGGCTGTGTCTTTTTCCAATGGAACCGTATCCAATCACCAGTCCGTTCATCCGAATACCTCGGCAAAATCGTCATTGGCCCGGACAAAGTCGTCCATACGGCCGATATCCAGCCAGTACTCCCGAATCGGAAATACGGAAGTTTGGGCTCCGCGCTGCTGAATCAACGCGAACAATTCCGGCATGTCAAAGTATTCCTCTTTCGGAATCCATTCCACGACGTCCGGTTCCAATACGTAAATCCCCGCATTGACAAAACATTTGTGCACCGGTTTTTCCTCCATGGCCACCAGCCGATGCTTGTCCACCCGCACCACGCCATAAGGAATCTGATATTCAAACTCTCTTACACACATCGTCGCGGTCGAATCGTGCTCCTGATGAAACTGAAGCAGATGGTGATAATTGACTTTGGTCAACAAATCGCCGTTCATGACAATCAACGGGCGTTCCGGTTTCTCCGGCAGCAAACTCAACGCTCCCGCCGTGCCCATCCGCTTCGACTCCTTGATATAAACGATTTCCGCTCCGAGACGTTCGCCGTTGCCGAAATATTCCTGCACCATTTCCGCTTTGTAGTTGACCGAAATGTAAAAGCGATAAAAGCCGTGGGACAGGAAGTTTTCGATGATGGTTTCCAAAAGCGGTTTGCCTCCCACTTTCAGCAACGGTTTGGGACAGTCTTCCGTCAGCGGCCTCAGACGGGTGCCGAGCCCCCCCGCCATCAGCACGACCCAATTGTCCTGTTTGGAAGGATAAATCAGATCTTCCAGCGTGATCAAAGATACCAGGCGAAACGCGTCGTCGACAATGGGAATGTGGCGAATGTGCTTGGCGCGCATGCGGTCGATGATGTCTTGCCGATGTTCAAATTGCCGCGCCACCGTGGGATGATCGTTCATGACCAGCGTGACCGGATCGTCCAAAGACACCGCTCTCAACAGGCCTCTTCGGACATCGCCGTCGGTCACCGTCCCCAACAGCTTCTGTTCGGCATCCACGACCAACGCGATGCCGAGCGAGCTTTGATCGATCGCTTTGACCGCTTCCCGGATGGTCGCCGTTTCCGGAACGATCGTCTCTTTCCACGTTTTCACCAGGAAACCTCCTTTGCCGGAACACCGTATGCTTTTTTTCCGTCCGCCACGTCGCGAAGGACCAACGACCCGGCGCCGATCAAGCATCGGTTGCCGATCTGTACGCCCTGAATGACGGTGGCGCCGGCGCCGATATGCGTCGTATGGCCCACGCACACCCCCCCGCACAAGGTCGTCCCCGGCGCGAGGTGCGCATGATCGCCGATTCGGCAATCGTGATCGACGGACGCGCGGGTATTGATCAAGACGTTGGCGCCGATCGTGACGTCCGGCTGAATGACCGCGCCCGCCATGATCTGCACTCCCTCTCCCAACCGAACGCCGGAGCCGATCACGGCGGACGGGTGGATGACTTGCAAGAAGGTGTACCCCTTCCGTTTCCATCGCTCATAGATATTCCGCCGCGTGTCCGGTACGCCCGCGGCTCCCACCGCATTGACCAGTTTGACACGGAGGTCGAAGCGGGATTCGATCTCCTCATCCGTGCCGAGATAAGGGATGTCGGCCGCAAATCGGTCCTCGGCAGAACGGCTCGGCGATGTGTAGCCGAGAATGTCCACCTTCATGCACCGAAGCACATCCAACAGCACTTTGGCATGGCCGCCGCCGCCGAGCAAAATCGCTTTCTCCGTCACCATCGGATCACTTCATCTTTGGCAAACGATTTCGGCGCCCGCGTTCCCATGAGTTGCCAATACATTAACGGGGAAAATCCGTTCCCCGGACGTTTCACGGTGAGGTTCTCTTCGCTGAACCGTTCCCCTTCCGCAATATCGCGGGCGGCAACCAGACTTTTGCGGGCGATGTTCATGTTTTTGATCTCGCTGTCGGCGGGCACCTTCACCGAATCCCCAAGCGCACGTTCGATTTGACGGATCGATTCAATCATGCTTTTCAATTCGTGCGGTTCCAGCGAAGCGGCGTGATCCGGTCCGGGCAACGTCTTGTCCAATGTAAAATGCTTTTCGATCACGGCGGCGCCTCTGGCCACGGCTGCAATGGGGACGGCGATGCCCGGCGTATGATCGGACAAGCCGGTCGGCAAACCGAACGCTTGGCGCAGCGTGTCCATGACTTTCAGGTTCACATCCTCAAAAGGAGCGGGATATTCCGTCGTGCAATGCAGCAAGGTAACGTAGGCGCTGAGCGCCTCTCTTCCCGTCGAAGAATAGTAGGCGGCAAGAAACGCTTCCGGTGAAGGTTCGGCCGAATCCGGCGCCGATAATCCGAAAGCGAGCACTTGAAGGGCCGTTTCAATCTCGCCCAAGGTTCCCATGCCGGTGGACAGGATCATCGGTTTTTTCTTACGGGCCATATGCAACAGCAAGGGAGCGTTCGTCAGATCGCCCGACGAGATCTTCAGCTTGCCGACATGCAGGTGATCCGTCAGCAAATCGACGCTGTCGCGATCGAAGGGAGTGGAAATAAACTCGATTCCCTTCATTCTGCATCGTTCCAGAATCCGACTATGATCTTCCGGACGGAGTTCCAGTCTCTTCAACATGTCGTACTGGGATTCCGTACGTGAAGTCGTCGTTTTCTGGTATTCCGCCTTGGGCGCATCTTTGCTGACGAGATGATCGGTTCGAAACGTCTGAAACTTGACGGCATCCGCTCCGGCGTCCGCGGCGACATCCACCAATTGCAGCGCCATGTCGACGGATCCGTTGTGATTGACCCCGGCCTCGGCGATGATATAGGTTTTTGGCGATGTCATGGGCCGATCTCCTCGAAAAAACGTTTTTTCAAGAGCTTCTTGTAATCCGGAATGCTTTTGATAATGTCCTTGATCCGCTTGGAGCTATGGCCGTCTCCATACGGATTCACCGTTTGGGAGCAGTCCATCTCGAAAGCGGTTTGAATGGCGGAGACAATCCGCTCTTTTTGGGGCGGACAGTTGATCACGGAACTGGCCTGCAATCTCCCCTTCTGACGGTCCCCGATATTCACCGTCGGGATTTTGAAGGACGGCGCCTCATACAATCCGCTGGATGAGTTGCCGACGACCATATCGACATGGGACATGACGCTCAAATAGCGCAATTGCCCCAAGGATGTGTATACGGCCGCATGATCGCGGGATTTCACAAATTGTTCCGTCATATGATGAAGAATGCGCCCATCGTTGTCCGCATTGGATTTGGTGAAGATCAAGCCGACCTCCGGCCCCAATTCCTCCAGCGCGGACAACAGCTCCCGAAACTGTTCTTCGGACCCGGTCTCGTCCCGGGTCACCGGATGAAAGGTGATCAGCAAATTTTTCTTGCGAAAAACAAAAGAAAGTTCTTTCTCCAATTCTTCCTTCGACAGCAGTTTCAGACGCTTGATCTGGTCGATGCCGGGACTGCCCACGTTATACACATGTGCGGGATTTTCCCCCAACTGCCGAATACGGCGGGCGGAAGCTTCATTCGTCGCAAAATGCAAATGCGCCATTTTGGTCAAACTGTGTCGAATACTTTCATCGTATGCGCCTTCCGTAATATCTCCGCCGGCAATATGAGCGATCGGAATGTTGGCCACCATCGCCGCCTGCGCAGCCGCCAACATTTCAAACCGATCGCCCAGGATCACCATCAGATCCGGCTTCAATCGCTCCAGCGTATCGGCAAATCCGATGACGCCCAACCCGATGGATTTGGCGATCCCGACGGGCGTGTCGCTGGACATCAGCATTTCCACCTTGGCGTCGATGCGGAAGCCGTCTTCTTCGATCACCTTGTAAGTCAGTCCGAATTCCGGGGACAAATGCATGCCCGTGGCAATAATTTGCAGTTCCAGGTCCGGATCCTGTTCGATTTCTTTCATCAGCCAATACAGCAGGCCGTACTCCGCCCGCGTCCCGGTCACCACACAAATTTTACGCTTCGCCATCGTCTCCTCCAAGAAAGGCGCTGCTGGGAAGATTGATCAAGGCCGATTCCAAATATTCCGCCGTGTCGAGCTTCATTTTCGGGCAATCCTTGTACATCGGCAGCTTGTGCATCAGCGTCCATGCCGGCCGCGTCATGATGCCGCGCTGGTTGGTCACTTCCAAAATCTTGTCTCGCAACGAAACCCATTTGCGGTCCAGCACGATCGCATTCAACCAATAATTGCTTTGGGCATAGGGAGGCTCGATCACAAACCGAACTTCCCGCACCGGCGCAAAAGCCTGCTGATATTTGGCGGCCAAATGCCGTTTCTGCGTCAAAAATTCAGGCAGCCGCTCCAGTTGCGCGCATCCGAGCGCGGCGTTCAGATTGGGAAGTCGATAATTGTATCCCACTTGATCGTGATCGAATCTCCAGGGATGCGGCAGTTTGGCGGTCGTCGTCAAATGTTTGGCCGTCCGGCCCAGCGCTTCGTCATTGGTCAAAATGGCGCCGCCGCCGCCCGTCGTGATGATCTTGTTGCCGTTGAAACTGAGTGCTGCGCAAACTCCCCGGTTGCCGGTATGGCGTCCTTTGTAATAAGATCCCAATGATTCGGCGGCATCTTCGACCATCGCGAGGTTGTAGCGCTCACAAACGTCGGCAAGGGCGTCCAAGTCGACCGGATGGCCGAACGTATGCATCGGAACGACCGCTTTGATCCGGCGTCCCGTCAGCCGATTGTACGTTTCCCCCTGTTTCGTCACGGCGATCTCGGACAAATAATCCCGCAGTTTGCCGGGATCCATCCCCAGCGTAAACTCGTCCACATCGACCAAATGAGGAATCGCTTGACAATAGGACACGGCGTTGGCCGTCGCCACAAACGTCAGAGCCGGTATGAACACCTCGTCGCCCGGCCGCACTCCCGCAAGCTGCAAACAAAGATGCAGCGCCGCAGTGCCGTTCACGACGGCGACCGCTCGTTTCACGCCGGTATATTCGGCCAGTTGCCGTTCAAACCGGTCCACATACGCGCCGACGGACGACACCCAACCGGTGTCCAGGCATTCTTTGACGTACTGCCATTCCTTGCCGCCGAATTCCGGTTCATGCAATCCGATCGATGTCCGGTCGGGAGGGAGAACCGATTGCAAGATTTGAATGATGGTGTCGACAACCGCCTGATCTTTCATAGATTGTAGAAATCAGCCTTGTACATGCGCAGGTTTTCGGGATGGGAAAACCATTCGGCTGTTTCCGTTAGCCCCCTCTTCAATCCTTCTTTTCCGGCATAAACCGGCTCCCACCCCAGTAAACGTTTGGCTTTGCCGTTATCGGCCCACAGCCGCTCCACTTCGCTTTTTTCCGGACGAATCCTGGCTTCATCCGTTTCAATTTCGATCTCGACTCCCATCACTTCCGCAATCATCCGGGCCGTTTCCCCAATGCTGATCTCATAATTGCTGCCGATGTTGATGACTTCTCCGATCGCCTTGTCCGATTCCGCCACGGCAATAAATCCCCGCACCGTGTCCTGGATATAGTTGAAATCGCGGGTCGGATGAATGGACCCCAGCTTAATCTTCCTTTTCCCGCTGGCAATTTGCGTAATGATCGTCGGAATCACCGCTCTGGCCGACTGTCGGGGGCCGTAGGTATTGAAAGGACGGATAATGGCTACGGGCGTATTGAACGATGTATAAAACGACATGGCGATTTGGTCGGCACCGATTTTGGATGCGGAATAGGGCGACTGTCCTTGCAATGGATGATCTTCCGTAATCGGCACAAAGCGCGCCGTGCCATACACTTCACTGGTTGAGGTATGTACGACTTTTTCCACACCCAGTTCGCGGGCGGCCTGCACCACATTCAACGTCCCTTTGATGTTCGTATCCACATACGTGTCGGGAGAGTGGTAGGAGTACGGAATCGCAATCAAGGCTGCCAAATGCAGCACAAGATCGCAGCCTTCCATCGCTTTCCGCACCCCGTGGGGATCGCGAATGTCTCCGGCGAACACTTCCAACTGGGCACGGATGTCTTCGGGAGCATGATCCAGCCATCCCCAACTGTTGAAGGAATTGTAATAAACGAAAGCTCTTACATCATATCCCCTGCGCACGAGCGCTTCCGTCAAATGAGAACCGATGAATCCGTCGGCGCCGGTTACGAGAACTTTTCGAAACAACATATAAACCTCCCGAAATATCGACCCATATGTATGTATTTCGACTTTATTGTCTAAATTCATTATATCAGTGCGCATTTTCAACTTCTATTTGTGAATTCCGCTCGGCTAAATTGACTGAAAATTCCCGTATTCACACCGGACGCCCTTGATGTAAGCTTGTTTTCATTGGTTATGCACAGGTTTATCCACATTATCCACAATGTTGTGGACAGAAAATCGGGGATAACTTGGCCACCTTGTGTGATTTGTCATTACAATAGAACATGCTCACGGAACAAAAAAACCGATGTGGTCACATCGGCTATTTTGATGTTTCCTTTTAACGTTTTTGATCAAAAAATACACTCTCGGATATGAATGTTTCATACTTTCTCACCTGGGTACGCGTCTGTTTCATGCGATCGAGTTCTTCTTGCAGGTGTCCTTTCACTGCAGTCATCTTTTGCATGATTTGTTGATCGCAAGCCAAAATTTCCTGAACGGCTTCCCTGTGTTTCGGCATCACTACATCCGGTGACGACTCCATAAGTTGACGGATGCGTTGAAGAATCGTTTCTCTCGCTTCTACATATTCCGCCCATTCTTCAGGACCCGCATGCTCCATGCGTTCCATTTGCTTCCTTGTCAGTTCCAGTAGGGAAAAAATCAACTCATCCATGGCATTATCCTTGAGCATGCGGCAAATTAGCCGATTTGGCAGCGAGGATCCACGTTTCTTTCAAATCAGTCATATATCCGAGCACTTCCTCGACGGGTCCGGGATCTTTCTTCACATTTCCTTGAATCAACTGTTGCTTCATATATTGATAGAGGGGAATCAAAGTCTTGGCCACCTCGGATTCCCGGTCCAACGTAACCAGCAGTTCGTCCAGTATGGCTTGCGCTTTGGTCAAATTCGAATTCGCGCCCGAATAGTCTTTTTGTTTGATGCCTTCGATTCCCAGTTTGCAGAACCGGATGGCCCCATCATACAACATGATTAACAACTGGGCGGGAGATGCGGTTTGGATCGTATTTTCTAAATATTTCGCGCGTACCGCGGCCTGCAACATCAGCAATCCTCCCCATATATATCAAACACATCGGTTGCCTCGGTGTGAAAAGGTTATGCGCCGCCTCCAAACACTTGCATCAGATAAGCTGACTGGGATGCGTACTGGCTGATGGCTTTTTCCATGGCGGAGAATTTCTTGTACAAATTCGCTTCGATTTTCGACAGCTTTTCATTTTGCCGGTCAATGTACAAACCCAGATCCGTGATCTGCCTGCCCAAGGTACTCGTCACATCAATATCCGCGTTCGGGCTGCCGATTTGGGCGGTGAGCTGATCCAGCGCCGTTTTCATATTGTTGTACAGCCGCTCGGCGATTCCGACATCCTTCAAATCGTTATCTCCGTTACCGCGCTGCACAAACAGATTGAGGAACGCTTCCGGATCGTTTTCGATGGCTTGTCTGAGTTTTTGCTCGTCCGAGATGATCAAATGACCGTTCTTTTCGCTGCCCTTCGCAAATTTTTCCTGAGTAATGCCAATGGCCGCCAAGGAATCGATTCCTGTGGTCGTTTCCAACGCGGTGGCAACGGACATTCTCATGTCCATCAACAGTCGGCTTAAGATGGAATCGTTGCGCAGAAGTCCGCTTTGCGCCCGCTTGTTCCACTCGTCCAGATCGTACCCTTTTTCCACGAATTCCTTCCGCTGTTCATCGGTCAACGGATAATAGTCTTTGTAACGCTTTTCGTTTAATTTCCCGTAGATGCTCGAAAGCAATTCATTGTATTTTTCAATAAAATTCTTTACGGAATTCACGATGGCGTCAGTGTCCATCTTCACCTGAATCGTCGCCGATCCGCTGTTTTCGTGGATCGTGAAGCTGACGCCGTTGACTTCAAAGGTGTTGCTCGCCTGAGTGACCTGAACGCCGTTGATTTTGACGATGGCATCCTGGGCCGCCGTTCTCGAGTTGCTGCTATGAATGTTCAACGTGTTTTTCAAGAAATCGTTAACGTCGGTAAAATTGATATATTCGGGTTGGGATCCGCCGTTGGATTTTCCCGTCTTGTCCGATGTAAACGCGATTCTCCCCTCGCTGGCCACGAAGACCGCGTTGACGGAAGTCTTCTTGTTGATCTCTTCCACCAGCTGATTGATCGTCCAACCGTACTTGCCCTCAATTTTCTCTCCGTTGATGTAAAATTCGAAAGTGTCCGAATCGGACGGAGCCGTTCCGGGGGTATAACCCTCTGCGTGGATTTCGCTCAATTTGGTCGATCCGCTCAGCGTGCCGCCGCCGGCGTGCACAATTTTATCGCTGATATGTGTCGCAGATGTGGCCTTTTGGACAATATCGACCTGAATCGTTCCGCTGATAGCATTCGTGCCGGCCGTCGCCGTGACCGCCGAAGTGCCGCCCGTCACGACCGCCGTTTTCTTGTTCAGATTGCTGGACATCATAAAATTAAACAGCGTGTTATTGCGGAAATCAAGGATTTTGCGGTTGATTTCGCGCAGTTGTTCCTGCTTCCACTGCAACGTTTGCAGTTTTTGGTTCAATTTGGTCACAGGAGCGCGATAAGTGGACATCATTTTTTGCACAATCTCATCGATGTCCATGCCGGACGCCAGTCCGCCGATTCTCATAACCATCTTGTTTCACCCCAATATGTTCATCTGCGTTCATCAATCAGCAATCCGGCCATTTCCCAAACTTTAGCCAGAAAATCCAAATTTTTTTCCGGAGGAATTTCGCGAATAATTTCGCCGGTTTCCGCGTTTTTCACCTTCACCATAATTTGGTTCGTTTTTTCATGAATGGAAAATTCCAGCGATGTTCTTGCTCCTTGCATCGCTTTAATGGCCCGTTCAATGGCTTTGAGCAGCTGTTCCTCGCTGATCGGCACTGTCTGTCCTTGTATCGAAGCTTCCTGCAATTTTATTTCGGATTGGGATTGCGAGATATGCGCCGCTTTCGACTTGTTTTCCAGTGTTTGGATTTCCGTTCTGTGTTTCGTCATGCCGACGGTGAGAGAGGCTGTCATGGTGTGCACCTCCGTGTGCCCTTAATCTTCATTTTCAATAAATATCGTCAAAATCGCAAAAAAAGTTTAGAAATGGACAATGAAATTTGCCGTTCCGTCATGCATTCGCCGAGACGACTGCAAATAAGTCCGTGAGTTCCTCCCTCATTTGGTTTAAAATGCTTTTCAACTCCCGGTAGTCTTGTTTGCAGCTGTCCAACAACCGTTTGTATTCCGCCATGATTTTTTCCGCTCTCGTGATGACGCCTTTTTCATATTTGATGGCTTCCAACGATTGTTTGAGCAATTTGGTGTGGACCCGGTTCATCGGATTGATGACGATTCTGAAAAAATCGTTGCTCGTCAGACGGTGAATGATCTGATCCCAACGAACGAACAGGCGGTCAAGACGGGACACGTTCCCCATACCGATCACGCGGTGGATTTTCGCCATTTGTTGGTCCAACTCGTCAAAAATGCGTGCCAATGCATCGTAATCACGTTCCAACCGACGAAGTTGCTGTTCCGCATATTCCTTGTTATAAATGGAATCGCCAGAACTTACCCACCAATCGTCCTCGACCACTTTTGCCGTCAATTGCTCGGCAATGACATCCCGCAGCCGTTGAAACGTCGTGCCGCGAATCTTGGCTCCCCCCACGGTCGTGTTGATGACCGGAATGGCCGTTTGCGAGATATACTGTTCCATCGTCAATCTCATCCGGTTGAACCCTTCACTGGTAAAGACGGTTTGGCCATCCACGTCTTCAATGGAGATCCACTTCTTTTTCTCTTCATCGGTCATTTGTTTTCCATCATAATAGGGGATGCCTTCCGCATACGCTTGCGTTCCCCTGAAGGCCAGGTTTTGCCCGACCAGCACAATCATACGGCACTGCATCCGGATCAGCATTTGCAGCGCAACGACGGCGATGGACGGCGCATCGTTCAATACCGGGATATCCCTGCCGCCGTTCTCTTTTAACAAATAGGGTGAAACGGTATCCTGTGATGTCAGGAAGTGAAACATGGGGCCCGGATATTGGATCAGCGTTTCATACCCGACGCTGCTTCCGAAAATGAGCGGAATCGAAGTGATCCCATGTCGAACGAGTTCCTCGAAAACTTTCTGGTTATGCACGGTCGGGTCGTATGTACACGCCGCATCCGGATAAATCCCGTTTCGGATTAAAGGATTGATCGCCGAACCGACGGAAAAGATATAGGCGAGGCCGTGTTCTTTGATGTGCCGCAAATGCTCCAATTCTTCCTGCAAGGAAGGCCCCGCGGCAACGAGAACGGCCGGTTTGCCGCGAAAATGATCCGCCTTCTCCAGCAAGATGTTGGGAGATTGCAGCACTTTGCCGAAATTGAGCATGCTGTTGACCGTCCAACGTTTTTCAAACGCAAAATTGGTATGCAGCTGACTTCTTCTGTTTTTGATAAGTCCAAGAAACGTCTGATAAAAATGCGAGCAACTTTCCTTAAACAAATGTTCGTAGCTCGGCAGAGTCACCAGCAATATTTCTCCTTGCACCGTACCCATCACAAGGTCCAAATGCCGCTCCATGTCTTCAGGCTTCGTCTCCACCAGAAAATGGCGTATCCGGTCCATGGGAAGGAAAGATTTCAGCGATTTGGCGGACAAGCAGCGATACAGCACTTCCGGGCGGGGTTCATATACGGAAAAGAAATGATTCGGATACCGCTGCGCGAAGGCTTCCACATGATATCCCAATCCGAAACCGTAGAACAAAACGTGGTTGTATCGCTCCACATCCTGCAAGGACTCGATAAGCGACAACGATTCCTGTTCAGGGTCGTAACGGCTGTGCACGTACCGCTTGCTTCCGGAGACTTGAAAAGTCAATGTCGGGAGCCCTTTCCGCGATGTTTCCAACTGACAATGCGCCAATGTGTCCTGCCGGTCACTCAACGCCTCCATGCTCTTCCAAACTTCAGGAAAATGTTTCTTCAATGCAAGCACATTCTCAGTTAAGATCATCACGAACGACCTCTTTATCGATCAATTGGGACACCTTGCTGCTCATTTCACGGAAGAAGGGCAGGATCTCGTAGGCGATCAAATCACCGACCAACACCGGGTCTTCCGCTTCGACCGCTTGCTCGAGTTCCCGAAGCGCATCGTTCATGCGCTGATCATCCTGCGGCGACTCTGGCCATCTCCCGGATTCACGCATGATCCAGTCCGTCTGGAGCAACCATTGCAGTCCTTCGGCCAGATCGTTCAATCGGAGCCACGATTCTTGGGACGGCCCTTGATAAAATTCTCCCGCCAGTGTTTCGACCGCGGGAATAGCTCGCAGCAAATAGGCATTCGCATCCAACAAGCGGTCATCCTGAATTTCCCGCTCCGTTCCCGCGATCAGTTCCAAATGTTGAATGGACGCCAGATGGTCTTGAATATATTCCAAGCATTCGTCAATGTCATAGATGATCCGATCGTCGATGCGCATTTCTACCCAAATGGTGCCTGTTTCGCGCAAATGGTTCTCAATGTCCTCCACCATGCTTCGTACCGACTCCATCGTGTTGGGATAATCGATCACACGTTCCCCGACTTTCAAACGCATCCGTGTGTTCCTCCTCGTCAAGCTAACCCTGATACGATACTTATCGGCAAATATCGCGGGAATTTTATATTGACTGCGGGCAAAAAATAAAGGCCTTAGTTTCACTAAGGCCTTTATATGGAGACTTGAGATTAACGGAGCAGTTGCAGAACCCCTTGCGGCGTTTGGTTGGCTTGGGCCAGCATAGCTTGGGAAGCTTGGGTCAGGATGTTGTTCTTCGTGAACTCCATCATTTCCCTTGCCATGTCCACGTCGCGAATCCGCGATTCGGCCGCCGTCAGGTTTTCCACGTTGATGTTCAGGTTGTTGATCGTGTTTTCCAGACGGTTTTGGTTGGCACCGAGGTAGGAGCGTGCAGCGCTGACGGCATCAATGATATCGTCGATGCCGGAAAGCACATCTTTTGCACCCGAAATCGAGCTCAGATCCCAACCGCTGACCGTACCAACAACGTCAGTGCCGCTAAGATCGTACAAATTGAACCTATCTACTTCCAGCGTCAAAGTCTGCGATGAGTCAATACCAATCTGCAAATCAATATCTGCGCCGCTACCGGTTCCGCTACCATTCAACAAATCGATTTCATTGAAACGAGTGTTATCGGCAATGTTCTTGATTTCTTTGGCGAGCTCCGTCAGTTCTTCCTGGATCCGCGTTCTGTCGGTGTCGTTATAGGTGCCGTTCGCGGACTGGGTTGCCAATTCCTTAATGCGAACCAAAATGTCGTTGACCGTTTGCAGCGCGCCTTCAGCCGTTTGGATCAGCGAAACGCCGTCTTGCGCGTTACGAGTAGCTTGCGACATACCGCGGATTTGCGCGCGCATTTTCTCGGAGATCGAGAGACCTGCTGCGTCGTCAGCCGCACGATTGATGCGGTAACCGGACGACAGTTTCTCGATGTTCTTGCCGATGTTGCCCGTGTTGATGCTGAGTTGGCGATGTGCATTCAACGCCGTAACGTTGTGGTTGATAATCATTTTATCTTCCTCCTTGAATGTTGATGTCCGCTTCCTTGCGGATCGCCGCCGCATGACAGGTCGGCCGCCCCGCCATACGGTCTCTATGTTTATATATCGTACAAAGGACCTAAAAAGTTTAATCCGCTGACAGGCCGACTAATCGCACTTTCTGCCAGCAACACCCTTTTTTCGCATAATATCTTTTTATTTCGCCGTATTTCGTTGTTTTTTGCGTTTTTTCTTCATCTTATTGCTGATCGGGTTGGTCGCCATATTTTTTTCGAATCACCCATTGTTTCATCTCCACGGCAGCGGACGCGCTTTCCGAAGCTTCTCGATTCGCTTCTTGTATCATCTCGTACACTTCTTTTCTGTACACCTCGATCTGTCTCGGAGCCTGGATGCCCACTTTGACATGATCCCCTTCAATGCCGACAATGACGACTTCAATTCCGCCGCCAATCATGATGGACTCCCCTTTTTTCCGGGTCAATACGAGCATGAATGATCCTCCTTTGCCGCAGGTTGGCCCGTCTTCGACAAAGGATGTTTCGTCTTATATCCGGTGCCGTGCAGCACAATTTGCTTGCCGATACGCTTGGAGATGTTGATCACCACGGGAGCAAGCAGATTCATGGTCGCTTCGGCCAGCGAAGTTTTGGCAGTTACGATACAATATACCGCCACGTCTTCCGGTGCGGAAACTTCGAGAAACTGCTGATCCGCTTCCGCCAATGTAAACTCATACCCGGGATAAAACTCAAAGGGATCCGCAACAATGAAAGAGAGATCCTTTTCTTCCACCGACTGCAAGAAGGCAAACGGTTTTACGGCCTCCGGCTGCAATATGACAAACTTGCGCAGATGGTCAAAGCCCGGTATGCCGGAAGGGAAATCGATCATATCTTTTTCCTCTACCTGAATCTCACCTAACAACGTCGTCAACCGCATGCGCACATTGTCACCCGTTTCTTTCAAAAAATTCCGAAATAAAAAAACTATAGATAATCCTATCTATAGTTATCTATAGTTTTCGACAATAACATATACCCCAAAAATATCAATAGCGGACGTCGATCCGAATGGGAGGAGGAATGATCGTGACTTTCGCATACTGTGTCATGGAAAGAAGGAATTTACCTTTTGTGTAACGGATGTAAGGTTCGCTCTTGGTGATTTGGGTATCCGCCTTTCCGGAAATCGGATGGAACTCCGGTGATCTGACGGTATACTCGATATCCACGTTGTCATAAGATGCAGGCCCCAACACATTCAAATGCCGAAAATCCCGAGATACGTCCTTCGCGATTTCCGCGATGGCGTTTTCCCCCGTATGGATGGCGGCCAGGCGATCTCCTCTTTGCGCGATGTTTCCGATCGCTTCCAGTCCTATCTCTCTTGCGCCGTCATAGATTTTCAGCATGGTCTGCAAATGGCCGCCAAGCCCCAGAGCCGCCCAAGCGCGGCTCTGATCGATCTTCAGTTCGCCGAGAGGCTGATGGATCTCCACTTTCGGCATCGTGGTATGAAAATCCATCTTCGCCTTCGGCTGCTCAAGTTCCAGCCGGCCGTGTTCCGCCTTGAAAGCGATCTTCGCAAACTGTTGAAAAATCTGGATACGCGGAAAATCAACCATCGCACGTCACCGGTTTATTTCAGAAAATCGACAAGACTCGGCGTAATGACGCGGGCCCCAACCGCCAAGGAAGCGTTATACACGTTTTCATCCATTTTCAGTTTGGTGATCAGTTCCGCCATATCCGCGTCTTCCGTTTTCGCTTGCAAGCTGTTCAATTGCACATTCATGTCTTCCAACCGACTCTCAATCAGCTCGACGCGATTGACTCTGGCGCCGATTTCCGATCGAAACGCGAGAATGGCGTCCATCCTTTGCTGGATTTTCTCTGACAAATTCTTGACCGCCGTGTGATTATTGTTGCCGAGCGCGTTCGACAAATCCTTCAAAATCTGAAAGGTGTTCATCGGATCGTTCGGCGCTCCGAACACATCGTTGCCGGTCAAATTGATCGGTACCAGAACACCTTGAATCACTTCAAATTGAATTTGATACGAATCCGTTACCGCTTGCGCAGCATTCGCTGCGTCGTAGGGTCTCACATCCGTCTTTTGTCCGTTGAAGACATATTTTCCATTCAATTGGCTGTTGGCGACTTCCACCATTTGGGCGTACAATTCGTCGATCTCCTGCTTAATGGCGTACATCGCTTCCGGAGGGTTCGTACCGTTGGAACCCTGAATAGCCAGCTCGTACGCGCGATGCAAAATGTTGCCGGCCTCGTTCAACATGGAATCGGTAAAATCAAGCCACGTCAGGGCCATGTCCAGATTTCGTTGATACTGCGCATTGATCGTCAGTTCGCTGCGGTAACGCAAGGAATAGGTGATGCCGACCGGATCGTCGGACGGCCGATTGATCTTCCTTCCCGTCTCCAACTGATTTTGCCGATTGTCGATCCTTGCCAGGTTGTTATTCAAATTGCGGATCAGCTGGATATTCATCATGCCCTGGGTGATTCTCAGGGTCATAAAATTCCCTCCCCGTTCTCATCCAAATCTAAAATGACTACCGTCCCACAATGCCCATGCCATTTATAATGCGGTCCAACATCTCGTCAATGGCTGTCATATTTCTCGCTGCGGCATTATATGCGTGCTGAAACCGGATCAGATTGGCCATTTCTTCGTCCAGGGATACGGAGCTGACGGACTGTCTTCTCATTTCCACCTGGTTGAGAATGATTTGCTGATTGTCGGCCTGACGGTTGGCTTCCTGGGCTTGCACGCCGAGCTGACCGACAACGGAACGGAAGTAATCATCGATCGTGCCGCTGCTGATCACGGACCCGGGACCCGTAAATGTAAAAGGCGTTTCGCGAAGTTGTGAAATGAGCAATGCCAGCTGATTGTTGCCCTTGATCACTCTTTCGTCTGCTCCGGTTCCTTCCGTGCGCATGGAAGTGGCAATCTTCGTCGGATCATTGGCAATGACCGGATTCAGTTGAAAGCTTTCCGCCGTAATCGTCGAGTAACCAGGTTTGGCGGTAAAAAAGTCTACGCCGGCCGACAATGGCGATTCCAACGTATAGCCCAGTCTGTGCAAACCGTTCAAGCCATTGACCGTTACGGTGAGATCCGATGTCAATGTGCGGTTGGCGCCCGTGTATGTAATCCCGTTTAAAACCGTTCCTTCGGGAAGTACGGTGCCGGCTGGAATGGTAATGGTAACCGGTCCGTTGGCGATCGCGTTGGCCATTTGATCCAGTTGATTTTTGTAATCCGCCACATAACGGTCACGGGATACGATCAGTCCGTAAATTTCGCCGCTGTTCAAATCGCCGGACGCAAAAGCGTCCTCCAGCGCGTCGGCTGTGAGAACGGCCGCCTGCTGCCCGTCGACCAGATTGATATTGCCCATGTTGATGGTGTACCCCTGCGGGGTTTCTTGCACGGTAATGTTCACAATGCGAGAGAGCTGATCGGTCAGCAAGTCGCGTTGATCCCGCAGATCGTTCGCGTTATTGCCTAGTCCTTCCAGCCGTTGGATTTGCCAGTTCAAATTGGCAATCGCCGAAACGATCGAGTTAATCTCCGTCGTTTTGACCGCTATGTTTTCCGTCAAATCGTTGCTCAGATCGTTCAATTGTTTCGCGGTCAGGTTAAACGCGTCCGCCAAGGCGATCGCGGTCTCCCGAACAATTTTCCGGGAGGTAATGTTCTCGGGATCTTTGCTGAGATCGGACCAAGCTTTCCAGAAATTGTCGATCACGCTGCGTAGTCCCGTTTCGCTGGGTTCATTCATAATCGTTTCCAATTTTTCCAACGTGTCTTTTTGAATCGTCCAGCTGCCCAAAGATTTATTTTCATTGCGATATTGATCGTCCAGAAACCTTTCGCGAATGCGGGTAATTGAAGAAAACTCCACGCCGGTCCCCAATTGGCCCGGCACCTGGGAACGACTCATGCCCACCGCTTCCATCGGGCGGGACGCCACCATATTCACAACCTGACGCGAATACCCCACCGTGTTGGCGTTGGCAATATTGTGTCCAGTTGTATGAAGCGCGGTTTGTTGGGTAAACAGGCTGCGTTTGGCCGTTTCCAAACCGTGAAACGTCGATCTCATAATTTCACTCCTCTGCGTTCTCAGCAATCCGTTTGGGCAAATGGTCTCAAGTCATCGATATCGGTATGCGTGGTGCCGGCGCCTGTACAGCGTAATATTCGTCTCGTCCGCCGGCGAAATCCGGCCGCATTCACTGCACAACGGGCATTCCACGCGAATTCGCGCTTTCGTGCCGCGGCGTCGATCCGGCGCCTTCCGCGTCGTCGAACTCCGCGATCCCGGCCGCCACGCATCCACGGCGACAAGCAAGCGGGTTCATGCTCTCGCGTCAAACAGCCCCCGCCCCGGATACCGCTGATCCTGCTGGTCCGGATGTCGGTACAACATATCGTCTTCCGGGGAAGCGGTCATCGTATCGATGGAATGGCGCACAAACGCCAGCGACTGTTCGATCAAATTCCGGTTCAGCTCGTTGACCGGGCGCAGTTCCCCGAGCAGCTTCAGCAGTTCGGCACGGGCTGACTGCAGCGCGCCGCGCTCCCGCGGATCAAAAACCAGTTTGATCACATCGGTGAGCGTTGGCGATGCGTCATGCGGAAACCCTTTCTCGCTCAAAAACTGCTCGGCGTGCTGGAACAAATCCCGTTCGACAACGGTAATCCGGCCGACGAGCCGATTTTCTTCCGCGGTGATCTCCGCCAGCTCGTCTACCAAACCGTCAACGAGCACGCGCGTTTTCCTTCGTCCCAGCGCAAGGAGCCGGCGGTGGAGGTCGGCCATTTCTTCAAGGCGCTGCAGCATCGGCTGCACGGACATGTCGGTCACCTAATTTCTGAAATAGGGTAGAAGCTTTTCCGCGATTTTCATCGCGTCCACGCGATAGGTGCCGTCCTCGACGGCGCGCTTCAGCTCCAAAAGGTGTTCGATCCGCGCCTGATCGGCGCCCAGCAATTCTTTCGCTTCCGGGGAGATGCGCACTTCATCGCGGGCGGCCGGTTTTTTCCCGACCGATCGGGACAGCGCGTTCTCCGCGGCACGGTAAGCCTGCAGCGGCCCTATCCGGTTCGTGTCGTGAATTTTCACCTGCGATCCTCCGTTTCCCACAAAACCATAAAAAAACCGATCATAGTATGATACTATTATCGGCTTCACAAATGGAAATGTTAATATCTCGGTCAATGATTCAAGGAGGACGGCGGAGGACGACGCAACCCGTGCCTTCAACGGCTCGTCAATATCCCTCCCGTCCATCCTGGGCGTGTCCTTTGAACCGGAACGCCGGTTCATGGCTTTCTTTGTCGGAGCGTGAAGGTTTATTCCCGATATCCTGCTGCACGCGGGAAATTTTCTTGGCCAGCCGATCCCGGCAGTTGGGGCACAAATAATGTTCCCGGATCGGCGTGCCGCAGGATTCGCACGGGTAGGTGATATTGGGAGCATCCGTAGTCGCCAGGCGCCCTTCCCGGATGAACTTGAGAATTTGTTTCATGGGAACGCCCGTTTCCTCACTCAACTGGCTGAGAGTGGCATATTTGTTTTCTTTCAGATAATCCCTGCAGAGCGTGTATTGTTCCTCAATCTCTTTGACGCAGTTCGCACAAACTTCGTGATACGAACGGGAAAACAATTTCCCGCAGCGAGGACAATAACCTACGTTGAGCGCCACTCGATTCACCTCGCTTTGCGTAAAGATGAAATATGCGGCATGGATGGTGACCTTGTTACTATATTTTAACGCAATCCCCAGTTAAAGTGTACTGAGAAAAAAGTCGCTGAAATCAACAAAACGAACTGAGAGTAAAGTCTCATTTTTGAGTAAGTCATCTGGCCCACGTCAACCCGAAAACCGCGGCGCCCAGCTGTTCCCGCAGAATGCGTGCGCACTCGTTCAACGTGCTGCCCGTCGTGTAGACGTCATCCACCAGGATGATCGCAGGAGGACGGCGGTCAGGGAAAGCAGGCATATTTGCTCCGGGGAGCTTTTCAAAGGCGCCGCGCAGGTCTTTCAGCCTATCCCGTCTGGATTTGGTGCTCTGCCGGCCGCCGTGCCGGACACGAATGAGCAATGGCAGAACCGGAATGCCGGTGGCGCGGCCGAGATATCGCGCCATCTGTTCCGACTGGTTGAAGCCTCTTTCCCTGGCCCGCTCCGCGCTGGCGGGAACGAACGTGACGGCGGCGGGGATCACCCTGCGTTTCCTCATTTCGGCGGCGAGCAGCCGATAGCCGTGCATCAGCATGTGGCCGAACAGGGGAGCCATCTTTTCGTGCCCGCGAAACTTGTACATCCGCAGCCAATCTTTCATGAGCGGGGTGTACTGCACGGCGCTGCGGCTGCATAGAAAGTAACGCGTCGCGTTGCGGAGGCAGTCGGGGCAAGACGTTGCCCGGCCGCATATCCGGCAGGCCACATGCGCGATCCACGGAATCGCCGCGTAACAGTCCGCGCACAATCCGGGCATCGCGGAACCGGAGGAAGCGTTCGGCAATCGGTCCGAAGCGAGCGAATCGCGTATCGTTCCGCCGACAGACCCGCCGCATCCCAGACAACGACCGTCCTGCGCGGACTCCGGTCGGGCGAGCAGCCGGCGAAAGTTTGCCCAGCATCGGTTCCAATCCGCAGCAGAAGGAAACAACGAACGGATCATGGTTCATCGGCTCCTTTCAAAGCACATCGCCACTTTCGTGGTTTCGCGGATCTTGCGGGTGATCGCTGACATCTGTCTTATCGGCTCCTGTTTCACTGGCTCCTGATTCATAGGCTTTAGATTTATCGGTTCTAGTTTTCTCAGCTTTTGTTTCATCCGCTTCGATTTCATCGACGCCTCTTTCATCAGCTTTTTCCGTTGAAATAACCCATTCGCCCGGCCAGCCGGTTCATATCCCGTATTTGCCGGATGGCTGCGCGGATGGAGCGCGTCATCTGCGGCGCCGCAAACCAAACCGAACCGTGCGGGTCCTGCGCCGAACGCCCCGCCCTTCCGGCCATCTGCACGAGCGAAGTGTCATCAAACAGCGAGCTGTCGGCGTCGAGTATAAACACATCGGCTTTCCCCACCGTCACACCGCGTTCCAGAATGGTGGTGGTCACCAGGATGCGCAGGCTCCGGTCGCGGAAAGCGGCAACTTGTTCGGCGCGGCGGCGATCCTTCGAGGACGTTCCGGCGACCGCCACCCCGGGAAGGTGCGCGCCGAGCAGCGCGGCCAACGGTTCCGTCCAATCGGTGCGCGGGCAAAACACGAACACCTGCGCTCCCCTTTCCACCGAGTGCTTCAATCGTTGCAGCAGCGTCCGTGAAACGGCGCCTTTTTGCAGCATGCGGGCGATGCCCGCCGTTCGCAGCAACCGCGGTACCGGCAGCGGATGCCCGTGATACCGCACCGGAACTTTCACATAGGCCAATTTTCCGCGTTCCGCCTGCCGCCGCAGGGGGGCCGGAGGGGTGGCGGTCAGCAATATGCGCGCGGCCCCCGGCACGCACGCCTTGGCGGCCGCATATTGGAGCATGGGGTTGTTATGATACGGAAAGGCGTCCAGTTCGTCGATGATCGCCAGATCAAACTTTTGTTCAAAACGGAGCAGCTGATGCGTCGTGGCCAGCGTAATCCGGCCGGAAGCCCAACGCTGTTCGCTTCCTCCGTACAAAACGACCGGGGGATGGGACGGAAACGCGGCTCCGATCCGGGGACCGAGTTCCAGCACGACATCCCGACGCGGCGTGGCGATCAACACGTTGAGCCCGTTTTCGAGCGCATGTTGGATGATCGGAAACATCATCTCCGTCTTGCCCGCTCCGGTGACCGCCCACAATAAAAAGAAGGAAGGGGAATCCGCATCCGGCCGCCGCGACCGCAAAAAATCGAGCGCCGCAGCGACCGCCTGCTTTTGCGCCGGACTCAGGGACCAACGGGCACCTTCCTCCATCGGCCCGCTCCCCCCTAACGCACGAACGCTGCGGCGCACACCGCCGATCATCATTGGCGTGCAAAAACGCACTCGTCCCATCTCAAGGCACGCCTCGCAATACAAACACTCGCGGCCGCAGGAGGAACAAAACGTACGGTGATGCGCTTCCTTGCCGCCGCCGCATCTGCGGCACCGGTAGGTGATATCGCCCATCCAACCCTTCCAACCCTTGCGGCTCGCCGTGAATCCTCCCTCCAGCCTGGCCATCCCGTGCAAAACCGCCGATTGGACATAGAGCCTCCACAAGGTTTCCGCCCGCGCCTCTCCCGCTTCCTTCAGCAGCACGACGATTTCTTGCGGGATCAGCGACCTCCCTTCGATCATGAGCAAAAACCGCCGCATGACGCCTTCCCGTTCATCAGTACCAGCCGACGCGGCGGCACCGATCGCATCATCAGATGCGATCCTGCACTGCTCCAGCAGACATACCGCCGTTTCAAGCGGAGAATCGGGCACGAGCCGACGCGCCGCTGCCGCAGGATGAACGACCCGAAATTGAAAGGGTTCGCCGGGCTCCATCCTTTTCTTCCACTTGCGCGCGCAAACCGCCAGCTCTCGCAGCGCGTCGCGCACCGCCTGCCCCGAATCGTCACGCATGGCATTTTTTGGTTCGCTTCGCACGGAATGTGCAGAACCGTCCTGCATGGCTTGCGCTGTAACGCACCGCACAGCAAGCGCTGGAACGTCCCGCACGGCATGCGTGGAGTCGTCCCGCATGAAACGCCTCGGGATGTCCCTCACAGCATGCGCTGGACCATTCCGCCGATCGCGTTCCGATGCATACGCTTCCGCCCACCGCGAAGGCCGCCCCGCGGAGCCGTTCATCTCGTCGCGCAGCATGCACGCCGCTGCCGCCGGCAGTGTCGGCCGCACTTCCAACAGCGCCGTCACGTCCTGCCGGTTCGCCCAAAATGCGTAATCCGCGGCCATCTCCAGAGAGACCCTCCACTGCCTGCGGCCGGATGCGAACAGCACGGCATACAGCTCAGCACGCATCTTGAAACCCCTCCCTTCCTCATCAAACAAACAAAAAACACCTCGACCCGCTTCCGACGGTCGAGGTGTGCTTCACGCTCGATTTGGGAACTCGCTTCCCATCATTTGGTTTTGTAAATATTGTACGCGCGGGGCGGCACTTTTGGCAAGTACCGGCCTACCATTACACATTGAACCGGAAATGCATGACGTCGCCGTCCTGCACCACATAATCTTTGCCTTCCAACCGCAGCAAACCTTTCTCTCTGGCGGCGGCCATCGAACCGGCCGCCACAAGGTCTTCGTACGACACGACTTCCGCGCGGATAAAACCGCGTTCGAAGTCGCTGTGGATGACGCCCGCGGCTTGCGGCGCCTTCGTTCCCCGGCGAATCGTCCAGGCGCGCACTTCCTGTTCGCCGGCGGTGAAATAGGTCGTCAGCCCGAGCAGCTTGTATGCGGCGCGAATCAAACGGTTCAGCCCCGATTCCGCGAGCCCGAGTTCCGCCAGAAACAGCGCCTTGTCCTCGCCGTCCAGCTCGGCGATCTCCGCTTCGACCTTGGCGCTGATCGCCACCACTTCCGCGCCTTCCTGCGCCGCGCGCTCGCGCACCTTTTGCACGTTCGGGTTGCGGTCCGGGTCCGCGGCTTCTTCTTCGCTTACGTTCGCCGCATACAGCACCGGTTTGCTCGTCAGCAGATGCAGTTCACGCAGCACGAGCCGCTCCTCGTCGTTCACTTCCAGGCTGCGCGCCGGCTTGTTCGCGTACAGCGTCTCCTTCAGCCGCTCGAGCAGTTCCGCCTCCATCGCGTATTTTTTGTCGCCGCTTTTCATATTTTTGCGCGTGCGCTCCAACCGTTTTTCCACCGTCTCGATGTCCGCGAGAATCAGTTCCAGGTTGATCGTTTCCATGTCGCTGATCGGGTCCACTTTTCCCGACACATGCGTTATATTTTCATCGTCGAAGCAGCGCACCACATGCGCAATCGCGTCCACTTCGCGGATATGCGAAAGAAATTTGTTGCCGAGCCCTTCCCCCCGGCTCGCCCCTTTGACCAGTCCGGCGATATCGACAAACTCGAACGCGGTCGGTACGATGCGCTGAGGCGACACGATTTCCGCCAGTTTGTGCAGCCGCTCGTCCGGCACTTCCACCACTCCGACATTCGGATCGATGGTGCAGAACGGGTAATTGGCCGATTCGGCGCCCGCCTGCGTGATCGCATTAAACAACGTCGATTTGCCGACATTGGGCAGCCCGACGATTCCGCAAGACAGCATAGACAGACAACTCCTTATGGTATTCAATCCGGCATCTTATCCATTATAAAGGACAAAACCCCGGGCGCTCAATCCTCGCCCGAGGGATTTGCGGCGTTTTCCTCGTCACATGATTGGCGTGCGCGCTTTCGTGCGGCAATCCGTCAGTCGAACAGATCGCCGAGCACGTCGAGCACGCTTTTTTTCTTTTTGTATTTTTTATGGTACTTGTAATCGTGCCCATGTCCATACGACGGATAGCCCGTGTAGCCGTACCCCTGCTGCGGAGGGGGAGGCGCCTGCCTGTACTGCGGCCCCCCATAGTACCATTCGTTAAACTCTTGGCGTACCTCGCGCACGCCCTGCATCAATTTTTCCAGTTCGCCGCGGTCCAGCCACACCCCTTTGCAGCTCGGACACACGTCGATCAGCACGCCGTCTTTTTCCACTTCGCGCATTTTCACTTCGTCACAAACCGGACAGTTCACGTTCGCCGCCTCCTTTGCCGGGATTAAATGAAAGGATCAAACGGATGTGGGAGCCGGAGTGTTAGCCACGCTTTCGAAATCGCCGACCCGCGCCTTCCGGACCGGGATGCAATTCAGACGTTCTTCTATCCATTATACCGCTAGATGAAGTTCTTTACATTTCATACGGATCCGACAACAAAGCGGTTTCAGCGAGCGAAGGATGCCTAGCGCCGGCAGGACAACACCATCGAAGCATCGGGGCTAGGGCGGTCCTCCCGCTTGAGACTCGAAACGGCTTCGCCGCGCAGGCGTCCGAGCACGACTTCGGAGTGAAAGCCATCGCTTGCCGGCCGGGTGGAAACTGCCGCAGGCGCGCATGCCGACAGGTTGCCTTTGATTCTTCGACTCGTTACAATGAAAGTTGTCCACGCACTTATCCACAGATTTATCCACACCCTGTTAACAACGAATGCCTGTTCTGGGGATAGATTGGACAAGATTCGACACCGAAGGAGGAACCCGATGATTCCCATTGACGCCGATTCCGGGGAATGGGCGGAACACGAGCGCTGGATGAGGGAAGCGATCGCGGAAGCGCGCAAAGCGGAGGCGATCCGCGAGGTGCCCATCGGCGCGGTTATCGTCAAAGACGGCCGAATCATCGCACGGGGGCACAATTTGCGGGAAACGACGCGCGACGCGACCGCGCACGCGGAAATGATCGCCATCCGCGCCGCCAGCGAAGCGATCGGCGCCTGGAGGCTGCTCGGCTGCACGCTGTATGTCACGCTGGAGCCTTGCCCGATGTGCGCCGGAGCCATCGTGCAGTCCAGACTGGAAAAAGTCGTATACGGAACGCCCGATCCGAAGGCGGGATGCGCGGGCACGCTGATGAACTTGCTTCAGGAGCCCCGTTTCAACCATCGCTGCGAAGTGGTGGCCGGCGTCCTGCGGGACACGTGCGGCGAGCTGCTGAGCGATTTTTTTCGTCGTCTGCGCACCCGGGACTGATGTTCATCATTCATCGGAGATTTCCGGGGAGATTCCGGCAGGGTTCCTTGTACATCGTGAGCGCCAATGGTCCTTGCCCATCCGCACGCATGCGCCCGGGGGCACGCCGGCGATCGAAATGATTCGCACCCGACGACGCCGACAAATTCTTACGGTCATGCCTGTCCGTTAACAGCCATATTTTGCCGTATCTCCATTTTTAGCGGTCATCAGTGTCCGTTAGCCCAACTATGAATGCTCGATTTTGAGTTTTTGGGTCTTTTGTGGACATGAATGTCCGTTACAGGAAACAAGCGGCCAAATACTCGCTCTTATGGACACCGGTGACCGTTGTCCGCGTGCCGGAACCCGCATTTGTCGGCAGCATCGGTTTCTCCTTTTTCGCGGCATATTCCGGCAGCATTTTTCCATCCGATGAACCCGTTTCGGGGAAAAAACACAGCAGTCTCAAGGAGGTGAACAGCATGCAGCCGATCGTCGAACTGCTCGCCGAGGTCCCCCTATTTGAAGATTTCGATCCGGAAGAATTGCAGTCCGTTGCCCGACTGTGCAAGAAAAAGACGTTTCCGAAAGGGGCGATTCTGTTTTTGGAAGGAGACGTCGGGGACAAGCTGTACTTGATTCAAAGCGGCCTCGTGAAAATCAGCCGCCAAGAGCAAAACCGGGAAATTACGCTGGCATTGTTTCGCGACGGGGATTTTTTCGGGGAAATGTCCCTGATTGAAAAAAATTCGCTTCGTTCGGCCACCGCCGAAACGATCGAGCCGTCCGTGCTGTACGTGCTGCTCCGCCAAGATTTCATTCATTTCCTGGAAAATAGTCCGAAATTGTGTCTGCGTCTCCTGGAAATCGCCTATTCCCGGCTGCGGAAAGCCAACGACCAAATCCACGATCTGACTTTTCTCGATGTTCGCGGCCGCATTGCCAAAAATCTCGTCCGGCTGGCCGACGAGTACGGCGTCCCGGGGCCGGCGGGAACGCAGATCGACATCAAGCTGACCCACCAGCAAATCGCCAATATGAGCGGCACCGTCCGGGAAACCGTGACCAAAACGCTGCACGAACTGCAGGAAGAAGGCGTCATCGACATCGACAAGAAAAAAATTCGCATTCTCGACCCAAGGCGCCTGCAGGAACTGATCCGGTATTGAACGCATCGGGCCGGGGCATGATAAAACGGATCTTCATCCCGGGCAGTCTTTTTTCGCCATAGGTAATCGACCCGGTATGGAATGAGGTGGACCCGATGACCCTGGTTCGCTTGGGATATGTCGCCATGAGCGTGCACTTGCAGAACAGCTCGCCCTCGCAAACGATGACGCTGACACAGTTCCGCACGATCCAGGACCGGGAAGCGGCCGTACGCAAGCTGGAACGCATCGCCGCCTCCAACCTGGACAACTGTTTGCGGCTGCTGAAACATAACAGAGCGCATGACATCCGTCTGTTCCGGCTCAGCTCCAAACTGGTGCCGCTGGCGACCCATCCGGAATTGGAAGACTGGGATTACATGGCGGCGCTGCGCGACAAACTCGCGGACATTGCCGATTTTTTGGCGCAAAACGAAATGCGCGTCGATTTCCATCCCGACCATTACGTACTGCTAAATGCCCCCGACCCGGATATCCTGCGCACGTCCGTCAAAACGCTGCGCATGCACGAAAAACTGCTGCGCGGCATCGGCGTGAATCCTGCTCACCGCTGTGTTCTTCACGTGGGGGGAGGATACGGCGACAAAGAAAAGTCGCTGGAGCGGTTTGTCGAAAATTGGGGAACGGTCCCGGAAGAGCTGCAACGAATGATCCTTCTGGAAAACGACGACACCACTTTTACTCTCCACCATACCCTATATCTGTGCGAAAAGCTGGGAATTCCGCTCGTGTTCGACCTGCACCATCATTTGGCGAACCACGATCACGAGGATTGGCACAAGGAATGGGAACGCATCGTTGCGACATGGCGGCATAGCGATCTGCCGGTGAAAATGCACATTTCCAGTCCGCGTGACGAGAAGCGCTTCCGCGCCCATCACGATTTTGTGTATGCCGGCATGTTTTTGGACTTTTTGCGAAAAATTCGCGGCACCGTGGATCGGATCGACTGCATGATTGAAGCCAAGCAAAAAGACGAGGCGCTGTTTCGCCTCGCCGGGGAACTGGAGCGGGAACCCGACATGGAGCGGATCGACGGAGCCAGTTTTTATTTGCGTTAAGGGGCTCTGGCATACACGGAAATGGGGCCGATCAATGTCAGCGGGTTTGCCCTGGTTCAGCCGGATGCCCCTTTCCCTTCGATGAGTCGGCACCCGTCCGCGCATACAGCCGGAAAATGACGGCGAACACCGCCACACAGGCGACGGCAACCAGCGAATTGTAAAAGAAAACTTGCTTCAACCCGAATGCGTCCGCCGCCACTCCCCCGAGAAAGCTGCCGATGATGCGGGCAATCCCCATGCACAACAGCGCGTGCAGCGTTTGTCCGCTCGCCTTCAACTCATTGGGCACTTCGCGGTTAATAAAAATGGCCATCGTAACGGACAGCACAATGAAAATTAGGCCGTGCAACAGCTGAATCGGAAAAATCCACAGCGGATTTTCGATGACCGAATACAAATACCAACGAAGCGCCGCGATCGCGCCCGCTCCAAGCAGAATATACGGGATCGGAACTTTGCGGAAAACAAACCCGGACAACAGCAGGAACGGAACTTCGCTCAGGGAAGAAATCAGCATCGACCATCCGATCCATGCGTTGTCCGCTCCGAGTTCCTGGGCGTAGATCGGGTAAAATGCGTAATAAAAACCGAGCGTCACTTGCAGGACAAAACATACCGACATATACAGCATCAATTTGCGGTGGCGAAACAGCATGCCCATGTGCATTTTGCGGCCGTGCCTCTGATGTCCCTCCACAGGGGGCATGCGCAGCAGCAGCAAGCAGCTGATGACGAATATGGCCGCATTGACCGGAAACATCCATTCGATATGACCTCTCGCTATCCAGCCGAATACGACGGACATCAACGCGAAACCGATCGTGCCGGCCATTCGGATATAACTGAAGGTGCCGCTGTCAAATCCGCGCTTGTCGAGAGTTTCCAAGGTCATCGCGTCCCCGATCGCAAAAGCGGGGGTTTGAAAGAACATGAATAGGCAGATTAAAAGCAGCACGTAAAAAAAATGGACGGACAGCGGGAACGCCGCCATGCACAAAGCGCAGCTTGCCAGAAGCAGCAGCAGGACGCGATTTTTCGTTTTGGACCTGTCGGTTACCGTCCCCCACAGAGGCTGCGCGAGGATGGCGACCAGCGGTCCGGCGCTGAGCAGCATGCCGACCTGCGTGTGGGAAAACCCGATATGTTCAAAGTAAACCGGCGCGAACGTACCGTACACCGCCGTGTTCATGTAGATGAAGAAGTAGTACAAAAAGAAGATGCGAAGTTCACCCGGCATGTATACCCCTCGCGAACGATTTGATAGTGGTTTTTCGGCGTTGACATTTCTTTCGGTGCCGCAAGTTCCATGATCCTGAACTCCGCGCCTGATGTGATGCGGACACGTTCGATTTCGTCCAAGACGCGCGGCGCACCGTTTCCGTACCGTCGACAGGATGGTTTGCATTCACCGCGCTATTTGCTCCGGATTTATGCCCGAAACTTAAGAGCCCATTTTCCCGCCGACACCATTTCAGCGACACTCCTCCCACGTCCATCCCATCTTACGCCCATCCTTCCTTGGCGTCAATCCCTCTCGTCCATCCCCGCTCGTCCATTTCACCTCTGTGATCCCCTCGGTCAATCCCAACTCTGCCAATCTCATCCCGGTCAATCTCCTCTCTGAGTGACTGCGCTCTCTGAGTGACTGCGCTCTCTGAGTGACTGCGCTCTCTTGCGCATGCGGGCAAAGGATGTTATATTAATATTTGCACTCGCGCGCCCGTAGCTCAGCCGGATAGAGCGACAGTTTCCTAAACTGTGCGTCGTGGGTTCGAGTCCCACCGTGGCGCGCCAGTTACATAAAATACTTGTCCCGCCAGGGATCGCGGGAATTTGGTGGCGGGATTGTGCTCCCGAAAGGCGCACAGTCCCGGCCTCTGACAAACGTGAACTGTCGGACTTGACCCGGATTGTTGGCCTGACAAACAATGGGACCGAATACGCCCTCCTTCAGATCAAACTCTGACAGGAGGGTTTTTGTTATGTCCGCTGATCCAAGGAAAGGTCGAAAAACCGCAAACCCTGCATGGTTCCGATCTCAGTGCATGTTCTTCGCTGAAAAAGAGCATTAGGAAGAGAATTTCACATGCGTGGAGCAAGACGCGGCGAAAGGGCTGGTGACAGAAGTTTGCGGAGAACGGTTTGATCCGGATAAAGAGAACTGCCAAAAAAGCAAGGCTGCTCTCCGCATATTCGCGGGAAACAGCCTTTTGTGCTTGAATGCAAATATTGAACCGATTAATTTCGTTTGCCTGGCAAGCGATGGATGATTGCCGCCGTCTCCGCCCGGGTGATGTCGGCGGACAAACGCGGTTCCCCGTTGGCACCTTGGACCAGACCGTGGCGGACAGCCGCGGCTACGGAAATTTTGGCCCACTAGGCTGCTTGTTCGCCGTCGGAAAAGCGGCTCAGTTGAGCGGCAGCGGACTTATCATCCGTCCCGATGTCCAATCCGGCCAGTTTCATCGCTCACGCGATCATTACCATCTCCTCCTGGCGCGTAATTTTCCGATACGGCCGGAACGGGCCATCCTCATAGCCGCTAACGATCCCGAATTGTCGCAGGGCAGCTACTTCCTTCGCGTACCAAGCCTGCGGTTCAACATCCGCAAAATTCGCGGTATGATCCACATTGGGTAAGCCCAGCGCCCGCACCACGATTGCGGCGAATTCCGCACGGGCACTGGAAGCTCCGGTCGGATTGTATTTTTATTCTTTTTAGAATTGTGTATGTCCGGATACCTGCGAAAGACGTCCCTCAAGTGGTTTTGATGCAGAATAAGACGATCACAATATTTTTATTTTCGGCAAAAGTCCTCGCAAGGGGCGAATAAGACGTACCCAGTAACGCTATTTTTCGAAAAACGGAAAATGTAATCGCTTTCTTAAAAAATAGCGATATTGCGTCATTGTTATTGGGTCCTTTCAGGGCATCAGCGGGAAAATAGCGATAATGGAGTGTTCTTATCGGGTATCGGAGCTCCCCCCTTCTTTGCAGCGTGACAATGGGTACACGGCTCCCTTGCAACCGGAAATAAATATGGAAATCCGTGTTCCTTCCAATTGGGCATCTTCGGTCAGGTTCATGGATTTCCCTTTGCTGCCGAACTGCTACTTCATTCTATTCCATAAGGCCGAGATATTCGGCAATCCGCACCAGCGGCGCCACCGCTTCCGCACGCGTCAATGGACGATATCCGGGCGGAATGTGCCGTCAGTATACCCGGTGACCCAGCCCGCTCTCGCCGCCTTCGTGATCACCAACTCGGCCCAGTGCGCTCTCACAACGCCAAAGTTCAACTCCGCCGACCGATCACCGTGACCGCACCCGGCAGCGTCGTCAGCCGAAGCGGCGTGCTTCCGATCACTTCCCCGTCCCCGTGAGCCGGCAGCGCGCGCTCAGCGCGAATCTCCACTTCCCGCCCCCGCAGCAACGAGACGAATGGATAACGAACATGTTCTCCCGGGTATACTTTTGCAAAAAGCCTCACAAATTTCATCCGCGAAATGCCGTGCACGACGCAAATCTCCAGTTGGCCGTCCGTACCCGAAGCCGCCGGGCAAATGCGCATGCCTCCGCCGTAAAACGGAAGATTGCCCGCGGCCGTCAGCCACACGTCCGAGAAAGCGTGCTCCCTGCCGTCCACCGCAAGCGTCACGCCGGTTTTGCGGTAACGCAGCAATGCCCGGAACAAGGCAAGCACATACACGAGGCCGCCCAACCGGACCGCATTGAGCCATTTTTTGGCGCGCGTTCCGTTCACCGCCTGCGCCACAGCGCCGTCCAAGCCGACGCCGACCACCGTCAGACAACACCGGCCGCCGATGCGAATCAGGTCCATGCGCATCTCCTGTCCCTCGAGCAGCGCGCGCAGCGCCTCTTCCGGCTGACTGGGCATGCCGATCGCCCTCGCGAAATCGTTGCCGGAACCTGCAGGGATCGCGCCCAATGCGACGCGGTGCTGCCCGGCGAGGACGCCGGCCACGCTCTGCAGCGTGCCGTCCCCTCCCACGACGGCCAGCACCGTCGGCGTATCCCGCCGCAGTTCGACGATTTCCCGCGCCCATGCCGACGCATGCGCGGCACTTTCCGAAAACTCCACTAGATAATGGACCTGTTGCGCTTTCAACATAGGTTCGATGCGCCGCCATACGCGCAGCGCTTTCCCGTTGCCCGCCCTCGGATTCACGAGAAACGCATAGACGCGCGGATCCTTGCTCGCCTCCGCGGAAAGATGTGCTTGCATGACGAACTTCCGGTTCCGTGCTTTTTCGCGGTATTCCATAGCCGCTTCCTTTCGCTGAATACTTGACAGCCTCCGGCCAATGCCGAATCGTCACATGTCGGGGAAATCCTCAACCACGATGTCAACGTGTGCGGCGCCATTTCCGCATGCACAGCCAGCCATGGCTTGCTCCCATTGTAGCCGCTTCCAATCGTTTCTGTCCATATGAAAACCGGAATCCAATCCGATGATCGCCGCCTCACCGCTCGGTAAGAGCGACAAACTCAGCATGGAACAGGAGTGGCAAGCAACAGGATGGCACGGGGCGTTCAAGGCCACCAACTTTTCCCAGCAAAAAAAATAATGCCAAAAGCTTGCGCACCGCTCGAATTTCTGTTATTATATCTATTGCTGCTGACCTGACGGATGGCTGCGGCAGCGAAGTGTCGAGACGTGGCTCAGCTTGGTAGAGCGCTTGGTTCGGGACCAAGAGGTCGCAGGTTCAAATCCTGTCGTCTCGACCATCCATATCAACAACCGATCGCGGATGATGGCATCCGCGATTTTTTTGTGTTCATCATCTTCTCAAGTGCGCATCCTCCCTCGGCGATGGGGCACACTATGACGGACCGCAAGCAAGGAACATGGGTGAACATGGGGGATTCAGGATGCGGAAACGTTTCGTTTACATCGTGTCCCAGATGTACTGCCGGTATCAGGACAACGACGTAACGGCTCTGGCGGCGCAGATGACCTACTATCTGATTTTGTCGTTGTTCCCGTTTCTGATCTTTCTTATTACGCTGATGAGCTACACGCCGCTGGCCAGCGAATCAGTGTTGGAACAGCTGCTGATCGTCCTGCCGGAAACTTCCTACCGCGTCGTGGTGGACATCATTCGGGAAACGGTGGCCGCGAGCAACCGGACGCTGCTTTCGCTCGGTATGCTCGCCACGATTTGGACGTCCTCTTCGGGCATGATGGCGATCGTCAAAGGCATCAACAAAGCCTATGACACCGAGGAAAAGCGCCCGTTTTGGAAAGTTCGCAGCCTGTCCATTATATATACGCTCGTGTTCGCCGTTCTGCTGCTGTTCACCTTTGTTCTTCTCGTATTCGGAGAACACGCCGGAAAATATATGTTCACCCTGCTGCATTTCCCCCACAATTTTGAAGCGGTGTGGTCCTTCGCCAAATGGACGATCCCCGTCAGCATGATGATCGTCGTGTTCATGCTGTTGTACGTACAGGCGCCCAACTACCCCGTGCGGCCGCGAAACGCCTGGCCCGGCGCCGTATTCGCCACCTCCGGATGGATCGGCGCGTCGCTCCTGTTTTCTTTTTATGTCAACAATTTTGGCAACTTTACGCGCACCTACGGCAGCATCGGCGGCATCATGGTGCTGCTGATCTGGATTTACATCAGCTGCGTGGTCATCCTGTTGGGCGGGGAACTCAACGCCACGCTGCAGTTCATGAAAGAAAAACGCGTCAAACCGGAGTGCAAACAATTCGGCTTCGAATTTCCGTGGCTGCGACGCAGACGTCGCAAAGAAGCGCCGGAGCCCGGCCGATGAACGGGAATAGCCGCAATCCATGAGAAGCGATGGGTGAGGCCAACTTTAGGGGAAATGCGCGGGGATGCCCGCAAACTTCAACAGTCACGGCAAGCAACGACGAGACGGCCGGCATGATCCGCAAAAACCTGAAACGGCGCCCATGCCCATGCGCGGCATGGCGCGAAAGATGCTCCGCATCTTTCCGATTGGGCAACGCGTTACCCGCGGTCGGACGGGCCGCGTCCTCACCGGCGCGCCGTAAAGGCGCAAAATGGCGCCATATTCGCAAAAAAAATACCGCTAATAAGCGGCAACCGATTGTCCCCGTATTAAAATATGCGGATACTGTTGTTTGATCAATTTGGCTCCGCGAACGGACACGGTGCAGATCAGACCGTCCCGAAAATGCAGTATCCGTAAGTCGCTGTCCAGCAGAACGGCCTTCTCCATGTTGGCCAGAATCCCGCGGTCCACTTCGAGAAAATGGAACCCCTCGAGAAGCAGCTTCCATTCTTCCAGCACCGAGGTCAACTGGTACTCCTCTCCGGTGGCAGAGACGAAAAGTACGAGTTTTTTGAAGCACTTCACAATCAGCAGCTCGTCGATGGAGAGAAAATGACGCCGAAAAGTATTACCGTCCACACGTTTCAATACGGGAATCTGCATGGTCGTCTGTCTCATCCTTTGCGCTGTCTGGGCAACCCAAACCACCACTTATGAACGGTAGTCCTGGCGCTCGGCTTCAAAGATCCCAGTTTGCTCACCAACCATTTGGAAATCACCTTTTTCATCCTGATCCCTCCTTTCATGCGATGCTGATGGAAGTAAAGACAGGGCCTGCACCAACAGACATAAGGCCAGAACCCCGCCATCCCAGGCCACCGATGCGAGAATGGATACGAACAGCAACAGCCATTTCTGCATTGAGCGATTTTGGAATATTTTCCAGATAATTATACCTAATGACAGCAAGGAAATAAAGATGTTGGCGCTTTGGGATACAAACTCGGCGATGAGGGGGATGGTTGCGGCCAATCCGATCGTAAATACGGCGCAAATATCCAGATTCGGCAGATGGACGCCGCCCCACACGCTCCGCATGACGGCGATCGCGATCAACACCGCCATGCTTTCGAGAAACGTTCCGGTGAATACGCTGACAAGGCAGGTTCCCGCCACGATCGCCAGCGTATTGAGCCAGAGCGCGAGCTGATACGCCAGCCTTCCTTCGTCCGCATCCCGCTGCCCGCTCCAAACCAGCAGTCTGCCCGCAAACCAGTCCGCCGCCCTGTCAATCATCGGACATTTCCTTTCGGATAATGAGACGGAGAATCAAGACGACGATGATGATGCCGATCAGGCAGATCAGCCAAAACACCGATGAAACCTGATCCCTGAAAATCATGTAGGCCAGCAGCGAAATGACCAGCCCGGCGGCGGAACTCCACGCCAGCCAGTGGTTCGACCCGGTCCAGGACACCGGGACCGAATCGGAAGTCGGGACGAAGGTAAACCCCAAATTTTTCTTCGCGCAATAGAACGCAATGGCGAAATTGATCAGCGAGGTGAGGATTTGAATCGAATACATTTGCGGGCTGGTCGGATTTTGCAGCGATTCCTGCGAATAAATGCCGAATTGCACGCTGCCCGCAATGACCAGCGCCTGCAGGCTGACATAGAAAATCGTATAAAACACAGCCATGATGATGGAGTAAAAAAAGTGAATATAAAACAGATAGCGCAGCGCCAAAATGAACAGCACAAGCTGAATCAGCGGAGCCATGGACACGTCGTACTGGACAAAAAGGGCATGGGACACAAACGCCAGGACAATCGACAGCCCCAGCACGGCCAGCAGATGATTTCTCACATGAAAGCGGAACAATGAGAGCATCGCCATCATGACACTACAGTTCTCCACAAAGGAGACCAGCACAAAGTTCAACATTGCACCTACTCCCACCGTGTACTAACCTCAATTATAGCTATTCCGGTAAAAATTGAAAACGATTTATGAGGGAAGCCGTATGGAAGCCGAGCAACTGCCGACATGGTCCATGGGTACGGCCTGACAGCGCCGCGGAATCACAGAAACTGATGCGCCACCGCGTACGACAACGCCGCGAGCAGCGCGCAGACCGGCAGGGTGATCACCCACGTCAAAACAATGCGGAAGGCAACCCCCCATTTTACGCCCTTGAACCGTTTGGCCGACCCCACCCCCATGATCGCCGAAGAAATGACGTGCGTGGTGCTGACCGGCAGCCCCAATTTGGTAAAGGTAAAAATAATCATCGCCGAGGACAAATCTGCGGCCGCCCCGTTCACCGGTTCGATTTTCATGATTTTGCCGCCCACGGTCTTGATGATCTTCCATCCTCCGACCGCGGTTCCCAGCCCCATCGCCAGCGATGCGGAAAGCCGCACCCACATCGGCACCTCGTCGGTGCCGGCATGGAAACCGCCCGCCACCAGTGCGAACATGATGATACCCATCGCCTTCTGCGCGTCGTTCGTTCCGTGGCTGAACGCCTGCATCATGGCGGTAACGACCTGAAACCCGCGGAACTTGTTGTTCACCTTTTGCGGGGATGCGGGGAACATCTTCAGCACCGTGCGCAGCAGGCTCATAACGATGAACCCGACCGTGAACGCGATGAGCGGGGAAAAAATCAGCGCGGCGAGAATATCGACAAAACCGTTCCAGTTGACCGCCTGCATGCCGGCCGCCGCCAGCACGGCGCCGACCAGCGATCCGATCAGCGCATGCGACGAACTGCTCGGAATGCCGTACCACCAAGTGATCAAATTCCAGGCGATGGCTGCGATCAACGCGGCCACGACGACGACCATGCCGTGCTCCATCCCGGCCGGATCGGCGATTTTGCCGCCGATCGTCTTGGCGACGCCCGTAAATGTAATCGCCCCGATGAAGTTCAACATCGCGGCCAGCATGACCGCCAATTTCGGAGGCAGCGCCCGGGTCGACACCGAGGTGGCGATGGCGTTGGCGGTATCGTGGAAACCGTTGATAAAGTCAAACGACAAAGCGAGCAAGACGACCGTGACAATCAACCACATCGTAGCGTCCATCAAATTGCGCTCCCCGCATCAAGAGTTTCTCATGATGATCGTTTCCAGCATGTCCGCCACGTCTTCGCAGCTGTCGGAAACGCCTTCCAGCACCTCGTAAATTTCCTTGTATTTCATAATGTGAATGGCGTCGTTCGACGTTTGCATGAGCGTGCGCACGCCGTTGCGCAAAATCTCGTCCGCTTCCGACTCCAGCGTGTTGATTTTCACCGTAAATTCGCGCATCGGCATCAATTTGCGCTCCCGCAGAAGCTCCATCGACTTGAGAATTTGGCTGACGCTTTCCTCGATATTGGCGGCCAGCTGGAGCATGACCTCGTCGACCCGGTGAATATCATACATGTAAAACCGCGCCGCGCAGGCTTCCATTCCGTCCAGCACATCGTCCAGTCTGACCGCGAGGTTGAGGATGTCCTCGCGTTCGAGCGCGGTAATGAACACTTTGTTCAACGTCGTGATGATCTCGTGAATGAAAGTGTCGCCTTTGCTTTCGAACTCCTTCATCCGTACCGAAAACTTGTCCACTTCCGGCGCCGACTGAAAATCGAAAGAGCGGAAATATTTCGCCGCTTCATACACGTTGACGGAAATTTGGTATAGTGTTTCCAAAATCGGATCCTTTTTCCGGAAAACCATGGTTTCACTCCCATTATTTGTGCGGTGTTGTCATTCATTTTGTGAAAATCAACAAAAATCCACTCCGAATCATATCATATCACGACGCCCTTCGTCATGTAAAAATGGCGGATTTGCCGGGAAAATCGCCCCGCGGAAATCGTCGCTCGCCGTTCATGAAACACGCGGGCTGAAACACGGCGCGCATATGTTATGCATATTGACAAACATCGTCGCTTTTTTACGCCCGGTTCCGGGACTTCAGGCGCGCCGGGCCGTTTCTTGCCCCCCGGCATCCGGGACCGATATAATGAAATTGTCGCGAATACGGCATGCACGATGCCGAAAGCCTTGATCGAAATCGGTGGTTTCATGCGAGACGGCGAAGGAGTGGAATGCCATGGACAGGCAAAATGTGGACAAATACGGTTTTGACCGGGTACGGGAACGCCGCGGGACGCGGTCCTTCAAATGGGATCAGACGGAAAAGCTGTTCGGCTACCCGGGACTGCTTCCGATGTGGGTCGCCGATATGGACTTTCCGTCGCCTCCGGAAGTCGTCCAAGCCTTGGAGGAACGCGCCGCGCATGGCATTTACGGATACACGGCCCGTCCGCAGGAGTCGGATGAAGCGCTTTGCGCCTGGTTGAAACAAAGACATGAATGGGACGTTCTTCCCGATTGGATCACCACGTCCCCGGGCGTCGTCACCTCGCTCAGCGTACTGGTGGAACTGCTGTCGGAGCCGGGAGACGGCGTGATCCTGCAGGCGCCGGTGTACCATCCGTTTTATGACGTAATCCGCCTGAACGGCCGCAAAGTGGTCAACAATGCGCTCCGCTACGAAGAGAATACTTACCGCATGGACCTGGAAGATTTGGAGCGGCATATGGCCGCGGGCGCGAAGGTAATGCTGTTGTGCAGCCCCCACAATCCCGGGGGACGAGTATGGAAACGCGAGGAATTGGAGGCGGTCGGACGGCTCGCCCTGAAATATCGCGTTCCCGTCATTTCCGACGAAATTCATTGCGATCTCGTGTTCCGGCCGAACCGGCACATTCCCCTCGCTTCGCTGTCCGAAGACGTCGCGATGATCACCGCCACCTGCCTGGCGCCAAGCAAAACGTTCAACGTGCCCGGTCTGCAAACTTCGTACACCGTCATACCGGACGCGGCGCTCCGACAGAGGTTCAGACAACGGATGCGCGCGCTTTCGCTCACCATGGAAAACTGCTTCGCGGGCGTCGCCGCCGACGCGGCCTACCGTCACGGGGGGCCGTGGCTGGACGCGCTGCTCGACTACGTGCAGGGAAACATCGACTATCTGGTCGATTTCTTTGCGGCGCATCTGCCGCAGTGCGGTGTCATGAAGCCGGAAGGCACTTATTTGGTTTGGGTGGACTGCCGCGCGATTTCCGCCGATGCGGCGGTCTTGAAGAAACTGATGTTCGAACGCGCCGGCGTCGTCTTTAACGAAGGCTCGATGTTCGGCAAGGAAGGAGAAGGGTTTTTGCGCATCAACGTCGCCTGCCCGCGTTCGCTGCTGGAAGAAGGGCTGTCACGGTTTGCGGAAGCGGTCAAAGCATTCTTGTCGGAAAACCGGGCTTAAGCCGGGCGCACGCATATCCGGACGCCGGAAGGTTTGGGATTGCGGCTGGAACAGGGCCGCAGGCCGATCCGGATATGCGGATTCCCGCTGTTGAACTTTTTTAGGCCATGATATATGATTTTCGTAAATATTTTCGGAATATTTCCATTTTTGCGAAGAGGGCCAAAAAATTGAATTGAAATGCATTGATGCATTATGGGTGGTTGAGGTGTAAACGATTGACTGACGATAAACAGCTGTTCAAAGCGTTATATATGATTCAAGTTGTCGCCGCTTTTTTGGTCACCGCCGGTCACTACACCGCCGGACTGGGAAGTTATACTACCGTCACCGCCTGGGATACCGCCTTGAACCATTTAAGCCGGTTTGGCACGGTGATTCTGGCGATGTTGACCGGTTTTTTTACGGCACACAGTTTCATCGGGAAAAATACAACGGCTGCGTCCTATCTTGTTGGGAAGTTTTTTTACATCTATTTGCCTTTTCTCGCGGCGGGGCTGCTCTATCATTCCGTATTGACGACAACTTCATTTCCTGCAACCTTAAACGATTGGATCAATATTGCCGTCGGGCGCACCGGCGGGCATTTATACTTTATTTTTATGATCATGCAATACTACATATTTGCTTTGCTTTTCCGACATTGGATTACGAGAAGAAATATTTGGTGGTTTTTGATTGCGTTTATCGGGATTCAGTACGCTTTTATCGATTACAATTTTTACTGGCGCGGATTCGGCGTGCGATATTTCCTGCCAACGTGGATTTTTACCATTTACCTCGGGCATTTGTTTTATTTTTACAGGCATTCCGTCGTTGCTTTCCTGCAGAAACATCGGCCGTTGCGGTACGGATTGTTGCTGATCTCCGTTGCCGGCACCACGTTTTTTGCCCTTTCAACCAAGCTGTATACCGCCAACCATCTCCGTTTCGTACTGTTTACGGCCATTTTGACCGTCACCTTGGTCCTGCTGTTTTTGTCCGTCGTGAAACGCTTTAGTCTCCCGTTCTCAAAAGGTTTCACCTACTATATTTATCCCGAGTTCGACAGTAAATCGGCATTTTTGGGCATATAGAAAATCAAGAATCCCATAACAGCAAGGTTTTCTGTGAGCGGAGCTAGAAAAAATCTCATTTTTCCATAGGCACACGCTTT